>Ga0187803_10000291_pt1 | contig 20688 bp, 13 predicted proteins | sample NC_wetland_sal_i_2_FD_132425 | JGI IMG/M metagenome (GOLD analysis project Ga0187803, IMG submission 132425) | Wetland sediment microbial communities from Neuse River Estuary, North Carolina, USA - Control_3 | ecosystem: Environmental > Aquatic > Freshwater > Wetlands > Sediment | place: USA...
AGGGCTCAACACGGCCACGGCAACTGCAACCGCAATATACTCGGGCACAGCTGGGAGGCCAAGCCACAGGTTCCTGACCAGGTTGACGACGAAGTAGACGGGGTTGACCTGAGCGAGCCCCTGGACGAACGAGGGAATGAACGCCAAGGGGTAGTAGAAGCAACTCACGTAGGCCGTTCCCAAGACTACGTAGTTGAAGATGGGATCGTAGTTCTCGTTTACGAGGAAGATCGCCCCCCTGACCAGTGAGATGCCTGATATCATCAAGTAAAGCATTGCCAGGTAGACCAGTGTAAGCAGCAGCGAAATCGGAGGGACCGGGGAGAGGGAGTAGGCAACTACCAGGAAGGGAAGTGCAACTACTGAAAACTGCACAGCTTGGGTGATCGCCACCCCCAACAGAATGGCCCAGGGGCTGAGCGGCGACGCGAGGATAGCATATGCAGTCTGCCAGTACTTCTCCGTCTGAAACTTGCTAATGTACGCGCTGAACCCATTGCTGAAGAGTGTCGCGAGCATCGTCCCCAGCACGGTGAAAGAGATGAAGTTGCTCGAATTGAGACCGGAGGTCGATTGAGCCCCCGCTTTGAAGAAGCCGAAGAATACCGTAGAGAAGAGGCCGAGGTTGATGAGGGCGGGGAGGAACGTGTTGGCGACGAAGTTGATCTTGAAGCGGGTTATGATCTGTAGGTCCTTTATGGCAAAAGCCTTCGCCTGGCTAAGCACCAAGGTAACAGCCGAGGACAAAGTGTTGCCGGGCCGTTCCACTATTGCTCTAGTCTAAATGCATGACCCTCTTCTGTTCTCGCGGGACCCCTTCTACCAGAGTTCGTCATCTTAAGAGCAGGCGAGTTGGACGCAATATCAGGGGGCTGGAATCGTCGTAGCAGCTGAGAAGGTCTCGAACGAAACGACTCTCGTGTCGCTCCTCGCCGGCGTGCCCAAGGACGCTCATGTTCTCGTCTTCCGCGACGCCGAAATCGCCAGAGCCCTGTCAGAGCAGGGTTACCGGCACGTTTACTGCCTCACCGATGATGACGACCAACCTAGACAGACCCAGATCAAATACTACCCGTACAGCTTGGATACGCACTTCCCAGACGACATGTTCGAAGTGGTCATCAACCCCTCCCTAATGAACGAAGAGAGGGCCAGGTTCCTTGAAGAGAGCCACAGGGTCGGTGCCCCCCTAGCCGTCATACTCGCCCCTCTCTCCGGGAAGGAGATGGAGGCGACAGTTGTCGAAAAAGAGACCAGGAAGGTGAGACCAAAAGGTGTCAACATTGTCTGCAACAGCCTCGGCAAGGCCGAGGGCATCGAGGAGTATTCGAAAAACCTGAAGATGCGATTCGAAGAACTGGGACTGGAAGTCAGGCTGGTCAGGAAGCTCCGAGAAGCCGATCCGCGATACCCTACGATCTTCGAATTCGAACCGGGCATAGCCACCGAGACGCCTTCAGACCCGAGCTTCATCGTCGAGGCTCATTTCACGAACCACGCTCTGCTACTGACCAAGGCAGCGCGTCAGGCAAGGCTCGCCTTTGAAGCCGACGGCGCAAGATACCTGCCAGCCCTTGCGCGTCGCCACGCGAAGCAGTTCGCGCTGAATCCTGGATACTACATTGAGCTCTTGAAGAGGAACGACCCGAAGATTAATCGCAAGCTCGAGAAGTGCAAACTACTCGTTCGGCACCCTGATCTCGCTCGAAAGAGCGGCATCGAAAGATACACCTTGATGCCGCACATAGCCTATCCCGAGATGGATTTCAACCGAAAGGACAGGAAGTCGAACCAGATCAGGCTCGGGAGCTTTGGCTTCGCCGTGGAGAGCAAGAACTTCGAGAGGATATGCGACCTTGCGATAAGGCTGGGCGTGGACCTGACCCTGGTCCTGAGTTTGTCGAGAATAAGCCGCAGCGTGAATCTGAAGCAGCGGGACTACGCGCGGTGGCTCACGGCGAGATACAGACCCCAAGGAAACATCCGAATAATGACGGGGTACTTCACTCAGGAGGAGGTCCTGCACGAACTCAGCGACTGCACCCATATCATCTCCGCGCAGGATGACGCCGTCGGAGTTTCAGGGTCGATGAGGTTCGTGATGAGGCTTGGCGTCCCGATAGTCAGCGTCGACAACTTCCAGGCTCGGGAGGCGCAGGTCTACATAAGGGATCTGAACGAGATAACAAGGGAGTACCTGGAGAAGACACGGGAGCCGACGAGCCTTGACGACGGATTCTTCTACCTAAGGAAGGTGCTGAATCTGTGACCAGCCGGCGACTCGAGTACCTGAGACAGCTTCTGAGGCAACCCAAGACGGAACTTGCTGGAGCGGCCCTTCAGTACTTCGTGCGAGGAGTGTCCTACCACGCAGGAGTGCTAGTTTCCCTCGTTGCTGTCCTGGTCATGGCCAACTTCCTCGTAATTCTTTCGTTCGCCGCATCCCCCCTCGTCTACCTGAGCGTCCCCGCCGTCCTCGTGATCTTCATGGTATGGATTGGCAGGCACGACATACTGCTCGGAGTGAAGGACAGGCCTTTCTGGGAGCAGAGCTTGGCCAACGTGAATACTGGCATCGCAGAAGCCAGATGGCAGCTGAAGTCCTCTCGGGAGCAGGGTCGTGATACAAGGACCATCGAATCAAATTTGAGTTCCCTCGAGACGATGAAGTCCCGCATCGAGAAGACGCTCGGCATCGTCCCCACTTCCGCCCCCAAAGAGAAGGTTTCCAGAATCCTCAGAAGCGCCGACAGACGAGTCACCTTCGACGAGAGATACTTTCGCTTCAGCTTCCACGGGAAGGACGTCAGACTGGTGGCAGACTTCGAGAGGGGCGGGAAACTCGACGAACAGGCGCCGGTCAGTGTTCCGGAAGAGTATCCAGCGGTCGAAACAGCCTACTGCATCGTGGAGGCGTTCAACGAGAGGGGAGTGTACTCGCGGGTCAACCCAGGGGGGAAGGTGGTAATAGACATCGGAGCGAATGTGGGAGACACCGCGATAGCTTTCGCACTTCGGGGGGCAGAGCACGTCTACTCTTTCGAGCCGAACACCTACCTTTTCAAGAGGATGACCGAGAACGTGAAGCTCAACAATCTGGAGGGGAAGATAACGGAGTTCCATGCAGCCTGTGGTGCGGCCGGACAACTCGTGGTGTCTGATGAGTTCAAAGCGACGCGGGGTTCAACTCTAGAAGAGAGCATAGGGGAAGGGAGAACGATCGATTCATATTCCTTGGCACGGATTGCGTCACTGATTCAAGGCCCTGAGCGCCCGGTCCTTCTGAAGGTCGACTGCGAAGGGTGCGAGGACCGTCTGATTGGTGACGCTCCGATCGAGGCGCTCAAGAAAATCACTGAGGTCTACCTAGAGTACCACTACGGGTACGAGCATCTCAAGCAGAAACTCCAGAGCGCCGGCTTTGAGTGTGAGATTATCGCCCCCCCTCAACCGCACTACAACGCCTACTATGGGAAGCGGATGGAGGTTGGACTACTGCACGCCGTGAGAAAGACGGAAACCGGGAGGTGACCGAGCACGGTTTTCCAGCTATTGGGATTGCCTTGTTTGGACGCACGCTCACTCCCCAAGGATATTACCGGAGGGGACGAAACTGCGCAAGGGTCGTCGGTCTGAAGTTTGAGGGCTGACTTGCAGGTCTTGCGATTGTCGATGGTTTGTCTGGAAACAACCGCTTCCACCGCCAGGTTCTCCCGCGAATTCTGACATCAGCCGTTGAAGAAAAAGATTGGCACGGTCGCGTCCGAACACTGGGGTATAACCCGAAAACTCTGGAACGCGCATCTACTTTCGTATACGATTGGAAGGGTTGGGGTGGGACGACGTTTGATGAGCCCTACTCCGGACCCGGTTCAGACGAAGACGCCTCTAGTCCGTACATCGATTACGTGAACCAGTTCATCTTGCAAAGAAAAGTCCGGCATGTGATTGATCTTGGGGGTGGTGATTTCCGAATCGGGAGGAAGTTGGACCTTGGACGGGACACGAAGTACCTCGGGTGCGACACAGTCAATGCGCTGGTCGACCGCAACATCAAGCTCTTCTCAAATGAGAGGATAAGTCCTAGTCATTTGTAGCACATCTGGAAACAAGATTAAAGGTCCCTGAACTTCGATGAACGTATCGCAGAACTTGAGAGAAAACAAATTCCGAACATTGCCCGCAACCGGGAACCCGTTCGCATGCATTCTTTGCGCTACAAACGATCTGTACGCGGTCGCAATAATGGTAGCGGTTTCACGCCTAAAGAAACTTGGAATCTCACCAGACATTGACATTGTGGCGATGCATTCTAGAGTTTCCAAATGCATTCTCAACTCTATGAGGAGTCTCGGCATTTCCACGGTTTCAGTCCGCCCCCCCTTGTCGTCTAATTCGCACTATTTCCGACATTCTCTACTCAAGTTACGTATATTCCAATTTGCTCAATATGAAAGGATCGTATACCTCGATGCGGATTCTCTGCCTCTGAAGAATTTGAGCCTGCTTTTTGAAATGAAATTCAATGAACCGATTGCCATGCCGCGAGCTTACTGGCTAGCTCAAGGTGGGACTAGCGCACTCATAGTGGCTCACCCATCCGCAGGCAACTGGCAAAGTTTGGTTTCGTGGCTTGATGATGCGGTCGCATGTGGGCGTGGCATACCAGCGGATATGGAAGTATTGAATTCGGTGTTCAAATCACAGATCCATTACTTGCCCTCTGGATATTTCCGCCTCAATGGAGATTGGGGCGATAGGAACTTTCTGCCCGTGTATGGAGATCCTGAAATGGGACTCGAAAAGGTTCAGCTAGTTCACTTCACGGACTTGGGAAAACCATGGTCTTATCACCCACAAATGGTCCGCCGCCTGAGACCAAATGCACGGAGGCGTTACTATGAATTCTGGGACATGTGGTGGGCTACACGTGAGGAGCTTTCGCAGACAAGTTCGGCGATAGATCGTTTCGCTTTAGCATTTCTAAAACGCGAAGCCGTTTTTGAAAACTTGCTCCGGTTACCCCTCACGCGAACCGCAGCAAGGATGTCGTGCGCGCACCACTCCATGAAAGACTGAGAAGATGGAATGGTGTCCACGTTTCTAGCGTTCGTCCGAAAACATCTCTCTAACCGCGATACCTTGCAAGTCCTTGCGAAGATCAAGAAATGCAAATTTGTTCTGATAACGGACGAGGTACCGAAGGTTGTTCGACGCCGTGATAACCCTGATATCAGGGCTGGAAGCGGAACGAGAGCGAATCTCCAAGGTGGTCTCTTCCTTGAGAACTCTCCCTTTGAGCGGCCCTTAAGAGTCGTGTTGGAAACCGACACTCCCCAAGGCATCATCCTCCGAACGGTGCTTCTTGACAACACAGTGACTGGTGAGCCTGAGCGCCAATATCCATAAGTGGCAATTTGATTGAGAATGACCCTGGATGAACATCGCCCTGGTGGACCGCATACGCTCGGAGACGTGGTACACGATGCTTCTCTCAACAGCCATCCAGCGACAAGTTGGTAGCGGATCGAAGGTTATCATATACTGTCCGAAGTCATCAGTCGAATCGCCGATCGCCGGCGAAGTGCCGCGCCTTCCTGTCTGGTCCGAGCTGGCGCATCCCGTCCAGATAGCGACTCGTTCGATACGAGACCGGGTCGACCTCGTACACCTGCAGTTTGAGTTCGAGACATTCGGAAAATGGTTTACTTCGTACCTCGTCGTGGTGCTAATAGCCCTCTTGAGGATTAGCCGAAGGAAGGTCGTGACTACCATTCATGGACCGTTCTACCAACTGGAGGAACCGGGGGGTTGGACCGCTGAGCGAGGGCTGAATAGCCGCCTTCTGCGAGCGGGCTTCGATGGTTACATCGCTCTGATGTACAGGCTCCTTGGCTTGGCTTCTTGCAAGGTGATAGTGCACGCCAGGGTCTTCGAGCGTCGACTCCGTTCCATTGGAGTGAGGAACTGCGTTGTAATTCATCACGGACTAGAGTCCCGGCAGTCAGGCTCAAGGGGAGCTGTGGCACGAGATCAGCGACCAGTGATTCTCTTTTTTGGCGTAATCTCACCCAGAAAGGGCATCGAGATCTTGTTGGAAGCGTACTCGAACATCAGACCGAAGCACCCGAAATCCACTCTGAGCATAGCCGGGGGCGAATCCCCACTTTATCCACAGTACAGCAAGAGCCTCGAGCAAATGGCGAGGCGGATAGAAATCTCTGATTCGGTCAAGTTCATGGGCTGGGTTCCGGACAGCTATTTAGAGGACGTATTCTTGAATTCGACGCTCCTCGTTATGCCCTACAGGTCCTCGGTTTCCGCCAGCGGACCCCTTTCCCTTGCATCGAAGTACGGATTACCAGTCATCGTCAGCAAGACAGCTTACTTCGCCGAGGTCCTGTCTCCAGAACTCAACGAGGCAATGTTTGACGCGGGCGATCCTTCGTCCCTCGCCAAGGCTTTGGATAGGGTGCTGTCGGACGCGGGCCTGAGACGCCGCATCGAGGACGCCCTGGACGAAAAATCAAAGATGTATTCCTGGGAGAGTTCAGCAAGGCAGACGGTCAGGCTATACTCCTCTTTAGAGGAGTGCTGACCAATCGGCCAGCTCTAGCCGCAAACTTGGCTCGACTCCTCCCTGTTTCGCGTGGGAGCCGGGCTCGGTCTCGGAATCACCCAGAGTCAGAAGAAGATTGCCGTTTTCTCTCTCGGCCATACACCTGAAGAAGGCGGGAACGGCGAACGCTCGGCACAAGAAGAAGGTTGGCGTGATCCTTCGGCCGGTTCGGAATGTCATACCTCTTCAGAAGTTCCATGGGTGTGACTGGCCTGACGGCCCCATTACTTCCGTCTATGTCCCAAAGCTCGAAGCCCATGGATTCCATCAGCTTGAGGCACTCGGCAGGTTCAACACCGGAATCGCGGAGCGCACCTGGCTCGAACTCCGCAAGTACAATCGGGCTGCCCTTGCGAACCACGGAGGTCATCCCCTTGAGAGCCGCAAACTCAGCACCCTGTATGTCCATCTTCACAAGAGCAATCCTGTCTCCGTCACGGACGTAGTCGTCTAGCCGCACTGTCTCAACCATCACGGCTTTCCGTTTCTCCGAGGTCTCGTGAATCCTGTGGTCACCAAAATCGTTTGGCGAAACGTACAGCCTGCATCTGCCAGTCACGTCTGAAACCGCTTTCTGGACCGCTGTTACGTTTCGGCACCCGTTCAGGGCGATATTTCTTAGAAGAAGCTCGTAATTCCAGGGGTCGGGTTCAAAGGCGTGGACTCTGCCTTCGCTCCCGACCGCGTCCGATAGCATCAGCGTGTGATAACCGATGTTTGCCCCCAAATCCAGAACGATGTCCCCCTTTCTGACCAGGCCGGCCATTAGCCTGCCCTCGAAGTACTCCCAGGCCCCTCTGATGAAAAGGATCCGGGAAAAGCCCACGTCGCTCAGATCAACGTACATCTCACGCCCCTGCGCCCTTATTCTTGCACAGACCTGCGGGTGTGAGGTGGCCAGAATGGCAAGCCTTAGCGGAAGGAATGGTAGAATTCGAGTGTGGCCAGGATTGTTTCCAGCAGCGAAAGAGAAGATTCTGAGCAGTCTTTCTCTTGCGTTCAACGGGCGATTTGGACCCCGTCCCTCCACCGTTCGAATCAAGCCCTGGGACCGGCTTCGACAGGTTCGGGTTCCTTCCTATGTTTGATTTCAAGCCCGGGTACCCCCCAACAGTCGTGGCCCATGTCATGCGCCATGATACCGAATCCTTCTGTCTCGATTTCTCCAACAAAGTAGGAACCCCCAGACTTCCTCAGAAGATCGTCACCAACTGTCTCGCGTAGGAAGCGACCCGCTTTCCTCACCTTCGTCATTGAAGCAAGAACCTCTTTCGTGCTCTTCAGATACCTACCTCTCCTGTTTCGAATCAGCGAGCTTCCCTTACCATAGGGAAAAGTGGGGAAGATCAAGCCGTCTCGGTGGAGATCCGCTTTCACGAGAAGCATGGCTCCCCCTACGGCATCCAGTTTCACCACAACGCCCTCCGACTTCAGGTCGTCCAGGTGGTACTTCCCCTTGCTCCTCCAGGCGTTCAGGTCGAAACTCGGGCCTCCGTATTCAAGGACGCAGTTCGGTTCTATGATGTCTTTGCCATACCCCAACAGCCTTTCAATTATGCCGGGAGGATACTCCAGGACGTCCACGTCCATCCACAGCACCCACTCTTCATCACGCAGGGCTCGGAAAAGGAGTTGATTGCGACTCTTGGCAAGCACTGACCTCCTCTCCCTCTGATAGGGAAAGGCCCAACGAGGAACACCCTTAGGCATTCGGAAGTCGAAGTCCCTCTTGAAGATGGAGGCTGACCTGAACTCCTTTCTCAATCCTGGGAGCTTCTCCAGCAGCCTTTCGTAGGTCGCATCGGTGCTGTCGCTTTCGAGAAATCCCAGGGAAATCAGTTCGTGGGGGTACGTCAGCCGGAAGATCATTTCAAAGTACGTGTCCAGATACTGGCTTGCGTCTTTGACAGGAGTTAGAATGAGGACCTTTTCGGACCCCGGGGGAACCTCGTTACCCATCAAGGGGCGATCAAGGGAGTGTTGAGGACCTGACAAACCTTGGAGGCTCACACCGCCTGCCTTGGGAATTGACGGACCACTTCTTGTATCTGTCCGAAAAATGACTCCTGGCTATATAAGTCGCGCCTTCCCTCAAGGAAACGACGAATTGAGTTCTGCATTTCTGGGTCCTTGAGCACCGCGATGATCTTGCTCGTGGCATCTCCCTCCGAGTCATAGAGGGTACGTTCGTCAGCTCCGACCACTTCACTCGGTCCACCCGACCGTGGCACAAACACAATGCAACCTCCCTTCATCATCTCCGCCACGGCTAAGCCGAACGACTCGTTAACCATCCCGTGAATCCCGTAACGATGAGTTGAAATGAGGTGCAGGAGTTCTCGTCTTGAAACATCCTGGTGCATCGTGATCCAGGGGGAGTCACTGATCTGTCTGAGAAGCGTTTTCACGTAGCCGCGCTTCCAGCTGGTCCCGACCATGTGAAGATGCACATCGGGGATCTGTTTCCTCACCATCGTGATTATCCGGCACACTTTCTCCAACTCCTTCACAGGCGAGAACCTTCCAATGCAAACGAAACCGTTCTCTCGGTTCTCCCAGGGAACGTCTAGGAAGTTACCGGCGACCGGAGGGGAGACCACCCTGCTTTCAATTCCGTAGATTCCTCTCAACTGATTCTGCGTCCAATGGGAGTTGACAAGGGTGACATTGGTCATCATTCGCTCATGCGAATAGCCTGCCACAATCATCCAAGGGCGTTGGCGACCCTTAAACAGGGCCCACATTTGATTCGGGATAACCAATCTCGGGCTGGGCCGAGAGGAGAGCGACAAGTAATATGGGGGGTCATGGATGTACTGCAGGCCCCTGCACCCGAAATCTGCTTCGTTGTGTAACGAGAAGAGGACGTCGAAGTCTTTTCGCATTTTCTTTGCCATGCGAAGTATAATGCCGGATCTGAAGGCGGAGAAATAGGGGTTGATCTTCTCGAACAGTCGGAGGAAGGCTGGCGACGTCAGGAGCTTGAAATCTTTGGCGGACAGCTTGGTGCCGAAGGTCCTATTGATGGTTGCCAGGTCAAACGGCTCCCATGCCAACAGGGAAACATCGAAGTCCTGCTTGAGGGCTTCCACCGCGTTTGCAGTCACAAGGGTGCCTCCGCCCAGGTCCTTCATGCCTGTCGCAACTACCAGAACCCTCTGTTTTCCCGCGTGCATTTTCAGCGCTTGCCGGATCTCCTCAGAAGCGGCTTTAGAGCGTTTTCAAGAGATTCCCTCACGGGCCAACAATCTTATGCCGTTTAGGATCTCTTCAATCCATGCTCTCGAAGTGACTTGGCCGATGTACTTCCCGTTCGGGTGGGTCGAGGAAAGAGCCAGGGCGGAGAAACGAACCGATCTCTCAACTCCTTTGGAGTAATGAATCGTAAATGGGAATTATTGAACGAACTATGGCCGACCATTCAAATCGTTCGGCGAACACCCTCCCGGAGGAGCCCAGCCTGGCAGAGACTTCCGGGGACAACGCTTCGCGTATCCCATTGGCGAATCCTTCGCCCAGGTTGTCGAATAGGAGGCATTCTGAATGGTCTCGAAGGGCCAAGCCCTCGGCCGCCTTGAATGTAGCAACGATTGGTTTCCCGGCCGCAAGGTACTCCAGCATCTTCAGCCGAGTTCCGCCGCCCCCAACCAGGGGCGCGATACAGACGTCAGAACAGGAGATGTACTCCTGGATGTTCGCAACGTACCCCAAGACCGACACGTTTCGCATTCGTTCCGCTTCCTTCAGTAGCCTTCTTGATGGATTGGGCCCAGCAATCAGGAAGAACGTACCCGGGACGTCGTCATTGAATTCAGGTGCGATGGACCTCGCAATTGCAAGTGCTGCGTCCGAGTTGGGCTTCCACCCGAGGGCACCGTGGAAGAAGACCAGCTTCGATTTTGGAGGAAGGCCAAGCTTTCTTCTCAACCCGTCTCCCCCAACCCCGGGCATTCCAAAGGCTTCCTTCGAAACTCCATTTGGAACGACTGTTACCTTCGCTTGGGAAATGTTGTGCAACCGAGAAATCGAATCCCTATCTTTTTCCGAAACGCAGAAGACAAGGTCTGCACGCCTCACGGCTTCCCGTTCCAAGAAGAGGACCCAGGGCCACGCCAGGGGGAAGCTTCCAGCCTGTCGAACCGTCTCTGATTCTACATTGTGAAAATCATAGATTAGCCGCAGGTTGCCCGGGAGACTTGGTAGCACGGCTGCCACGGGGAAAGAGCTCCAGGGCCCTTCGACCTGGAGAATGTCTGTGTTCTTGCTCATCAAATACTTCACGAGAGCCGAAGCCAGCCACGGGTTCGCCGACGACAGATAGGTGTCGAGCGCAAAGGGCCGGGCGGCAGCGGTGTCTCTTGCAATCAGGTTCTCTAGCGACCGAAACCCGATGATCTGCAGATTCCTGCTTAGTCGCCTGGAACTCCCTGCGTGAATAAGGACGACGTCCACATTGGCCTGGGCCAGGGCCGAGGCCATCTCGAACACTCGGCGTGAAGCGCCCCCCATGATCGGAATGACTCGATATGGCGCCAGGATACAGATTCTCATGATTAGGCTGCCGAATGGCCTTCTGAGTCTTGCACATAAACTGCCCATCTGGCCTTCACGGCCACATTCTCCGATCGAAGGGACTTGCAGCTTGCTACGAGCGGCTCATCCCATGAGCCTTACCCGAAGGTTGGCTAGTGCGTACAGGATCATGCTGGCAATGACCATGAGTAACCCCACGAGCACGAACCCCACGCCGAGTAGGGTGAACGGCAGGCTGAAGTACTTCTCGTTGTTGTAGAGGGTAAGAGCTTCGGCGAAGAACACCGCCCCCGCCCCGGAAAGGACCAGGCCCGGGAGGCCGAGTAGGAGCAAGGGGCTCCTTTCTATCACCACCCTTAGGATTGTCACCACCACGCTCAGCCCATGCTTCGCCGGGTGGTACGTCGATGTGCCCTCTCCATACTTCGTGGTGACTGGGACCTCCGCGACCCGGAGTCCCTTCTGGAAGGCAGACATCAGTATCTGGGAGTCGACTCCTATCCCGTGCTCTATCACTTCTATCTGAGAAAGCGCCTTCTTCGAGTAGGCGCGGTACCCGCTCTGGCTGTCTGTGATGTCCGAACTGGCCGCCGCGTTGGTCAGCCTGTCGAGCATTGCGTTGCCGACTTTGCGGTGCCCTGGCATCGCCTCCCTTCCCAGGGTCCTCGATCCGTTCACCACGTCCGCTGTCCCATCCTCGATAGGCTTCACGAGCGATGGAATCTCCCCTGGGTCGTGCTGCCCGTCCCCGTCGAGGGTGACGGCTATGTCAGCGCCTAGATTCCTGGCTTCGAGGAAGAGGCTCTTCATTGCACCTCCCTTGCCAAGATTTGTCGGGTGTCGAATGACCCTGCACCCGAGCGCCTCCGCTATATCCCCCGTAAGGTCGGTCGAACCGTCGTCGCACACGATTATCCTGTCAACGTGGGGCCTGGCCCGGATTACCACTTCGGCGAGCGCCTTTGCTTCATTGTAGCAAGGAATGCAGGCGACCGTGAGGAATCGGGTCTCCTTGTAAGCCAAAATCCCTTCTGTCTTCGCTCGGCTGGGGTCCACTTCAAAAGGCTTCCCAGACTATCTTAGGTCTCTGCTAGCGAGCAGCCCTCTAAGGTTTCGATATCATAAACCTTCGGTGGTTCCTGCGCTTAAGCGGCCCCACCCGCCCGCTTGGGTCTGATGCCGCAGCATCGGAAGCGCTGGAAGGAGTAGCCTTTGATACGGCGAAAGACGGGGCTCGACGCTGACGTTTGTCGCAAGTTGATATTGCTGCGCAGTCTGCAAGAGGGTCCTTCGTCCTCCTCGCAGGGAACCTAATCCAGGCTCTAACAGGTCTCGTCTTCGTAATTGTGGTCGCAAGGCTGCTCGGAACCAACGGGTATGGGCAGTATACCCTTGCACTCCTGATACCCCTGACAATCCAGACCGTTGTGGGGAGCGGAGTCAGTTCCGGCATCACCAGGTACGCCGCCTACCACCTCTCCCGTGGGGACGTGAGCATGGCGAGGCGGATGACACTGAATGGCATCGCCTTCCTCATCAGCATCGGTGCCCTGCTTACAATTGTTGCATATGCGGGAGCGGAGTACCTCGACGCTTCTATTCTACACAGGACCGACCTTTCCGGCGTTGCCGAGATTGCTTCGATTGCTATCTTTGCCCAGACACTTCTCCAGGCTGCGACCGCCGGCCTGCTTGGGTGGCGCTCCATGGGGAGGATTAGCATCGCGAACGTGGTCTGGGGTGTGCTGAGGCTCGGCGTTGCAGTCCCGCTCGTCCTGCTTGGCTTCAGCGTGGCAGGAGCGGTGCTTGGCTACATCGTCGCGACGCTCGTGTCGGGTGCACTTGCCCTGTTTCTGCTGTATGTGCATCTTAGGCGCGTAGAGGACGGTCTGCCTCGAATGTTCCTAGCCGATGCGAAGTCTGTACTGTCTTACAGTGCGCCGCTCTACCTCGGGTCGGTCGTCACGACGGCTGCCAGCCAGTACGTCCTGATCATACTGGCCGTCATTTCCTCCAACTCCGTGGTCGGGTTGTACCAGTCAGCTTCGATCATGCTCATCCCGGTTTCCATCACGTCGACCGCTATAGCGCAGACTCTGTTCCCTGCCTTCGCACACCTCGAGGGCACAAAGGCCGACATCGGACTTGCCTTCAAGTACGCAGTGAGCTACACGGGGTTCTTCGTCGCGCCGATGATCTTCTTCTTGGCTGGCGCAGCCCGACCCCTCTTCGACGTTGTGTACCCGGCGACATTCAGCACCGGAGCTCCCTACCTCGTGCTGCTTTCCTTCGCTAGCGCCCCCCTCATTCTCGGGTTCAGCATTCTACCCTCATTGTTCAACGGCGTCGGAAAGACGAGACTCTCGATGGTGTTCAGCCTCGCCTACGCGTCTCTGCAGGTCGTCCTTGCCCCGCTCTTTGCCATAGGCCTGGGCCTCGGCGTCTCTGGGCTCATCTACTCCATCCTCCTGTCGAGCCTGGGCGCAGTGGCTCTAGGCCTGCGCTACTCAGGAATCGCGCTCAATGCAAGTATCGACTGGCCTAGGATAGGCGCGATTACTCTGGCTTCAATTCTCTCTTATGCAGCCGTCCTTCTTGTCGGGACGGTGTTGCTCAACTCGGTCGTGGCTTTGCTCCTTGATTTGGTGGTCTTCGCCGCCGTCTACCTGACTGTCGTCCCGGTTGCAAGAGGCCTCGATGGGACCGACCTCCTGAGGTTGGAAGAGGTTGCGGCAGGGTCACGGCCTCTGAGAACACTCCTGAATCCCCTGCTGGCGTACGAACGATTCGTACGTCGAATGATTCTGCATGAGCCCCCAAAAGTCGGCTGAAGTGGATTCATGACAGTTGGGAGCGCTCTCGCAAGTCACCGCGTTTGTGTTCGGGCCGCTGTCTATCTGCCACGAGTTAGCTTGCGTCCCGGAGTCCCCGGACCTTCCCCGGACGCGTTGCGGGTGACTTCTTCCCGAGCCCCGATCTTGAACATTTATGTATGCGCAGAAAGTTGGTTTTGCGGATGGGGAGAGGTTCGAAGGGTAGAACTGCGATCCTCGCCTGCCTTCCACTGCTTTGTCTTCTGCTTGCCCTTTTTGCCGCTCCTGGCGCCTTCCAACCCCCAGTGGCGCATGCCGCTTCCGGTCCAACCGTCTTCAGTTCCGGAACGATCGTCAAGGGGGGTCCAAACTGCAACCCAGACTACTACGGTCCCTTCTCTTTCACCTGCGCATTCTCGATACCCGTACAGCAGGGAGACCTGATTGTAGTCGCATTTCAGATCGCCTACTACGATGGAGTGACTTACAACACCCTGGGCTTAACCGATTCGGTCGGTACCTCCTTTGTCTTGACGGCCCACTGTGGCTATCCTAACTGCTACACCATCGGAGAAGGCTTCGAGACCGGAATATACTACGGCATAGCCCAGTCAAGCTCATCATCCGATACCATCACCATGTCTCAGAGCGGCACCAGCGGCTACTCGGCTCCCCAAAGCGCCGCCAGCCTGACGATGGAAGGGTACGACGTCAGCTTCGCAGGACAATCGGGGACTCCCGGGCTTGCCTCCAGCGCCATCTTCAACTGCCAGTACCAGGACTATTACAACCCGAACAACTGCAGCGGCAGCAGCACCCCAATGACACAGCCCTCGGTCTCATCACAATCCTATGGGAGCGGTTCCTTCCTGATCGGTGCCTTGCTCACCACCGGCAACGGCGTGAGCGGTGGCAGCGGATTCACTTTTGTATCTACAAAGTGCGTGAATTACAACTACTGCTACGGTGCGGAAACTGCCAACGACAACACTGTCTCCTCGCCGACCACATTTCCCTTCCAGGCCAGCACCGTAGGGGGTGTCTATTGGGGATGGGCCGAATCGGCGGCTGTCTTCACGACTTTCTCAGGTTTCCGCTCTACGCCACCTCCAACCTCCACGACCACTACCCATACGATAGAGCCGGTCCAATTCCAAGGCGCTTCCTCGGGATACGACCTCTGGGTCCCCATCGTCACTGCCCTGGTAGGACTGGCAGTGGGCTTTGGCATAGCTTTCGGGTGGTCGCGGACGAGAAAGGCGCCAGCAGCTAAACAGTGAGCCAAAGCGCTTCATCTTCGAAGGGCATGAGCCTCCCCTACATCCCCTATACATCCGGCGTGAGGCCGAGCGAACTGCACGTCTACGCAATAGAGGAGTGCCAGAGCTGCGCGCGGAAGGCAAAGAGGGAGTTCAAAATGGGCGACTACATCATGGAAGAGGCTGGAATCTGCGGGAAGGTCAGGGGAGGAAGACAATCATTCTGATCTACGGTGAAAAGGCTCCCACCAGGGCCGGCGAGCAGGGGTCTCAGGAGGCACGATGAACCCTATGTGCAGTGAAGTGCTGCGGGTCGTGTCGAGACGTACCAAGTAGGCTCAAACATGCTTGCACCTTCATCCGAACTCCAACGTGGGCGGAGTTTGCCAGAATATCTCCGGGCTTAACTTCGCCTTCGACGCCTTATGATGAATATGATTGCCACCGCAACGAGCAAGGCCGCCAGTATGATCGCTCCTATGACTGGATAGCTGAGGAAGACCCCAACAACGGCGGAGGTCCGGACTGAGGCATCTTCAGAGACTGAGGAAGACGAACCAAGGTTGGTCGCAGTGGCTTGGTAGGTTCCGAGCGGAATCATCCGAAGGTTCAGGGACCCGTCGTTGCTCGTCGTGGTATGAATCACTGTCCCATTGGCGAGTGTAACCGTCACGTCTGCGTGTCCGACAGGCAGTCCAAATGGGTCTTTGACGACGATTGTTGCGTCGAAAACCCTTGCGTTCACCGTGACCGTCAAAGGCTGGACCGCCACGGACGCCGCCGGCTGGCTTGGGGCGATGTCTGCCCCGTGCCAAGTTATCCCGACGACGCTCAGATCTGAGCCGCTATCGAGCCAGATCTGATTGCCGGTCAGGCTCAGAGTCCCCCCGTTGACATTAAGCTGCATTCCAGCAGATTCCAGGACGTCAGCTCCGCTGTTGTCCCTCACAACGATCGTTACAAGGAACTGGGTCACACTGTTGAAAGTCACGGTGTGATGAGCGTCCATGACTATCGCCGAGGTGGTAACCATGGCAGTCCCGCCCGCGGCCTTGGCAGGTCCACCGTCAATGGCCCAAGAAGCGACCCGCAGGCGCATCCCTCCCTGGCTGTTGTACGTGCCGTTCGTCGTGACCGTCAGGGTAGTGCCGGAGTCGTACCATTCGGTGTCGCCGCTGATTGGAGGATTCACACTGTATGTGTAGCCGCCCCCGCCACTCACCGCCAGCAGGTACTGCGCCGTCTTTGTTGATGCAATCGACTGGGGCGACGAGATGGAGGCAAGGTTGAGGAGTGTTACACTTCCCGAAGCCACGGATTGCCCCTTCCCCCCATTGACCGAGTATGAGGAGAGCCTGTATCCGGTGGTCGAGTTCCTCCCCCAGACTCCGTTTGCGACTACAACGACTTTCGACCCGTTGTCATACCAGTAGTTGTCTCCGCTCAGGGTCGGGGGCGTTACCGAACTCAGCGCTTGGGTACTGACGGAGTCCAACGTCAGCTGAAACTGTGACACTGAACTGACTGTGATCGCCTCCGGGGAGGTCAACGTTAGAGAGCTCAAGACGACAACCGAACCTGCAGTGTCAGTGCTTATTGCCGGCCCGCCGTTCAAAACGTAAGAGATCATCCTCTCTCCGTTCCCCGATGCTCTCCCAAAGACTCCATCTAGGGAGAGGCTGACCGTCGTCCCTTTGTCGTACCAGTAATTGTCCCCGGGGATCGTTGGCTGGGTCGCGGACGAAACGCCGTACCCTCCTTTCAGGACCAGTTGTAATTGTGCCACTGTCGTGGTGTGGAGGGTGTGAGGTGCGCCCATGGTGATGCTGGCAGGGAAGGTGCCGGAAGTCAGCACTGAAGTTGGTGTGGTCGAATCCCACCACCAGGCTGTCACCCTTGACCCTGTACCGGAGGCCCTCCCGTAGACGCCATTCCCCGAAAAGGTGACCTGCGTGCCGGAGTCGTACCAGTAGTTGTCTCCCTGGATTGTCGGGGAAGTAATCGTCGCAAGCGCGCTCGTGGCCCCACCGTCAAGAGTAAGCATGTATTGCGTGGCCGTATTCACGGTTACTGTATGGGATGCCGTCATGACTATCGGAGAGGTGGAGAACGTGCCTCCGGTCACCACGTTTGTAGCCGTGCTGCCGTCTATCTGCCAGGAGGTAGCTCGCATCCCAGAGCCCCCGGTCCTTCCCCAGACGCCGGCGCAGGTGACTGTCTCGGAAGCCCCGTTCTTGAAGTAAGAATCGCCAGTCGGAGATGCCGGAGAGTAAGTAATCCCGTTGCAGTTGGTGTTCAGCAGGTTCCACTCTTTGTCATAGCTCATGCTCTGACTCCACCCGGCGGTGATAACCGCTGTCCCCAAGACAACACCGCAAGCCCCGCCGGAAATCAGACACCATCTTGAATTGGTTGCAGCGCCCGTCATCGTAGCTGGAAATGACGGCTGGCTGTTGTAGTCCACCCAACAGTTGATCTGGTCAGACGAAGCCACTGTGATGGCTGGGCTGCACTGGTTGACTACCGAGCCGCCAAGGTACTTGGTCGTAATCGCGACGGCCAAGCCCGAATCGAAGTTCGTTTGAGAAGAGGCAGAAATCTTGGCAGTTCCAGACTCCTGTCTGTAATACACCACGGCCGTTTCCGTGTTCCCACCAGTCGTAGGGGTCGCCGCAGTGGAGGCGCTGTCCGCGAAGTTCCGGAACCTCTCGTTAGTCGCTTCGCCAGTCGGTTCCGCAGGGGCGGTCACTCCCACCCCGTAGTCGGACCACCCGGCGCAGTTGCCGGACGTGGCACCCGAAGTCGGAGATGAAGTGCAGACAGTGGAGCTGGCAGTGCCAGCGACCGTTCCTGTGAACATCCAAGCCAAGCCGGAAGTAGTCGTGCCTGTGCCCAACAACCATTGGTAGGTGTTCAAAAGCTGTTGATAGTTCGTGAGACTCCACGAATTGCAGGTTCCGGATGAGCATGTAAGAGTCGTCGCGGTGGTGCTGCCTCCAGAGAAGCGGTCGCGGGTGTTAGAACCGTCCCCCGGTTCGGTGGCCGTGAGGGTGATGGACGGATCGACCGTTATGTTGTGCACGGCACCATCGCAGGTCACTGTCGTGGGGCTCAGGCTGCTCCCACTGCTTTCTGATAGAGCCAGGGTCACCGGGCTTGCGGAGTTGCCCATCGTACAAGTAAGGGGCACGGTGGAAGTGGCGGCAAAGGCAGGGCGCATCGGAAATGAGAAGGCGGTCACTAATAGGACGACACCCAACAAAAGAAGATGTTTCTTGCTCAGGGAGTTGCTCTACTCTCGAGCCCCGAAAAACTGAACGTGGTTATTTAAGCGTGGAAGAGGTCTCTGGTGCCATTCAATGTGGAGACCATGCATTGCTCAAAGGAGAGGCACATTCCCACGTATGCTTAGCGGCGTGAGACGTCACCGAGGCTGGCACCATCCTCCTTCTGAAATCCTTCGGAGTCCTGTCTCACGGGATGGTCGCAACGCTGGACGTTGATGTGGTCGTCGGTGGAACTCCCCCTCCAGGAGGGTTTGCCAAGTAGTATGCCACAATCACAACCACGATTGCAATCACGATGGCTATTGCAATCCATCCCATTCGGCTTATCGCCGGCCTTCTCAAGCAGTCTTGCATTTTACTGGTGCGTACTTAAGCCTTCGAGCATCCAACGCAGCTTCCACCTTACCAGGAGTGATTATTCGGAAGCGCTGGCCCTTCACTTCCTCCTGCGTCTAACCGCGTAGGATAAGACTGTAAGCGCGGCGAGCGTGGCCACGCTGATCAGGACGCCAAGAAAGAAGTAGTCCTGCGGCTGATACACAATTCTCAGGTTCGTTACACCCCCTCCGGGCAGTACGAACCCATTGGACACCCCGAAAAGCTCAATCGATTGCGTGGAATTGCCGCCATAAGAAGCGGTCCAGCCCGAGTCGTACGCATCAGAAAACGAGAGCACGAACTGGCCACTTGAACGCACCTGGACGATATATTGAGTTGGGCTGGCCTCGCTGGCAGATGTCACTTGAACGGGCCCGCCACTCCCGGAATTCCCCGCGCCACCGGAGACGTTGCCCCAGAATTCTCTGCTCACTAGCCATACGACATCCAATTTCGCACCACCGCCTCCGCTGGCTTCTCTGACTTCCATCCTGTGCGACCCTTCAGCAAGAGTGAAAGGCCCAACTTGTGCCCACCCGGAGACACCCAGCCCAACGTGGTACTCTCCCCCGTCGAGCGTGACATTCACGTCTCCAGAGCCCCTGACCAGCAGATCGTAGCTCCCCCCGAAGGTGCTGAAGTCCCTGTAAAGAAGAGAGGAAGAATTGAGGTCAACGACCTGTCCGTTGCTCGCCGAGCTATCAGCGGACACTGTCGCCCTTACCCTTGTCATATCCTTCTCTGCTTCGAAGGCGACGAGAATCCCCTTGTGCGGAAGCAGTCCAGACGCCCACTGTGTTATTTCCTGCATATTCTCGTCGGGAACAACAGCAACGAGGTTAACGCAACCGAAGCCCCCCACATTTTCCACCGAAAGCACGTGGTTCCCTAACCCCAGGTCCTCTGCTCCAACCTGCCTCCAGACGAACCCGCTTGAGTTGCTGAAACCACTGATGGTGGCAAGCGGGGCACCATCGAGTGCGAACCTCAATTCCCCTCCGTCCGGGGACTCCAGGATTCTGGCGAAGAGCAGAGCCTTCCCACCGCCACTCCGGAATGGCACGTCAAGCGTCTCATTCTTGGCAGAAGTGAAGGCAACGCCCTTCCCGTAGTCGTAGTCCCAGACCCTTCCTTCCAGGTCTTGGGGGAGGCCAGTCTTTACGAGCAGCGGGAGGTCGCTCCTGGACCAGACGGCAGTTGGGTCGTCGCGCGTGGTGTAGTCGAACGGGGCAAGAAGCGTGGTCCGATTCAGACCGAGGGAAAGGGTGTCGTTTCCCAGGCTTCCCTGCAGGAGATAGGCGTTGGTTCCTTGGAGGCTCACTGGAGACTTTTGAGTCAGGAACAGGGCCGCTGTTCCTGAGAGGTTGAGGTCGGTCAGCGAAACGAGCTGATCAAAGCCGCCCACAATCCCGACCAGATTGCTGTACGATCGGAAGGTACTGCCATTCCAATTCACGTTCTCGAACAATGTAACTATCCCGTCCTTCATTACGATCCTGAGGTCTCCAAGCCTCAGCAGGCCTGCATACAGTTGCCTGGAATACTCCTGCGAGCTCGAATCGTTGTGGAACACGATGTAGCGGACGTTGAGGGGGCTGAGGTAGGCAGAGATTTCCTCCGTCTTGTTCTGCAAGATCATGTTAGTCAGGTACTCGTAGTACTGGTTGAAGTTGGGAGAAAGAGAGTCGAAGGTCGGTTTCGCAGAGGAGTCCAACTCGAAGGCCCCAGAGTAGTTCTGGTAGACCCAGGTCGCCCCAGCCTCCTGGTAGGGCGGGACCCACAATACGTTGTACTGGGCA
>Ga0187803_10000292_pt1 | contig 20667 bp, 15 predicted proteins | sample NC_wetland_sal_i_2_FD_132425 | JGI IMG/M metagenome (GOLD analysis project Ga0187803, IMG submission 132425) | Wetland sediment microbial communities from Neuse River Estuary, North Carolina, USA - Control_3 | ecosystem: Environmental > Aquatic > Freshwater > Wetlands > Sediment | place: USA...
CCGACACCACGCTTCTGCCAATCCTCGCGTTCGCGTTCTTGCCGCTCTTGGATGTCAGCTTTCTTCATGATGAGGAGGGAGGAAGCCACAACCGACTTGCCATCAACGGAGGTACGGCCCCGGATGATCATGCGATCGCCCAGCTGCAAGTCCTGCAGTTGCATCGGGGTTGCGTCTTTCAGATCTTTTTGTCCGGGAGCGAGGCGCAGCATGCGGGTGGACTCCTGGACAAAAACCTTGACTTCGGATCCAGCGTCGGTCGTGACCGTAATGGCGTTACCGTTAATCGCTCTGACCGTTCCAACCGGCCGCACCGGCGAGTTCTGTGGCGCCGCCTGCGGAGGCGGTTGAGCCTGGCTGTAACTCCTACTGTCCAACGAGACCAGAAGCATGCTTCCGCAAACCATAGCTGCCGTCCAGACGCGCACCAGGGTCATTTGTCGTGGCAAACTCATTCTTCACGCCTCACAACCGTAAACTGTCTCTCGTCCAGAGCACCAATGGAGATTGTATGGCATGGGTCTGCTGTTGGTGCCCACCCTGCAACGACGTGACGCAGGCCGTGCGAAAAGCAAGAACAACCCCAGGCGGACGCGATTGAGCGCGCGTTCGCAAGCCTCGCAGAGAACAACAGCGGCAGCCGCTCGAGCTAGCAGGGTGGCGGTCCCGCACAATTGGTGGTGGGCACAGAAGTGGGCACAGTGAAAGAAAATGCCAAGCGATGAAATTGCCGTAAGTTGTTGGTGCCGGGAGAGGGAATCGAATCCCCAAGGGCCGAAGCCCGGCGGATTTTGAGTCCTGCCGCCTGTCTCTCCTAATCACTGACCCTCAAGCATTTGCAATCGCTTACAGGATTTCCTCGCGGCAAAGTACACCCAACCATGTTCACGCACAGCCGGGTATTGGGCATGATTTGGGCATGATTGCGGAGGCGATTCGATGACCGGGAACGACTGGCCGGGCGTGGCTGAGACGGAAGCCCTGCGCAACTTCCCCTGTCCGACGAACTGCCGCAAGCTGATTCACCGCTGGCGCGATCGTGCCCACCAGCGCGATGTGAGGGAGCTGTGACAGCTGTGAACACGGCAGTGAACTAAAACTGGCGGTTTCAACCCCTGCGAAGCCTGGATGCCACGAGAACTTCTCCGCTTCCAGCCGAGGGAAGAAAAATGTCTCTTGAGCCCCGGGGAGTGATCATGCACGTGCGGAACGGAAATGCCGCCTGTGCGGTCGGCGGATGCCAAGGAAGGCGACCCTGCCCGTTCCCCAGAACCCGCCGCTCAAGGACGCCAAAGACTTTCGCATTGTGGGCACACCGGTCGCGTGCGTGGACGGCCCGCGCATCGTGACAGGCGCCGCGCAATACGGCCTCGATCGCCCGGCCACTTATCACCACATGCGCGCAGCTCTCGACGATCAGAACCGTGTCGTCGCCTGGTGGCACCACATCGTCGCACCCTCCACTGACGCTTTTTACGAGGGGCAGGTATCGCCCGATGTCGGCGGCGTGCAGATTGTTGGGCCGGGGATGGCGGCGGGCACGGTGCCGAATTTCCGCATCGACTTCACCCACGTGCCTACCAAGAGTCGGGCCAAGAACCCCTCTCAAGTTCAACTGTCGATGGGAGACCCTTCGTGGAGCCGTGACCCGCCCAAGGCAAACCCCCTGAATGATTCTCCGCCCGCTTGACCCACTCCAAAGCCCGCCGCTCAGCTTCCGAAATCTCGGCCGCAGTCATCCGCGCTGCAAGTTGCCTCCTCGTCAGCTTGCAGCCGGCCAGCGCTGCAGCGTTTGTGCTTTCAGCCAACCGGAGCCACATGTAGGCAGACACCTTGTCTTTGGCCACTCCCTGCCCGTCACTGTACATTTTCGCCAACACAAACTGAGCGGCGGGGAAACCCTGTTCTGCAGTTTTGCGATACCAAGCGAGCGCGGAGGCGGCATCCCGAACGAAACTGTCCTGATCCGGTATGCTGCCAGACATCTGGGTCGCTGAAGGTGGAGCCAGCGCCCGGAACACGAGCTCCACACGCCGGGACACGCCCAGCTTTTTGAAGATAATGGCCAGGTAGTTCTTGACGGTGTGCTCGGTCAGTTTCAGTCGTTGACTAATCTCCCGATTGGTGAGTCCCTCCGCAACGCACTGCACGACGTCCCGGTGTCGTTTGGACAAAAGTGCAAGATCCCCGCCGTGAGCGAAACCATGCTCTGAGGCGCTGCTCAAAGCTTCGAGAACGTGCGCCAGCTCCTTGCTGTTAGCCCAGATCTGGCCAGCATGCACACCGCGAATGCACCGGCATAGAACCTTGAGGGATTCACTCCTACTGAGCACGCCCCTGGCGCCAGCCTGAAAAGCCTGGACGACTTGCTCGCGCTGGGAGGAACCCAGCAGCACCACGGCCCTCACCTCAGGGCGAGAGGCACTGAGTTCTCGCACAACCTGAAACGCTCGCGTGGGACTTTCATCCAGGTTAGTACTGATCAGGGCAACATCGATTCGATCGCTGGCCGCCGCCTCCAGGAACTCTGAGCAGCCGGCGGTAGATTTGATAACGCGGAGGCGGTGGTCGCGTCTCACGGCATCTGACAGCAACTGGCTGCCCATGCACGAGCCGTCAAGGATCAACACATGGATATGCTGGCGGGTCTCCTGGGACTCCTGCATTTTGAACTGTCCTCCGGGCCACCTGGACTCCCAAAACAAAACCGAAAGAGGTACACAGTCTTTGGGAACTTTTTGCCTGGACGTTTGCCGAACTCACTGGACGCGCCGGAAGAACATCACGGCTTCAGGACGGGACTGCGGCGAGTGTGCACCTACGCCTATGAACGCCTCGGCCAGCGGCAACGGGGGATTGCCAACACTGACGTTCCGTGCATCAAGAGAGTGGCATATTTCTAATCCGCAAACTCTTGCCTGTCAAGAACAAAATGGAGAAATTCCGGGAGTCCCCCGAGCGCTGGGGAGGGGTCTTCTTTCTTGGCGGCGCCGTTCGCGGCTTCGGGAGGATTGGGGTGATCGCTGAGGCGGGACGTTGCACCGGATGCGCCGCAGGCCCACCCAGGTGATTGCCTTCCGGGAGCAGACGAATCTTTCCCGTTGGATCAACAAGCAGAAAGTCCACCGTGCGCTCTAAGGTCGAGCACGTGTTTGGAGTGATGAAGCTGAAGTTCGGATTCGTGAAGGTGCGCTACCTGGCAGTGGCGTAGGGTCGAGAACGACTGCGCTCTCGGCTTGAGCAAGCAGATCAAGGGATCAGAAAGCCCGGGGAGTCACTGGAATTCCTCTGAACCTTTTGCTTGCCGCTCAGCCTCTGCACTGAAAGCGGTGCTTGTTCAGAGATTCCGTAAGGGACCAAGGTCCTTTTAGTGACCTGGAGAGGCACTGGTATCTGAATTGCACTGTGGCGCGCAGACCTTGTCCAAAAAGAGATTATCGGAGAGGGCTTGGAACAGAGAAAGTTTCCCCGCTATCGATTGCTTGCGCCCGTGATCTTCGGGTGGACTGATCCTGATGGGCTCAGTCAGCGGCAAGGAGGATTCACGCGAGACATCAGCACGGGCGGTCTGTTTGTTCTCTGCGATGTCTCTCCACCCTTGGAAACTGTTCTGACGCTGTCGGTTCTGCTTCCTCCTCTTCAGGCCGCTTTGCCTTTTCTACGACTCACGGGCGAGGGGCAGGTGGTTCGGGTAGGAATGAAGCAGACTGGTTTCGCGGCAGCCAGTGAGTTCGACCCAAACCTCCTTAGGGGTGAGATCTAAAGTTTTCTCCAAAGGCGAAGGAACCACCCTACAGGATCGCAGGTTGCCAGACTGATGCAGAGCGATGCACCTTGTGGTCAGAGCACTGCAATACATGTGTAAGAAGGTGCGACAGGAAGTCTTACCAACAAGCAATGTTTTGAGCCGACTCGTTCAGACTCTTTCGAAGAAGCTTGGCGGCTTCGACAAGTTTATTTTCCACAGGGGCGCGGCAGCACTCTCTGGTTCTGCGGCCTGGCTCATGACCTTCCTTTCGCACTCCTTGAGAGGGCGCGTCGTCTGGCTTCGGGAAGGCAGCACGTGCGACCTGGGTTATTGAGTTTTCTGGGAACAAGAAGAAACCCTACTGAAGATCACATCGCGGAGGGTAATAAAGCAAGAACTGCGCAAGCCGTTGCTGCGGCACCAGTTGCTCTTGGACTCCCCAGGCACGATCAGCCCTTGCGTACAAAAGAATGATGAACTCCCGGTAGCCGGCAGGATGCCTCCCCCCGAGAAATCCTACTCCCTGGTTCTTGTACTCCCCCCGGAGAACAATGGCCCTGCCCACGAGGGCGCTTCACATCGGGTCCTATCCTAGTCCTTGTGCCAGTGGTTTCTCTCCTTCTTGCAGCGCTCTGCAACCGTGTGTACGCTCTGGCGCCGAGTTTGTGGGTACCTCCTTTCGCTACACCTTTAACTTGGGAAGAAGGCGTGAAAGTCGTCACGACTGTGACTGAGAGGGCGAAGCTATAAGCAGCGCGAGTCAATATCTACGACTCTTTCTCCGGGCGTTTCGAGGCAAACCATGAAGAACATCTACGAGGTCCTGCGGCAGAAAGAGACAGAGATCGAGCAGTTGAAAAAAGAACTGCAGGTGCTGCGCATCGCGGCTCCCTTGTTGGAGGAGGAGCTGGCGGCGGAAGTGCAAGTGATTCCGCCCCCCGCGCGGAGCTATCCCACGGTGCAGGCCAAGCCAGCGCCAGCCGTGGTGGCCGTCGAAACCAGGACCGTATGGCCATAGTATGCCGCGGTTAGTCGTTGGCTTAGTTGGAACAGCTCGTCTGAATCTTTAGGTTTACCGTCTGCCACGAGTCCTGTCGGAAACGGCAGGGCGCGTAGTCTTCTTGCGGGAGAGCGAGCCGCTTGGCCCTTGAGATCCCAACCCAGCCGTTCCGCCACGCCAGCAGCCAAAACCGGCGTCAAGTCTGGGACTCTGCAGCGGCGCCGCCTTTGGGAACCGTCCTTGAAGCGCTTTGGTACGCCATTCACACCCGTCCTCGCCATGAAAAATTCGTTGTATCGCAGCTCCGGGACCGAGGCATCACCACCTTTTTGCCGCTTGTCTCGCAGGTGCGCGTTTGGAGCGATCGGCGCAAACTGGTGCAGCTACCGTTGTTCAGTGGCTATGTGTTTGTGCGCGTATTTCTCTCGGGCGAGGCGCGCGTCCGGGTCCTGCGCACCAATGGAGTGGTCAGCTTTGTTGGCGTTCGTGGCGAAGGCATCCCGATTCCGGACCGGCAGATCGAAGATATTCAAGTCCTTCTGAATAACCAGATCCCCAGTGTCTGTTATCCGTTTCTAAAGCTGGGTCAGCGAGTGCGAATTCGCGGGGGATGCATGGATGGAGTCGAAGGCATCCTCGTCGGTCGCAAGGGCGATCGGAGTCTGGTGGTCTCAGTGGACCTGATACAGCGTTCACTCGCTATTCGTATTGATGGGTATGACGTGGAGATGATCTGATCTTCACAGTGTGCTGTCCGTGCCCGAAACAAACCGGCATGCGGTAGGCGGATAGCTCAACGGGGAGAGCACCCCGAATAACCGTTCGGGGAGGACGAAGGTTCAATCCCTTCTCCGCCTGCCATCAACGCTGCGCTCGCATAGAACCTGTGCACGAGTCTTCCGCAGCGCCGACCGGCAGAATTGCACTCAGTCGTGAACAGCAGCGGCACAAATTCGCCACGCATTTTGGTCGTGAGCGGCGAACTGACCAGGCGCTCTTCTCTACGGAACTTTTTTGCGACCAGTTCCTACGAACCGGAGGTCGTCACCACCATGCTTGCGGCTTTGCAGCCAGGGCCGCGTGAACCGAATCCTGACTTGGTCTGTTGACGACTCTCCGTGCGTTTCGAAGCAAACCATGAAGAACATCTACGAGGTCCTGCGGCAGAAAGAGACAAAGATCGAGCAGTTGAAAAAAGAACTGCAGGCGCTGCGTATCGCGGCTCCCTTGTTGGAGGAGGAGCTGGCGGCGGAGGTGCAAGTGATTCCGCCCCCCGCGCGGAGCTATCCCACGGTCATTGTGCTGTCGTCCCCAGAGGATATCAGTCAACTCGTGGAAGCCATCTACTGCCCCTGGACACGCGCGAAGGTGCTAGAGCGTTTGCAACCCTTCCCTGCCCGCTTCCGGCAACTCGAGCAGACGAGCGGTTCCAGCCAAGCGAACGACTAACCGCGGCTCGCGCTGGCTTGGCCTGCACCGCGCTTGGGGGCCAAAGATCACCTGATGAAACGTTTACAAAAAGCAGAATTGCAGATGGTTCTCAAGCGCGACCTCGCTTCCTGCTTCCCCTCGGTCGAGGAGGCTTACCCCTGGGAACAGGAACTCAGCGCCGGGCAATTCTTTGTGGCGGCCAGCCCCGCCATGCGCAAAGTCCGCCTGCAAGCAGAACTGCTGGCAGACATCAATGCTCCTGTTCTCATCTTGGGGGAAAGCGGAACCGGCAAAGAGGTTACCGCCCGCCTGATCCACGAGCTGTCTCCGCGAGCCGATCGTCGGTTCTTGAAGGTGAATTGCGCAGCTCTGCCTGCCGATTTGTTGGAAAGCGAGCTGTTCGGCTACGAACGTGGCGCTTTCACGGGGGCGGTACGCACCAAGCCCGGCAAATTCGAGCTCTGCAATAAAGGCACGATCCTGTTGGACGAGATCGGCGAGATGCCGGTAGCCTTGCAGGCCAAACTGTTGCACGTGCTGCAGGACAAACAGTTCTTCCGGCTGGGCGGGGAAATAACCGTCGATGTGGATGTGCGGATCCTGGCGGCCACAAATGTCAACATCGACCAAGCAATCGCGGATCGCAAGCTGCGCGAGGACTTGTTCTACCGTCTCGCCGCCTTCATGATCAATCTGCCTCCGTTGCGGGAGCGAGCGGAAGACATTCCTATCCTGCTTCAGCACTTCATGAATCGCCTGGCGGAGGACTATGTTAGGCCTCCCCTGCCCATTCCTCCGGCCCTGCTCGAGGCATGTCAGCACTACTCGTGGCCGGGCAACCTGAGAGAGCTGGAGAATTTTGTCAAACGTTATCTGGTAATGGGAAACGATGCGCCAGGGAGGAGTGAACTACAGTCGAAATTGAATCCGATTCTGACTGAACCTCCACCAGCACAAACCGGCGAACTCCAAATCCGTTCCGCAATCGCATCGAGCGCCGCTGACGACCCGAACAATCTAAAAACCCGGATACGTAACGTCAAGGAGATGATGGAGAGAAATGCGATCGCGGTGGCGTTGGCAAAGACCCATTGGAACCGCAAACAAGCAGCACGAACGCTGGGAATTAGTTATCGGGGACTGCTGCACAAGATTCAGAAGTATCAGCTTCGTCCTCTTCCTGTGACGGAACTCTTCGAACTGCTACGGCAACAGGTCGGGCCTTGAAACGGTGCTGAGCAGGCGGAGCCTGTGCCAGCTACGCTTTGGCAGAGGTTGGGGTCGGAGCTTCTGGGTTGTGAACTGGCCATCCGCCGGCGGCGCAACGCAACGTGACAGTGAGTTCTATTTGTCACAGGATGCGACTGGAATTCGCGTGCAAGACTTGGAATAAGCGGAGGGACAAATGGCAGCTACCGTGTCGATGGCAACTACGCAGGTCATTCATCAAGGGTTGGAGCACAAAATCCAATTGCGCCAAGCCCGCATTGGCATCATCGGGATGGGCTACGTCGGCTTGCCGCTCGCGTTGCTTTTCAGCAGCGAGGATTATGGCGTTACCGGTTTCGACATTGACACTAACAAAGTCGACAAGCTGGTGGCCGGCGACTCGTACATCGCGCGAATCGGCGCGTCTGAAATCCAGCACGCTCGTGCACACGGGTTTTCGGCGACCGCGGATTATTCTCGCCTCGACGAAATGGATGCGGTCATCATCTGCGTGCCTACCCCCCTTAATGACTTCCGCGAGCCGGACCTCAGCTACATCGTCAAGACAGCCGAGTCCATCGCGCCGCAGCTACGAGCGGGACAACTGATTGTGTTAGAGAGCACTACCTACCCGGGTACAACCGAAGAAGTGCTGGTCCCGATACTGGAGAAGAACAACTCGGCAGGATTGCGCGCGGCGCGCCCGGGTACGGACTGGCCCAATAGTTTCTATGTAGCGTTTTCACCCGAGCGTGAGGATCCTGGCAACACGACGGTGGCGCGACGCGATATCCCGAAAGTGGTGGGAGGGCTGGACGACCGGGCGGCGGACCTCGCCACCGCACTGTACCAAAACATTTTCCATCGCATCGTGCGGGTATCGTCGCCAGCGGCGGCGGAGATGACGAAGCTGCTGGAGAATATCTATCGGTGTGTAAACATCGCTTTGGTGAACGAGCTGAAGCTGCTGTGCCTGCGAATGGGGATTGATATCTGGGAAGTCATCGAAGCAGCCAAGACCAAGCCATTCGGCTTCCAAGCCTTCTATCCCGGTCCGGGACTGGGTGGACACTGCATTCCAGTGGATCCGTTCTACCTGTCTTGGAAGGCCAAGGAGTTCGATTACTCAACACGTTTTATCGAACTAGCGGGGCAGGTCAACACCGAAATGCCGTACCATGTAGTCTCTGCAGTAGTATCGGCACTTAACGAGCGCAAGAAGACGCTCAACGGTGCCCGAGTGCTGGTGCTCGGCGTGGCGTACAAGAAGGATGTCGATGACCTGCGGGAATCTCCCTCACTCACGATTATCGAGCTGCTGCGCAAGTCGGGTGCCGAGGTCAGCTACAACGACCCCTACCTTCCGTTTATTGGCCGCGGGCGCAAGTACGACCTACAGTTGAAGTGCGCGCCGTTGGAAAACCTTAATCAGTACGATTGCGTACTCATCGTCACTGATCATTCCGATTACGACTATCGCCGCATCGTCGAGGAATCGCAACTCGTCGTCGATTCCCGCAACGCTACGCGGCAGATGCGGTCGAGCAAGGTGGTTTACTGCTGATCGATTCAGCCTAGAAGTCGCGTAGCTCCCCCAGAAAATCCACCGAGCCAATTATGAGAATGCGCCTGTACACCAAACGCAACCAGTTGTTGATAGATACGACGACCTGTGCGGCGGCGTGGGGCACCGCCTACCTCATCCGTTATGGAGGGCAGATACCTCCGACGGCGGGGCAACTGATGCTCCTACTGCTGCCGCTGGCGATTGGCCAGATCGCGATCAGTGCTCTGTTCGGTATCTACAAGTTTCAATGGCGGTACATGAATGCCGGGGACGGGCTGTATATCGCCTGGGCGTACTTGGCATATGCGGGGCTGCTGATCCCTATCACGGGTCTGGTTGGATCAATTGTGCCTGCGCTGCGCATTCCCGTAAGCGTCATCGCAATCACGTGCGCACTGTCGATGGTCGGCGCCATCAGCGTTCGACTGGCTCGGCGTGTCCTCTACCGCCGTGGTTCGATAGCCGTAAGCGCGGGCTGCCCGCAACGATTCTTGGTCATCGGCGCAGGTGTGCACGGCGCCATGGTCGCCGGAGAAATGCTGCTGCGTAAAGGAATCGAGGTGATCGGGTTTCTGGATGACGACCCCGAAAAACAAGGGGCCGTAATAGCTGGCGTAGCCGTGCTCGGACGCATTGCGGATCTCCCGCACATTGTCAGAACCCGGGATGTGGATGAGGTACTGGTTTGCATTTCGCCAAGATCGCGGCAGTCGCTTCACCTCAGCTATGCGACAACGAGCAAGGGTCTGCCTGTGCGCAGCCGCATCATTCCAACCCTCGAGGAAATCCTGCAGACCACCAGCGTGATTTCTGTCCTGCCCGGCGTGAATGAAGCTCCCGGCAGCGACGGACACCTGGACCGCCCCCTGGTACGCGGCAATGGCTCCAATGCAGGAGGCAATGGTGACGCAGCGCAGCTGATTTCCGTGTCCGGCAGCAACGGACACCTGGACCGCCCCCTGGTACACGGCAATGGCTCCAATGCAGGAGGCAATGGTGACGCAGCGCAGCTGAGTTCCGTGTCCGGCAGCCACGGACACCTGGCCCCCCCCTGGGTACGCGGAATTGGCTCCAATGCAGGAAGCAATGGTGACGCAGCGCAGGTGAGTTCCGGTAGCAACGGTAACGGCGACGCAGCCAAGCTGCACCGGATGCAATCTAGTGTGATCGACGCGATTCCCGCGCCGCCAGTTCAGAACCGATCAATCCTGATTACCGGCGGAGCGGGCTTTATCGGATCGAGTCTGGCCGAAAAACTTGTTGATCACAACCGAGTGATTCTTTTCGATCAGTCTTTCACCAACGGCCCCATCCAGTACACGTCACTGCTGCGGCATCCGAACGTCACCCCGGTCCAGGGCAGCATCCTGGAAGCCGATCTGCGCAGCCTGGTGCAACAAGCCGACGTGGTGGTCCATGCGGCGGCGATACTGGGCGTCAATCGCGTATGTAATTCCGCCCGGGAAACGCTGGAGACAAACTATGTGGGAACGTCTCGCCTGCTGAAAGCATTGGACGCCAAACCCGACCTCCAGCGGTTTGTGTATTTTTCCACCAGTGAAGTGTTTGGGGTTAACTCCTATCGTGTGGACGAGGCAAGCCGCCCCACCATCGGGCCCATCGCCGAGTCGCGCTGGAGCTATGCGATGTCAAAGCTGGCTGGCGAGCACCTGGTCGCGTCCTACTTCCGAGAGACGGGTCTGCCGATCGCAATCGTCAGGCCGTTCAACATCTTCGGTCCGCGAAGGATAGGCGACTATGCCTTGCGCCGGTTCATCCTAAGAGCATTGCAGGGTGAGCCTTTGGAAATTCACGGCGATGGCACGCAGATACGTTCCTGGTGCTACATCGAAGATTTCTGCTGCGCGTTGCTGCAAATGATTGCCCGGCCCGAAGCCATCGGCAAAGATTTCAACATCGGTCACCCCGGAAACACGGTGACCATCTATGAACTCGCACAAAAGGTAATCCAATTGACCGGCAGCCCCTCACCCGTTGCCTTCTGTGAGTCGCCCTTTCCTGACATTTCCATTCGCGTGCCATCGCTTGACAAGGCGCGGCGCTTGCTGGGATACGAGCCGAAGTACGACTTGACTACCGGACTGAAGCTTACGATACAGTGGCATAGAGAGAACTTGGATCTGTTGCGGATTCCCATTCCGCCAGCCACGGTTGCCCAGATGTATGCCGCAAAAGGGAGCGTAGCCTAACTCGCTCCGGGGTGTCTCGCAGCTCATTGGCTCCGCCTTGATTGAATCGAAGAACGTGGACGGATTCGATTAGCAAGCTTAAGGAAATCGCATCCAAGTACTCACCCAGCCCTGAGGTGGTTGCCCTCTGTGAACTCGACCGGCACGACATTGCGTGGCGCAATCGTCGAGCTTCTGCGGCGCTGGCGGCTGCTTTCTCGGGTGTTGCCTGACCTAAACACTGCAATCTGAGGTGATGGGGTGAAGCGGACATTCGATATCGTTTTTTCGGCGATCGGGCTAGTATTCGTCGCGCCAGTTCTGACCGTATGCGCCCTCTGCATCAAGCTGGATTCCCCAGGCCCGATCTTTTACCGAGGCCTTCGCGCGGGACAGTTCGGCAGGCCGTTTCGCATTTTCAAGTTGCGCACGATGGTGTCGAACGCCGAACAACTCGGCGGCGCGGAGACCCCGGCCGATGACCCCCGAATTACGCGGGTGGGAGGCTTCTTGCGGCTTTACAAGCTAGACGAATTGCCGCAGTTGATCAACGTGCTGAAGGGAGAGATGAGTCTTGTAGGTCCGCGCCCCGAAGTGCTGGAAGAAGTTGTGAACTATGGCGAACGAGAGCGCGAACTGCTGCTGGTTCGCCCTGGAATAACCGACTCTGCATCAATCAAGTTCCGCCACGAAGACGAACTCCTGCGCGGCAGCACGGATCCACATGCGGCCTATCACGCGATCATTCGTCCAGAAAAGGTTCGCTTAGGACTGGAATACGTCCACAACCATTCAGTGCTGACCGATTGCGGCCTCATCCTGAGGACGTTGGCCGTCCTTTTCCAGCCTCCCCCTGACGCCTGCGCCGAATCTCTGAAGCGAACTGAGAACATAGCCAGATGAACGCGATTGTTGCATGCGGCTCTGAACCGCTGGCGTTGCGCGGCGGCAAGCCGGTACGCTCGCATCCGTTGCCGCCCTGGCCCTGCGTTGGTGAAGAAGAGATCAGCGCGGCTGTGACGGTACTCCGCTCGGGCAAGATCAACTATTGGACGGGGAACGAAGGCCGCCTATTCGAGCAGGAGTACGCCGCATCTCTAGGCCGCAAGTATGCAGTCGCGGTCGCGAACGGCACCGTCGCGCTCGAACTTGCATTGTATGCGCTGGGGATTGGCCCCGGTGATGAGGTCATCGTGCCGAGTCGCACCTTCATCGCTTCGGCTAGTTGTGCCGCGATGCGGGGAGCGACCCCCGTTTGCGCCGATCTCGATCCGGCCTCCCAGACCTTGACGGCCGAGACCATCGAAGCAGCGCTGTCGCCGAGAACGAAAGCGGTCATTGCCGTGCACCTGGCAGGGTGGTGCTGCGACATGGACCCAATCCTTTCCCTGTGTCGCCGGCAGGGCGTGGCCGTCATCGAAGATTGTGCGCAGGCACATGGCGCGACTTACAAGGGACGTCCGGCGGGTGCAATGGGCGACGTAGCCGCATTCTCTTTTTGTCAGGACAAGATCATCTCCACGGGCGGAGAGGGGGGCCTGCTGGTGACCGACGATGAGTCGCTCTATCAACGAGCCTGGAGCTTCAAAGACCACGGGAAGAATTACCACAAGTCTCAGATTCATCGGCCATCCACGGCATTCGCATGGGTGCATGAAAAGTTCGGTACCAACTGGCGTCTGACCGAAATGCAGTCCGCCATCGGCCGCGTTCTTCTTCGGAAACTTGACGAGCAGGTGGCAATCCGGCGGAGAAATGCTGCTGTGCTAACGCGGCGGTTGGCGAGAATTCCAGCCCTGCGCGTTACTCCTCCACCGGAAACAATCGGGCACGCCTACTACAAGTACTACTTCTTCATACGCCCCGAGATGCTGCTCGACGGTTGGGATCGCGACCGAATCATCGCGGCAATTTGCGCGGAAGGCATTCCTTGCTTCAGCGGCAGTTGTGGTGAGATCTACCGTGAAAGGGCTTTCGACGAAGCAAGACGCCCTGCCGCACCGCTGGCAGTAGCTCGCGAACTGTCCGAGACAAGCCTGATGTTACTGGTTCACCCGACCCTGTCGGAAGCCGATATGCTGGACGCCTGCCAGGCGGTGGAAAAGGTCATGTCTACAATTAGCGAACCGTCGCGCAATCTTGAACTGAAACTCTTGCAAACCTCCCAAATATCAACACCATTGAAGCCGATGATTTCCGTGGTCATGGCCGCGTTCAACGAGCGTGACAGCATCGAGCAATGCGTGCAGTCGGTCCTCGCTCAGGACACGAAAGACTTCGAGTTGGAAGTCCTGGTCATCGACGGAAACTCGACAGACGGCACAACCGAGCTAGTTTCACACATCGCTGCAGCCGATGGCCGGGTTCGGTTGCTCCATAATCCGGACCGCAAAACACCCGTCGCCTTCAATCTCGGGATACGCGCCGCGCGCGGCGAGTACGTTTGCATTCTCGGAGCACATGCGGTTTATCCGCCTGACTACATTTCCGTGTGTCTGCAGGAATTGCAGCGGCATGGGGTAGTAGGCTGCAGCGGTAGGGTTCTCACCATACCGGCCAATGACACGCTGCAAGCGAACCTGACGGCCTGGACCCTTGCCAGCCGTTTTGCCTCGTCTCCGACATCCGCGCGCACGCGGATCGAGGGCTTTGTCGATACCATACCCTTCCCCGTCTTTCGAAAAGAACCGCTGCTGAAAATCGGCGGCTACAATGAGGCGCTGCACCGCAACCAAGACAATGACATGAACCAGCGCCTGCGCGCCCAAGGCTATCACCTGTACCTGACATCACGGACCCACGCCCTGTATCGTGCGCGGCCAACACTCGCAGCTTTGGTGAAGTACGCGTTCCGCAACGGATGGTGGAACTGTATTTCTATGGGTCACAACCCGGCATCCATGTCGTTGCGGCATTTCGTGCCGTCATTGTTTGTGATTACATTGCTCGCGTTGATTGGTATGGGCGTGCTGTTTCAATTCGTATACGTATATAGACCGCTGGCGTACGGCGCTATCGTGACCGTGCTGCTGGTACTTGCCGCTCACCTCACGCTGGGGATAGCGGCTGCGAGCGCAACCGCTGTGCGCACCAAGGTACTGGCACCCCTATTGCTTCCCCCAGTGTTTCTTGCCTTTCACGTCGCATACGGTTTCGGGACGCTTGTGGGGATGACCACCAATATTAAGGCTGCGCGCAGCCAGGCTCCCCAAACTCCACGACCCGAAGCAGAAGTGCAACAGGTTCGTTCTCGTTCTTGAAAAGACCGGCATCGCGAAGATACAAATGACCAGGTTTCCAGACAATAAGAGCTTTGCGTTTACGGTGTTCGATGACACCGATGCCAGCACTCTCGAGAATGTGGGTCCTGTCTACAGGTGCTTGTCAGACCTGGGATTCCGCACGACCAAGTCGGTTTGGCCACTCCCGCTAGTAGCAGGCCACACCAGCGGCGGCTCCACCGGCGAGACGCTGTGCGATCGTGAGTATCTCAAGTTCGTCAGGCGGCTCCAGGACGAGGGATTCGAGATTGCACTACATAGCGTCAGGAACCACGACTCTACTCGTGACGTGGTCGAGCGCGGTTTGCAGGCGTTCTGTGATCATCTGGGCCGCTACCCGCGCACTCATACAAATCATCATCGCAATCGCGATAACGTTTACTGGGGCGCAAGCCGGCTGGCGACCGCCATTGGACGGGCCGCCTGCCGGGCATGGTCGTGTTTTACGCCAATCCCCGTGTATGAGGGTCACGTAGAAAGTTCGCCCTATTTTTGGGGCGACATCTGCAAACAGTACATCCAGTATGTCCGCAACTTCACCGTCGACGAGATCAACCTTACCTGCGTCAACCCGACCTTACCCTATCACGACTCGACCAAGCCTTTCGTGAACTTCTGGTTCACGAGTTGCGAAGGTTTCAATCTTGGCAGCTTTTGCGAACGGATAACTGAACCCAACCAGGACCGCCTGGAAGCTGAGGGCGGTGTATGCATCATGTACACGCACTTCGCAGAGGGTTTCAGCCACGGCGGGACTGTGAATCCCAGGTTCGAAAGCCTCCTTCGCCGGCTTTCCCGCAAGAACGGCTGGTTCGTCCCGGTCGCAGAGCTGCTCGATTTTCTGCGAACTACCAGGACTAAGGACAAGATCCAACGCCTTGAACTCGCGTCGCTGGAGAGGCGGTGGCTGAAATATAAACTCCGGTATCCAGGCTCGAGATGACCAACCAGTATTACCTATTCACACAGTTCGAAGAGTCGCGCGGCCTGCCCGTGCCCTTGCCGCCACGACCTGAGAATGTTCGCATCGAGCACGCTGGCGTTCCGAGGCAGCACGAGCCCCCGGAACTGGTGCGTACCATCGCTGTCCTCAAGAAACACTGGCGTCTGTCGCTGATATTCGCCGTTTTCATTAGCGGCACGGTTGCCCTAATCACCTTTCTGAGCAAACCGGTTTACGAGCCGGTAGCGCGCATCGAAATCGATCCGCCGGGATCGGAAATTTTCTCGTTACAGCGTCCTGGATCGGAAACTAACGAATCAGCATATGTGGAGACCCAGGCCCAGGATCTTCAAGGCGATGGCCTTGCTGTCGATGTCATCCGCCGGCTGAACCTTGTGCAAAATAGCGAGCTGGTAAACCGCCGTTTAGCGCAGCGGGCGCCCGCTGCAGCGAACGCCGACAGGGACGAACTGACCCCAGCCGAAAGTGCAGCGCTGGAAGCTTTCCACAGCCGGCTCAAGATCAGGCGCGATGCGACCAGTCACCTGGTCAGCATCAGCTTTGCAAGCCACGACCCACGGCTGGCTGCCACTGTCGTGAACACCTTGCTGACCCAATTCATCGAGAGACAGCATAAAGCACGCCATGACGCCATTTTGCAGTCCACCGAGTGGCTCGCGCGTCAACTGGACGACGTTCGCGCCAGGATGGAGGCGTCCAACCGCGCGGTCGCCGAGTTCCAAGCGGCCACTGGACTGGGCGATGTGGATGCGGATAGGAGCACGTATTCGCAAGCCGTTACGGAACTGAACGGGCAGTTCTTGCAAGCACGGGCAGAGCGAATCAGGCTGGAAGCGCTGCTAGACAAATCTCTGAAACAAGGCCCCGAGTCTCTGCCCCAGGTTGAGGACAACTTGGTTGTCCAGAAGTTGTCGGAGAAGCTCGCTGAGTCCCATGTGGAGCTGTCGCAAGCGCGCGTCATTTATGGAAGCGAACACTCAAAAGTGAAGAAGCTTCAACGCGAGATCGACGAATTGCAGGCGCAACTGGTCGCCCGTCGTGAGGCAATTCTGAATGAGCTCCAGCTCAGTTATGCGATTGCAAGAAAGCATGAGCAGCTGTTGGCCAACCAGATGAAAGGCACCACGAAGCTGGGAACTCAGATGGCCCAGTACAGCGCTCTGAAGAAACAAGCACAGGCCGATGCAGAGCTCTACAACTCTCTGTATGCGCGCGTTCGGGAAGCTGGTGTTGCAGCCGCTTCCAAGTCTAGCAACATCCGCATCGTCGACAAGGCCAGGGTTCTCGACAAGCCAACTCGCCCGAATCGGAAAACGGACCTCCTCTTGGGACTGGTGGCTGCTGCCATCGGCGGACTGGTGCTGGCATTCTTGAGGGAAGCTGTCGACAACCGGATTTACACCCCTGAGGACATTGCGAAATGGGTTGGGCCTTCGTCGGTCGCTATCCTCCCTGTCATGCAGGCAGCTCGTCACAAAAAAGACCTACCGGTACGTCCGCCGTTTCTTCTGGACGACCCATCCTCGCCTCAAGCCGAAGCCGTCCGCGGCCTGGATATGGAGATTAGGTTGCAGCATTCGCGAACCCCGCAAGTGCTGCTGATCACGTCGGCACTAGCCGCAGAAGGCAAAACGACTGTTGCCATCAATCTAGCCATTGCGTTGGGCCAGCAGTGCAGGACCTGCATCGTCGACGCTGACCTGAGGAGATCTGGCGTTGCTGCCGCCTTCGGCTTGAAGGCCGAGCAGGGACTCGCCGCCGTGCTGGGCGGTTCGGTAAGTCTGGAGCAAGTCCTGATCGCCAGCGGAAGCATTCCGCACCTTTCAGTCTTGCCGGCCGGCCCAATGATGGCAGTTCCGGGACAACTCGTCTGCTCACAGGCCATGCGAGACGTGTTGTTACAACTCCGCCAACGATTTGATTGTGTGGTCATTGACTCCCCCCCGGTTCTGCCTTACGCCGACGGCCGGGCGTTGGCAGTGGCTGCGGACGCCGTGGTCCTCGTAGGCCGCTCGGGAGTAACCACCCGAGAGGCGATGATGCGCGCGCTGCAGCTGCTCGAAGACGCTCACGGAGCACCGGTGATCAAGATCGTGCTCAACGCTACAGATGGGAACGCGGCCCATTACAGCTACTACCCTCCGTCAATGCGTAAATCGGAAGTCGCTCCCAACCAAGCCCACCAAGTGAATCTTTTCGGCCCTGAGATCAGCTCACATTAACGAGGCGTTTATGTCAGCTCATATGGCAGCATCCGCAGCTGAGAAGCAACCCGCGCCGCGCTCCATGCTGTTCCCATTCCTGGACTTACAAGCGCAGTTCGCTGGCATAAGAGACGAGATTCTGACGGCCGTCAATGAGGTCTTTGAAAGCCAACGCTTCATCCTCGGACCAGAAGTCCAAGATTTCGAAACGGAAGTGGCCGCGTTTGTGGGGTGCCGTTTTGCGATCGGCTGTGCGTCCGGCTCGGACGCACTGGTGCTGGCATTGATGTCTTTGGGAATTGGACCTGGTGACGAGGTCATCACCACGCCGTTCACCTTTGGTGCAACAGCCGGATCGATTGCCCGCCTGCAAGCAAGGCCCGTGTTCGTCGACATCGAACCGGTCACCTACAACATTGCAGCCGCCCAGATCCCGTCGGCAATTACTCGCAACACGCGAGCCATCCTGCCAGTTCACCTTTTTGGGCTGATGGCTGAAATGGGCGCGATTCTGGAGTCCGCGAACACCGTCGCCGTCGTCGAGGACGCAGCGCAGGCGATCGGGGCAGGCTGGGACGGCCACTTCGCAGGGACTCTCGGGGCAATTGGATGTTTCAGCTTTTTCCCTTCTAAGAACCTAGGAGGGGCAGGAGACGGCGGAATCGTAACCACCGACGATGCTGGGTTGGCAGATCGGCTGCGCATTCTTCGTGTCCACGGCAGCCGGAGCAAGTACTCGTACGAGGCCGTGGGAATGAACAGCCGTCTGGATTCGCTGCAGGCGGCCATTCTCCGCGTGAAGCTTCGTTACCTGCCAGCATGGACTACGGCGCGGCAGCGAAATGCGCGCCGATACCTGACCATGTTCCTCGATAACGGTTTGGACCGGTACGTGCAGCTGCCCAAGCATGATCAGCGCCACAACCACGTTTACAACCAGTTCGTAATTCGCACGCCGGAACGCGATGCGTTACGACGCCACCTCCAGCGCGCGGGCATCCCCACCGAGATCTACTATCCGTTCCCGCTCCACCTTGAGCCCGCATTTGCTTACCTCGGCTACACCAAAGGAGATTTCCCGCAAGCGGAAGCTGCGTGCCGTGAGGTGCTCGCGCTTCCCATTTTTGCCGAGCTGACAGAAGGCCAGCAGGCCTCCCTAGTGGCAGCCGTCGCAGATTTCTATGGTCACAAGATCGCATGAATAACAAAAGCGAGGAACACGAAGATGGAATCCGCACAACCGAAAATCGCAGTGATCGGGTCCGGATACTGGGGTAAAAACCTGGTACGGAATTTCGCTGAACTGGCAGCACTGGAATGTGTCTGTGATACTCGCGACGAAGCCCTTCAACGGATCGAGGATGAGTATCACGTGCGTACCACGCGCGATCCTGACGCCATACTGGCGGACCGCAGCATCCAAGGCGTAGTCATCGCCACCCCTGCCACGGATCACTATCGCATGGCGAGGAAATGTTTACTTCACGACAAGGATGTCTACGTCGAAAAGCCGCTGGCGCTGTGCGTGGAGGAAGGCCGGGAATTGGTGGCGCTCGCAAAGGAGCGCAGACGAATTCTCATGGTAGGTCACATTCTCGAGTACCATCCGGCTATCCGAGAACTCAAGAGACTGATCTCGCAAGGCGAGCTTGGGAACATTCAGTACATCTACTCTTCGCGTCTCAACCTAGGAAAGGTCCGCATCGAGGAGAACATTCTGTGGAGCTTCGCACCACACGACATCTCGGCCATTCTCTACCTACTTGGTGAAGTGCCGACTCATGTGGCGACCCAGGGGGGCAGCTACTTGAATCCGCAGATCCCGGACACGACGCTGACGACTTGTGAGTTCAGAAGCGGGGTGAAAGCGCACATCTTCGTCAGCTGGTTGCATCCGTTCAAGGAGCAGAAGCTTACCGTTGTTGGCGGCAAGAAGATGGCAGTCTTCGACGACATGGAACGCGAGCGCAAGCTTGTTCTTTATGCTCACCGGATCGACTGGGTCGATCGCTTGCCCGTGGCCCAGAAGGTGGGAGGTCAGGTTGTGCCCCTTTCCGACGAAGAACCGCTTCGCATCGAATGCCAACATTTCTTGGACTGCATTCGCACGCGGCAAATCCCGCGTACCTGCGGAGAAAAAGCGCTTGGTGTTCTCCAGGTGCTTGACGGTTGTGAGCGCTCTCTCAAACAAAACAGCCGTGTAGAGATCGCAGTCGAGCGACCCAAATACCATGCCCATGCTTCGGCCAGCATCGATCCCGAATGTGAAATTGGTGAGGGGACCAGGATCTGGCACTTCTCGCACATCATGACCGGCGCAAAACTTGGCGCCAATTGTAACCTTGGTCAAAACGTCATGATCGGTGCAGGCGTGAAAATTGGAAAGAACGTCAAGATCCAGAACAATGTCTCGGTTTATAACGGGGTCGAGCTGGAAGACGATGTCTTCTGCGGGCCATCTATGGTGTTCACCAACGTGATCAACCCCCGGAGTCATGTCATCCGCAAGCACGAGTACCGGAGGACGCTGGTGAAACAAGGCGCTTCGATTGGGGCCAATGCAACCGTCGTTTGCGGTGTCACTTTGGGCAAGTTCAGTTTCGTTGGCGCCGGAGCGGTAGTCACCCGAAACGTCCCCGACTACGCCCTGGTCGTGGGAGTTCCGGCTGAGCAGATCGGCTGGATGTGCTATTGCGGCGTACGTCTGGCGGGATCAGGGTCTGAACTGAAGTGTCTGGACTGCGGGCGCATTTATGAAGCCGAAGCCGATGTGTGTCGAGAAGTCGCTTCTGACCAGCAACTGGAGAAATTGAAGCTCCGGCCACCGCAACTTGATGCCATCTCTTCTGCGCACGCGCAGTAATACTCTATTTAAGCCCCAGAGGTCATATGGATAGACACCCCAACGGCAGCAGCTCCGGCAGTGTGGTCTGCGAGTCCAACCACGAGCCGCATACGACGAAGAAGCGCAAAGTCGTACATCTCACTTCAGTGCACGGGCCGCTCAACATGCGTATATTCCACAAAGAATGTAAATCGCTTGCCGAAGGTGGCTACGAGGTGGTGTTGATCGC
>Ga0187803_10000293_pt1 | contig 20656 bp, 19 predicted proteins | sample NC_wetland_sal_i_2_FD_132425 | JGI IMG/M metagenome (GOLD analysis project Ga0187803, IMG submission 132425) | Wetland sediment microbial communities from Neuse River Estuary, North Carolina, USA - Control_3 | ecosystem: Environmental > Aquatic > Freshwater > Wetlands > Sediment | place: USA...
ATGGGGCATCAAATATAATTTCACCATCGGGGAAATTATCCGCCAGCATCGAGAAGAACTGTTTTACCTGCAGTTCCTCAAAGAAAGGCAACACGCCGCCAGCACTCATGAATACGCCTTCTTTGGTATGCTTAACATCTTTGCACCAGCTCGGATCAAAAAGTGATTGTGAGATGTACGTTACCCTATCAGGTTCGGGAAGTAACTTTCTTCTGATGTCGATGACAGCAGGAAGATCGAGATCATACCAACGGATGGTCCCATTATCGACACGGTAAAAGGTCGTATCAAGACCGGCGGCTAGACTGATAACCGAGGCACAAGGATGTTCAGTAACATATGCTCGTATTTTGTCGTCGAACTGCTTTGCTCTTAGTGACCATAGACTGAATAATGATAGATTGTCTTTAAAAGGGGTATTGAACAAAATATCTTCGAACGGCATATCACGTGCTGAGAAGTCATAGTCAATTTTTTCAACCAGTTCAATGGCCTTAGCGTCATAAAATAGTGAGCCATATCTCTTACTCAATCGTGCCCGGCCCCATAAACACCCCAACATCGTCTCCGATATGTCGCTTAACTTAACCTTTACTTTATCTCGGTTCATGTTTACTCCTGACGTTATTATGAGAGGTAAAAGGGTATAATACCCCCTCTGTTATGTCACACTAAGTGTAGAATATTTATGGCGCGAACCGCCAGCAGCGAGGCCATCGAAAGGAGGTCTGCGCGTGATGAGTATAACTCTTTTACCCGTGCCTTGATCCATACAAGAGCGGTAAGGAAAGACCTCAGCGTTTTCAACACGTTGGATGTGCGGCGTTGTGAAAACTTCGAACTGTCCGACTCTAGCTGAGAACCTTAGACATGAATAGATGTAACAACAAGAATTACAAGAAGCGTTAAACGAATGTCAAAAACGAGTACGTGACGCGGCTTGTCAATTAACTACCTATTTTAAATAAAGCTTGCGCCACTGCTATTAAAACTGGCGTCACAATAGCAAGTGCCGGCGCCCACGATATGTTCATAAAACTGTCAACCTTGACATTACGCCTTTTCATGAATATGACGTGTCTCGAATTATCTGGCTTTACTACACGTATCATCAGTTTAATTGTCTGAATACCGGAGGTGGGGCGTTCGAATCGCCCCGAGCCCATTGTTTTTCGGTGTTTTGACTTCTAATAGTTCTTTATTTTGAAAATTAAGTTCATTTAATTTCAATTTTTGATTCGGGGGCTGAGAGGTGAGATCTTATGCTATTTTCCAACGTTGGTTTTAAAATTTTGGTACCCTATTAACAGCATGAGCAGATACCTTTCTATCATAAAAATGGGGAAGATGTGCTTCGCTATGGTAAGCTTAACATGAATCTCGTAACAGCTTTGTTATCTATGCACGTTACGCTGCCGTAAACAGCAGCTTACAGCTTGACGGAGCGTACGCCACGTCACCAGGGAAATCAACGGTGAGCACATGTAACCCTGGTGCAAGAGCTGAGGTGTCCGTTTCTGAAAGCACAAGCGTCACGGATGGCGTACCACCTGATATCAACCATCGACAGTGTCCTGTCGCAGGGTCTACGTCATTGACAACCCATCGTCCGCCCGCTGGTGCGCTGGCAATATGAAAATTGACCGGGTGGCTGCACAATTGACCGCCATTTGTGTAGGGGCTGCAAGGGTTACACGCGTATAGAATACATATCACGCTCGCGGCCGCTCTGCGGGTAATGTTCATGTGCCCGGGATCGAGGTTAATTGCGCTCCAAAGGAAATTCGTTCCGATGGCAGAAGGCACGCGCGAATCGCTATAGTCAGTCGAAATGTTGGTAACTACGTCGCTTGAAGAGAGCGGGCGAATCGTCCCCTCATACACGAGGACATTGTAGAGTGCCCATTTCGCGTAGAGCGGAACAACACCTTGTGAATAGATTCTCGCAGATTCGCCAGCAGGAATTCGAACCCAGCCATATCCTTCGTAAGCGACCGTGGAGCCTCGATCTGAGAGAATTCCTACGAGCCGGTCTTCAAAGTACATGCTACCCGTAAATATGATCTTTGCATAGAATGGGGCCGTGCCGATCGGCATGTAAAAGGTTGCATACGGGGCGACCCATACGTCAGCCGTACCAGTGTTATTCAGATCCCATTCTAGGAAGTTACCGGCGACGCGTGCCACCTTCGTGATAGCAACGCTGTCAAGGCTTGAACTGACAGAGGACCTATCGACAGGAGAAGAATGAGCGAACTTTGATGCTAGGCCACACGTGGTTGTGAATAATGCCACAGCAAGGAGTGCAACGAAAAACTTACTAGTCGTAGTCTTCACCTCCTTTTTTTCCTAACTAAAAGTATAAGAAGCTAAAATATAACTTTCACTCCCAAAATATAAAGACTGCACTTTGCTCCTCAAATTGGATTTTTAGGCGCTGTATACACTCATAATAAGGGATTCATCTTCGTGCGTTGACCAACAAAAAAGGCGCTATCCCATGTCTAACTGTACTCACAATGAACTGATAAATTTACCAAAACGCCCTACACCATCGCCAAACAATCCCGCCCCTCAACTCCAGCCCGGTTCTCGAATCACCACTACACGCAGCACCAGCACATCGTGCTGCCGAGCCGTTAGTAGCGTTGTGAGAACCTTGGTCTATGTTAATTTGTGATGATCGGCGCTTGGCGAATATACTTTGTGTCCGTCACCTGTTTAAGCATGAAATCGGCTAAATCAGCGCGGGATATATGTGTTCCCAGTTCATTACGACCCGGATAGCCGATCTTGACATTTCCTGTCTTCGGCTTTTCCAGAAACAGTGAAAAGGCATAATAGCGTGTATCTAACCGTATTTTTGTGAGGTACTTGCTAAACGCTTTGGAAAAGTGCACTTTATTCTTGGCGTAATCGCAGTGGTATTTGTTCAAGATATAACGCAACGCATCCGTGTTGGTTTTGTCCACTCTTCCAGTGGTAGCGTTCCAAACAGTTTCAGCGGATTTTTTCGCCCAGTTGATCGACGTTCTATTGAGTCCAGCCGTGCGCCATTGGAGATAACTCAGCAACTCATCGTGTGTAAATTCGAGTTCTAGCTCTGTAAGGCCTGTATGGTTCGGAAAGCTTGCTCTCAGTTAGCAATTTAGATGAAGGCGCGGCCTTTGAAAAAGAGCTGTTGTTACAATCATTTAACGAGTTAGACTGCAAAATGAGGTTCAAAGAACTGCCGAGGCTCCGGTCGCCAGTTGAGTTCGTTCCTAATGAGTTCAGACGTTAAAAAGTAGGTCGGAGCCTCAATAGTTTTCAGCCTGCAAACTTCTAGATAGATAGAGTCGGAGGCTCCACCAGGCTCCAGCTGTTGTGCGCTATATGTGCGCGTGAATATGACGAACACGCAACGCGGTTGATGCTTCGCCGCGCTATGTCATCGCTCCGATGAATAGCTTCACCGCGCGGGGTTCAGATGATCGACCACCCACTTGAAGATGCCAGCGATGACCCAGCCGATGCCTAGTTTATTAATAATATCATAAAGAGTAGCCGTGCGCGTGACCGCCACACTCGATAGCGAGGGTTCGGGTGCTCCCTGTACATTAACCACGCCCGCCCCCGATACCACGGTGAGTGCCATAATCGTGACAAGCGCGATGGAAAGTAGTTTCGTTGTTTTTATCATAAGCATCTCCTGTTCGGTCGACGGCTTGTGTGCAACCGCCTGTTTGAGAAGCTACACACTATAACGCAACGCGTTTTCGTAATAAAGCAGGCGGGACGTTCTGCGTTACGTCCCACGAATCTTAGGAGGGCACGTCTGCGTAGGCGTTTGTACGTCCAGCCATTAAACACGAGGTGAAAAAAAGAAAGTAAAGAAGGTGAGATCTCTGTCAATTCACTTACGACTTCGAAATAGTGCTCGAACATAAAGGCGAGCCCACAGTTGCTTTAGAACGACTAAAAATGGCGAAGGCGATGGAGATTTATTTATAAGATGGGCTCATATGATCCTTGCAGGAAACTCAGCGCTTGATATACGATGCTCGGTGCACTGCACTTGCTTGAAGCGACGCTGTGGTGGAAGCACTTGCGGACGGTCCTGTCGGTATGGTATGAATAGTGCAGTAAGTATCTGGATCTGGAAAACCAGGGCTTTTGCAGACACGAGAGGGAAACGTCCGAACTAACGAGAGAAAAGGAGGAGGATCAAATGGAGACTGATTATTTCAAGGGGAAGGTTTGCTTAGTGACCGGCGCGAACTCCGGCATCGGGTATGCTTTGAGTGAAGAACTACTAAACAGAGGAGGAACGGTCTACATGGCAGGCCGCAATCCGGAGAAGGTTGCGAAAGCCGCCGAACAACTCGCTGCACACAAGGATCGGGTACACACGGTCGTCGTGGATGTGACGAAACAGGAACAGGTGCAAAAGGCGATTGAAGATACCGCGGCACAGGCCGGCAAATTGGACATATTATTCAACAATGCAGGAGTCGGTCTCGGGTTGCCGTTTGAGACGGCCACCCTTGAGGACTGGAAAACCCTCATTGACACTAACCTGTGGAGTGTCATTTATGGCGTTGATGCCGCTGTACCGATCATGCTGAAACAGGGATTCGGCCATATCGTGAACACCGGATCGATTGGCGGTCTGGGTCCTTTTCCGGGGCAGGTAATCTATAATGCCACAAAGTACGGTGTCGTCGGACTTTCCGAAAGCTTGAGATATGAGTACGCGGAAAAAGGGCTCAATTTTTCTGTTATCTGTCCTGGTGATATTGCAACGCCAATCTTTAGCAAAGTGATTGATAGCAAGGGCCGCGGTATGGAAATCCCCGATGACGCCTATCCTGCTGACAAAGCAGCCTCCTACATTCTGGACCGGGTTGCAGAACGCAAGGGGATTATCATCGTGCCTGAAGAACCGATGACCGATATGTTGAAAGCTTACGCTCTTGGATTTAAACTAGCGGAAGAATGGCTGTTAAAGATGGCACATGACCGCAGGGTAGCATATGAAACGAGGATGTCAACTTAAGCCCGCCTCATATTGTACAGCGCCACGAATGCCTTACACCACGATACCACCGTCTCTACCCGCGCATTACGCGGCCACCGCCGATAAAACCGTTTTAACCGTTGCTTAAAGACCGAGAGCCACTGCTCCACCGCGTTTCGCTTCCCGAACGTCACCCGCTCCCACGGCACGCCCATCCGCCGTAACGCCCATGAGTACCACGGACCACCATCTACCACTACTGTCGGCGTGTTCGTGCACGTTTTCAGCACGCGTCGGATGAAGCGGGAGGCGTCGCGCCCGTCCCTCGTCGGCGTGAGCGCTATGCCCAGCAGCTCGCTGCTCTCCGTGTCGATCGCCGCCCAGAGATAGTACCACCGTCCTTCCACCTTGATTTTCGTCTCATTGATTGCTACCGTCGGCCTATGCTGTTTCGATGGGTCATGGAGCAGTCCGTGCGCTCGATGGTACCACTGCCGCACTGTTTCATGGGAAGCATCGTCAGAGAAGTGCAGCACCTCTGCCGTCTGCCGGCACGACAGGCCGAGGTACACCAACGCGATCCCCAACGATCGGAGCCAGTTCGGCTTCCGTTCCCGAACGAAAACGTTATGAGTTTCGATGAGTTCTGTTAACCGTGTGAGCATGTCTTTCACCCTGAAATAGAAGAGTGTTCACACCATTATACTCTTAACTTGACATCCTCGGCATTTGTATCGCAAGATATCCGCTCTTAATTGGTCAGAAACTGTCCAAAAAAATAAAAAGACACAAACTTCACGATATTGCCAGTGGTGATTTAGGCTTAATGCTTAGTGACGAGGAGTCTAACTTCTTAAAAAGGCTCATTGAGTATATCCTTTGGGAGGGCAAATATTCTATCCCCACCGAATCCAGGAGAACTCAAAGCTCAGCCCTTGTTTTTATTCTGGTGTAGTAAAAATCACTAAGGGGTATTTTTGGTCAGTATAATTTGCACTCGGGGTCTATGCCTGTTATTCGAATTCCGGCGTCTTTGCAGGTTTTTTTGATGTTTAGCCCGATCAGTAGCGGCGTGATTTTCTCTATGATTTGAGCTCTTTCTAGTGGTCCGCAGTCTACTACTCGTACTCCTGGTATTCGCTCGATAAGCTTGGCGACTGTTATTTTGGATTCTTGGTCGTCACCAGATATGAGACAGTCACAGTCTATGGGTTCTTTGAAATTCATGAGGGCTCCGCTGCTGATGTTGTTGAATGCGCAAACGACGGTGGTTTCGGGTAAGATTTTTTGCGCTCTTTCAGCGGTTGCTCCTTCAGACAGGTATAAGCATCTGGTGGGCGATCCGCCAATAGCAGATTCAAGTGGCCCAGTAGCATCCATCAATATTTTTCCGGCTGCTCCTTCCTTGATAGATAAGAGCGTCGGGCTTTGAGCCGCTAAGGGTACGGTAAGGACTAGTATGTCGGCTTCTTTTGCAGCATCGGGATTTTCTGCTGCCTTAAGGTTGGGTATTTCATCCGCTTCTAGAAGGTCTTTGATTTTATCCACAGCTTCATTCGCTTTTTCAACAGCCCTGGAGCCAATGATAACATCTTCACCAGCCTGCACAAAACGTACGGCGATTCCTAGACCTTGGCCGCCCGTTCCACCAATAATTCCAATCTTCATCCGATTATGACCTCCGCCGGGGTTCTAAAAATTTAGTTTTGGTTTTTGTTTTTAAGTTGACATATTCTCCGTCAGATCGTGTGATCTGTTTTACGAGTTTTTTTTTCACTATGACGCTTTGTAATGTCGTCTTGTATATCTACATTGTGATCAAACGGCAATCACCATTGATAACAAGTTTTTTTTAATAAATATAGATGAAGTACGCGTGCTTAGGTAAGGGGTGTAACCAGGGACTATGACGTTTAGCGCGGGTGTCATCGTCCCAGCACGCTCAGCGGTGGTGTTACAGTTCGGTATAGCCACATGGACGACACAATGAGCTCCGCGCTGATGATAGCAGCAGTGTTATCCACGGTTTGAAGCGGTTAATGTACCCGTTGCCTGATCACAACAAAGCCAACCACAGAGTGCGCGAAGGATGGCAGCAAAGCGATATACCTCGTACGTGTGACCCTAAGAGGCGTTCGCGCTCCCTACTTTCTTTCTCTCCTTTTGTCCACCACCGAAACCGTTCCTTTTTGGTAACTGTTAATGAATCGTGATGCACATTATGCCTACGCTAGCGTGCCATTCTATCATTCGAGAGGTGTAACAACCAAGTGTCACATAAACTACTTTATACAACGAGCGTTCTTTTGTATGGATTTTTTAAACAGCCGGTGGCTCACGCTTCCGATTGCATTGCATTGCATTGAACGGAGAAAGAGCGTGAGCCGACAAATAACGCAAAGGAGGTAAAACAATGATACGAAAAACGATTCTAGCATTCACGCTCTGTGCGGTTCTTGTCAGCACCATGGCAGCGACGAGCGTGGTATCGGCATGTCAATCGCCGATTCGTGTCTATCCTGTCGCTGGAGCCAACGAAGGCGCCGTGAAAATCAATATGAAGACGGGTACGTTTACGTGTATCGCCTGTGGGCTTACGCCCTGCGCGACCTACTATCTGCAATACCACGTCACGGGCCGGACGGGCGCAGCGGTTATCGGATCGGGCGTCGCAAACCCAGTGGGGAAGGTCGTCATCACGGGGAAGCTTGACACAAGCGACCTTGTCCTTATCCAGAGCCCCGGTGACTTCCTCATCGGGCAGTACGTGGTGTAGGTGACATCAGAGGGTTATTATGGGATTACAGCGAAGAGCGTTCGCGCTCCCTACTTTCTTTCTCTCCTTTTGGCCACCACCGAAACCGATCCTTTTTGGCGTACACCCTACGGTGCGAGCACGATTACTTAACTAAATCTCACAATATTGCTCTCTTTTGTCAATTAAACGGCTTTTCTGGCTCGGTGTGAAAAACCGCAGTCACAAAAACCTTTATAAGGAATATGTGTGTAGTACAACATTCTAGTTCGCACAGCACTTCGCTGTGCGACCTTATGACCTAGACAGGAGGATTTTCATGTTCCGATTACAAAGCGACGAGACGTATAGAATGCCTGTCCATTTTGGAGGCGACAAATTCGATCCTGGGTATAAGGCAACAGCAGCAGCATCAGTGTTGACCATCAGTTATGAGACTGACCGAGCACAACTTGAAAACTATATTCCCGAAGGTTTTGAGCTCCGTGCGCCCGAGGTGCAGGTAACTTCCTACCAACTCACCGAGGTCGACTGGCTGATGGGTGGACAATACACCTTGATTAACGTAGCAGCGCCGGTCCGATTTCACGGAAAAAGGGATCAACTAGATGGCGCGTATCCCCTGGTAGTCTGGGAGAATAAGACTGCGCCCATCCTTACAGGGCGGGAGCAGACCGGGATTCCTAAGATTTATGCAGATATTGGCCTGCAAATTATGAAGCCCAACTATCGCACGACCGCCAGTTACGAGGGGAACGCCTTCCTTACCATGGACTTTGAGGCCACTGGCCCGATTACAGGACAGGAATTGGATCGCATAACGTCCCAGTTTGCATCCATGGATGCTCTCGGGTGGAGATATATCCCAAAGGTTGGAGCTGCGGGAGCAGAACTGAGCCAGTTTGTGCTGTTTCCTCAGGGTATGGAGGTGGAGATCGCACAGCAAGGAACGGGCAGCCTGAGCTGGATGGAACAGACAATCGCGCAAAATCCCAGTCAATGTCAGATTATTAACAGTCTCGCCTCTCTCCCGATTGTACAAATAACACAGGCAGTATTAACAAAGGGGCTGTACGTGCTTCACACATACAGCAGTAGAGTCATCGAATGAATGTAAATGATAACAGGTAGGAGAATAGTATGGACCAAAACGAATACTATAAGGATAAAATCTGCATCGTCACCGGCGCTAACTCAGGCATCGGCTACGAAATGAGCAAAGAGCTGTTAAACCGAGGGGCCACGGTCTACATGGCGGGACGCAATCCGGAGAAGGTGGCGAAAGCTGCTGAGCAACTGTCGGCGTACGGGGACCGGGTGCACACGCTGGTCGCGGACGTGACGAAACAGGAGCAGGTGCAGCAGGCGGTTGAGGGCACGGCAGCGGCGGCGGGCAGGCTCGATATGCTGTTTAACAACGCAGGCATCTCTGACATCCGTCTGTTCGAGACCGCCACCTTTGAGGACTGGAACACCGTACTGAATGCCAACCTATGGAGCGTCATCTACGGCGTCACTGCTGCGGTGCCGATCATGCTCAAACAGGGGTCGGGGCATATTGTGAACACCGGATCGATCGGTGGGCTTATTCCAGCTGCGTTACAGATACTCTATAATACTTCAAAGTATGCCGTCGTCGGACTTTCAGAAAGTCTGAGAATGGAATATTCAGGAAAGGGGCTCCATTTTTCAGTGGTCTGTCCTAGTGCTATCGCGACGGCAATATATGCTAAAGTAGGAGAGGCACTTCCCGACGATGCATATCCTGCTGATAAAGCGGCAGTCGACATCCTCGACGGAGTTGCAGAACTCAAGGGGATTATCGTCGTGCCTGAAAGCTGGCTACTTATGTGGGTAGGATATGTCATCGGAGATAAATTTGCGAATATAGAAGACAGCTTATTACAGGGCGGACGAACCCGCAGGACATTGTATGAAACGGAGGGCCACTTTGTTTAGTATTAAAGCACGAAGTATGACGTCACAGCGATGGCGTCTATTGGTTACGTCTAGCACACGATCTCAGGGTATCGTACGAAACGAAAGGCAGTTATGATATAGAATAGTACTCGTGGAATACTCGACGAGGCGTTCATCTCAGGAACTGCGGCGCTTAACGTGGCGCTTTAGACCACACCACGCTGGCGTCCTTACCGCACCGCAAACGGTCTTAGAGCGAACGGATAAACAGATGAGTGTGGAGCGTTTTCGCGCTCCCCTTCTCTTCTTTTTTCTTCTTTTGTCCACCACTGAGAACGACCGTTTATTGTGAACGTTAAATAGGTAGACTTATCGAGGCAAAAAGCCACCATAACGGGAGACTTACGGTGAGAAGTAACTCTCATTAAATTGTAAATTTTAATCAAGAACTTTCTTATTTACATTTATTATTGAGCTACACTACCACAAAACGAGAAAAGACTAATGAAACTGTTATTTGATCGATTGCTGTTCATATCGTTCTTGTCTCATGTTGATGCGCTCTTGTGTGAATGTACAAGTAACGAAGGCGCAGAGAACATAATATTGCAATCAATTGAAGAATTTCTAAATGGAGACTTTTTAAAACCCAGAAGAGCCTGGTTGACACACCACATAGTCGCCCGAACCAGGCCAACAAACAAATGGACTATTCCCAACTTGACAGTCAAAATCTGCTGGGGAGGGCATGCGCATAACGCGGGGAGGTTTATAGTCCGTTTGTGAACCGACACTATTTTTTTCGTTGTTTTCGGTGCTAGATTGTGTCATAAGCCATCATTAATGGCTATCTTTTAATCTTAACGGGAGAGCGTTTTCTGAGAATCAGAATGCACTTTGAACTTATCTTAAATTATTCGCAGCGCCGCAATATTTAAGCTAGATGGCACGCATAAAACACCGTTTTTAAAAATATTTGCCACAATTAACAAAGTTTGGCTTCGATATGACGAGAACCGTCAACATGGTGGTGAATCTCTATGAGAAGACAAGTAATATCATTATTTTTAATGCTCCTCATCCTTATTTCGGTAGGTGGAGCTGTTAGTATAGTCGGTGCGGCATCGCACGTGACCCCTACCCAACAAGCTGGCGTGGAAGTTACTAAGGTTGCGCGAGTCGGTGGAAACTTCCTCGAGTGGGATATAGCGAACTTAGGCTTATCTGAGGTATGGGTCGCCCCCTGTGCGGACATTTACATGCCAATCCCAACTGCACCATACTTTTCAAAGATAGACATCATGGGTAGTATGGGGCAATCGTTAGGCGGAGAACAGTATACTATTGTTGGAATCATTACCGACCAAGGTTTTTCCTACTCATATGGCGGGTTTGGCTGGATGAACGTTCCTGCTGGGGGGTCGGTAAAATTTTACTCTCACGGAGTTGTCCCGCTATATGCACGATGGGTGGGATACAATGTACAAGTGTATAGCGACGGTTTTCACCAGTTATATGATGGGAAAAAATATGTCGATATTTCAACAGACTACAGTGATCCACGGGTGCCTACTGCTCTCGGGACCAACTTTTTGTGGGGAGTTACACTCGACCCAGGAAGAAACGTACTCACCACCCACGGAGGAGCTGGGGGATCTTTTGATATAGTGATATATGCCCCCACCATCTTTTTAGACAGACCGCCTGTTGGATACAAACAACTCTGTGGCTACAGGGTAAACTTCTACATTGATGATGGCTCTATTGATGGAAACCAGACTGTAATCCCTCTAGATCCGTCTACTGGGCAATGCCAGTGGGTGGCATCCGGTGGGTCACCGTCGGTAGGTATAGGCCTCTCTAATCAAGACATCGCCAAGCTATCCCTAGGTATGCACGTGCTTACAGTTGACTTCCCTGGTGACAATACGTACGCCCCATCGAGTTGTAAATTGATATTCCAAATAGTTGATACTCCGTTATCCGCGACGCAATAGACATTGACTAAAGCAACAGTTCAGATTACTACCGAGACGAGATAGGGGCGACTATATAAAAGTGGCACTCAACGATGAGGACATATGAGACGTATACGAGCGGGTGCCCTTCTAAAATACAATTAAGAGAAGCTTCGGCCACTGTTTTATACCCCAGTAAACAACACTGTACATGGATGTCAAGCCGAATAAAATACAAAAGGGAATCAAGACCGTTCGATAATTCCAGTAAAAACAAAAAGCTAATGGCCATGACACGCACCCATCAGCAACTCCTGGCGTTTTAGTTGACTCCTCAAGAGATCTTAGAATTCCTTCCTTTTCACCCCTTAACGGCCCGAGCAGCCGGTCAGTTGGCTGATATCCACGGCTGCGGCCATCAGTTGATAGCCCTCATCATTCGGATGGATACCGTCGCCGGAATCGTACGTTGGATTGAGCACGGCTTCATTTTCAGGTGAGCGCAGTGGCTTAGCAAAATCGAAGACCGCATCAAACCACTGATTTCCCTGCTCAAGCGTCCCTGTATTGACCAGCAGGCGTTCCTCCGCTTGCTCAGGGGAATAGCCACCAGGCAAAATGGTCGTCCCAAACACCCGCCTTAGGTTTTCCGCGCCCGACTCACTACCTGCTGAAAAGCGTTGATCAGGGTCTCTCCAGAAACACCAAAGCGCAGGTCATTCGATCCGATATGCACAATCAGATCCGTCGCTCCTGGCTGCTCCATCACATCCCAAGCCAGACGCTGCGTTCCGGCTTCTCCGAAAAGGAAACGGAGCATCCCTGTTTCCGCGCGTTGGGGTATCTCTGATGAGGTCAGTTGATTGCCTGAAATGCCGGCATTTAAAACTGACATCGCACGGGTCCCTCCGGCGGCCGTCAAACGGCGCGCCAGGTAATCCGGCCAGCGCCTGTTCGTATCTGGTGTCGAGTTGAAGCCATCTGTGACCGACGAGCCGAAGGCCACGACTGCATTGAGCGGAGAGGCTGGCAAGACATCGACCCCTGTAATCAGCCACCAGGATGAAGTCATGAGGGGATAGACAAACGAGGTTGCCTCCACCGGGACAGCAGTGTAGTCTCCCATGCCCGACACATACGAGGTTTGCTGCGCAGTGAGATGTCCCGTGATGCTCTCTCCTTGTTCCAAGAAAAACGTGATGGCGAGATTAGTCAACGCCTCAACCCGCAAGGCCACAGCATCACTGATGACCTCTTGCCCTGGCTCCAACGTGACCGTCGTTTGCCCTTCAAACAGCACGGTCTTCTTTCCTGCTCGCAAAAATGCACTGCCCAGAGCCTGCCCCACGGAGACCGAACGGAGCGTGACCGGCGTGTCTCCATAACGATTGGACAGGCGCAATCGGATCTGTTCTCCACCGGCGTGCAAGTAGACGACCTGCCGTAAGGTCCGTCCGCTCAGATTGGCTGAGAGCATCCGCACGGGCGCAGCGTACCACGCGCCCACCCAGCCTGCTTGGGAATCTGGAGTGGATGGCTCAGAGCATTGCTGGATACAGTTGTCTATTCCTGAATTTATGAATATACCCCCTTCAAAATGCTATTCTATTGTCTTACAGAAATTATGCTATAAAGTTTTTTAAATACCGTCCAATATATGTGAAAGGCGGTCGAGCAAGGATATTTAACTAAAAAATATTGTTATATGATCAACGTCGACATCCACCCTCACACATTCCGGCGTGCTCTTCTTTGTGCGCGTTACCTTCACAGTGAGATTTCACGTTATCCAGTTAAATATGATATCTTCATCGCGTGGCGGCGCCGTCTGGATATCTTTCACGGGATAGCCAAAGATGAGCGGCATCATCATTAGGTGTATTCAAATGGCTGCCAGTTTGTACCGTCCAGAAGAAATAAAAAACGTGGCAAGTGAGTAAATGACCTCGGAAAGCCCCCATTCAAAAGACGGTTTCAGCTTGTTCAGGGAGGCCTCTCTCCCCCTCGCAGACGCATTCAGCCTCTTCCAGGGAGTTATCATAACACTTGTAGGAATCCTACTTTACGGCGTAGGTTTTGGCATACTCACGTTTAACAGGGGCGGTCAGTTTGGTTTGCTGTTGGTACTCACGTCCCTTGAAGCGCTGGCCTTAGGAAAGATCCTGGGAGGCCGGTACAGACGCACGTGGGTAGTGATGACCATTGGAATTGTGTTTGCCGGAATGGGAATCTCATGTATCGTTGTGGGAGTTTTGACCGATGTGATCCGAACGCTCCTCGGACTTCAAAATATCATCACGGGGGTTCTGTTTTTTGCGCTTGGTATAATAAGCCCTCCAGCCGAACCGGTCACGCTTCCCCCCCTTATGAAAAGATTCGACCTCACTGCAACGGTAGTCATGATCATGTCAATTGTGTTTGGTATCAACATGCTCGTACCACTCCTCTTCCCAAGTCTGATAGGTTTCGTTGGATATAATCTACTCTTTCCACTACTCCTCATCATCAAGGGGCCCCTTACATTATACGTGACATACCTCGATCAGAAGCTACAGCAGATTGCGCCAAAATAGTGGAGACCGATAGCGTAACCAGCCTGGCAGCGTAATACCCACTTCAAAACGGGACAACTTCATGGAAGAATTGAAAACCGGTCTATGCAGGAAGGTTTTATTCTTTTTGTTCTTTTAAGCATGTATGACTTTGGATTAGCTATCATTCGAGCGATGGTTAAAGCGGCAAAAAGTGCCACTTTTGCACGTGAACCATCATTTCGTTTCGAGTGACCTGCGCAAATTCTACGAGCAAATGGACGATATACTGCAATGGGATCAGTCAAACAAAAATTATGTGTTGACGCACGGCATTTCAGGGGTTGACTGGACTCACTACAAGCACTCAATGCCTGAACACGCCTACGACGCCTACGTGCAATACGGGGGAGACGTGACTTTCAAGCAAAGCAAAGATCAATCAGCCGCCTGAGAGAACATGGAATAAATATCGTTCCGCTCCCTTCTTTATTCTCCTTTTATCCGCCATCACAACCGATTATTTTGATATACACCCTACGTTACGAGCACAGTTAACGAATAGATCTTATCATTAGTGCTCTCTTTTATCAATTAAACGGATTTGCAAGCTCCGGGTGACAAGCCGGCGTCACAAAAACCTTTATAAGGAGTGAGTGTCCTTTTTTTAAAGACTTTCTAAGCGGGCGGCTATGACGCCGTGCCAACAAGAAAGAAGGTGGGAAAAATGGCAACTGACGACTATTACCAAGATAAGATCTGCATCGTTACTGGCGCCAACTCGGGCATCGGCTATGCGCTCAGTGAAGAGCTGTTGAACCGAGGTGCGACGGTCTACATGTTAGGGCGCAATCCGGAGAAGGTGGCGAAAGCTGCCGAGCAACTCGCTGCACATGGAGACTGGGTGCACACCCTCGTCGCGGACGTGACAAAGCAGGAGCAGGTACAGCAGGCGATTGAGGGGACGGCGACAGAGGCGGGCAGGCTCGATATGCTGTTTAACAACGCCGGCGTTGGCGGCACCTTGCAGTATGAAACTGCCACCCTACAGGACTGGAAGACCATCATGGATACCAACCTCTGGAGCGTCATCTACGGCGTCCATGCCGCGATGCCGATCATGCTGAAGCAGGGGTCTGGGCATATTGTGAATACCTCGTCGGCTGCAGGGATTATTCCTTTTCCGATGCAGGCGCTCTACTGTACAACCAAGTACGGTGTCACCGGCCTTACCGAAGCGCTGAGATACGAGTTTGCGGAAAAAGGGCTCAGTTTTTCAACGATCTGTCCCACAGATATTGCAACACCGATCTTTCAAAAAACTATTGATGGCACGGTACACGATGACCTACCAATTCCCACGGACGCCATGCCTGCTGACAAGGCAGCGTCCTATATCCTCGACCGGGTTGCCGAACACAAGGGGATTATCCCCGTACCTGAACAGCCGGGGACCAATCTGTGGAAAGCATATGTTCTCGGAAAGAAGGAGGTTGAAGACACATTGTTACAGCTAGCACACGACCGCAGGGTATCGTACGAAACGAAAGGCTCGTATATGTGATATAGCACGGGTGAAATACTCGACGAGGCGTTCACCTCAGGAACTGCGGCGCTTAACGTGGCGCTTTAGACCACACCACGCTGATGGTCTAACGGCACTACAAGCGGGGTAACGGCGAACGGATAAACAGATGAATGTGGAGCGTTTTCGCGCTCCCCTTCTCTTCTTTTGTCTCCTTTTGTCCTTCACCACAACCATTCGTTTATGTACTAATGCACGCCTCGCCCGTCGAGCATAACGGGCTACCTTCCGTATTTTCACCACACCTTAGTTGCACGTGCCGTCGAGGGCTCGTGGATTGACAAGCGCACATCGCGTCAAGCTTTATTAATAGTGAGAACCTATAGTCTTACGTGTTAAACTGGCACAGCGATGTGCCCTCCAATCGAACAACAAAAAGAACGTAAACACGAAGACGGAAAAGTATCTCGCAGTCCTACTATCGTGCTGATGGCTATAACGGCCGTCAGCACGATCGTGTGTCACGACCGCAAAGGAGGATACGATGCTCCCTAACCGTTACTTCATAAACTATGGTGAGAATCAAGAGTGGACGGGACGACAATGCAATTTTCACCAAACAGGCTTCGTTAAGCCAGAGACGACCGCACAACACGACGAGCGCTCGGCCGGCGACACGGCATCACTCTCAATGGAAATAAAGCCGGGTCAGAAAGGGATGAATTGGGCAGACGTGGGCGTTCAGTACACGTTTAATAGCTTCGACTGGAACGCCTACAAGGATGCACCGATCGCCATCACCGTCACGGCTAAGTACATGGTCGCTGTTCACGGCGGCAGCCCAGCTACGTGGGCTTTGATGGGCACTGCTCCCACCGCGTACATCGACCGGATCTCCGGGCAAGCCAAGCACAGAAAGATAATAAAGCAGACGTTTACACAGAAGTGGGAGAACGAACGCTGGGCGTCCCTCACCGTAAAAGACCTTGTGCCTAACGGGGCGAGCGGCAACTACGACGGTAACGTGCACGCTGGAGTAGTGAGTCAGAACCTAGGTACGGACTTTACCACGCTCCAGCGGACGTCCGGGTCTGTCACTGTTGAAAGCATTGGCATCCAGTTTCTATAACGGTTCTTCAGTGTGAGGGAGCATTCGCTCCCCCCTTTTTCTTCAAGAACACTTCTTTTTCGAATTGCAGTCTCTTTGAGGCTCCAACTATAATCAAGCCTTTAACATCGTTTGCACCACTGCTTTTTCGTCAAAGCTTAAGCTTCAACAGGGTTTGCGCCACTGTTGCTGGTCATCCTATTATATCCAGATCGCAAAACGGCCGGGAAAATCACCACGCTCTCGACGATACAAAAAAGGTTGTTCGATCTGTTTGGTCTCGGCCGCTACACCTGACCAACATTAAACACGTAATTACGCAATATTCTCTGTAAACCTCCCTCTCCCTCCACTTATTGTCTTTTTCTCCTTTCTTTTGTCCACTGTGACAAGGGTTCCCTTTTGGCATACCCCCCTGCGATACAAGCACGGGCAACGAACAAATCCTATCAATAGCGCCCCCTTTTATCAATTAAACGACCTCGAGGATTCAGCGTGACAAACGAGCGTCACACCAACCTTTATAGGGGTACGCGTATAGTCTATTGTTTCGAGCTGCACAGCGACCTTCTGTGCCTCAAAACGCGTCTAACGAAAGGGGAGGAGATACTTTGTTTCGATTACAGGATGGGTATAACTACAGGATGCCCGTTCACTTTGGAGGCTACAAATTTGACCCAGAGTTTGTAGTCACGCAAAGAACAACAGACTTGACCATCAGTTATGAGACTGACCCGGCACAACTCGAAAACTACATCCCAGAAGAATTTGAGCTGCGTGCCCCCGAAATAACGGTCGCTTTTCACAAATATACCGAGATCAATTGGCTGTCCGGCGAATACTACAATGTTATTACCGTACAGCACCGGTCAGGTTCCACGGAAAGAAGGATTAGCTGGACGGCGATTACTATTTGGTAGTCTGGGAGAACAAAACTACACCCATCATCGGAGGGCGAGAGCATGAGGGGGTTCCGAAAATCTATGCTGACATTCTCGACCTAATTATCCAGAGGCCGCTCTATGGCACGGGCGCAAGTTGTAACGGGCAAGCCTTCCTTGAGATGAGGTTTGAAGCCAGTGATCCGATAAGTGGAGACGAGCTCGATACCATCAAAGCTCAGATGGCGTCGGTGAATGGTTTCGGATGGCGTACATTCTCAAGGTGGGGGGGGCGGGAGCCGAGGTGAGTCAGTTTGTGCTCTACCCCCAGCGTACGGAAGTGGAGATGGCACTGCAAGGGACGGGCAGCCTGAGCTGGATGAAACAAACAATTGCGCAAAACCCCTCACAATGTCACATCATCAACAGTCTTGCGTCTCTTCCAATAAAAAAGGTGACGAACGCAATGATGACAGAGGGACAGACCTTCCTTCATTCTGCAGGGGCTAGTGTCATCGAATGATGTGATCGATTAGAGAAAGGAGTGTATTATGGATCAAATCGACTACTATAAGGATAAAATCTGCATTGTCACCGGTGCCAACTCGGGCATCGGCTACGCATTAAGCGACGACCTCATAAACCGAGGGGCGACGGTCTACATGGCAGGGCGCAACCCGGAGAAGGTGGCGAAGGCTGCTGAGCTAATCAAAGAGAGGGTGGCAAAGGCTGCTGAGATAATACAAGTGATGATGCCGTATGAAGCTGAGCGAATCGCAACAGCGCCAGAAAAGATCCACACCCTCGTCGTGGATGTGACCAAGCCGGAGCAGGTGCAACAGGCGATTGAGGGGACGGCGGCTGAGGCCGGCCGGCTTGATATGTTGTTTAACAACGCGGGAATACATGGTCCAAAGCTTTTTGAGATGACCACCCCTGAGGATTTTAAAACCATCACGGATACCAACCCTGTGGAGCGTGGTTTACGGCGTGCGCACCGCTGTGCCGATCATGCTCAAACAGGGGTCGGGCCACATCGTGAACACCTCGTCGTACTCAGGGCTTGTACCGTATCCGGGTAACTCGCTCTATTCTATGACGAAATTCGCCGTCACCGGGCTTACCGAATCCCTGAGATACGAGTATGCGGACAGAAACATCCACTTTTCAACGATCTGTCCTGGAAATATTGCCACACCGATCCTAAAAAAAGACATGTTGGTAAGGTCAACGAGGAATTACCGAGCCCACCAGACGCCATTCCTGCGAACAAAGCGGCCTTCTACATCCTCGACAGAGTTGCCGAACGTAAGGGGATTATCGTCGTGCCTGAAGAGCCATGGGCCGATCTCTGGAAAGGATACGTCCTCGGGGACAAGGCAGTAGAGGAGATGTATTTGACGCACGCGCGCTATCTGTTACACGGGATCCTTGAAACAACGTTCGATGTACCTCGAAACCTACGACATTACGCCATAGACCAGTTCAAGTGAGATCTCCCGTTGAGGCTCTAGCCTCGATAAGGCGCTCAACTCAGGGATTATGACATTTAGTCGATGAGCGTAGTCCTAGGATGCCCAACGGTGGTGGTACCGTCCGTCATAAGTCATAGTACGATACAATCGCCGCCAGCTGAAATATGCTCGGCATTGCAGTTTACCAGCCTCCCGTGAAATGGGAGTATAAGGTGAATGTGACGCTGCATAACAATTAAAAAGCTCAAACGAGGTCAAATCGAATCATTTTTATAAGATAAACCTGTCTTGAGAGATAACACAGAGAGCCGTATAAACGGGCGCGACGCATAACAGAGCGTATGAACGTGCACCTTCCACGGAGGCTCAAGTAAGTAACCGATCACGAGATTAGAGAAGAGAATGAATAGCGTGAACAACGGGAGCACGCCTCAGGGCATTGGGGAGCAGCCGCAGCAAGCAGCTGTAAAACAGAGCGCGGAAGTTGGCTTTTCCATTCAGGTGGTCCTCCTGCTTGTCATGGGGCTGTTCTTCTTACTCGTAGGCCTGCTTCTGATTGGAGTTTTTGCAGGCGCGCTCCCCTACAGCGAAAACAGCATGGTTGGGCTTCTCCTCGTGCTCATCGCTCTCTACACTCTCACAACGAGCGAGACCCCGTTTGGTGAGGTCCGTCTTTCGTGGTTCGTGGTGATCATTAGCATAGTCTTGGGTGTGCTCGGAACTTTAGCCATCTTCTTCCCCGGCGGAGCTCTATCACTGTTTGTTGCTATACTGGTTTTCGTAGCCTTTGTGATCGGAGGGATTGTGAATCTCGTGCGGTTATTCACCTCTGAAGAGAGGGCAAAAGCGTGGATGAAGATTGGCGGCATACTGCGGCAACTGACCATAGCCATGGGCGTTGTGTACGTTTTAGAGATAATTGTGGGCGTCGGTTCGCTCTTTTTTGTTATCAAAACAAATCCACTGTGGCTACTGGTGATCGTGATCTTTGGCGTCAGCTTCTTCTACCTGGCATGGTGTGTTCATAAGGTTAATAGACAGTACCGCCCTGAAGAAACAAAAACTCCTGGTACGTGAGTAAAAGAAATGACCTCGGAAAACCCCCCCTCAAAAGACGGACGCTTGTCCAGCGAGGCCTTCCTTCCGCTCGCAAGCGCGTTCACCATCTTCCTGGGAGTTCTTATAGTAGTCCTTGGCCTCTCGTTTTATGGTATGATATTCAGCGGTGGTGGACTCTCGCTGAACTCATCCGGTTTTGGTGGACTGATGCTGATACTTACGTCCCTTAACGTGCTGGCCTTAGGATCGATCGTAGGATTGCAGCTTAGACGCACGTGGGGAATGATAATCATTGGAATGGTGTTTGCTGCACTGGGAATTATCGCAGTGGTATCTCCTGGGGGAGTTGTGGCACGCGTGAACACACTCTGGATCGGAGTTTCAAATATTATTACTGGCGTTCTGGCTGTTGCTGGAATACTAGCGGCAGCACGGCAAGGTACCG
>Ga0187803_10000294_pt1 | contig 20654 bp, 16 predicted proteins | sample NC_wetland_sal_i_2_FD_132425 | JGI IMG/M metagenome (GOLD analysis project Ga0187803, IMG submission 132425) | Wetland sediment microbial communities from Neuse River Estuary, North Carolina, USA - Control_3 | ecosystem: Environmental > Aquatic > Freshwater > Wetlands > Sediment | place: USA...
AAAATCTGCCGGTGTCACGGTGCTCCCTGATCTCAACCAGACGATCAGCCCCAAGCCGATCAGCGTAGCTGCCGCGATGCCTGTGCCAATGCCGCCCAGATTGTTAATCCATTTTCCGACCCTGAGCCCGACGAAATTCAGCGCGACGAGAATTGTCAGGAGCAGGACCGTGGCGGCAAGTGCGAAGGCTCTGTTGTCTGCCAGTGCTTGATGGCTGGGTCCCAGAACAAAAACGGAAACGCCGACGAAATACAACATCACGGTCGGGACGTAAAGCATGTTGTTCGTCCAGTAGCACCAGCCCGACAGAAATCCGTGAAAGTCTCCGAACACTTCCTTTGCCCACAAATAAACTCCGCCCTCGCCCGGGAAGCGATGCGCCAATTCGATTACCGCGATGCCCTGCGGCCAGAAGAACAAAAGCAGCGCAATCATCCAGAGCCAAACAGTCACCCCACCGTTGGCCGCGATCGACGGCACAACATTCAAATTGAAAACGGCGACGACAAACAGCAACACCAGGTCCCGGCGGCCGAGGACACGACGGAGATGAGGCGACTCATCCATAGGCAAGAACAAAAGAACAAGTCAAACGGCAAAGATCAAAAGTCAAATGTCAAAAGTGAAGACCGCCGTGGCGGTCACCTGCCTCTCATCTACGGGTGGCGTTTTTTCTCTTCCACTTTTGACCTTTGATATTTGACTTTTGACATTTGACTTGTTTTCTCCCGCTAGCGCACCGCCGCGAGTCGCGCCCGCTGCGCCTGTGCCAGAGCAGGGGCAACCTGTGCGAACGCTTCGAGGTGGCGATCGATATCCGCCTCCGTATGTGACACGGAAATTGTCCACTGCTCGTCCCACCAGTGAGCCTGACAGAGCACGCCGCGGTTCACCATCGCAAACCAGTAGTGCTTCCAGAGGTCGACGTCGATCTTCACCCAATCGCGGTAATTCTGCAGTGGCTTCGGGTAAATCATCAGCGCGCCGTTGGCGCCGGCGCCGATGCAGTACGCGCTAAGGCCTGTCTTTTGGATGATCTCGTTGTGGCCATCCACCAGCCGCTGGTTGAGGCGGTTCAAGTGCTCGTAAGCCTGTGGTGTCAGCACTTCGCGGAAAGTGGCCAGGCCTGCGGCCATCACTAACGGGTTGGTGTTGTACGTGCCCGCGTGGAACACCTTGAATTGAGCAATCGGGTCCATCACTTCTTTGCGCGCGCCGTAGGCTGCCAAGGGAAATCCGCCGCCAATCGATTTCGCGAGACAAACGAGATCCGGCTTCACATTAAAATACTCGCACGCACCACCGCGCGCCAGCTTCGCGCCGGTTTTGACCTCATCGAAAATGAGCAAAGCTCCGTACCGGGTACAGAGATCGCGCAGGCCCTGCAAATAACCTTCGTCAGGCATGCAAATTCCGACATTCATCATGATCGGCTCGACGATCATGGCCGCCACCTGATTCGAGTGCTCGGCGAAGAGCCGTTCTGTCGCTCGCAAATTGTTGAATGGAGCGACCAGCGTATTTTGCACAGTTCCCGCCGGAACGCCGGCGCTGGAAGGAACTTGCGTGGGGGCCTCGGGATCGCCAAACTGGTCCGGTTTGGGTTTCACACTCACCATCACCGAATCGTGAACGCCGTGATAAGCGCCTTCCGTTTTGATGAGCAGATCACGTCCGGTATAGCCTCGGGCAAGACGAATGGCGTGCATGGTGACTTCGGTGCCGCTGTTGCCGAAGCGCACCTGGTCGACGGGAAAGCGGGCGCGGATTTCCTCCGCCAGTTCTGCCTCGAGCTCGTGTGGCATACCGAACATGGTGCCAGTCTGGAGGCGTCCTTCCACAGCCTTCACAACCGCCGGATGACAGTGGCCGGCCATCAACGCGCCGAAACAGAGATTGAAATCAAGGTATTCGTTACCATCGAGGTCGTGAATCCGTCCGCCCAGCCCGTCACGAACAAAGATCGGATAAGGATCGTAGATGCGAAAATTGCTGCCCACACCCAGGGGCAAGCTGCCCAGCGCCTTTTCGTGCGCGGCGCGGGAGCGCGGCGTGCGCTTTTTGAAGGTCTCGATTTCTTTTTGAAGTTGTTCGTGCATTGAATATCCTTTTGCAGCCTGTCAGTCGTTCGTGGTTCGTCGTTCGTTGCAACCTGACGTTGCGACATTCGGATGCAGGCAGCGAAAAGCCAGTACGCCTTTGGCTTCCATACATAAGTGCCACCAGCGGCCGCAACGAACCACGAACAACGAACTGCTGGCATCGTCAGAAAATCAGCTTCAGTGCGAACTGAATCAGGCGTGGATCGCGCGCTCGGACCACAGTACCGAACTGGCTGGAATTAAAATCTCCGCCAGCAACTCCGCCTGAAGGCGCAGGGTTCACGAACTGCGCGTGATTAGCTATGTTGAAGAACTCTCCCCGAAATTGCAGACTGGTCTTCTCCGTGATCTTGGTGTTCTTCAGGAACGCGATGTCAAAATTAGTGAGTCCTGGCCCGCAACAGAGAGTGCGCGCCGAACTTCCGATGACCCCTTGGTTGGCCGGGGCGGCAAAGGCGCTCGGATCAAACGCAAAGTGACCGGGCGCGCGGGGGTCGAGTTTGCGAAATTTGCCCACCAGGTCGGGTTCGCCCGGCGAGAGAAAGTCAACGCTGTTCTGGAGCTCGTTGTCGGCGGAATCGGTAATGCGGATGGGAAAACCAGTCTGGAAGGTAGCAATTCCCGAAACCGACCAGCCGGCTGCCAGCGTTCCCGCGACCCCAGTGAGCTTCGGGACCGGCAGTTCCCAGACGGAGCTGAATACGAACCGATGGCGGGCGTCAAATTGCGAGAGCGAATAGCTGCTGCGGAAATTGAGCGGATTCAGGATGTCTTCAAAGCTCGATCCGTAATCCATGGACTTGCTCCACGTGTACGCCGCCTGGAATTGCAATCCCTTCGAAAAGCGTTTGTCGGCGCTCATCTGCAACGAGTGGTAGTTCGAATTCCCGATCGTGTCCTGGGCGAAAATACTGCCGAAGACGGGCACGCCATCCTGCGGACAGCCCGAGCCGGTGGTCGGCTGGCAGAAGGGCGAAGAGTAGGGCCGCAGGCCGACCAGCGTGATCGCATTGGCGTTGGGCCCGGTCACCGTCGCTGCCGAGCCATAGGGAAGATGAAAGACCGACCCGGCCGGGATGGCGTTGGGTTGAACTACGAATCCACTGTCCTCACCAAACGGTCCACAACCGATGGGGCTGCCACTGAAGTCCAAGACGTTGGCCGGGTTCGCGCTGGCAAGCGCCGCGATATCAAGGCAAGTCTGCGACTGGGAGAAGTTCAGGTCGTGTGTGATCAGCAGCCGGTGTCCCTGAGAGCCGACATAGGCGACCTGCACCACCATATCCTTGCCGATTTCACGCTGCACGGTCAGATTGTATTGTTCCGAGTATTGCGCGCGCAGGTGGGGCAAGAATTGGCCGAACAACAAGATCGGCCGGAACAGCGACCAATCGACCGGCTGACCCGGCGGAGGATTCAGGATGCCGTGGAATGGGTTGGGAGAAACCGAACCGTTTTGGGCCTCAAAGGGCGTGTTGAAGAGAGTCGAAGCCAGCGAAGAGCTGCCACCAAAAGGTGGCTCAGCGCTGAACTGCTCGAGCACAAGTTGCTCGATCGGGTTATAGAACATTCCCCAGCCGGCACGGATGCTGGTTTTCCCGGAACTGCCCGGGCTCCAAGCGATACCAATCCGCGGTGCGAAGGAGCCGTAATAAGTCTGTGTGAGCCCCGGAGGAACGCCCTTATCGCCGGGAACAACGAGGCCCAGGGGAAACACGGACTGGCCGGGACCGCCGGGATTGCAGTCCGTTGGCCCATTGCCCACGCCCAGGGACTGAGCGCTGGCGGCGGAAAGCTGGCAAGGATACACCGTGGTGGCTTGGCCGGGCCGGAAAGTCTGGATGCGATGAAATTTGTCGGCAAGCGGCGTGTTGAGTTCCCAGCGCAAGCCATAGTTCAACGTCACGTTTGGCCGGATCTTCCAGCTATCCTGGCCATAAAAGTAAAACGAGCTGCTGCGCACGGCTTCGAGCTGTGCTGAACCCTGCGTATAGGTATCCGGCAGGCCCATCAAGTAATTGGGAAAAAGGTCCCTGTTGCCGTTATTGTCGGTCAGGCCGGGATCGTTGGCGCCCCCACCCGTGAACGTGAAATCGCCGTTCACGTTGAAGTACAGGAGCTGATTGAATTGCTGCCGCCTGACGTCGGCGCCGAACTTGAGACTGTGCTTGCCGATCACCTTGCTCAGGTTGTCTGACCACTGAAACGTATTCCCAAATTGCGGCAGTTGTCCTTCAAAGTTATTGCCGATCACGAATGCGCCCGAAACGGTGATGAAGGGCACGCCCTCGAACTTGGACCCGAGAAACGGGGTGATGCCGATGGACGGATTGCTGGGGTCCGCGAAACACTGGCTGGCAGGAACGGTGGCACAAGACTTCTGCACCAGGTTGGTGTGTACGGGCTGATTCAGCTTTGCCTGGCCTTCGCGGAAATAGGCGGCGCGGGCTTCATTGACGGTGGTGGGATTGATGATCCACGTGTGCGTCAAGTTCACCTGCTGGGCGCGGGTTCCAAAGTTGGCGCCGAACCCCGGAACGTTGGCGCCAGCAGCCTGGAAAAATGAAAACGGCTCAAGCTGGGAGTTGTCGTTGAAATAGTAATAGGCCGACAATTGCTGCTTTTCATTGATGGCATGGTCGATCTTGATGCTGAACTGGTCCTGCCGGACGCTTGCCGTCGGGACGGCCTGATATTGATTGGTCCCGATGTTGGGTTGCGGCACGAACTGATTCATCAGGTCGTAGGCGGTCGGGTCAAAGCATTGGACCGGAACCTTGTTGCCAGTGAAAATGCCCGCGTGAAAGACACCCTGGTTGTCCGTGGAGTCGCCATACGCATTCCCGGCGGCGATGGGAGCGCCCCCCGCGGCCGCGACGGCCGCCGCGCATCCGGGCCGCTTCGTCGGATCATTCAGGATGTTGGCGACGTTGGCGTCGGTCAAGGTCCCGCTGAAGGCGGGGAAAGCTGAGAAGTCGCCCGTACGCTCGGCGGCCGTCGGCACCGTCACGACGTCCGAGGAAGTCCCTTGGCGGATGCGCCGGCCTTCGTAGGAGCCGAAGAAGAAAGTGCGATCTTTTTTGATCGGTCCGCCGAGGGTGCCGCCGAACTGGTTCTGCTTGAAGTCGGGTTTGGCGGTGTCGAAGAAACCGCGCGCATTGAGCACCTTATTGCGCAGGAATTCGTAAACATCGCCGTGCAAGTCGTTAGTGCCGGACTTGGTTACCACGTCAATCACCGAGCCGGAGTTGCGCCCGAACTCGGCGTCAAAGGTGTTGGTGAGAACGCGAAACTCCTGAATGCTGTCGGGCGAGGGCTGGACCGCGGGCAGATTGGCAAACTGATCGTTCGCGTCGCCGCCGTTCACCATGAAATTGTTGGAGCGCCCGCGGCCGCCGTTGACCGAGACGGAGCCGGTCTGGTCGCTGCCATAGAAAAGATCTGAGCCCACCTGCGACTGCACGCCGGGCTGGAGTTGAAGCAACTGGTAGGTGTCGCGGGCGTTCAACGGGAGATCCACTACGGAGCGCGAGTTCATCACCGCTCCGAGCTGTGTATTGGTGGTTTCCACCAGGGGTGCCGAAGCGACGGTGGTCACTTCCTGGGTAACCGCGCCGAGTTGCATGGCCAAGTCGATCACCACGACGTGGCCGAGCGTGAGCTCGATGTCCTTTTGCACGAATTTCTTGAATCCTGCTGCTTCCGCTTCCAGGGTGTACAACCCGACCGGCACGGCCGGAAATTCATAGTCGCCGCTGCCATTGGAAGTCGTGGAACGAGCCACGTTGCTTCCCTGCAGAGTAACGGTGAGGCGGGCGCCCGGGATGATCGCCCCAGATGGGTCTTTCACCGTTCCGCGAAGAGTGCCCGTGGTTTGAGCGGAAGCTGCGCAGGCAAAGGTCAACGCGACGAGAAGAGAGCCAACGACACTCTTAGCTTGCATTTTTTTCATTCCCTCCAGAGGATTCCCCCCAAGCCCGGCGCTAGTTATCAAGGAGATTTCACTTGCGACGATTCCCCCGACCTTACTATAATTTCGCAAGCGTAGAGGAAACCAAGGGAGACTGTCAACGCCTATCTGCGATCCATCGACATCCTCCACACGGCGGCTCAGAGTAGCAAGCGATTGTCGCGACCAACGGGCAACGAACGACGAACCACGAGCAACGAACTACGAACCATGAAACGAGCCCTGATTTTACTGCTGCTATCGACGGCGACTGCATTCATCGCTTGCCGCAAACAAACTCCCACCTTAAGCCTGCTGGTCTGGGAAGGGTACGCTGACCCCGTCTTCGTCCGTGCCTTCGAAGATGCTCACCACTGCAAGGTGAGCGCATCCTATATGGGTTCGAGCGATGAGCTGGTGGCGAAGCTGCGGGGCGGAAGCGCGAGCAATTACGACGTCATCTCTCCCTCCAGTGACGTGGCCACCATGATCGCAACAGCCGGCCTGGCGACGCCCTTGGATCTCTCCAGGATTCCATCGTACGCCGAGCTGTCACCGCAGTTGCGCGCCTTACCCCTGGTGAAAGTGGGCGGGCAGACATTTGGCGTGCCGTTCACCTGGGGCCCGGACCCTCTTCTGTACGACACTTCCGTCTTCGCGAAACCGCCCGAGAGTTGGACGATCCTCTGGGACCCGAGATACAAAGGCAAAATCTCAGTTTGGGACGACCTCTCCACCGTGTACATGGCAGCGCAAATCTTGGGATATGACAAGCCTGACCCCGGCGCGCTGTACAATCTGAATGACGAGCAACTTGAAAAAGTGAAACAAAAACTGATTGAACTCAAGCCCAGCGTGCGCAAGATGTGGTCCACGGGCGGGGAACTGACAAACCTGTTCGAAAACCATGAGGTCGTCCTCGCTATGGGATGGCCGTTAATGACCAACGACCTTCGCAAGCGCGGATTTCCCATCGGAGAGACTATTCCAAAGGAGAACACGACGGGATGGATCGATCACCTTATGATTACATCGGGCAGCGAGCATCGGGATTTGGCCTACGAGTTTCTCGCCTATATGACCCAGCCCAAAACGCAGAAGAGCGTCACCGATGTGACCGGCTATATTCCAGCCAATCCTCAGGCGGCGCAATTCATGACCGAGGATGAAAAGAAGAGTCTGCACCTCGACGATCTGGATAGCTACTACCGGCGGCTTTATTTTTGGCAGAATGTCCCACGGCGCGACAAGTACAACGAAATTTGGAACGAGGTGAAGGCGGCGCAATAAAATCGCGCGGGTTCGTTCGTGGTTCGTTGTTCGTTGTTCGTTGTGATGTTTCAACGTCTGCAGTGGGAGGCTGAAGTGGAGCGAACAGACTTCGAAAAACTGCGGGTCTACGAGATGTCCGAGCAGCTAGCCGACGAAATCTGGAATGTGGTTGCGGAGTGGCAGCTTTTTGAGAAAGACACCGTTGGGAAACAACTCGTGCGCGCCGCCGACAGCATAGGAGCGAATATCGCTGAGGGAGTCGGTCGCGGCAGCTTTCCGGACAATCGCCGCTTCGTGCGGACTGCGAGAGGTTCCCTCAACGAAACAAAGCACTGGCTGCGAAGGGCTCACCGGCGACACCTCCTAACCAAAGACACAGTCGGCAGAATCAAACCGATCATCGACAAGCTTTCTCCGTCTCTTAACGCCTATTTGGGGTCCATCGACGTCCTTCTGACGACGGCCTAGGCTAAGAAACGAACATCGCGCGCCAGGGGCAACGAACCACGAACTACGAACAACGAACCACAAACCACGAACCATGACGGCACCATTGCTTAGCATTTGCTCCGCGGCAAAATGTTTCGGTCAAACTCTGGTACTGCGCGACATTTCCTTGAACGTCGCAGAGGGCGAGTTCTTGACCATTCTGGGTGAAAGTGGTTCGGGCAAGACCACTCTGCTGCGGCTGATCGCGGGGTTCGAACAACTCGATGCCGGTGAGATTTGGATGGACGGTGAGCGACTGGACCACCAGCCGCCCTATCGCCGCCGCGTGAACACCGTGTTCCAGCATTACGCGCTGTTTCCTCACCTCTCCGTTTTCGAAAATGTGGCCTACGGTCTGCGAGTGCAAAAGGCGCCCAAGTCGGAAATCGCGGAGCGGGTGGGGCAGGCGCTCGACCTGGTTAAGATGAGTTCATTTGCCCGCCGCGCGCCGTCACAATTAAGCGGCGGCCAGCAGCAACGGGTGGCGCTGGCGCGCGCGCTGGTGAACCGGCCAAAGCTGCTGCTGCTGGACGAGCCCCTTTCCGCCCTGGACGCAAATCTGCGGCGCCAGATGCAGACGGAATTGAAATCGCTGCAGCGCGAAGTGGGCATTGCCTTTGTCTTCGTCACTCACGATCAGGCGGAGGCACTGGCGCTCTCCGATCGCATCGCGCTTCTTCGTTCCGGAGAGCTCGAACAGGTGGCCAGTCCTCGCGAGATCTACAGCCGTCCGGCAACCTCTTACGTTGCACAGTTCATCGGGAAGACGAACTTGCTGCAAGCAACGTGTGAAAATGGCGTGGCCCGTTGCGGCGCTCTCACTTGGCCCTGCGAAGGCGCAGACGGACCGGCCACGTTTTCGCTGCGCCCGGAGAGCATTCGGATCGTCTCCAGCGCTGTGGCCGACTGCCTCGGGGATCGAGTGCGATTTCACGCCTCGATTCGGAGTCGCGTGTATGGCGGCGACACGGAACTGCTTGAAGTAGTCTGGAACCAAGCCCAGACGTTGTTGGTCAGCATCCATGGCCTCGCCAATCTTCGAGACGAGCTCGAGTTGGAGTTTTGTGCAACGGATGCAATTCGTGTAAAGCAAGATTGATGAGAACCCTGTTATGACCTATTCGCCCCGCTATAAAGCCGCTGTGGCTGTGCCCCCGTTGCTATGGGTCGCGCTCTTTTTGCTCGCCCCTTACGCCCTGCTGTTTTGTTACAGCTTCTGGGCTGTGTCGCCCATGCAGACAATCGTTCGCGAATGGAATTTTCGCAACTTTAGTGAACTCATCCGTAATGCCATGTACCTGTCGGTCCTGTTTCGCTCCATGCGGATCGCGAGCGCGGTCACTGCTCTTTCGCTGTTGCTTGCCTATCCCGTGGCCTACTACCTTTCACTGTATTCCTCACGGCGAAAGGACCTCTTGTACCAGTTCGTGATCATTCCGCTTTGGGTCAGCTACCTGGTGCGCGCTTACGCTTGGAAAACAATCTTGGGCAGTAACGGCGTGCTGAATACGTTGCTGCAATACCTCCACGTCGTTCAGCATCCGGTCGGGTTCCTGCTCTACAGCCCATTTGCGGTGGTTCTCGCCCTTACGCACATCTACACGCCATTTGCCTTCTTGCCGATCTTCGCGGCCCTCGAGCACATTCCGCGCGATCTGGTGGAAGCGTCTCACGACCTGGGCGCGACGCCGGCCCGTACTTTCTGGCGGGTGATTTTTCCCCTCAGCCTTCCCGGAGTTCTGGCGGGAGCGACGTTTGCCTTTGTGTTGAGCCTAGGAGATTTCTTGGCGCCGCTCCTGTTGGGCGGGCCCAGCGGCATCATGATTTCCAACATCGTGGTGAGCCTCTTTGGCGCCGCGTATAACTGGCCCTTGGGCGCTGCCGTTTCCTTATCCATGTTGCTGCTCGTGATGGGACTGGTCTCACTGATGCAGAGGCTGGAGAAAAGATTGAGCTTCACATGACTAGAGGGCATCACGACTCCCGAACGCCGAAACCTGAACCCCAGTCTGCCGGACCCGGATGGCTGCGGCCATACACGGCGCTGGTCTTTGCCTTTCTTTACCTCCCCATCGCGGTGTTGGTCATTTATTCCTTCAATGGCCAGAGTGTAGGCGGATTCCCGCCTCGCAACCTGACGCTGAGTTGGTACCGAATGCTGTGGAGCGACAGCGCCATCTGGAATTCAGTTTTGAACAGCGTCATCGTGGCGGGCGCCGCCGTGGCCATCGCGCTCGCGTTGGGGCTGCCCGCGGCGCTGGCGTTGGATCGACTCTCATTTCCTGGCAAAGCGCTGTTTCGAAGGCTGGTGCTGCTGCCCCTCATCCTGCCGGGGATTATCACCGGCCTGTCGTTGTTGATGCTGTTCGTCGCCGCCGGAATGAAACTCAGCCTGCTGACTATTACACTCGGCCACGGCACGGCGTTGATATCCGTGGCCACGACTGAGATTTTCGCCGGCCTCACCAAATTGGACCGCGCCCAGGAAGAAGCCTCGCTCGACTTGGGCGCAAACTATTTTCAGACGTTCTGGCGGATTACGATACCTAATTTGAGCCTGCCCATCGTCGGCGCAGCGCTGCTTACCTTTACGCTCTCGATGGATGAAATCGCCGTCAGCTTTTTCTTGATTGGACGCGAAAACACTCTGCCGCTTGAAATCTGGTCGCGCCTTCGCCGCGGCATCACTCCGGAAATCAACGCAATCTCCACGCTCATCTTCGTGTTTTCGGTCGTAATGATCCTGATCTGGTATCGAATCCGAATGCGATCGGGAGCGAGGGAGGAGCTCGCGTTGTAGAATAACGACGTCCGTTATTCATCGTTCGTAGTTCGTTGTTCGTAGTTCGTCGTTCGTTGTTCGTGGTTAGTTGTTCGTGGTTAGGTGGCTCTGAGCAGGGCTCGGGCGGGTGAAGAACGATCGCGGTGAATGGCCAACGCGCGACGAGCTACGAACGACGAACAACTAACTACGAACTACGAACCACGAACAAAGAGGTTATTTCGAATGCCCCAAACCCGAAGAGACTTTATCAAGTTCGTTGTGGCAGGATCCGTAGCCGCCGATTGTCCAGTGGATTTGGCGCTGGTAACGGCGCCTGCGGCCAAGCGGCCCAAAGTGGACGGCGAGCACAACGAGATTTGTCATCAGGTTCGTGATGGCCATCACTTTGACCGCCCGCCGGTTTCGAAACACTATGACGTGGCCATCGTGGGCGGCGGGGTGAGCGGGCTGAGCGCGGCTTACTTTCTCAAGGATCGCGACTTTCTGATATTGGAGAAAGAAACGCACTGGGGAGGAAACGCTTACCTCGAAGAATACGACGGTCAGGCGTACGCCACCGGAGCGGCCTTCATCGAAAGGAGCGAAGACCCGGCGGTGAATCTGGCGCGAGAAATCGGGCTAGAGCTACTTCCCGTCCAAAACCCGGATCCCACTCTCGTCGGCGGTGTGTTCATTGAGGACACGTGGGGCGCCGGACTGGATCACCTCCCCTATGCGGGGGATGTCCGGGAGAGCTTCAAGAAATTCCGCCGGGATATGCAGGCCTTTCCTTTCGCCAGCCGGCATCGCGAACTCGATGACGAGCCGTTCTCGAAGTATTTCGCCGGTTATGAACCCGAGGTCAAAAATTGGTGGGATAATTTCGGCCCATCCAACTGGGGAGCGCGTACCGAAGAAACGTCAGCCCTGTTGGGCATCGGCACGGCTCGGGCCATCGCCGATGAAAGCAAGCGCGACGACCGCGTGACGTGGCCGGGCGGACTCGGCGCCATCACCCAACGCCTGGCCGACCTATTGAAGCCAGGGCATGGTGACCGGATGCTGGCTGGGGCAACCACAGTCGCGGTGGAGCAGCAAAAGAACCAGGTGAGTGTCACGTACCTCCACGACGGAGAATTGAGGACGGTGGCAGCAAAAGCCGTGATCATGGCCACGCCCAAGTTCATCACGTGGCGACTGGTAGCCGGCATGCCCGCCGCGCAGTCCGAGGCGATGAAACAGATTCGCTACATACCTTACCCTGTCGTGAACGTGATTTTTGATAGGCCCGTCTTTAATAGCGGCTACGATACATGGTGCCCGGGAAACACGTTTACGGATTTTATTGTAGCCGATTGGGTGGTCCGCAAGCAGCCGGGCTATAAGCAAAGGCATAACATTCTGACGTTTTATACTCCGCTGGGGATAACTGACCGGGTTCGACTGCTGACTGAGGAGGAATGCCGCGATGTCGCAGCCAGTGTTCTCCGCGACTTCCAGAAACTCCGCCCTGAATTTAATGTGGATCCTGTGGAGATTCACCTCTATCGGCGCGGACATGCACTCTACATGTCCACGCCCGGAAACTTTACGCGCGTTCAACCCATCGCTCGCCGTTCGATGGAGCGCATCGCGTTCGCCAACACCGATTCGGAAGGGCCGGAGTCGACGACCTCCAAGGGCATCGAAGCAGCGCGTCGCGCCGTGCGGGAGGTGGAAGTTATGCTCGCAGCCAAGAGCGTAAGTTGACGGCGCTGGGGTCGTTTGTCGGGCGGCATATGCCTTCCGACGGTCCGAGGTGAAACCGCGATGCCCAGTTCCAACAACAGTTCAGCGGGAATGCGCTCCTCGCCCCGGTTCGGCTTCTCGTCAGCCATCTGGACAATCAATTCTTGCAGTTCGCCAGGAACTCGCGGCCGTACTGGAGGGCTTCGATTTTTGCGCACCACACCCCAATAATAGTGCGGGGTTACGCCGATAAATTGGCAAGTGCCTCGGCGAGCGCCAGCGTGCCGCGAGTGATGTCTTCGATGGACGCGTACTCATCCGGACGGTGGCTGTAGCCGTTGCGGCAGGGAATGAACAGCATTCCCACCGGCGCAATCCGCGACATGAAGAGTGAATCGTGATAGGCGCGGCTGATCATCGTCAGGAATTTTTGCCCGAGCTTCCTGCACGCCGCGGAAAGCGCCTCCACAACTTCGGGCGCGCACTCAGCGGGCGGGTCGGCGTTGAGCTGTTCGATGCCAACGCGCACGCCTCTCCGCTCGGCGATTTGTTTCGCCGCGGTTTCCACAGCGTGCATCACCGCATCGCGCCGCGAAAGGTCGGTATCGCGCACATCGAGGCTGATGCGCACGCGGCTTGGAATGCTGTTGACCGCACTCGGAAAGACATCGCACATGCCCACCGTGGCGACGGTATCGATTGAGCCGCTGATCCGCGCCGATTTCTCGATGGCGAGAATCAATTCCGACGCCGCGCATAGAGCATCGCGCCGATCCGGCATCAACACTCCCCCGGCGTGCCCGCCCTCGCCCTCAATCGCCAGGCGTGCGCTCGCCGGCGCTGCGATCTTTGTTACCACACCCAGCGGCACCCGCTCGCGCTCCAGCACAGGTCCCTGCTCGATATGCAGCTCGAGAAATGTCTTGTAATGTCCGATGGGAAGCTCAACCTCTTCAAGTGCCCCGGTCAGCCCTGCCTTGCGGCGAACTTCGTCGAGCGTTTCGCCGTCTTTGTCGGTCAGGTTTCTTGCCGCCTCGGGCGAAAGGGTGCCAGAGAGCATTCGGCTGCCGAGACATCCAATGCCAAACCGCGTCGGCTCTTCCGATGTAAACAGCAGCAGTTCGATCGAATTCTTTGGATGGAATCCGGCGCGTCGCAAGGCGCGAATGGCCTCAAGCCCTCCAAGCACTCCCACGACGCCATCGTACTTGCCCGCATTCGGAATCGCGTCAATGTGCGATCCGGTTCCTACGGCCGGCGCGGCAGGATCGGAACCTTGCCAGCGCGCAAAGGTGTTGCCTATTGCGTCCTGCCGCACCGCGAGGCCCGCAGCTTCGCAGCGCTCAACCAACCAGGCGCGGGCACGCATGTCCACAGGCGTAAAGACGATTCTCGTCACCGCCGGCGGCTCCGCTTCCGAGATCAGCGCCAGCTCCTCAATCTCGGATTCCAGGCGCGCGGAATCGATCTCCAAAGTCACGCCTGTACTCTCTGTGGGTGGCGGTTCCAATTTTTGTAGATAAGATATTTCGCAGGTACTTTTCCGATCGCGCCGAACCATTGCGGGCACCAAGGCGCCATCCAGATGAAATCTCCGGCGCTCACTGGATACCACGAATCGCCGAGGCGATAGATTCCGCCGCCCTCGAGCATCAGCAGGCCGTGCTCCATCACGTGCATCTCAACCATGCTGAGCGCGGCGCCCGGCTGGTAGGTCATGGTGTTTACCGCGAAATCAAAGCTCGGCGACCCGCCGAGCAAGCACTTAACCTGCAAATCCGGATCACCGTTCAGCGCGCATGATTGCACAGCGTCCTCGGAAGATACGATCATCTCCGGCGGCCTTCCCGATGCGAGCGGTTCGTAGGTTTTCTCAATCACCGCGACCCGGCTCTCGCTTGCCGCTTCGATGCGATGTCCGAAGCCCTGTGGAAAATACGCGAAGCCACTTGGGCCCAACTCGGATGCGCGATCGTCGGATTCGATGCGAATGTTTCCGTTCAACACGTACACAAAGCGTTGCGTGTGCGTGCCGCCCAGCCGCCCGCCGGCTTCGAGCTCTGCCGTATACTGCGTAAATCCCGCTCCCAGCGTCGGCCCCGCGTGAACAACAGCGGTGCAGCGGTCCATTCCCGGCAATGGAGCGCGAACGAACGTGTCTGGCGTCAGCAGTGCGTGATCGGTCCGCCGGGAACCGCGCGTGTGGCCCAGGTTATGCACGTTGCATTTTCCTTTCTCGCTCCGCCGGTGAGGAAGCCAGCAAATCGAGCAGGTGCAGGCCGGCTTCGATTGCCTTCTCTACGTCCTGCGGATTAACGCTCTCCTGAGGGCTGTGGCTGATGCCGCCAGGGGTGCGCAAGAATATCATTGCCGTGGGAACTTGTTCGGCCAGGATCATGGCATCATGGCCCGCGCCACTCACGCAGCGGCGCGGCACGCATCCCGACCTTCGGACCGCCTCTTCGACTTGGCTGGCGAGAATCGAGTCCATCAGCACAGATGGCTGGCTCTGCGGCGTGCTATGCCGCACTGACAGCCCGCGTCGCGACGCGATCTCTTCCGCCAGCCGAATGAGATTCTCCACAGCGCCGACTCGAACGGCGTCCGCGCGGTGGCGCACATCAAGGCTAACCTGGGCCTCTCCGGCGATTACATTCGTCACGCCCGGTATCGCGCCCACCTTCCCGACCGTTGCCACCAACCCCGGCATGCGCTGGGCCTCGCGCTCAACAGCGGTGATCCATTCCGCGGCGCCCGCGATCGCGTCCGAGCGACGATGCATCGGCGTGGCGCCCGCATGATTGGCGCGTCCCAGAAATGTCAGTTCGGATCTGCTCTGCCCCGCGATCGCTTCCACGACACCCAGCGGAAGGCCAAGCTCGTCCAGCACCGGCCCCTGTTCGATGTGAAACTCGATAAATCCCAGAATCTCGCCTTCGAGACGCGCGTCCGGGATCTGACTTGGATTCAGTCCAAAGTTCTCAATCGCCTCGCGTACGCTCACTCCGCGCGCGTCTTTTCTACTTAGAACTTCCTCGTCGAGGCGGCCGACGAGCGCGCGACTGCCGATGAATGGTGTGCCGAAGCGAACTCCCTCCTCTTCGGAAAACCCTACGATCTCAATTGCGAAAGGAAGCCGCTCGCCCCGCAAAGAGTCGAGCAGCGCGACGCTGAGAACAACACCTAGAACGCCGTCGAAAGCGCCCGCGTCAGGGACAGTATCGAGATGTGAACCAAGGAGCAGCCGCGGCGCATGCGGTTCCGCAGCGGCGTAGAAGGCGCGAAAATTTCCGGCCGCGTCAATCCGTATCTCGACCCCCAGCGGTTCGATCCATTTGGCGATTTCCCGGTGGCAGTCGCGCATCGGCGCGGAAAGGAATGTCCGAATCGTGCGTCCAGGCTGCTCGCTGAAACTCGAAAGCTGGCGGCAGCGGGCGATCGCCGTCTGAGCTTCGGCTTTGACCCGATCGAGATCTAGCAACAGGCTTGTCATGGGCTATCGGCTGTGTTCTTCACGGCGCAGGCGAGCTTCGATAGTGCCGTGCGGCTCATCGATGGGCACGAAGATTTCGTTCGGATTGTCCTGCCCAAAGCGCGATAAATCCACCAGCAGGCAGTGAATATTCGGCATCGTCAGTTTGATTTCACTCACCTGGGCAACATTCTTCAGAACCCCTTCACCCATGGCGTAAAGCGTGTGCTGCACGGACTTGCTTCGGTGACCGGCGAAAACTGCGAGCAGGATTTCGCGGATCTCTGTTCGCAGCTTCTCAAAGTCGGCGTCGGCTGACTTGTATTTCCAGCTCGCGCGCAACGCCGTGCCGAGCAAACGGTCCGCTGTCGGCGCCAGCGTGGTCAGCGAATCCTGAATGTAACCCTCAAAGGCAGAATCCGCCGTCTTCATAACGATCAGGTTTTCGAGTCCCGACTCGACTGAGAACACACCGTCCCGCCCGCGAGCCACTTTCGTGGTCTGCAGTTCTCCGCTTGATTGCACAAAGGTCGTCGGATGCGGCTCGCCGCCAATGACCACGCGGTTCCAGGCCTTTTCTGAAATGCCGGCCTCCGCATTAGAGACTTGCGGATTCCGACCCAGGATAAAATCGATCAACTCCTTGGCGAACTCCTCCATGCTTTCCGCGGACGACGTTCGCGCCAGCGAGTACACGGTGTTTTTCATCGTGTCCGTCGGCAGGATCTTGCTGTTGTCTCCGTCCTTAAAGCTCGAGTCGAAATCCCCTTGCAGCAGCAGCTCGACGGTCCACTCGCGCAAATGGTGTCGGCCGTGCTCGCGCCTCACGCGCAGCAACCGCACGCGCGACTTGCCATAGACGTTTTCGCCCAGTTCGATCATTTTCAGCTTCCCCGGTACGTTGTGTAGCCATGCGGATTAAGCAACAACGGAATGTGAAAATGCGTCTCACCCTCGCGCACGAAAAAGGTCACCTGCACGATTGGATAAAGTCCGCGCACACCCTGGGCCGAGAAATAACTCGCAGTATCGAAGGTCAATCGATAAGTGCCGGGCGAAAGCGCTTGGCCTTCAGGAAGAAGCTGGCCGCAACGTCCGTCTTGGCCGCTGCGAGCCGAGGCCATAATGCTCCACTGGCCGGAACTTTCTTGCCGTTCCAACTGGACAGGAACGTCGCGCGCGGGGGTCCCCTTCGCGGTGTCGAGCACGTGCGTTGAAACGCCTGTCATGCGCTGAGCCATTTTTTCAAGCGAATCTGCGTGATCTGCCGTTGTTGCTCCGCCGCTTCGCGGAGCTCCGTTCGATCGTCATTTTGCAACCGCCGCCGAAGGATCGCCAAGATCTCAGCGGCGCTCTTCCCGGTGGCGCACACGATGAAGATGCGCTCGAACCTCTTTTCGTATTCGAGATTCGCATCAGCCAGCGCAATCTTGACGGAATCATCCGCAGTCGCCACTTCGCTCTGCTCCTTGGCAGACCACATTGACGATCGGTCCGTCATGTTCTGTGCGGGCGACGACCCTTCGCCAAGGGGTCCCCCAATTCGCGGATGACTTCGCAACGCTTCTACCCAATCCGCCTCGCTCAAGCCTCGCCAGCTTTCGTCCGCAGCGGCCATCAACTCCGCCACACTTGCCAGCGGCCGGCGACCGACCATCGTGCGGGCCCACGCTTTCGACCCACAGCAGGGCAGAATTTCATTTTCAGCTTCCGCGGCGGGCAATCGATTCCAGCGGGCGAGCGTATGGCCTACGGACGTTTGTGGCTCTGCGATCATCGTGAGAAATTCGCCCACCAAGTTGCTGACCACCGCTGCGCGATAACTTGCAGTGGAGCGAATATCACTGATGGGCCGTATTTCGGCCACTGCCGTTTTTCGCGCGAGAGCCACCAAATCGCGAGACAGACATTCTCCATTCAGTATCTGCTCAGTCGCCGTCAAGCGAATCGGAGTCGGCGCGACGCTTCCCACAGCTATTCGCACGTCGTCTATCAAAACCTGGTCCGTTGCGCTGACCGCTTTTCCTTCGACTTTCGCTAGCGCTGCGATGCAGGCTTTTGAAATCGCCTGTGCATTGCGCGCACCCACCTTACGGGCGTATGAAAAGTACGTTGAGAACCTCCGCGGCAAACAGACGGCCCGAATGAGTTCGTCTGCCGCGAGATTCATCTGTTTATAGCCCGTGTGAAAGTCGCGGTACGCGATGCGGCGCTCACCGCGTACGGAAACCAGGATTAGCTCCGAGTCATACGCCAGCAGCGCGGGCAATGAGTCACCGGCAGGCGACGCGTTCACAATGTTCCCATCAATCGTTCCGCGATTCTGATTCGCAATTCCTCCAGTCCAACTCGCGGCGCGAACCAGAAGGCCCAACTCGCGGGCAACCACTTCGTGCTCGCGCAGGTCACTATAGGTGCTCGCCGCGCCGATCAGGATGCGCCAGCAGGAGAATGGGCTCTTCGGGATGATTCACGATCCCGTCAGCGAGGCACGGCTGGTCGTTCTCAATCAGCGCGATGTGATTTGTTCCGGGGATATCCTTTGCGGAGACCACCACGAATTCGTCCCACGCGATTCCCGGCCCAAAATGCATCTGTAAAATTCTTCCGCGTGAAATGCGGCTGCGAACTGTCGCGCCGTGCAACATGTTCGGGAAAGTGAGATCGTCAATGTAGCGAGCGCGGCCCGTGACTTTGTCGGGGCCTTCTTTGCGTGGTGTGGCCGCCCTGACGATGCGCCCTTGGTCCAAAGATACCTCTCCAGTGCGAAAAACTTCACCGTCATGAAAATGTAGGGCCGGGGCTTGCCCCGGCCTTCCTGACCTGGACGGGTAAACCGAAAGGCCGGGGCTTGCCCCGGCCCTACATACTGAAGTCTAGCACCGCGCGACGGATGGGCGCGACCCGAATTCGCGCCCGTGTTGCAATCGTGGCACGGGCACCTGTCCCGAAGCAATCGGGATCTTGCCCGTGGTCTTTGGTTTACGGACTTGGCGCAAGCACGGGCGGGACGCCCGTGCCACGCGCGCGGACTACAGACGGAATTCCTTCCCGTGTGGCTCGCCGGGAAAGTGGCCCTCAACGAACGCCGGTTGGCCGCGCAGGTAGGTCGCCTTCACCACGCCCTTAAGCTTTTCGCCCAAGTACGGCGAAATCGCGTGCCGCTGGCAGAGACCTTCCTCCCGTGCGATGAATTCTTGCTCGGGCTCGAACACACAGAAATCGGCGTCGAAGCCCGCTGCAATTTTCCCTTTGCGGGTATCGCACCCGGAGAGTCGCGCGGGACCCTCCGCCATCCAACGCGCAATGTCTGACAACGTGCATCCTCGCCACGAGCCCGCGGTCCAGATGACCGGCAGCGCCATGGAAAGGCTCGCAATTCCTCCCCATGCCGTCCTGAAATCCGCGTGCTCGCGATTCTTCATCGACGGGGGGCAGGGCGAATGGTCTGTGGCCACGAAATCGATTGCTCCTTCGCGAAGCCCGCGCCACAGTGCCTCGCGATTCTCCCCACCGCGAATCGGCGGAGCGCATTTGCACAGCGTTGCTCCGTCGGCGATGGTTTCGGCCGCGAAATACAAATAGTGCGGGCAGGTCTCAACGCTCACCGGCAAGCCCTCGGCGCGGGCGGAGCGCAACAACTCCAGGCCTTGGGCCGCAGACAGGTGAACGACATGAAGGCGAAAGCGATGCTCCCGGCAGAGAGAGATCAGCAGTCGAATCGCGGCTAGCTCTGCTTCCTCAGGCCGCGATCCGAGATAGGTCGAGTAACAGTTCCAATCGGCGTCTGCGAGGCTGGAGGTTGCGCTGTCCACGGGCCCCGGCAGCTCCGCGTGGACCAGCAGCGGCAATCCCGTGCGCGCAACGTGCGGCAGAGCCGCGCGCAATTCCTGCTCGCTGACCATCTCATAGCCGTCGATTCCGGGATGAATCAGGAAGCACTTGTATCCGAGCACGCCTGCCCGGGCCAGCGGCTCGATTTCGTGCTGATTGCTTCCGACCACTCCGCCCCAGGCCGCCCAATCGACGCGACACTTCCCGCGCGCCGCCTCGCGCTTCGCCTCCAGCGCCTCGACGCTCGTCGTAGCCGGAAGGCAATTCAGCGGCATATCCACCAGCATCGTGTATCCGCCGGCGGCGGCCGCGCGCGTTCCCGTCTCAAAGCCCTCCCACTCCGTCCTTCCAGGCTCGTTGATGTGTACGTGCGAGTCCACGAGTCCCGGCAGAATCGCCGCTTCGCCAAAATCATGTACCTCAGCGCCCGGCGGCACTTCGTCAATGGGCAAAACAGCTCGAATCTTTTCACCCTCGACTAGCACCGCAGCCGGTCGCACGCCGTGCGGAGTCACCAAACGTCTTGACAGAAATACCTGTTGTTTCATCGCGCCTACAGTCCATGACAAAATATCGCGCCTTTACGCACCAAATTGTACAACAGCTCGTTGGATCGGCGCCGCGGGCATCCGCAGATCACCGAGATTCGCGCAGAGCGAATTTGCAAGGTCGGCGCGCTCCCAGCGCTCACCGCAGGCCTGCCCACGCGGTCCGACGGCGCGCCTCGGTGCAGAACCTGGGTCCCCATCGCCCGCCACGTTCGTGCCCGCTCCCGGAAACCGCCCTCACTGAGACACGTGACCGGGGTCACAGCATTCCCTACGGCATTCGCATAGTATGCGACCGCTACCCTCAGATGCCGCCCGAGGGTAGCGTGTCCCAAATCTCAGTTCAAAGCAGCCCTCTGTGACCTCGCGCTGCGAGTCTCGGGTTTGCGAGAATCTCTACTCTCCCTTACAGAGCAGGCCCCGACTGCGGCTACACCCTAGTAGCGGCGGGTTTACCCCGCCACTAGGCGTGGGACGGGGCAAGAAAGGCGGTAGC
>Ga0187803_10000295_pt1 | contig 20545 bp, 21 predicted proteins | sample NC_wetland_sal_i_2_FD_132425 | JGI IMG/M metagenome (GOLD analysis project Ga0187803, IMG submission 132425) | Wetland sediment microbial communities from Neuse River Estuary, North Carolina, USA - Control_3 | ecosystem: Environmental > Aquatic > Freshwater > Wetlands > Sediment | place: USA...
AACCCGTGACTCTAGCAGCGCTCGATGAACCATTTCCTCGGCTTCAGGAAGCGCCGATCGGTCGTGCGACCAAGTCGCAGCTACCGCGTGGATCGAAAGCAGCAAGCTGCGCTCAGGGTCTTTCTCGAGGCTGATAAGTGCATACCCGACGCGCTCGCGGGCGGTGGCGACGCGGGCCTGCCGAGCTTTCTCGTCGATCAAGTCCTTGAGCCGCTGAATCTCTCCGGCTTCCCATTCCTGGCTGGCGCGAACGTACTCTTCCTGAAGGGCCGCCGTCTTGGGTTCTTTGTTGGTGGCCTGGGCCAGCCATTGGATGGCATTCTGTAGGTCCATCCCGCGCAGCAGGAAACTGCTGTCACGCCCTTTGACATCCCATTCCCGAGCGCGCACCAGCAGCCGCGTGTGCGAGCGGACCCAATCCAGATCCGTATCGAGCGCCTGGATGACAGACCGGAATGCAGTTTCGAAGCTCCCGTCTGTGAAGGCAATCCACTCGATGCGGGCGAGGGCCGGGGGCAAGTCTCTGTTCTTAACCGAACGACACACCACCGGGATCAGCCGCTTGTGATTGGCCTCGGCATATGCAACTTCTTCCCGGCACATCTCGGAAGCGCAGGAGTCCGGGCTGATGACGAACAGAAAATTGTCCGCAGCTTCGATGTTGGCAAAGATTTCTTTCAACCATTCTGATGTGGGCGGTATTTTTTGCCAGTCGATCCAGGCCTCGCGGTTGTGCTTGGCTAAGCCCTCGTACAGTTGTCGTACGAAGTCCCGGTCTTTGGTGGAGTAGGAAATGAAGACGTCAGCCATGGCAGTCTCGACAAAGAGAAAACGGCGTGAATTCTAGCACAATCGAAGATGGGGGTATCGCGCGAATCATTCTCCAAGGGGATCGAAGAATTCGGGCTTCACATTGTGAACGTTCAGGCTTGGGGCTCCGCGGATTATTCCTGCCTTGTCGCCCTGCGTTTTTTTGCCGCCCAAGGCAGCGTCCTGTCGCCTACTTTGACGGCTTTGCCGCGGAAGTGCCTTCCGCCCGCGGGGATCAGAAGGCGGCAGGCCGTCATGGGTCGTTGTCGCCTCACGGCGTAACGTTTACCGACCGCCTGGGAGATCGTCCAAAGCGACCCATTCGGATTTATGTTGGCAGTTGACTCTCATCTGCGGAAAATCACCGAGCCGCTGTTTTGTGTTGATGTTCCTGCCGACGAATCGCGACGAAAATCCAAGACCGGTGAGTTGCTAGCTCGCCCTCGCTGGCCGCGTCGATTCCCTGGTGCCTTTCCCGGCGAGGCGCTCCCACACCTCCCGAAAGAGACGAATGGAGCCAGGGGCATTACCTGCATAGTGGTTGTTAAAATATAAATATACCATCAAGCGCTGCTGGAGGAGACGCTGGATTTCCGGTGTCCAGGTCTCCATCTCGCGCTCACGGTTCACGATGATCTTGTCCCAGACCTTTGTCCGTTGCTCGATGCCTTTCCGGTCGCCCAAAAAGCGAATGTAGGAAAAATCCGTTGTCGCGAGGTCAAACCTCTCGGCGAGCTGCTGTATCGGCGTCATCCATGGGTGATCAATCAGCGCGAGCGCGACGCGGTGCTTGCGCAAAAGATCGAGGAAGGGTTCCGCGATCCATGCTTTGTTGCGGATTTCAACCGCGTATCGAAAGTCTTTGGGCAGCTTGGCGAGAAAAGGCGCGAGGCGGGCTATGAAATCTTCCGGGCGCGCGAAAGCCTTCTTGTTGAAGTAGGGGAATTGGAAAAGCAACGGCCCGAGCTTTTCGCCGAGCAATTCCATGACTTCCAGAAACGCCTTCAGGTCGCCATCCGCGTCCACGAGCACGCGCTCGTGGGTGATCGACTGTGGAAGTTTGGCCGCAAAGGTAAAGCCTGCGGGCGTGCGCTCACGCCATTGCTCGACCATTTTCGCGGAAGGGATGCGATAGAAGGTAGCATCAATTTCAACTGTGTCGAACTGCTTGCTGTAGTGTCCAAGAAAATCCGCTGGCTTGCATCCCGGCGGGTAAAAGGAACCCACCCACCCGTCTCCGGTCCAGCTCGACGTGCCCAGAAGCAGTCTGCCATCAATCATGGCGTGGCCTCAGAGAATTGCGAACGAGCGGTCTATATTACAATGCCTTTGTTGCTGAGCAGGAGCTATTCCTTCAGGAGCGTGCGCACGCGATTCTTCAACGCAACTTCTTTCGGGCTTCCGCCGTGGACACTGAGCCAATGCTCAAGATCGCGTATTACAACTTGGTGCTTAACCTCTGGCTCTTTAACCGCGACTTGGATTACATTGAATCCGCTGGCGATTTCGTCTACCCAGGAGTTTTGGCGCAAGGCGCGCAAACCCAGGGCCACAGCCTCATAAAGAGTCTCGGCTGTGACCTGAACCGAATGCTCGATGCCCTCAAAATCTTTAGCGGTCACCACGCAGGTTCGGACTGCCATGGCGTGAGATTATCATATTCGCCTTTTATTCGCCATAGACATCTTCATGCCTTCCGAGGGGCGTGGTTGGAGGAGGGTCTACTTCTGTGATCTCAGCACAACTGGGAAGTAAGTCCAGGGCCATCCTTTGGCGCTGATACCAATGGAATAGGCACCTGACTTCCAGCGGTGGGCGTCAACCTTTAAGTGAACCGTCGTTTTGTAGTTCTCCAAACGCGCTTCGGCTTCACTGGACCAAATTGGCGGCTTGCCGCGCTCGCGGACAATTTGCAGATCATAAATCCCAGGCTCGCTGCCGAAAGGCAGGTAGATTGTAAGGTCTAGGTTTCCCCTCGGAATTTCAAGCGGTGGTTTGGGAGGCCCTTCCTCGGGGCCGCGCACCGGGCCTCTGGCGGTTAGGTCGAGCGTTACTGCTTGAAGCACAGCCGGTCGCTCATTCCGAATTTGCGCGATCCAGACCAAAACAGCCAGTGCCGCGACAGTCATGATCCCCGCCGCTACAAACACCCAACTTCGGCGGATGCCAAAAACACGGGGCACCGAGTGATGCGTCTCAAAGTCGGCCATAATTTGTGACCGGGTTCGTGGAGAATAGGAGTACGACCGCGGAAGTCTGTGCATTGCGTCGATGAGCTGTCGCGTTTGCTCGAAGTACGTCCGACACCTCGCGCAACTTGCAAGATGCGCGTCGATCTCCGCGACCTCCGAATGGGATAGCGCGCCCTCAAAGTAATCGCTTGCCCGGTATGCGGCTTCTTTGCACGTCATGGCTTTCGCTCTTCTGCCTCCGGCGCCGTCTGGTTCCTTCGCCTTTCGCTGAAATAGCGCTGGAGCCTCTGGTACAGTCTCTTTCGTGCGTGGTGCATGAGTACTCTCTGATTGTTCATCGAGATCTGCATCACGTTTCACACCTCTTCGGGTGTAAAGCCCTCAAGATGCCTCAGTGTCATCACGACTCTTTGTTGAGTTGGGAGGAAATCGATAGCCTTTCTAACCTGCCCGTCAGCCTCTTTCGCCAGGAGCTCTTCTTCAGGTGTGAAATCCGACGTTAGAGGTTCAGATCTCCACTCGCCTGAAGAGTTGAATTCTTCTGATGCGCTGAACAGTTCGAGCGGCGTCTCACCACCAATATCCGAAACGTTTTCGGGCGACTCTCTCCTTTCCAGAGTCAGGCGCCGCTTGGCTTGCCTGAGCAGAATGCCGAATAGCCAAGTCTTAAAGCCCGAGCGACGCCTGAATCGGAGAATTCCTTGGTGGACAGCCAGCCAAGTCTCCTGGCAAACTTCTTCGGCGGCGGCCTCATCCTCGACATATGCTCTGGCGATGGCAATCATGGCCTCTTCATAGCGAGATACCAGTTGCGCAAAGCTGGCCTTGTCGCCGAGACAGACAGCCTTCACCAAGGATGCGTCGTCATCTCGCATGGCTCATCACTTGCCCGACGTCGACCCGCAAGCGGGTATTATCCTGCCGACGCGCTCCAGCGCAGCCGTTCCGACGAAAAATAAAGTTCGAGATTTGATTTAATGTTTCGGTGGTTTTTCGGCACTAATATTAATGGGACTTTTTCGGAATTGTGCGGGCACAGGAAGGGCCGGCAAGGGTTGCGACCGTAAACGAACGAACATCCACTAAGTTCGAACTTGAACCCATCGAAGGCTTCTGTTATTACCTTCGCCATGGAAATCGGTCAAAGGCTTCATCAACTGCGTGTCGCGAAGGGCCTCTCCCAGGGAGGCATCGAAAAGCGCACCGGGCTGCTTCGCTGTTACGTGTCTCGAGTCGAGTGCGGGCACACCGTGCCCAATCTTGAGACCCTGCGAAAGTGGGCCGCGGCGCTCGAAGTTGAGATGTATCAACTATTTTTCGAAGGCGGTGGAAAGCCGCTGGCACCGGCGCCCAAGGCCAGCGAAAAGATCAATCCGGACGCGCGCGGGCTAGTGGAGAGCTTCAATAAGCTCGACGCCAAGGATAAGAAATTCGTTCTCGCAACGGTCCGAAAGATGGCCACGGAGAAGCGGACTCGAAAACTGGCCAAGTAAAACCCACCAAGAGTGGCCTTTCCTTACCCATTCGGGATTTCCGGACGTTTGCCGTCCCTAGAGAATGGGCTAGGCATGTAGCCCATATTCAACATTTATTTTAATGTTTCCCCCTCTTTTGGACACTCATCTATGGAAGTCAAAATTCGGGCATTCACGTGATGAACCGGCGCCGATGGTCTTTCGACTTTAATGACGCACTCATAAAACGGCCAATAAAGTTCTCATCTAATCGCCCCTCCTGACCCACGGTCCTTCGGTTCCACTCTTCGCCCACTAAATAGCGCGCACCAGTGTCGGTCACCAAATCGCGCCGGCGTTCGCGCCAAGGAAGGAGTGTCGATTGAGCACAGGACCGCAGTTCCCCAATGGAAGTGCCAACTTATGGAATCCGAAACTCGACAATCTACTAAAAACGGGCGCAGTTGCGCCATCTAAGCTGCAAAGGGCCATTCAACAAATCCAACGAGACAACCCGCACGTGGATCTGAAACGTATTCTCAAGCGGACCGCAGAGCTGAACTTATTGAATTGGAAAATTCCATGGTCCGACGCTGATAAAGCATATCTGCTTGATTGTGCCCGCGAGTTCTCGGTGGCCGATATCGCAAAGCGTCTCCGTCGAACGCCAGGCGCGGTCTACGTACTGCTTTCACGGTCGAAAACTACGGGGAGGCGAGCGGATGGTTACACACAGACCGAACTTGCTCGGGATCTACACGTGTCGAAACGCAAGGTGCGACGATGGATCCAATTGGGCTGGCTGATTCCTTATCAGGGCCGGATCAAGGACCGGTCGCTTCAACGTTTCCTTGGGGAGCACGGCGATGAGATCGATGCCAGCAAGCTGGAATGCGATCTGAAGTTTTGGTTGGAGAGCCTCGGCCTCCGTAACAGCGGAAACACTCGTTCGTCTGTTCGGTTCCGTGAACGAAAACAGAGCTACAAATTACATACTTGCACGCACTGCGGTCGGAGGATTTACGGCAATGCAATCTGGCAGCACCTGAAGGCATGCGTCCAAGCTAAAAGGAGCAAGCCCAGCAGCAGTAATAGGGCTCAACACGAGTCGCGGGTGGCCACATCGCGCCTACACCTAGATTCGGACAGCACCGATTCGTTGAAAGAAAATAGAGCCAGCGAAAAATTCTTTGCGACTCAGAACCTCGCCAATTGCCCAATCAAAGCAGTTTCGACTAAGCCCCTCGTTTCGCAGTTAATTACAGACACCGCTCGTTTCTCAAACGGCGCTCCAAATCGTGAAGGCTCCCAGAATATTTCTCATGTAATCGGCCGCAGCCTGATGAAAGTTTCAGGATCACACCTTAGATTCGACGCGTGGGAGGCAGACAGTTCTTCGCATCCGCAGAGCAATTAGGCGCTCGGCTCCGAGATGCTCAGTACATCGTAGATGAGGTCACGCTGAAGGCAATTTATCTGGCCATGGAGATGCAAAAGCCAATGCTGATCGAGGGGCCGCCGGGATCGGGGAAAACCGAACTGGCGTATGCCGTGGCATCCGCCGCGGACACCACGGTTGAGCGGCTGCAATGCTACGAAGGAATCACAGAAGAGAAAGCTATCGGGAAATTCGACGAAGCCTTACAGGAACTCTTCCTTCGGTTCGAAGGCGCGGCGCTCCGCGGAGATTGGGGAGGCATCAGAAACCGGCTTCATTCGCTGGAGTTTTTCTCGGAAGGCCCGCTTCTCCGGGCACTGCTCCGCTGTGAGAGGCCCTGCGTCCTGCTAATCGATGAACTCGATAAGGTCGACCACGCCTTCGAGGCGATGCTGCTGGAGTTGCTCAGCGCCTGGCAGATTACGGTGCCCAAGCTCGGGACAATCAAAGCAGAGACTATTCCCTTCGTCGTACTCAGCTCGAACGAAGAAAGGCGCTTGGGCGATCCACTTCGGCGCCGATGCCTCTACCTGCGATTCGAGTATCCGGCGATCGAGCGGGAAGTCGAGATCTTGACCACAAAGGGCACTTGCGAGGATTCGGAGCTTCTGGGCCAAGTGGCAGGTCTTGCCTGTGCGTTACGCGCCTGGACTATGGAGAAACCTCCTTCGATTGCCGAGATGCTGGACCTGGCGAAGGCACTCGACATTCTCGGAATGACCGAGATCAATCCCGCCGACCGCGATCTGCTTCTGCCGTTGCTCGCGAAATCTGTAAGCGACCGCCGGCGGCTCTCGATGAATTCGGGTTTTGAGGCATTGGTATACGACTCTCTGCGTCATCGCGATCAACTTGCGGAAACGTGGAAATCCCAAAGTGAGGTGCGGAGTGAAGGCCACAGCTCTTTTCATGCTTGCGGTCGTCAGCGGTCCTTTGGCTTCTGCCACGGAGCCTCCGCAGCCGCGGCAGTACGCAATTGAGTGTGCGGAGCATTATGCAGAGTTCTACAGAGTTCCGGCTGAACTGGTCGAAGCCGTCATCGACGTTGAATCCGACTGGAACCCCAACGCCGTGTCGCCGAAAGGAGCGGTTGGCTTGATGCAACTTATGCCTGGGACCGCCGTGGCTTTTGCGGTTCGCGACCGATTCCGTGTCGAGGACAACGTTCGCGGAGGCGTGGAGTATCTCGCTTCGTTGATTCAGTTCTTCAAAGGCGATTTGCGTTTGGCAATCGCGGCATACATCGCTGGCAAAGAACGAATCGCGCCGCGCGGCGTGAAGTACGCATCGCCCGAAGTCTATGAATACGTCTCGCATGTCGCGCGCCAATACCGACAGCGACGAGCGAAAAAGATGACAGGAGTGACGCACCGATGAAGAGACTATTGATCGCTGCAATGCTTGTAGGTTTTGTAGCTCAAGCTCGCAGCCAAACTACCGAGATCCAGCCGCGAATAGTGACCCTGGTCGCCTTTTCCGAACAGGTGACTGTCGCCGAGGTGGCGCGGCACTTTGTGACTTCCATCCGAGCGCCCGAAGCCGTGAGTTCCGTAGTTGTGGGCGATCCGTCGCTATTTCAAGTGGAGCACTCCGAGCGCGAGCCCCAGCTGGTCTTTGTAAAGGTCCTTACCTCTAAGGCCGCCGAAACCAATCTGTTGATCTCGACTACCAACGGACATCAGTTGAGCGTGTTGCTTGTCAGCCGAGGTGACACCGAGCAGCCAGATCCAAAAGTTGATTTCATGTTGAACTATCGGCCGGAGAGAAGTTTCGTCATAGATCCGGCAGTTCCGTCATTTGCGATTCGCCAGACCGTCCCGCTGTCCGCTTCACGAGCGGCCAATTCTTCAGAAGATCCGCCATCAACACTACCGTACCCCGAATCATTGAAGACCTCCCATCCGTCAGCGTTCGATCCGGTGCCGATGGGGCGAAAGAACCTAGACGAGCTTCTTCTTCGGCAGGAGTCGGCCCAGCTGCCTGAACTCTACGGTGAACGCCCCAAGGGTGAGAGCACTGGAGGCGAGCGGATTCGAGCGGGTGTTGGCGAGGTCATCGACCGCGGGCAAGACGTGATCGTGATGTTCTCAGTCGTGAACCCGCAGGGGCGCGACATTCTGGTGATGCCGCCGCAGGTTCAACTGGGAGGCAAGACCAAGCGCGGAAAACTTATGAAGCATTCGAGATGGACAACAGCCGAGCAATTGCCAGTCGTGGACTTTCGCTTGAGCAAGCGCCGCCTGGCTGCGGGAGAGCGCGCTGACGGAGTGGTTCTCTTCGAGCGCCCTCCCTACAAACTGTCGAGTGAAACCTTGTTTTTGCAAATGTCGGAGGCCGGGGCAATCGACCAGCCGGCGCTCGCGCCCATCGGCTTTGGAATAAACGTCGCCCAGGAGAAAAATAATGACAAAACCGAATGAGGGAAATAAGGCTGCGACCCAACTCGAAGAGTTAGAGCTGGTTGACGATAAAGAACCGGAAACGCCGCCAACGCCACTCGAGCGAATACTCAAGGCGCTCCGGGGTTCCTTTCAGCCGCCCCAGCGCCCGTCTCCAGCGACTCGCGCGGACCTGGCCAAGGACAAGTCGAAGGCGTTTTTCATGCTGCTCGCCGCGGCGGTTGTGGTTCTTCTGATTTTCCTGGCTCTATTTTCGTCACCGCAGAAGCCGAAGCGGCGGGAGATTCCGAGCGAACCGAAACCCGATCTCGGCCAGCGGGTCACGCCCGGTCAACGGCAAAAGGAGGCTGGCTCGACCACACCGCTACTCAGCGCGGATACGACCGACGAGCGCCCACGGACAAACGACCAGATAACGCCAGATGACATTAACCGAATCACGCAGAGAAGCCCTCAAGTGGAAGTCGCGAAGCCAAATTCCACAGCTTCCGCCCTCATTCCCACTTCACCGCCGGCTCTCACCGAGGCGAAGGCGAGCAGTCGCACCGCTCAACAATACGAGCTTGGTCAAATTGATTTCTCTGACCCACAAGTCGAAAAGGAATATGCCGATGCGGCGAGCACCGGGCGCTCCGTTCCAACTGCGCCAGTCGTCGCTTCTGCTTCCTTCGCTCCTGACAATGACCTCAAAAAGCCTTCATTGGTGTTTGTGAGAAGTGGAGACGCGGACTCTAACTCTAACAAAGCACAGGCAACCAGTTCTAACGCGAGCACTCTGGCTTCTAATCCGCTGTCCATCGATTCAATCTTACCCGTCGGCACGCGTCTGATCGCGCGCCTCGAATCGCCGGTAAGCACTGCGGCCGCGGCTCCGGTGGTCGCATCGGTCGAGTACAACTACGAACGGGACGGACAAATTGTGGTCCCGGCCGGTTCCAAGGTCCTTGGGAAATTACAGCAGGCAAACCCCTCCGGTTTCGTTTCCTTGCATTTCGACTCGGTCGAATTGCCCGATGGATCGACAGAGAAGATTGACGGCACATCGATGGGTTTGGACTTTTCGCCGCTCAAAGGGTCTGTCGCGGGAAGAAGGAGAGGCGCCGCCTTTCTGGTTCAGGCGCTAACAGGCATGGGTACCGCTGCCTCTTTCCTCGTAGGAGGAAACAATTTCAATGGCCCAATCTCTGAAAGCGGCCTAATGCGCGAACAACTTGCCACGAACGTCGGAATGGCCGGGCAGAATGAACTCAACCAACTTGCCCTCTCTCAGAACATCGTGGTGACGGTCCCCGGTAATACGCGGTTTTACGTCGTACTACAGAAAACCACTGATGCTGCTAGAAACACGCAGGCCGCGGAGCGGAGTGCGCACTCAGCAGGCGAAAGTCAGAGCATGCCCAGCCTCGAGGAACTGCGCCAATTATTGCAGTTAAGGCAGGAATTGAGCCAACTCGCCCAGGATCAATCCACCGAGAAATCTTCAGCCAACCCCGCGGAGGATCAATAAGCCATGAGATTGAGTCCCGCCATAAAACACCGCATTCATTATTCCTACCTACAACCGCTTCCCTTGAGGGGCACGCACCCTGTCCCTCAAGGGAACCTTCCCTTGAATGCGAATGTTCTCTGCGTCAGCGGGGCTGGAGATTCCTGCTCATCGGTCACTCGGAGGCGTTTGAGAGAAGTGGTTTCTGATTGCAGAAAAATGCCGGCTAGGCCACTACGTGCGACCAGTAGCCCAGCCAGAAAGGAGGAATCCATGATCACAAGAGCACAGAGGGCCGAGGCCTGGAGGCGGCCCCTGGCAGTGGCGGTGATCGCGCTGACTCTCTTCTGCGAAAACGCAAGATCGCAGAACCTCGGCGCGGCCCCGCAGACCAACATTGCCGTCCAGGGCGAGACGGGAGCGCAACCGGAAGGTGCGTTCCTGAACTTCATCAACTGGATCGGCAACGTGATCGCGCCGGTAGCAGCCGGTGGCGCGGTAGTCGGCGCCATCGTCTCCTGGCTGACCGGCCGAGGGTTCGGCCGCTGGCTCTTTGCGGCCGCCTCGCTGCTCCTGGTGTCAGGTGTGACGCGACTGATCGAATTCTGGATCGCCAACGGCACGGGAGGAGTGCATTAGAGCAAGCGTTCCCCTCAACCTCAACCCGGGCGGGCGACTTTGGACCGAGATTGGCTTGGTCAAGGTCGCTCGCCCACAACCAAGATGTGAAAGGAATTTGAATGCCGACGCCTCAAATGCTGACTGACATTGTGAAACTGCTGGTGCTGCTCGCGCCCTCCGCAGCACTCATTTCACTTGTGCTGGCTGGCATCAGCCTGCGCCGCGAATCAGGCGGCGTGAGCTTTGTCATCGGAGGCGGCTTTACCAAATGGATGTTTTGGACGGTCGTGTTTGTGACACTGCCCGGTCTTCTCATCTGGTTCAGCACGTTTGGCGTCAATGTTCCGTCGGTTGGTGGACCGATTGGCTCATCGTGGCTCGCCAGCCTCCAAGCTGACGTTTCAAGCTTTGTCCAGAACTTCGTTATGGCGCGCATGGTGCCAGTGTTGGCGGCATTCATGGTCGTACGGGCGATTCTCGACACGGCGGAAGGCGGACATCCCCTTCCTTCGGTTTTCGCGGCCCTGTTTTTGCTCGGCGCTCAGACGACTTACAACTTAATTCAGCAGTACAACACTGGAACTCAGTACGCCACGACGGACGTGCTGGGCAACCTCTGGACGTATCTCGCGAGCGTCATCATGCCCATCGCGGCGGGTCTTGGAATCTTTGGAGCGATTCTCAGATTCTCGGCTGGGAAGCCGGCCATGCGTTTAATCGGCGTGTCGCTTGCCATGTTGTGCGTTTCGGGGCTCTGGTTTCTGGTCAAGGCCATGGCGCAATAGGGAGAGGCAATCGTGTCTTTTTACAACGGCATTTTGAACCTGACGAATTGGACCGGCAACGTGATTTTGCCCACGCTTGCCGGGCTCCTCTTCGCCTTTGCCGTCGTTCGATTCTCTCGCGGCCTCACGTACGCGCACCCGATGTACGCCGGGCTTCTGTGCTTAATGGGCTCGGGACTGCTGCGTGCGTTCGAGACTTTTGCCACGCAACGGAGCTGGAACGACCCGGATGTGTATTGGGTCTCGATCGTGACCCTTGTCAACTGGATCTGCAACGTCATCATGCCGCTATACGCGGCGCTCGAAGTCACGGCGGGCGGGCTTTCGCTCGCTTCGGACATGCGGATTAACCACACGAGTGGTTGGCAGAGGCACTTTCTGGCAGCAGGCCTGAGTCTGCTCCTTTCAGGGCTTCTCCGCCTGGCTGAATTCTTTGTGGCTCACGGCACAGGAGGCGCATGAACTCGGAAGCCCATCGTTTGAGATTGGAGTCACCCATGGCGCTTGAAGTCACGGCGGTACACCGAAACTTGCGAACTAGAGTCACCTTTCTGGGTCTTGAGGCAGAAGACCTGTTTGCGATTCTCGCGGTGACGATTGTAGCGAACGTATTGGGGCGTTTCCTAAATCGCGAGATGTTCGGCCTCCCAATGAACATGGTTGTTCAGTACCTGGTGCCGCTCGTGAGCGTACCGGCACTGATGGTCTTCAAATACGGCAAGCAGCGCGGGTACCTGCTCGACTGGGTTGAATACCACACGAAGCCTCATGTTTACTCGGGACTGGAGCCCGACACGCACCTGACCGGGCCATATCTCAATTACGGAGACAGGTAATGCCGATTACTCTCGACGATTACGAACGGTCGCTCTCGAATCCGGCGTTGTGCGAGCAGTTGAGAATCCGTGACCTTCTCGACGACGTTGCCATTCAGACTGACGGCTCGTTCGTGGCAGGGTACGAGTTGAGCGGCCTCACTTCACTCTACGCAAGCGATGAAGAGCGAAACCGAAACAAACAATCGCTCGAAGCCCTGATCCGGTCGCTTCCAGAGCGCTCGATGCGAATGCAAGTCCGTTTTGAGATTACGGAAGGAGTGGGGAACCTTCTTGACCGTTACGAGCATGAACGGCGAAGGGTCCATTCGCATCTTGCGATCGTCGATGATGAGCGCGTCGGCGCTTGGCGAACGCGTGAGGCAGCCGGCCAATATCTTCGACATTTACTTCACGCCTATTTCATTTGGAACCCGCGAATCCATCATCAGGCAGCGGACTTCGAGTGGAAACGAAAGACGAAATCAAACGGTGGAGGCGGATGGAATCTATCGGCCAATAAATGCATTGTGCGTACGTGCCGGGAGCATCGGGATCTTCTGGCTGAATTCAACAGCTTGATGTCAGGCATCGAGGCCACACTCCACTCAACCGGAATGAGCGTTCGCCGGATGAATCATCAGGCGCTGTTCCTTGAAATCAAACGGGCACTCAATCCACTCGTCGAGGACAGTTCTCCGTACCGATCCATCGGGCGAGTGCTCGACTACGAGAGTGCGCGCAGCCAGGCGGCCAACGTTAACTTGGAGGACGAAGCGGACGATCACGTGAAGATCGGCGGGTTGCTTTACTCGCTCGTCAGCCTCAAGGACCTTCCAGACGCCACTTTCCCCGGTGTGATGCGAGAACTGGTGAGCTTGCCTTTCCCGCTGGTCGTGAATGTCGAGGTGACCCTGCCCGATCAAGCCAAAGTCCAGAAGCACTTCAAGTCACGCCTGCGGAAGATGATGGCCGCCCAGCGGGACATCCACGGCGGTTTTCGAATGAACGTTGATGCCCAGGTGGCCGAAGAACAATTGATCGATGTCCTGAAAAAGGTCATTTCGAGCTCGCTCAAAGTGTGCGACACGAGCATGGTCATTGGCGTCCGGACTTCGAGAGGGATTTGGAGTCACCTTGAGCGCGAAGAGGCGGAGCGAACTCTTGCTGATCGCCGCCAGCGCCTTCTTCACGCTTTGGCACGAATGAATGGCGCTCGAGGAATAGGGGAAACATTGGCACAGAAGCGCTTGTACTTCACAAGTCTTCCCGCCATGGCCGGGGAAAATAAACGTGAAATACCGCAGCTCACACTCCACAGCGCTGATTTGGTACCAGTCGAAATTCCGTGGCGAGGCACACCGCACTCGCCGGTGATGCTCTTCGAAACCCCGCAGCGGCAGTTGATTCCCTTCTCCCCCTTCGATCCGTCGCTCGGCGACGCCAACATGCTGATTATGGCAAAAAGTGGCGGTGGAAAGACCTTTATGACCCAAATGTTCCTGTTGATGCTGGCGAGGGCCAATCCGTTTATCTCGATTCTCGAACGAGGAGATTCCTACGAGCCGCTGGTCGAGTTGATGGGTGGGCGTTCAATCGCCGTCGATCTCGAAGGTACCGAGACACTGAACCCATGGGATCTATCGACGGGCGAAACAGAGCCTACCAAGGACAAAATCGCTTTCCTGAAGAACCTGACGCTTCACATGATCGGGCAAAATCGCCGGTCAGACGACACCCTGCTCGACAGCCTGCTAAGCGACGCTATCAGTCGCACCTACAAACGGTGCCGAGCGCGATTCTCGAGTCCCACTCCGACGTTTACCGACCTTAGGGAAGAGCTAGCCAACTGGCGCGACGAAGAACGAATGGAGCGCACGGTGGACGAGGCGAAGCTAGCGGCGCTTAAGCTCCGGTTGTGGACGGACGAAAAAGGAGTGTACGCCAATTTGTTCGATCGGCCGACTACCATGCGGCTAGACGCTGGATGGGTTTTCTTCAACGTGGAACGGCTGAGTTCGGACCCCTTGCTTGAAACTGCGATGAGCATGGTTATCGCGAACGCCGTCGCCGAACGCGCCTCCGGTAAAACCGACCGGCCGTCGATCACCGTGCTGGATGAATGCTGGGCGCTGCTCGATTCGCCAAGCCTAGCTCCAGAGGTCGTGCAACTGTTTCGCACGGCGCGTAAGCGCAACGGAAGCGTCTGGGGAATCAGCCAGACTCCGGAAGATTTCGTAGGGACGGAAGGCAAGCCTCGGGAACATGGGCCCGGAATTCTCAAGAACGCAACGACGAAAATCATCGGGCAGCAGCCCGGCGATACGACGGCTCTGGTCAAACACCTGTCGCTCAACCCCGCTGCCCTGAATGAAATCAAGGAATTCAGTGCGCCCCGCAAGGGTCAATATGCACAGGCGTTGATAGTGCTTGGTGAAAAGGCGGAAACCACTCAGACGATACGGCTCATCCCAACCGCTCTCGATTATTGGATCGCGACGACATTCCCTAGGGAACGGCGCTACCGCAAGTGGTTTTTGGCCCAAAACCAAGGAAGAGATTTGATCGAAAGCTATCAAGAGTTGGCGAAGAAGTTCCCACAAGGACTGGCTGACGTGCCGCCGTTGCCCGAGGAGTCCCTGAGGAAGAGTGAGGAAGCAGTGCTGGTTCACTAGGAGGAAGTCGGATGACAGCAATCTTTTTTCTTTTGTTCTCATTCTGCATCGTGCGAGCGAAAAGCCGGCGTCAAGTCATAGCTTTGGCCCTGGTGGGGACGACGACAGCAGTCATGATCGTTCAGCCGTCCAGAACTTTTGCTCTAGGCATCATCGGGGCAATCGAAGCGGTCTTGAACTCCATTAATGGCGTAATCCACTCAGGACTCAGCGGAATCACGAACGTCCGCTCCGACATCAGCCACTTTTACCAAAACACTGCCTGGCCAATTCAGCTTATCAACCAAGCCCAAAACCAGGTAACGCAGATGACCAATCACTTCCGCGGCCCGATGCAGACTATTTTCAACATCAACCTCGCGAGCGCTTCTCAGTCAGCAACTCGATCTCTCGAAGGAGTGATTCGCAATGGCCAGACCAATGACTTTTCGGCCCTCGAAACCAACTACAGCAACGTCTACGGACTGGTGCCGAGCTCGACAGCCGCAAGCCCAGCCGACCGCACGATGACGGATATGGATGACGCGCTGGCCAAGGACAACCTGAAGACCCTGAAGGAAACGGACGACGCGGGCCAAATGACCCTCGGTGTCGCGGACCAGATTGAAGACTCGGCCAGTTCGGCGGCGCCGGGCTCTGCGCCGTTCCTGACGGCTACAGCGGTTGCAGCAAGCATCCAGAGTCAGGCCCTAACCCAGAAATTGCTCGCGGCCGAATTGCGCCAGGAAGCCGCGCGGCTTGCCCACTCCAATGCCTTGAGGAAGCGGGGAGCGACGCACGCCAGTACATTGAGCAATGAAATTCAGCAAATGCTTCAGCCCAGATAGATGTTAACGGAGGTAAAGACTTATGAAGGATTTCCTCAGGAAAGTAGGAAGTCGGAGCAAACAGTCAGTTTCCAGGTCGCTGCACTGGATCAGGTCGCACGCGTTAAAGGCCGCAGCGCTGGCAATGGTGCTCATTCTGCTTACGCCGCGGCCGGCGAAGAGCATCTTCCTCGACCCTTGCTGCGTGATCCTCGAGGCGGGGCTTACTTCCATATCGAGCGCACTGACCCATGTCGTTGGCGGCGGGCTCAGCTCGATTCTCTCGGTCGACCAAACCATAGGCAATTTCGAGCACACAGTTGTGTGGCCGCAGCAGTTGATCGCTCAGGCTCAGTCGCTCGTTGGAAATCTGCAAGGTGTCTTCTCCCACATTCAACTCGTTACGCACCTTCCGGTCGCAAGCGCCACCTTGCCCAGCACCCAGCAGCTTGAAAGTATTCTTCTTTCACGCAATGCAGGGCAAATCGGGAATACGAGCCCCAACTACACTTCGGTCTATGGCCCGGTTCCGAACCAGACGTCAGCCCCTCAGAATGTTCGAAACGTCATCGACATGAGCGATGCCGTAGCGCAGGACGCCATGAAACGCGCCATTGAGATCGACAACCTCGCAGACCTTGAAATTCAGGCAGCGAACCGAATCAATACAAGCATTCAGACCGCAGCACCTGGCAGCGCGCCCATTATCGAGGCTCAAGCCGACGCATGGCTCGTAAGGGCCAACGCCTATACGCAATCGGCGATGGCCGATCTGATGCGAGTTCGGGCGATCGATCTCGCGAACGCCGGAAGCGACGTCAAGATGTCTGCGACGAATGCATCAGGGCTCCAGAACAAAATCCAACAGATGCTTCAACCCAGGTGACGCATGTTTTATTTCCAGCAAATGTTTCTCACGGCTTTGAACGGGATCGACAGCTCGAACATCACGTCGGGCGTGGTGGGCATCGCAAGCACGATCCTGATTCTGAGTTTTCTCTATGGAGCCTATCAGGCGTTTGCGAGCGGAGGAGACGTGCGGGCATTGGGAATCTCCGGGATCAAGTATCTGGCGCTGGGCCTGGCATTTACCAGCTACGGCGCGATCTTTCGGGATATCAATGGCATGTTCAATTCCGTAGCTCAGTCGATCGCGAGTCTCGTGAGCGCACCGGATATGTTCAGTGCCTGGATGACCCAATTGCAGACGTACTGGAGCACGAATGGAACTCAATCACTTTGGTCGATTATTGGCGGGATGGGCGCGAGCCTTTCGGGACTGCTCGACGCCCTTCTGATTATCGTGGCCTTTATCCTTATGCCCATCGCGTACGCACTGTTCGCGCTGTTTTATTCTCTATATGGCTCGATCCTTTATATTACCGGGCCATTCGTGCTTGCTCTGCTGCCAGCGAATGGCGTCGGGCAATTGGCCCGAACTTACCTTGTGAATATGCTGGTGTTTCAGGCTTGGGGTCTGCTTTACGCGATCTTCAGCGCTCTGGCAGTGGTGCTCAACGTAAACAGCGTCCAAAACGTTCTGAATTCGGGCGGCGTTGCAGGTTTCTTTCAAAATGCGAGCCAAGACTTATTGCTGGCTCTGGCGAGCATTTTGTTCGCGATTTGCATTGCGCTTATTCCATTTCTGGCCAGCCGAATCGTCAAAGGCGACGTGGGCAGCACCGTGATGCTGATAGCGCGGTCGGCTATTTGGCCGACGAAAATGATCCCGAAGTAGGTTTGGCGCTCGAGTCAGAGGGAGGGAGAAAGAGCCTTGTTTCAAAAGAAAGCTGTTTCAAGCCCGAAGATGGAGGGCGTCACCGCCTACACGAAGTACTACGAACACGATGGGATGCTCCGTGCCTACGCAAACCGCACGATGTTGCTCGCGGTTATCTTCGGTTTGATCGCCTTAAGCTCGCTTGGCTTCGCCATATACGTGCGGCTGCAACCGCCGACTGTGGTCCGGGTCGATAAGGATGGCAACGCCACAATAGTTGGCGCCGCGAGACTCGGCGCGCCGAAACTCTTCTCACTTTCGGCAGATGCTGCACGGGAAGCAGCGCCCACCGACCTCGAAGGTCGTGCAGTCGTGAAGCAATTCCTGGACCGTTATCTCAGCTATACCCCCGATTCGGTCGATCGCAACTTATCGGACGCCTTGAACATGATGACCGTCAACCTGCGGACCTACGCGCTAAATCAACTGCGTGACACTGATACGGTTGGAAAAATCATCGACGACCACATCATCTCGGACCTGGAGATCCGGTCGATTGAACACGTAAAGGCTACACCTTGGACCTATCTTGCATTCGGCGTGAAGGAAATCCATCAGATAAAGAAAGGCACGGAGTCGACTGACCGAATCGTCGGCCGCTACACGGTGAGATTGGTTGAAGACCGACGGTCCGACGACAACCCGAGCGGATTGCTCGTAGCCGAATACAAGGAGCAGCAGATGGTGGGCGACCGACAGATGAATCTAGACCAGCACAGCGATCTTGAGGTCCCGTCGCCTGGACAGGAACAACACTAAGGCAGAAATACGAAGGAGGAGTGATGGCAACAAACCTTTCTGAAGTTGCGGATGGAAAAAGCCCGCAAGGTCTCGGCAAAAATGCATCCTTGCCCAAGGGCTCGGCGACCGACGGGCAGCCAGCGACGAACGGAAGATTTTTTTTCGTTCGGCCGGGTCCACATTCCGGCCTGCCAGAGTTTCAGCGTGAGTTCAATTCTGAAGCAGAAGCGATGGCAGAATCCTTTAAGGCTGGCGTCAGCTACTACGCCTTAATCGAATACCGCTCACTTGTCGACTGCAGCGGGAAGCAGCCTACCTTCAAAAAGGAGGTCGTGAAAAGAAATCCATAATTTGGTCAGGTTTTATTTGAACGAAGGTTGACCGCGAGCCTTTTTCGCGGAAGAGTTTCGGCTCTGCGTTTCGGACGCAGATCCGAGAAACCTCTCTCTCCCAGGAGCGAGAGGCAAAAGTGAAAGACGGCTCTTCGCTCGAAGAGCCGAAAGAGCAACACCCTTTCGGCACTAAACGGCGAAGAGACCGGCGACGGCTCCTCGTTGTTTTGTGCCCGATTAATTCAAAACAGGAGGAGTCCAATGAATTACGGGAATAACGGAGCGGCACAAGTGCTCGCTCTCGAAATCAGTAGGAACGGTGAGGTAGCCAAGAAGTTGAATCCTCTGGATCGCGAACACGAGCTGAAGAACACGCTTCTTGAAGGTCTCTACCCGGGCATTGCTGTGGCCACGGTGGATGTCCCTCAAGAGGAACTCTCGCCTTTCGAGCGCGCCACGGTCGAACAGGCGCTCGTTCGGCTGGAGTGGGAACAGCAGAAGTTCGCGCTCATCGGGGCAAGCGCGTCGGCGAAGAACGGCAAGTTCTACGCCGTCGATCCAAAGCACGAGCGGGAGATTGCTTCGCGCTTTGGAAATTGGCCCGAAGCTGCCATGACATACTTCGGCATCCTGGTTTCGGATTGCATTGTACGCATTGCGAAGCCGGACTGCCGAGTTCTGGTAGTTGAGGATCACGAACTTGGCACCAACGACTCAAGAGGGTGGATTTCCGAAACTGTCTTCAGTGAGTTGCAAGCTGCCCACCGAAGCGGTCTGGTTAAGCGCGAAGTTGAGCGGCTCAGGAAGATCCATCCTAATCTTGGCGCGCAGGAAATCACAGCGGCTGCCGAGAGGAATGCCCGTCAGTCGGTCATCTCACGCGGCGCCTTCTACCAATTCCGCCTCGCCTTTGAACGAACGCAAGCCAAGGGATCCTTCAAGGTGATGCCGGATGCAGTAGCCGAAATCCTCGATGCCGACATTATCCTGCCGGCATCATCAATGAAACCGGAATATAAAGGTAAGCCGACTCTCCTCAGGTGGCTCACCGGCTCTGCCCGCACTTTCCGAGGCCCCGCAATTCTTGGCATCCGTGACGTCTCGCGGAACCTTGAATTTCGGGCCAGCTACACATTGGTCGAGCACGCTCCTGCCGCTTCGATGGAACTTGAAATCAAACCCTACGCGCTCGATCAGATCGAGAAAATCAAGGCGGCATTCGAAGGACGAAACTTTGAAGCCCTTCTCGAGCTGCTTGGAACTTCGGAAGCTCAAGCTGTTATCGATGAAGAGAGCGACCAGAACTTTGATTCCGAGTACACCGGAATCGAGCACACGATTGTCGAAGCCGTGCTCAAAGCCGACCCGACAGGTTTCATGCTCAAGCACCCGTGGATTCACTCCCAGGTAGACCGAATGCTCACACGATGGGCCTACAAAGTCTCGACCGCCGGCGGATTACGGTTACCGGCGTTCGCGCTCTCGGATGACGGCTTTCTCTTCGAACACAACGGTGAAATCTTCTCAGGCTCGGATTGGATTCCACAGGATTGTGCGCTGTTCAATCTCCCTTCAGACCGTGTGCTCGCAGTCCGCTATCCCATTCGGACGAAAGAAGACCTTCTGCCACTCAATCGGCTGACCACCCGTGAAGCGCTTGAACTCATCTTGAAGCGCCTCCGGAAGGCGGCTTGCACGATGACGGCGCAGGAAGCGCTTGATCAGACCATCGATCAACAGCTTCGCTTGCGCGGGACTTTCGTCATGCACTCTCAAACCGCGAAGCGAAACGGCGGGGATTTTGATTTCGACTATATCTGCGTTGTTGAATCAGAGAAGTTTCCTCGCTGGGTCGATGACCGGTTCAGCTATCAGGAGCGCCTCTCGAACGAGAAGAAGAAGCGTTCAAAGAAGCGCTCACCCTGGTGGAACCTCCCGCAGGTGGCAATGTCTGCTAAGGGCAATTCCATCGGTTCGATCACAGACCTGAAAACAATTGCCCAGGCTGCCGGTCGGCCGGAACTCGCGGAAGAACTGGCCGTCGAGCTTCAGGCTGCGCTCGATCAGCTCAAGCACGGTACTGAACCCGATCGGGACCGCATCGCGGCGATTCGAAAGGAGGTAGGCTCCGCGGCACCCTGGCTGAAGTGCAAATCGGCCAAGCGCATTGAGGATCTGCCTCTCCACTTCGATGGCATCCAGGAAACGGAC
>Ga0187803_10000296_pt1 | contig 20508 bp, 18 predicted proteins | sample NC_wetland_sal_i_2_FD_132425 | JGI IMG/M metagenome (GOLD analysis project Ga0187803, IMG submission 132425) | Wetland sediment microbial communities from Neuse River Estuary, North Carolina, USA - Control_3 | ecosystem: Environmental > Aquatic > Freshwater > Wetlands > Sediment | place: USA...
CTACGTAACCTGCGGCGACCCCGACCTCTCGACTACGCGCGAGGTCATCCTCGCCGCAATCGAAGCCGGCGCGAGCATCATCGAACTCGGCGTTCCCTTCAGCGATCCGCTGGCCGATGGGCCGGTCATTCAGCGCGCCAGCGAACGCGCCCTGAAGCATGGCGCGACGCTTGAGCACGTGCTGAAACTGGCTGCCGAGATCCGCGAGCATTCGCAGTCGGTTGGCCTGGTCATCTTTTCTTATCTCAACCCGATTTTGCGGATGGGCCTCGCCAGGTTCTGCCAGGTCGCGCGTCTCGCCGGCGTTGACGGCACGCTCATCACTGACCTTCCGGTCGAGGAATCGGCCGAATACCTGCGCGAAGCGCGCAAGAATGACCTGGCCACCATCTTCCTGGCCGCGCCCACTTCGCCCGACCAGCGCCTGAAGCAGATTGCCCAGGTCTCGACCGGCTTTGTCTATGCGATCTCGCGCACCGGGGTGACCGGCGAAAGGCAAAAGATGTCTTCCGACGCCCGCGGTTTGGTCAAGCGCATCCGCCGCTTCACCAAGTTGCCGGTCGCCGTCGGCTTCGGAATCTCAACGCCCGAGCAGTTTGCGGGTGTGGGCAAGTTCGCGGAGGGCGCCGTCGTGGGCAGCGCCATCGTTCACGTCATCGAACAAAATCCGGGACGGGAAGCCGCGTCTGTGGCAGAATTTGTAAGGCAGCTACTGGCTACTGGCTGCTAGCTTCTAGCTAGCGCGGAAACCTCCGAATTTTTCGCTTCAAGGAGATGACCTCCGCCACGCTGAAAGTCAATGCGGGGTGGCCAGGTCTTTGGTAGTGCCACCTTAAATTAAAAGAAACTATCATTTTTCGGCTACCTGTTAGGATTTCCAACGTAAGGGAAGGCTAGAAGCTAGCAGCCAGGAGCTAGCAGCTTCTTTATGGACATTTCCGATTGGCGCAGGAAGATTGACGATCTGGACCGCAAGCTGGCGGCCTTGCTCAACGAGCGCGCGGCGGCGGCCGTCGAGATCGGAAGGTTGAAGCGCAATACCGACCTGCCCATCTACGAACCCGACCGCGAGCAAGAGGTGATCGCCAATGTGCAGCGCTCGAGCGCCGGCCCGTTGGCGGCTCGCGATCTCGCCCAGATTTTCGAGCGAATCATGGACGTGATGCGCGCCGTCCAAAAGCATGAGGCCGTTGGCAGCGATGGACCGGCCACGCACGAGACCGAGATCGATTCGCAGTTCGAGGACTAGGGCTAGCGCGGCGCCCTTTTGATTGCGGGACAGGTTGAGCCAAGCGCTTTGGTGCGACGCAAAGCTTTCTTCGCCGCAGGAGGAATACATAGGTCCTTCGCTTCGCTCTGTCGGAAATCCCCACCCTAACGTCGCAAAGAGCGCGACGTTAGGATGGGGCACCCACCCTTTTTCATCATCTTCGGTGGGCCGAAGGTCCATGAACTCTCAGGATGACTCGCCAACTTAGGTTGGTGGCACAGCACACTAGAAGACACACGCATGATCGTTGCAATGCAAGATTCGGCCAGCGAAGATCAGATTCAGCATGTAATTGATCAACTGGTCCAGATGGGCTTCGAGGTGCACCGCTCCACGGGTGCGCGCCAGACGGTTCTCGGAGGCGTGGGCGCCCGCTCCGACTTCGACATCCGCGAACTCGAAATGATGCCCGGTGTGCAGCAGGTCCACCGCATCACCTCACCCTACAAGCTTGCCGGACGCAGCTTCCGCCCCGAAGGCACCATCGTCAAGCTTGCCCATGGCCTCGAGATTGGCGGCCCGCGGATCGTGGTCATGGCGGGCCCGTGCTCGGTGGAATCGCGCGAGCAAATGTTTACGGTTTCCGAATTGATTGCGAAAGCCGGAGCGCGCGTGCTTCGCGGCGGCGCCTTCAAGCCGCGCTCATCTCCATATTCCTTTCAGGGTCTCGGCGAGCAGGGTCTGAAACTGCTGCGCGAGGCGGGCGACCGTTTCAACCTGCTGGTGATCAGCGAGGTCATGGAGATTTCGCAGATTCAGCTCATGCTGCCGTACGTGGACATTTTCCAGGTCGGCGCGCGCAACATGCAGAACTTCAACCTGCTGCGCGAACTGGGCAAGATTCGCAAGCCCATCCTGCTCAAGCGCGGCATCGCGGCCACGCTGGAGGAGCTTTTGCTTTCGGCCGAATATCTGCTCTCCGGCGGCAACTACGAAATCATCTTGTGCGAGCGCGGCATCCGCACCTTCGAAACCTACACTCGCAATACGATGGACATCTCAGCGATCCCGATCATTCACAAACTTTCGCACCTGCCGATGACCGCCGACCCATCGCACGGGACCGGGCGACGCGACAAGGTCGCACCCATGGCGCGCGCCTCGGTCGCCGCCGGCGCCGATGCCCTGCTGATCGAAGTCCATCACCAACCCGACAAGGCGCTTTCGGATGGCGCACAGTCGCTCTACCCGGAGCAGTTCGCCCAGTTGATGGACACGCTGCGCATGATCGCGCCTGCCGTCGGACGCGAGATCGCGTAAACTTTCCGTCGTCGGTCATCAGTCGCCGGTCGTCAGCAATAACTGGTCCGTCTGCATGATCGGCGAGCCGCGGACGACCGACGACTAGCGACCGACGACAGTTCACCATGCCCTTCAAACAAGTCACCATCATCGGTACCGGCCTCATCGGCGGGTCGCTCGGCTTGGCGATGAAGAGGCGTCTTCTTGTCGGGCGCGTGGTTGGCTGCGATCGGGCGCCGGTTCTCGAGCATGCGCAGGATTGCGGCGCAATCGATTCCGGTATCGCGAATCCAGCCGACGCCGTACGCGGCAGCGACCTGGTCATACTGGCCACGCCGGTTATCGCGATTCTCGATCTGATCGACTGGTTGGGGCCGGCGCTTCCGTCGCGAACGCTTGTCACCGACGTGGGCAGCACGAAAGCCGAGATCGTCGCGCGGGCCGCCAAGTCGTTTGGCCGAAGCGCTGGTCAGCGGTACCTCGCCGGGCACCCCATGGCGGGCAAAGAATACTCGGGCGTGGAGTTTGCCGACGCCGATCTGTTCGAAGGCGCGGCCTGGCTCTTCACGCCGCTTCCCCGCCAAAACCCGCACGCAGGACTCTGCGGAGAGTTTGTACACTGCGTGGAAAAGATGGGCTCTCGCGTCGCCGTATTCGATCCGGCCGATCACGACCGCTTTTGCGCCTGGATCAGCCACCTGCCGCAGATGATCTCGACCGCGCTCACGGCCGCGCTGGTGGACGAGTTCGGACCCGAAGCGCCTCTGCTGGAAATCGGCGGCCGGGCACTGAGGGAACTCACGCGCATCTCCGGTTCGCCGTATTCGATGTGGCGGGATATCGCCATCACTAACAAGAAGAATATTGCAGACGTGCTGCACAAGCTCGAACAGCGCCTGGCGCATATTCGCGAGAACCTGGATTCGAAGCAGTTGGCGGACGAGTTCGAGAGGGCGCATCAGTTGAGAAAAGCGAAATCGCCATCGCCGAGATTGCGTAAGTAGGTCAGAGGTTAGAGGTCAGATTGCAGAGGTGGAAATTCGGATCCCGGGCGTGCCGATGGATCGGCTCTTCCTTTGGGGAAGACTTTTCACCTCTGCAATCTGACCTCTGACCTCTTCAATCGCCTGACCGGCGCATTTTCGTTTAGAATGACAACGCTATGCACAAGGTCATCGCCAGCGCCGATGAGGCGATTCAGGATGTTTTCGACGGGGCCACCATCATGTTCGGCGGGTTCGGCCTTTGCGGCATGCCGGAAAACTTGATCCGGGCGCTTGTCCGCAAGGGCACGAAGAACCTCACCACCATCAGCAACAACGCCGGCGTGGACGGCTTCGGGATGGGCCTGCTTCTTGCCAACGGGCAAATCAAGCGCCACATCGGAACTTATGTCGGCGAGAACAAGTTGCTCGAACAGATGGTGCTCGACGGCCGTTTGCAACTCGATCTGGTTCCGCAGGGAACGTTCTCCGAGCGCATTCGCGCTGGCGGCGCGGGGATTCCGGCTTTTTTCACGCCGACCGGCGTCGGCACGGTGATTGCAGAAGGCAAGGAAGTGCGTGAGTTTGACGGGCACAGCTACATCATGGAGCGCGCGCTCAAAGCCGACTTTGCCTTCGTGAAGGCATGGAAGGGCGACACCTGGGGCAATCTGGTTTATCGCAAAACGGCGCGCAACTTTAACCCGATGATGGCGACCGCGGCCAAGATCACGATCGCCGAGGTCGAGGTTCTGGTCAAGGCGGGTGAACTTGATCCCGACATGGTGCATACGCCGGGCGTGTACGTGAAGCGGATTTTTCAGGGCGAGTTGTTTGAAAGGAAGATCGAGCGACGTACTGTCAGGAAAGAGGCGGTCGGTCGTTAGTCATTCGTCATTAGTCGCCAGTCGTCGGTCGCCGGTCGTTCGGAAGGTTTTGCCGATCGTTAGACTACGGAATTCCCAACGACTGACGACCGACGACTGACGACGCACGAGGAACTATGCCAACGGAAACCAAACCCTCCAAAGACCTGGACAAACGCGAGCGGATCGTGAAGCGCATTGCCCGCGAATTGCGCGACGGATTCTATGTCAACCTCGGCATCGGTCTGCCGACGCTGATCGCTAACCACGTTCCCGCTGGCATGGATGTCATTCTGCAGAGCGAGAACGGGATGCTGGGGATTGGGCCCTACCCGGTCGAAGGCACCGAGGATGCGGATTTGATCAACGCGGGAAAAGAGACCATCAGCGAACTGCCCGGCACCGCATACTTTTCGAGTGCGGACTCGTTCGCCATGATTCGCGGCGGCCACGTGGACCTGAGCGTGCTGGGCGCGATGGAGGTGGACGAGCAGGGCAATCTCGCCAACTGGATGATTCCCGGGAAAATGGTCAAGGGCATGGGAGGGGCGATGGACTTGGTGGCCGGCGCGCGGCGCGTGATCATCGCCATGGAACACGCGACCAAAGACGGTCAACCAAAGATCCTGAAGAAATGCACGCTGCCCTTGACGGGAGTGAAGGTCGTAGACACGATCGTCACTGAGATGGCCTACATACGGGTCACGCCACAGGGCTTGGTGCTGGAAGAGATCGCTCCGGGGCTGACGGTGGAAGACGTGCAACGAGCGACCGAGCCGCGGCTCCTGATCAGCAACACACTGAAGACGATGGAGGGCTAGGCCAGCGATTTACACTCATGTCGAAAGACAAGTATTGGCGCCCACCCCAAAGACCCGGAAATCACTGAAAAGCGCAAGCAGGAACAGCGGTTTCGTGAGCAACTGGAACTGATAGCTGAATACTTAGACGAGGATTCCTTTGTGCAAGCGGCCAAGGAGTTCGATCCGAGCCCGGATGAACTCCGCGAATGGATTATGCTGTTTCGCGCCTACGTCCACGAGAAGCGCGGCCTTTAGAGCGGGCGCGCTCCGCCATTTTCTGAAGCGCGCGCTCCGCTTTAGCGCGCTTTGCTGCCGGGAGAGATTGCGCCTTCGCTGCCATCTTCTCCGCGAGAGCGTCGAGCGCCGACGATTTAGCGGCAGGTGTCGCCATTGGACAGCCTTTCCGGGGGTTCCCTAGTTCCGCGCATTACAGTGTATACTGCGCGTCACCTCTTGGGATCGTCACTTCCGGCATACTCCCTGAGATTACGAAAATAACACATTGGTTTCCTTGCCGCTGCCCTTATCCTATCAGTCCCGTCTTTTCCCTCACCTGCTTGATCAGTTCGGCGTGAAGCCTAGATCCGAAACGGCGCGCTCAGCAGGCGCGCGGGGAACAGGATTGCGGCGCGGACCAGGGCCAGGACTCCGTGGACGGCGATTCCGAGGATGCGGAACGGCAGGAGCACGAGCCACACGAACGGATAGAGGATCAGGGCGAGGAGAGCGACCGGCCAGCAGAGCACGAACAGAAGGCACCAGAGCAGGAAGGCGAGCATGGGAGACCTCCTTGGAGAATGATACGGAATCTGGAGGGGGAAGTTCCGCGTTTGTACTGAGCACCTTGGTGGCCACCCTAACGCCGCAAAGAGCGCGGCGTGAGGATGGGGCACCCGCGCGACAGCTGGTTTCATGAATGCTTTCTCGGGGCAGCGTGCCAAGGCCCTCAGGGGCTAAAGCCCGCATCATTGGCGGCCACTGGCCGCACGGCTGAAGCCGCGCCCTTCCACGAAACCATTTATGAAACCAATTCTGTATCTTGGCGAACCACTTATGTCTGGGGTGCCGCGAGATACTTCTTCAGGAACTGGAGCGTGCGGAGGCCGGCGTCGCGCCAGACTTCGTTTTCGAAACCGTGGCCGGCGCCGGGATAGATTTTGATTTCGTAGGGAATGCCTTTTTGTTCCAGCAACCGCTGCAGGCTGTAGGCCTCCGCTGCGGGGATGATGGGATCGGCCTCGCCGTGCAGGATGAGGACCGGACAGAGGCGGCGCATGAAAAGCTTCATTTCGCGCGGGAGGCCGCCGAAGAAGTCGACGACGGCCTGCACGCGGCCATCAATGGAAGCGTTGGCGAGCGCGAGGTAGGCACCTAGAGAAAAGCCCAGCAGAGCGATGCGCTCGCGGGCAACGGCAGGCTGCTTTTCGACGAAGCTGACGGCGTCCCAGAGCGTCTTCATCCAGATCGGAAAATTGCGCAGGACGGTCGGCTTGTCGGCGAACTGGGTGTCGGTGCGATCGAAGTAATGGAGGACGTAGACGGCGAAACCCTGCTCGGCCAGAAGCACGGCGGACTTGTTCGTTCCGGTGACATCGCTGCCGGCCCCGTGGAGCGCGATGACGGCCGGGAGGGGATTGCCATTGGTGACAGGGAGGTGCGCGTCGAGGCGGATGAGCTTGCTGCCGCTTTCGAAGGTGAGTTGGGATTGGGTGGTGGTGAACATGAGCAATCTAAAGTTGGCGGAGCAGAACTACAGTGGGTGTATCCCGGCGGCTAATGCCGCTTTCTTTTGTCAGCCCTCAACGGCACGGCTGAAGCCGTGCCCTGATACGAAGCGGGATACAGCAGCTCTGGTTTTGCTCTAATCGATGTGCTCTCCCTCTTCAAATATCCCTTCGCCTGAGGGCAGGACGTCACGCTCGCCTGCCATCCAGACGTATAGGGTGGGCAACAAGAAAATGCTCATGACGAGGGCGGCGATGAGACCGCCGACGATGACAATCGCAAAGGGCCGTTGCGAATCGGAACCGATGGCGTGGGAAAGGGCAGCGGGCGCCAGCCCCAGAGTCGCCACGAGCATGGTCATCATGATGGGGCGGAGTCTCAGGACAGCGCCCTCGACGGCAGCATCCTCGATGGAATAGCGCCGCACGCGCAGTTGATTGATGTATTCGAGCATGATCACTCCGGTTTGCACGCACACGCCAAACAGGGCGAGGAAACCGACGCCGGTGGAAACGCTGAAGTGCGTTCCCGTGATGAGCAGAGCGATCAGGCCACCAATGGGCGCGACGGCGATGTTGGCCATGATCAGCAGCGTCCATTTGTAGGACTTGAACATGGTGTAAAGGATGATGAAGATGATGAGAATGGTGATGGGCAGGACGATGAGCAGGCGCGCGTTGGCGCGCTTCTGACTTGCGTATTCTCCCGCCCAGTCGAGAGTGTATCCAACCGGCAACTTCACCTGATCGTTGACCTTCTGCATCGCTTCTTCCACGGTCGAGCCGAGGTCCCTGCCACGGACGCTGTACTTGATAGCGACGTAGCGGCGATTGCCTTCACGGTAAATCTCGGAGCCGCCGTCCGTCACTTTGATGCGGCAAAGCTGCGCAAGGGAGACGCGTTCGCCGGAGGGGGAGAGCAGGCGAATCTTCTCGATCGCTTCCTGGGTGTCGCGGTATTGCGGGAGATAGCGCAAGGTGAGGTCGTAGCGGGCTTCTCCCTGAAGGACCTGAGTGAGGGCGTTGCCGCCGACGGCAGTTTGGATGGCATCCTGCACGTCGGCGACATTGATCTGGTAACGAGCGGCGGCGTCCCGGTCCACGGTGACGTTCAGATTGGGCTGGCCGAGCACGCGGAAAATGCCGAGATCCTCGACGCCGCTGACCTGGCGCATTACAGCGACGATCTCGTCGGCCTTGTCTTCAAGAACCTTCAAGTCATCGCCATAGATTTTGGTGGCTAGCTCGCCTTTGACTCCGCTGACCGCCTCTTCCATGTTGTCTTCGATGGGCTGGGAGAAGCCCCAGACGACGCCGGGAATCTTATCGAGCTCCCGCTGCATAGCGGCAATCAACTCGTCCTTATTTTGATGGAAGACGGGGCGCCATTGCTCCTTCGGCTTCAGGTCCACGAAGTATTCGGTATTGAAGAAGCCGGTGGCGTCGGTGCCATCGTCAGGGCGGCCGACCTGGCTGGTGCATTGCGGGACTTCGGGGAAAGAGCAAAGCATAATGCGGGCCTGATTGGCGACCCGGATGCTCTCTTCCGGCCCGGTGCTGGGAGCAAGCACTCCGCGCACCCAGATCGCGCCTTCGTCAAGATGCGGCAAAAATTCGGAGCCGATGACCCCGCCAAAAGCGAGGAAATTCCCCAGAGCGACGCCAAGCGCACCGATTCCGACCGTGATCGCGCGGTGGTGGATTGCCCAGCGCACCGCGACTCGATACTGGTCGATCAACCACTGCATGATCGGGTTGCGCCATTCGCTGGCTCCTTTGGCGAAGGCGAAACTTGCCAGAACGGGAGAGACGAGAATGGAGAAAAACAGAGCGCCCGCCAGGGCGAAGGCCATGGTCCAAGCCATGGGAGCGAAGAGCCGGCCTTCTACACGCTGCAATGTGAAGATCGGCAAGAAAGCGGTAATGGTGATGATGATGGCGTAGAAGACTGGGCGTTGAACTTCATGGGAGGAATCGCCAATTTTCTCGATTGGGGTCTTTGTCCCGCCGTTGGCGCGGCTCAGATGGTGCACGATGTTTTCGATCAGCACGATTGCGCCTTCGACGAGCACGCCAAAATCGAGGGCGCCGATAGACAAGAGATTGGCCGGAATGTGGCTCAAATCGAGGCAAATGGCGGCAAAGAGCAGCGAGAAGGGGATGGTCGCCGCGACAATCAGTGCGCCCCGCACATTGCCCAAAAACAGGAACAGGATGAGCGAGACCAGGATCATTCCTTCGCTAAGGTTGTGGAGGACTGTGTGCGTGGTGTAATGAACGAGATCGTCGCGATCGATGAAGGGGACGATTTTTACCCCCGGAGGGAGAAGGTGATCGTTGAGTTCCTTCACTTTTTCGTGGAGGCCTTTGAGCGCCGATTCTGCTTCCGCGCCTTTCCGCATGGCTACCCAAGCTGAGACGACATCATCGTTGTCGACGATCTTTCCGTCCTCGCGATGAATCGCCCGGGCGAACCGGCCGAGTCGAATCTTCGGACCCTGTGCGACAACCGCAATATCCCGTACGCGGAGTGGAGTGCCGTTCTTGGCGTACAGAACCGTGCTTTCGATGTCATGAACGTTTCGGACTAGTCCCACCTCGCGGACATTGATCTGCTGCAGGCCGGACTCGACAAAGCTGCCGCCGGCATTCACGTTGTTGTTGGCGAGCTGTTGCTCGACCTGGGCGAGGCTGAGTCCGTAGGAGACGAGCTTGCTGGGATCGACACGAACCTGGTATTCGCGCGTGGGACCGCCGAAGCTGGCGACTTCGACTATGTTCGGTACTGCCTTCAGGTTTTTTTCGACGACCCAGTCTTCGATGGATTTGAGTTCCATGGGGTCGTAAGCGGGATTGGTGCTGTGCAGGGTGAAGAAGTAGATCTGGCCGACCGGGCTCCAGTCGGTCCCCATCTGCGGGGACACGCCGGGTGGGAGCGTGACTTGGCTGAGGCGTTCGAGGACGCGCTCGCGATTCCAGGCGTTATCGGACCCGTCCTCAAAAATGAGCTTCAGGTCCGACAGCCCGAAGAGAGAGAAGGAACGGAGATGGACGACCTCGGGGATGCCGTTCATGACGATCTCAAGCGGAATGGTGACTTGCTGCTCGATCTGTTCGGCGGAGATTCCCGGCCACTGGGTGATGATTTCGACGTAATTGTCGGCGACGTCGGGATAGGCCTCGATGGGCAAGCGCTCGAAGGAAACGATTCCAGCGGCGAACAGGAGCACCGCCAGCCCGAGGATGAGGAGGCGGTTGTTGAGGGCGAAATCGACGACGCGGCGAATCATCTATTGCTCCGAATTCGCATTGTTCCGAAGATCATTCCTCCGAAGGTCATTGCTCCACCGTGTTTTGCAGCGGAAGAGCGTTGGAGACTACTTGATCTCCCGGCTTGATGCCTGAAACAACCTCCTGCATTTTGTCGGGAAGCATGTTGCCCGTGACTACCTCCAGGCGTTTGAAATGCCCTGCGCTCTTCGGAACTGGCGTATACACCCACTCGCGATCATGCAAGTGCAGAATGGCGGTTGCGGGAATTGCGGCCCGCGTTTCGGGTTGTTTCCCGTAGAACGTCGCAGTGACAAACATTCCTACGCGCATCATTCCTGGGTTGGCGACTTCGAGGCGAACCTTAGCGGTGCGGATGTTGGGGTCGAGAATGGGCAGAATGTTTTCAATTCGGCCCTTGAAAACCTGCTTGGGATAGGCATTCAGCCGGATATCCGCATACTGGCCAACGTGCACGGCATCGAGATCGTTTTCGTAGACGTCGCAAACGATCCACACGTACGAGAGATCTGAGATCGTGAACGGATTTGGGCCCGACAGCCCCTGGACGCCGGACGCGTTGGTGACTTGCTGATCCGTGATTACGCCGGAGGTCGGAGCGACAATGTTGACGATTCCACTCGGGTGGTCCTTGTCGATCCCGAGAAGGCGCAACTGCTCGGTTGCCGCCGTCAGGTCGGCTTTGGCGTCGCCTTCTGCGGCTTCCGCAGTTTCCAGAGCGCTTTTGGCGACCGCGCCCTTGTCATAAAGAATCTGCGCCCGCTCGAGCTGTTGACGCGCTAACCGCTCATCGTTCTCGGCCTTCAAATATGTCTGGTAGGCCCCGGAGACGTCGTTGCTCTGCACCCTCAACAAGAGCTGGCCCTTTTTCACGACGTCGCCCAGCCGGGCCTTAATCTCCACCACCCGTCCCGCAGCCAGTGAAATCACCGGCACGGCGCGGGTTATGTCGGGCTGTACCACGCCGGTGACGTTCAGCGCGGGCACCGCCTTGTACTCAGTGGCGGTCGCGAGCGGAAACTGGTCTGGATGGTCTACCGTGAAGTCATTGGGATTCAGATCGGCCTGGACGACTGCTTTGGGCGGCGCCTCGGCATTGGGGTCCGCCTTGCTTTGGTTGCAACCGAGCAGAAGTAAGCTCGAAACCGCACAAAGAACTGCGGCGAGCATCAGGCCGATGGATTTCGTTCTTCTTTTCATGGGACCACCTCCCGGCCGACAGCCATGTTCAACTGCGCCGCCGCCGTCAAGTACGAGCCAACCAGATTCACATAGTTCAATTGCACGCTGCGGTAATCGCTCTCCGCGCTGAGAAAATCCAGCAGTGACGCTCCGCCGTGCTGATAAGAAAAATAGACGGTGTCGCGCACGCGCACCGACTGTTCGAGATACTTCGCCTTGTATGGCCGCAGCAGAATCAAGGTGCTATTCAGCGTGGCGTAGCCCGAGTCCACATCCCCCAGGACTTGGGTTTCGACGCCGGCGCGCACTCTTTCATTGCGCGTAATGTCGATTTGGGTGCGCAATTTCTCGCCCTGATTGCGGTCGAAGATGCGCAGTGGAACGCTGACACTCACGCCAATCGTGTCCCGGGCAAACGGGTTGTTGGTGGAGGAATTGTGCGTCCACCATCCCGCCAATGTCGGATCGGTTGAGCCATTGGCGATCGCCAGCTTGTGATCGGTTTGCGCTTTGTCCACCGCCTGTAGGGCGGCGCGCAGGTCGGGCCGCGTGTCCAGAGCGATCTTCCGGAATTCATCTCGCGGCATGAGTTGATCGTTGAAATCGTAGGCGCCGGTCACGTCGAATTGCTCAATCGGAGTGCGGTCGTCCATCAGGGTGAGCAACTGAATTTTCGCCGTGCGCAGATTGACGTCGGCGGTCTGTACATCCGACTCGTACTGAACCCGCTGCAGCTCCAGGCGATCCAGGTCGATTTGCGCGATGTCTCCGGCGCTGAAGCGGGTCTTGCTGACGTCGAGCACGTGATCCCAGTAGGCCAAGTTATCTTTCGCCAGCTGTAATACCGCCTTCGCCTGCAGCGTGGAAACAAATGCGCTACGCAGACTGAAGATCAGCGTTCTCTCGAGATCGGCATGATTCGACTCGGCAATCGAAGTCTCTTTCCTTGCGCTTTCGAACCGCAGTTCACGCTTGTGCCGCCGCTCATGCAAATAGCTGACGCCGGGCGATTCGAACGTGCCCACGAAGGGCTTCCAGACGCCGTCATGCGGCAGGATTTGGGTCCCGTCCACCAGCATGGTGAAATTCGGATTGGGCCGCAGAAACGCGGTGATCTCCTGGGCCCTCGATTCATCGACGCTCAACTTGTCGGCCTGCAGAGTGGTGTTGTTTTGCTCGAAGCGCTGGCGGACCTGTTCCCAACTCCACGGCCCCTGGGCCAGCGCGCAACCGCTTAAAAGGACCTGCAAAAGCAGCGGCAAATGAATTCGAAGGATTCTTCGCATTCCAAGAACTCCATCAGCCAGCGATGGGATGCCAGTTGTCTGGGTGCAAGAGCAGCCAAGCCTCAAGCACAGCGGCACAATTCAGTTTTTCATTTTCGTGAAGATCGCGCCGCAACAGCGCGCAAACTGACTCAAGCGAGAGGAGGAGGGCGACAATCCATGACGGAGAATGCGCCCTGTTCGGGCAAAGTGGACGGCGGCTCCGAAACGAGCCCCGACACTTCCGTGTCAGGTCGGGAGGGAAGGACTACTACGGACTGCGCTAGCGTTTCCCAAATGCCGCTCCAAACCGCACTTCTAGCGCCCGGGGACTGCTTTACCGTCCGCTTGGACAGGCTGTTTTCTTCCATCTCCGCTTGGAGCGGGTGCAGATCGTCTGTGACAGAAATTACAGGAAATAGCAGCACAAGAACGCAAGCAAGGGCGAGTAATGATCGGGTGGATCGCTGGCACGGAGATTCTCTCTCGTGGCGCCAAATGAAAAGGGCTGGCACCACAAGCATGAGCCACAGTAGGTTCAGCAGGAGTTCCATGATCCGAAACTAGATTTTATTCGCTAGATTCACAAAAAGTCGAGTGCCAGGCGTCGCTGGGCCTTTTCCCTAGCTTTGGCCCACCTGCCGAAAACAGCGGGAATCGGATTATGAATCTTGGGGCTGAGCCTGGAAGTGTATTCAGGCCTTAACTCTCAGGCTACCTTTCCCGTTGGACATCCCCTTGTCCGCAGATGGGCCGCGTTGCCGTGGCCCTTCGTGATCTGCGCGAAACCGAGTGCCAGCCGAAGAATAACTGCACGCACCGCGTCTGCGCGGGATGCTCTTGGTCGCAGGACGCAGTACAGCTGCTCCATATCCCCCGCCGTGCCACCTAAAGCACGGAACAGGAGAAGCGAAGTGAAACGTCACGATTCCCCACGGACGTGTGTGGGTTGCGGACTGGTTCTATTGAATGTCCTTCTATTCGCAGCAACTGCTACCGGACAGCTAGCTGCCAGTCCCTCCACCGTGAGCTTCGGTAGCGTTCAGATCGGTAATAGCCTGTCGCAATCGGTGGTTCTGAACAATACTGGAAGCTGGAATCTGACGATTTCCAAAGCGACAGTATCAGGGACTGGATTCAGCATCAGCGGGCTTACCCTGCCGTTGACGCTGGCCCCGGGCCAGAGCGCGAGCCTCACCACGCTTTGCTCGACGTGCCATGCATCCGTTCACCAGTCTCTGAACACATGGGAATATTGAGAGCGTTGAAAAACCACCCGCCTCTTTTCTTCTTGCGGCGTTGCGCTACTCGCTCGCTTCGCGCCTGAACCGGCGACGCGCCTCGAAAATGATCATTAAAGCAATCGCGGCTCCGGCAACGTCAATTGCGCAATCGACCAGAGAAGCATTGCGGCCGGGCACATATCTCTGATGGAGTTCGTCAGTAAGGGAATAGAGACCAACAATGCCGATGCACCAAATCGCTTGACGCAACCTCCATTGAAACGGTTGCTGCTCCGCGAAACTACCATAGACCAGAGAGGCTAAGATTCCATACTCCGTGATGTGGGCTGCCTTCCGCAGGAGAGTGTCCAAGATATGGAACGTTTTCGGTGAAATGCTGACGTGGAGCAGCGTGAGCACCTGGCCTAACAAGCCCTGAGAAAAATCGGAACCGAATCTTTGTGTCGAGAGGTAGAAAACCAGCACGGCCCAGGCCAACGTTGTGAGGCGCAAGGCCACCCGACGCTTCGAGAGATTCAGGTCAGCTACCGCCGCGGAATTGTTCATCTCGCTCGATCTGCTCGACTCACCCTTCTTATGAGATCGTGCTGCGGGCGCGTTCGGGTCGGGCCTTTCGCATTTCCAATTGACGCCGAACATAGCACGGCCGAACGCTTCCGGAGGGTGCTCTTCTCTAGTCTACTTGCTTGCAGCCGTTGTCACGTGCCTCGGCGGAATGCTCGTCCGGTTCCGCCTTGCCAAGCCCAAAGAATCATAATTTCGCCGACCTAACAAATCGGCCCACGCCAGCGAGCGGTTAGTCTCGTGACGTGGGCCTTTTCGATTCGGTCCGATACTGCAGTTTATGAAGCGTGTACTCCAGGTGCCGAGAAATGTTCCATCTGAGTGATGGGACTGATGCACTTCAACGCAATCCCAAATCCCGTTTCAGGCCCGCCCGGCTCAACTCGCACTACGTCACCCTCGCCGGCAAGTTCGACGGAACGAACAAACTGGCTACCTCGCAGAATCATGACGAAGCGCACGGAGCTGCCTTGAGGGATCAGCAAGGGCGCCTCCAAAAGCAGGCCTCCGGCACTCACATTTCTGCTGACGGTGTCGAGCTCGGAGACCAGTTTGCCGGAACGGAACTCCACGTGGACTGGGTATCTGAGCTTGAAACGACGAAACTTGCGTTCCTGCCCAGCAATAGATTGGGCTGTGTTGTTTTGTTTGTCCATCCCAAGCCCCCTCGCTTGGATCAGAAATGAGACCTCAACTTCAATCCCAGAAGAGCCACAAAATGGCAGGGTGCGACCGCACAAGAGTGCGCCGGCGCCCCACCCTGTTTCTCGAAGAACTTCATGGAGAAGGGATCACGACGTAGAGAATGTTTGAGGGGGCGCTGTCGCTGCCTCGCGGCCCCTTAACGAACGCAGTGACGAAGTAGCAATAAGCCTGTCGAGATTGGACTGTTTCGTCGGAGTAGCTGGTGCCATTAACAGATTTGATCACCGACGTGGCGGGCGAGCACAGGCCGCCCGGAGTGCAGCGATGCACTTTGTACTCCCTCACTTGGGGAGAAATGCTAGCTGTCCAGTGCAAATCGACATGATGTTTTTGCACTGGCGTGGCGGGCGTCGTGTACTTCACAGAGGCAGTATTGGCAGCACTCGGGACGCACGGTATGTCATCGCCAGTCTGCGGTGTCTTGTTTACGGGTGTACTCACTGAGGATTTGGTTTGGTCGACGGAGGAGTGCGGAAGCTGCCCATTTTGGCCGCTCAGTTGGAGTGGGATTAAGAGAGCCGCCAAGATGATCCCTGCTCCAGCCGGGACGGCCTTGATTGATTTCAGGTAAGGGTGCATTTGTGATCTTTCTCGGTTTGGCGGCACGTCAGCGGCAGGCAACTTTGTACGTTCGTCCGGCACTTCCATGCACTAGGGTCACGCCAGCGACACATCTTCTCCCCGCCGCAAGATCCAGAGCGCAACGAAAATGGCGAGCAAGGCGATCGTGAAGAAGACTATCCCACCCTCATGATGAAGTCTTCCGGTTAGGTAGCCCGGATCGACCCGAGTTGCCAGCATCGCAATCGTAAAGATGCGCAAGCCATTCTTGGCAACCGAAAGAGGCAGGGCAAGCGCGATGACCAGTGCTTTTCGCCACGGCGACCTCAGCAGAAGTTGCGCAAGCACCAGGGTCGTTACCAGCAACATCGAGCTGGAGCGAATACTGCTGCACTCTTGAGCAACTTCAACCGTCAAGCCCGGGATGGTGAGTCTGACGCCATCTTGTGCGACAGGAACACCGACTGCTGCGAAAAGTGCATACGCGGACAAAGCCGACCCTTGCTGCAATAGACGCACGATCTCGTTCAGTGCGAGCTGTGGAAGTGGCACCAAGCCGAACAAGAAGCACAGTGGAAACAGAACCGATCGCGAAACTCGGGAGCCGAAGCAGAGAACGAACGCTCCGATCCATGCGAGCACCAGCGCAAACATCCTGATCGAGAGCTGCACGTCGGAAGGTAGCGAAGCCGACCACACTCTCGCCAAGCCAGCGACCAACACAGCAACGGCCAGCAAGGCGGAGCCAGTCCGAGCACTCGGGGCGAGCATCGGCCGCAGAGGCTGCCACTCTCGAAAGATCAGAACAGCGCTGATGGGAAGAATCAGCAGTATGTGCGTGTAAGCATCGTCCCGCAGCGCCAGCGCAAAAGTGTCGACCAAGGGACGCCACCCGACCAGCAAGGAAACTGCCAAGAGGAAGGCCAAACGCAGAGGTGGTGGCAATTTGGTCATGGGCTCTTCTTGTCGGGTGTCACCGCCAGACGAATTCCGGTGAGGGGATTGAAAATCCGGCCTTTCCTGTCTCGAGTCGGTCGAGGATACCTCGGTATGGCTTTGGATGGCTTGTTAGTAATAATTGCTTAAGCCATCACAAGCCATTATTTGATTGGATTACAGCCACACCATTGGCATCATGCCTTTGGAGCCCACCGAGGTCCCCGCGATCCAGCGGGGGCGCGGCCTTCCCGCCATCCGAACCCCCCGCCGACTTAGCCAGATCTTTCTCTACCTGTGCGAGTCGCCGCGCCAGACTCGCGAATTCCGTTATCTCGATTGCGCGCAGCTGCAGGTTCAAAAGGGGCGCCAGGCCCGCCGCGATTCTCGGGTGAATTTTGCCGGCATAGACATCCGCGATCAACCGGGCCACCGTATCCCGCACGGCAAGCGCATTGTCCAAGGTCGGCAGCGGATCCGCGCTGTGGCCGGCAGCATGTCGATTGCCCCTGCCCCCGATCCGGCCTAGTTCGGCAGCCTTGTCAGGATTGGCGTGAAAAAAGCAGAGCCCACTCGCGGTGGCGGCGGCCCGGCAGGGTTTGCCCGACTTGGTCCTACCCTTGCAACGGCTTTTCCCTCGTCTGTGGTCCATTCCTCTTAGCCTTTCATTCACCGTCTAAGAGTCATCAACGGAATCTATCTTACAGCCACTCCAGCGGTGCCCAAGTCCGCCATCAACCCCAGGCGCGGATCCATTCGTGCTTGTGGGGGCTGCTTGGTTCTTTGGCCAGGATCAACTTACCTCCCCGGAAGAGGGCATTTACTGGGAGCAGGGTGCCATCTTTCAGGCGCAAGTACCCGTCATTCGTTTCTTCGGCAGGCCAAAGATCTGACGGGAAGCTGGCCGCCCAAGCTTTTTGATATTGTGCGCTCAGGCGTTGTCTTCGGAGCGGTTCGCCCTCGCGTCGCCACTTGGCAACGTAGACGTAAAAGATTGGCCACTTAGAGCGGTCCCCATGTAGAGGGCACTTTACAAGAAACGCGATATCTCCCTCGATCGGAAAACCGAAGAAGGGCGGCTCTGTTTCGGGAAAACAGATGCACTCCGGAGAAGATCTGGACCGTGCTTTCGCAATCTGTTCCGCACGCTGTTCGAGCTTCTCAATTCGTCTCAGCAGTGATCGTGTCGACATGACTGGGCTCTTTTTCTCCTTCCCCCGGTGCGACCGAGTTCGGCAACCTTGTCAGGATTGGCGGACGAAGCAAGCCCGTCCGCAGTGGTGGCGGCTCGGCTTGCCCGACTTTGTCTTGGCCTTACACTGTTACCCACGGATGTAGATAGCTAAGTGTGCGCGCTCGTATCCATTCCAGCTTCACAAGCTCCTGGGAGCTGGGCAATTTCTGCCCTGAATTCCGGATCCACTCCTGGCGAGCCGCCTCATCCTTATCTATAACCTCTGCTAAGCGGCGATGTTCTTCTTGAAAATCGGACTCGGAGGTGGGATCTCCCGGAAGCTCTTCCCAGGCCTTCTCAGCAGCGTGACGCCGTTCCCAGATGTTAGGACCTCCGCTCAGTTGGAACGATCTCCAGGGATGCGGAGGGCACGGACAAAACGGATTATCCTCCTTTCGAAGAGGGTAGGGCTTGGGTTTAGAAAAGAGAGTTCCCAGATCGCGAAAGCCGTGCACCGGACAAATTCGGGGTATTCCTTTCAAGATCGCGTCGAGACAAGCTACGTTTGTGGAAGTGAGTGATCGATCTGCAATTGCACACTTTGGTTTCTTCCGCTTTCGCCGCCACCCGCTTTTCGAGTTGGGCCAGTCGTTTCTCGAATGCAACCCGCATTTAGAATGCCTCTCCTCCTGTACTCCTTAGGTCCGCGGCAGACATATCTTCTCTTTTTATTCGCCCCATTTGGATTATGACACATAAACTTCAAGAAAGAAAGACGTTTGTGGGGTTCCGAAAGCACTCTAGGGCTAATCCAATTCGCTCACCGGCATAGCCCGAAAGTCGTTGCCGAGCGGATAACCATTTGGCGTGCGGCTGATGACCGCGCCGCCGGCGACCCGCGATTTGCCCACCACGTTGCGGACGAACTCGAGGTTCACAGCGTCGCGGGCGGCCGGCACTTCGGTCCACTTCGCTTCGAACAGTTCCAAACGTCCGCCGATGTCAACCACGAAATCCACTTCCCGCGTGCGATCCCGCCAGAAGAAGAGACTACCTACACGTCCGGCGCGGCGCTCGCGCTCGCGCAATTGGGCAAAGACAAAGGTTTCCCAGATGGCGCCTGCCCCCGGCGCTTGCCGGAGAGATTCCTCCGATCGGATGTTCAACAGCGCACAAAGGAGTCCGGTGTCCGCCAAATAAAGTTTGGGACTCTTGACGATGGACTTGGTGCGGTTCGAGAACCAGGGCTCAAGCAACACGATCTGCCCGGACGCCTCGAGGGTGGACAGCCAATGGTTCGCGGTGGAGGGCGCAATGCCGATGTCTCGCGCCAGGTCGGCTTTGTTGAGTAAGTTTGCGGAACGGAGCGCGCAAGCGCGCAGAAAGCGCTCGAAATCGCGCAAGCTGCCCACGTTGGCGAGCGAGCGCACATCGCGTTCCAGATAGGTGGCCAGATAAGAGTTGTAGAAGGCTGTGCCGTCGATGTCTGGGTTGGCATGGAGTTCCGGAAACCCGCCCCGCACGATGGCAGTTTCGAGCGCGGTTCGCGGCAGCACCGCGAGAATCTCCTTAAGGGATAGTGTCTCTAATTCTGCGATGTCGGCCCGTCCGGCCAGCGACTCGGAAACACTCTTCATCAGCGTGAACTTCTGAGAGCCGGTGAGCAGGAACTGGCCATGGCGGGCTCGGTTAGCATCCACTGCGCCCTTGAGGTAGCGGAATAAGCCAGGCGCGTATTGCACCTCATCGATGATCACGGGCGGGGGGTGGCGGCGAAGGAAGCTTTGCGGCTCTTTTTCGGCCTGTTCGGCTTCGGTAGGGAGGTCGAGGGATACGAATTCATGGTTCGGAAAGAGCCGTCGAAAAGTGGAAGTCTTGCCGGTTTGGCGGGCGCCGGTCAGCACCACCACCGGACGGGTCCGTGCGGACCGCAGCAGGCGGGGCTCGATGTCTCGCGGAATCCACATCTGCTAAATATACGATAGCGACGAATATTTTGCAATTCACTTCGCTGGCGCCCGGATTCCCCCGAATCGGGACCTATCCAATACTTGCCAGGCGACGGGTTCATGCTGGAAGGAGCGGGCCAAGTCATTTGCACCGGTGTTATTTTGCTCTGCTCTTCTGCTTGGCAACCAGGCGCTGTATGAACCTCGGCCCTTCCTTCCTGTAAACCTCGACCCCTTCTGACAAGAGCAGCTCGCAGATCTGAGAAATACTTCTGGCCTCACTTTCAGCAATTTCGATGATCTCGCTCCTCAGGTCTGGGGAGACGCGAAAAGCAAGGAAATTCTTATTGGTGGCCACATCAAGACTATAGCCGCGACCGAAAGCTAGGACAACCAAAAAAATCACTTGCTTTCACAGCGCATCTTGTGTTATCACTTGTTATCATAATGATGAATTGAAACGGAGGTTTCCGATGGATTCTGAAAAGACCCGTAAAACAACTTCACGCAATCAACTACGCCGGAACTTGAGCCTCGCTCGAAAACTTCTAGGACGGACTCTCCCGCGACCACTGGCTGAGTCACTGACAGTCCTGTCGAACGACTTCGCCTTCTCCCTGGGTGGCGGTGAGCTTCTACTAATCAATGGTTCGTGGTACGTGACCCACACAGGCCTTGTTCGTCTCGCCCGTCGGAAGAAATGCCGCGGGATCCACGTCGAGGCTGTACCCGCTCTTTGCGACTCGGCA
>Ga0187803_10000297_pt1 | contig 20475 bp, 20 predicted proteins | sample NC_wetland_sal_i_2_FD_132425 | JGI IMG/M metagenome (GOLD analysis project Ga0187803, IMG submission 132425) | Wetland sediment microbial communities from Neuse River Estuary, North Carolina, USA - Control_3 | ecosystem: Environmental > Aquatic > Freshwater > Wetlands > Sediment | place: USA...
GTGGCTTCTTTGTCGATGTAAAGATCGGCGGAAGGCACGTAGGCTTCCGGCTGGTAGAAATCGTAGTAGCTGACAAAATATTCGACCGCGTTTTCCGGGAAGAAGCCTTTGAACTCGTGGTAGAGCTGCGCGGCAAGCGTTTTGTTGTGCGCCAGGATGAGCGCCGGCCGATTGGCCCACTCGACCACCTTTGCCATCGTGAAGGTTTTGCCGGAACCGGTTACGCCCAGCAGCACCTGGTTCTTATCCCCAGCTTCCAACCCACGCGTGAGCTGCTCAATCGCGGCGGGTTGGTCCCCGCGAGGCTGGTAGTTGCTGCGCAGCTTGAAGTTCATCCTCAAGTCTCCTGCCGGCTTCGTCGGCGCCTGCCGAAACGTACATTATAGCGCGTCTATCAATCCGCACTTTCTCGAGCAAGGTTTTGTAGCGGCCGCCTTCCTAGGCAGGCGCCTTACGCATGTTTGCAAATTCAAGGCTTGGAGGAAACTACTGCAGGCACAAAAACCGTCTCGAAATGGCTGGTCACGTCAACTTGATATTGAACCTGGTTACTGCCATCCGCCTTCGCAATGGTGACATCGAGGGATTGTTGAACATCTTCTGTAGCCCGCACCAGTAAACCGGTCTTCAACGAAATGTACGACACCGTCTCGTTCGAGCCTTTGGCAGCTCCGGAGGTTTTCAGTTCGTGGAGCTGATAATCCTCAGGCGTGGTGTCTTTTGGATTCGATTTCTGCTTGAGGGTGGCCTTGGTGAGAAAGACGGCGCACTGTTCGTCGGGCAGGATTGGGCATTTTTCATTTTGGACGTAAGTCGTCTCGCGCTCCCACACCAGGTTGGCAATCGCGGTGGGAGTCTTTTCCACTTCCTCGGCCTTCCACTTCTCGCCAGGCTTCACGCCGGCTGCAGGCAGCGTCCAGCCAAAGGCAAACTGAGCCACCCAGAATTGCCAAATTAAGCGCTGTTCCGGATCGAGATCATCCAGTCCCTCGGCGCGCGTCACGCCGCCATCTCCGCCGATGGTGAAATTTACTTTTGGCATATTTGAAACTGAATTTTCCGCAGGTCCTTGTTCGGCCGGCTCTAGTTCTGTCTCGGCGGCCATCATCGGGCGGTCATTCACCAGCCGGATTTCCTGGATGGACAGCTGCAAGCCCGTAGAGAGGTCCGCGTGCAGGGGCCCCTGTTTCAACATGGTGGCGACATTGCTCTTGGTTCTGACGCTCCGGTCGAGCCGTGCATGGTTCTCGTAACGCAGAGTCTCGCCGTTCCGCACTCGCGGAAGCAAACGAATCCGCTTATCGCCGCCCGCCGCTGCTGCGCCCAACAAAACGATTCCTGCAATCGGCACGAGCCACAGCACCACGAATTTTTTGCCTCCCCGTCGGCGAACCGCTCGGCTCATCTTTGTGTCGCGCCCAGCTTGCGGTCCAGCAAATCGCTGGCGGGTTGTACCGCTGCCCGAGGAACGTCCAGCGGCCCGCTCACGTGCAACTCCCGCGCAGCCCGGGCCGGATGTGTTCCGCGCTTCTCCCGGGCGCTGGGCGTAAACGCGAGATTGCCATCCATGGCGAACGAGATGGTTCCCGCCAACTGCGTTTTCGCGCGGGGTGCTTCCAGTTGGATGGCGACAAAACGAAGTTCTTGCTGACCCACTTCGAATTTTCCTGCCCCGCTTGTCCAGCGGGAAGCACCCGGGCGCAGTGTCCCCGATTCTGCGCTGGATTCCACGTCCCAGCCGTGGAACTCTATTTTATTCAGCTTCACTTCTCCACCCCCGGCAAGTTGTTTCAGCAATTCTTCCTTGCCCACGCCGCTCGTGGTCAGTCGGATTTTTCCCGAGGCCACGCCGCTCCAGCGTTCCGCCCAGCGCGGCGGCCACGGCAATTGCGCCAAGTTGACACGGTCGATCTCGGCGGCCAGCTCATATTTGGGCAGTGGAGAAAAGAGCGCCTGCATTCCGCCACGCACAGTTCCTCCCGCCCATTGTGCTTCAGCTTCTCGTACCTCCATATGCAAAGCATTGAGTGCCAGCTTCGCATGCGCTTTGACCAGCTTGATTTTCTCGATGGTCAGCGTATCCGCGGTCAACTCTCCTTCCGCGGAAACCTGCCGCAACAGTTCGCTCGCCTGCGCGTTGCTCTTGTTCCCGAGCAGCGACGGAAGTAAGCGTTGCAGCCAGTTCGGACGCGCCCGCGGGCCGAACCAGCGGTCCAGTTCTTTCGCGTCTAGGTGATCGGCGTGGAGGTCAAAGCCCCAGTTGCTCTCCTCGCCAGCGCCTCCCCCAGCTCGTTCCGAAATCGTGCCGGACCACGCCGCTCCTAACGCATCCACTTTCCCTATGGTGGCGCCGCGAAGTCCATCCTTCCATTCCAGCCGCGCCGCTTCCACCTTCAGCGGCTCATTCAGGCCAGCTACCTGCAAACTCGACTTCGTCAATTCGATGGCACCACGGCGATGTGCTTCTTTGGGATTGCTTCCCCAATCCCACGCGGAGAATCCGGAAGCCCCGCCGGTGTATTCCCAACCTTTGTTCAAGGGATGCCCGAAAGCCGCGGCCAATTTGAAAACCGGCATGGCATCCGTCAAATGTAAATTCAATCGCAGCTCGCCCTGATGGGCCAAAGAATCCTGAACCAGGGAAGCTTCGATGGTATTTTCCGGGGCCGCGATGACGCGCGGCTTTGCCGCACCTTTTTCGACTTTTGCGTTCACGATTTCAGACGCCGCCTCCGTCCCCAACCTTAGACGGAAGCCTTCGACATTGGACTTCCCGTTTCGCACCGACCCTCGAAAGGGATCGATGCGCGCCGGTGCAAGCCCCGGAACGCGTAGCGTACCCCCCGTGCTTACGATTGCGCCTTCTTCCCATCGTAGCGGCCAGCCGCCAACGCTCACCGTCCCTGTAATCAGATCGTCCAGTGCAAGCTCATCTGCAATCCCCGGCTGAAATCCGCGGTACCAAGCCAGCAAATCCCCTCCTTGCACGGCCATACTTTTGAATTGCGCATGCCAGTTGGCGGCACCGGTGGTTTGCAGGACCGCCGATCCACTCAAATTCGAATGTGGCAATTCCACTAGTAATTCCTCGGCCCGGGCCTCGCGCGCCGCAATATCCCACAGCCCTTTCACGTTCACGTTGATTCGCGGATTGTCATTGCGCTCGGTTAAATCCCAGCGGTGGATTTGGGAGGCGCGCGCCTGCAGTGCAAACTGCCACGAACTCGAAGCTGCATCTCGCGCAGGCATAGCCGCTCCCACGCTCGCGTTTCCGTCCAATGCAAATTCGCCTCGCACCCCGGAATCGTTCCCGGTGACTAGGCGGAATAGATCCGCGAGCGACACTTTTCCCCAATGCAGGCGTAGCTGTGCGGGTTGCAAGCGCGCCGACGTGCCCGCTACATCTCCCACCACTTGCATCGTGCCCGTGGATTGCAAAGCTACGCCGCTGCGCCAAGGCTGGGCTTCCAGCCGCAACTCCCAGCGCCCCGGCGAAACCTGCTCCACGCTTCCGGAGACATTGGTGAACGCAAACGGCCGTTTTTCGTCTCCGAGCTTGAAATTGATTCGGCCCTCGTCGAAATCGATTTTCCGGAGGCGATGGGTGGACTCCGGAAGCGTCTGCGAGAGGGAGAAGGACGAGGGTCCCACCGGCGTCGGGCGGGCCGCCGGTAGCCAGCCCTCCAGGTTCCAACGGCCGGCAGCGTTGCGCACCAGGATCAGGCTGGGGCGTGTCAGTGACATGGTGCCAAACTCGAAATGCCCGCGAAGCAATCCCAGCCAGCGGAAACTTGCGGTCATGTGCTCGGCGCGCAAAAAATATTCGTGGCCGAAAGCTGGATCTTCCCCGACGGTAATGGCATCCACGTCCAGTTCCGGAATCGGCAGAATCTGCATGGAGAACCCGCTCACTTCCACAGGCCTGCCAAACGCGCTCTCCAGGTGGGCGATCAGGTAGCCTCGCATGCGATGGGTGCGCACCAAAAACGAAACACCCACTTGAATGGCAATCAACAACACCAGGATCAACAGGGCGATACCGCGGTATTTTCGAAGGCGAATCATGCCGATGGGAGTTTCCCGAGACTCTTGATGAAAAGTGTAGCGTGCGCCGGCCACTTGCAGGTCAGTGAACGGTGTGCAGCATCCGGCTCCACCGCGTTCGCGCCGGGAGATGCATCAGGGTATCAAATATTTCCACAATTCTCTGCCAGAAGGTGTTGCTGCCATAGTCCGCGCTGTTGGCATCGATGGACCAGTAGATGAGAAACGGGCGTCCCATGATGGCGTCGCGGTCCACGAAGCCCCAGTAGCGGCTATCCAGGCTGTGATCGCGGTTGTCGCCCATGGCGAAATATTTATCCTGCGGCACAACGAGTTCATCGTCTTGAATATGCTTCCGGATGTCGTGGGCCCACTCCGGCTGCAAATACGACAGGTACATCGGATTTCCGACCGGCGGAAAGGTGTAGTTGAGCGGATCGTATCCGGAGGCGGAGTCATGCACCACATAAGGCTCGTTCAGAAGCTTTCCATTCACGTACACCTGTTGATCCACGATCTTAAGGTGATCCCCAGGCAAGCCAATCACGCGCTTCACAAAGTGCGGATGGTCCTGATAAGGAAATTTGAAGACGATGATGTCGCCGCGTTGCAGTTCGCGGTAGGGCAGGTATTTGTCGTACCAGGCTCCGCGCCCGCCAAAGACAAATTTATTGACGAGCAGGTGATCTCCCACGAGCAGCGTGCGTTCCATGGACTGGGAAGGAATCTTGAACGCCTGCACGACAAAGCTCGTTCCAAACAACGCCAGGATGACCGTGACCAGCAAAGATTCCAGGTACTCGGACAGCGTGGTCTGATTGGTGTGCGGATGTTCTTCTCTCTCTGTCGAGGCCGGCGCCGGGGTTTCTGGGCCGGACGGTTCTTGCATCACGACCGGTTCCGGGGTGAGCGTCTCATCCGGCATTTGGCCCCACCTCTTCCCTGGCTCTCAATTCCGCTTGCTGCAGCTTTTCCAGCGCGCTGCGTGCAGCCTTCTGTTCCGCTTCTTTCTTCGTGCTCCCCTCCGCGCTGGACATGCACTCTCCCTTTATCCACACTTGCACGAGGAAAACCTTCTGATGATCGGGGCCGCTTTCCCCCGCCAGCCGATACTCGGCAAGTTGCCCCCCTTTTCCCTGCAGAAATTCTTGTAAAGCGCTCTTGCGATCGGATTCGGCGATCCGCTCGCCGTCTTCACTGGCCTGGACAAGCACCGTTCTCTTCAGCAATTCGCGCGCAGGATCCAGCCCACCATCCAGATAAATCGCCGCGACTACGGCCTCGAAGGCGTCGGCAAGAAGCGCGGGTTTGTCCCGTCCCCCGGTTTTCTCCTCTCCTCGGCCGAGGCGCAGGTGCTCTCCCAGCCCAAGGCTACGCGCGGCGTTCTCCAGCGAATGAGCGTTTACGATCCGCGCGCGGCTTTTGGAGAGTTGCCCTTCCGTCCATTCTGGAAAGTGAGTCAGGAGAAATTCACTGGTGAGAAGTTCCAGGACGGCGTCACCCAAAAATTCCAGGCGCTCATTGTCGTGGACAGCAGAGCCCTCGTAAGATATGTCCTCGCCACGTGCGGCGCGCAGTTCCGGCACCGCCGAACTGTGCGTTAGCGCGCGATCCAGCAGGCTCGGATCACGGAATTCGTATCCGAACCGCTCCATCAATCGTTCATCATCACTGCGGGACATGAGTTCCGCTCCTGCGGTGCCGCAGCACGGCCGGACTTATTTCGGTGCGCTGAGTTGCGTCGCCGCAAGTTTTTTCGCCTCTTGGATGTTTTCCGTGCAGGTGGCCTGCATGCCGCTGGGGATGGCGGCACACTTGGTGAAGGCCGTCACGGCGTCATCAAAGTGTGATGCCTTTTCGTTGGAAAGCCCCAACAGGTAGTAATTCACCGGGTCCGGCTGAGGATCCACCTTTATTGACTGCTCGAAATTGGGAATCGCGTCCGCGAATTTGCCTCTGCGAAAGGCCACGGTCCCGAGCCCGCTGTAAGCCATCGCCGAAATCATATTTTTCGCCAGTTGAAACTGGGCATCCGTAAGATTCTCTGGCTTCGGAAACGTTGGCAACAGATCCAGCGCCTTCTTGCAGAATTGTTCGGACTTCGCCAGGCGTTTTTCGCCCTCAGGCGTGTTTGCAATTTTCGCGCGCGGCATGGTTGAACCCACAATCGCCAGGGTTTGCGGGTCGTTCGGGGTCAGTTCGAGTTCCTTATCTCCGGCCGCCTCCATCTTGTCGACTTCCCCTTTTCCGAAGTAGGACTGCACCTGCCAACTGTAAACTTCGGGCCGATAGCGGCTCTGCGGGTACTTCTGCAGGAACTCTTCGGCAATCTGATCCTTCTTTGCGGTGTCTTCCCTCTTCGCGTCACGGAAGGCCTTGATGGCAGCTTCCTCTTCGGCGCTGACTGGAGGTGGAGCGGAGTCCAACGTCAAGGGTGCAGTTTGCGGGGTGGAAGGTTTCTCGCCCGGCGCCGGAGCGGGCGGGGGCGCCTGTTGCGGTGGCGTGGTGGGTGCCTGCCCGAATGCCACCACGGCTCCGAACAAGGAGCCTGTCAAGATTAAAATCAACCTCAATTGCTTGGCACTCGTCTTCATAACAAATTCTCCTTTTCTTTCCTTCTCAGGGCCGCTCGGACGGCTTTCTCAATTCCAGGTCCCCCAACCCTTTCTGCGCGGCCTGTTGCGCCTGAGCAGGGGCTCCCTGGACTGTCAGCACTGCCTGATATTCCGTCTTTGCTCGTTCCAACTGCCCTTCGTCGTCAAAAATCCTTGCCAAATAAACGTGCGACCAAGCCATGACCATCGGGTCCTGTGTCGCGGCGTACTGCCCCGTAGTCAAACGGCCAAACACTTCCTTGGCTCTGGCGGCGTCATGATCCAGCACCGCTACCATGCCCAGGCCATACCAGGCACGCGGCTGGTTGGGATACTTCGCCAACACACTCTTAAAGGAAACCTCCGCCGCCCGTGCATTCTTCTCGGCGATCCTTTTTTCGCCTTCCGTGAGCTCTGCGATGGCCTCCGGATCACTCGGCAGAGCGCTGACTCTCGCGCGTCTGCGGGCCAGGTCTTCGCTACTCAAATCCTTGGCCGGCTGCGCCGCTTCCGCGGGAGCAAATTGGATCGCCGCTACCCGTGCTTGTTCCGTCTTTATCTCGATTCCGCGGACCAGGTCCAGAAAGAAATCGCGGAACGGGGATTCCGCTTTCTCGTATCCCGTCAGTCCCTGGTAGATCGGCCGGACCAGGACGTAGCCATCCACATCGTTGGAAACCAAAGCTGCTTCCCGCTCGCTGGGCGACATTCGCTTCAGCTCGATTTCCACAGCTCTGACCGTGCATTCGCCGAACCAGGATGGAAAATCATCTGCAAGCGCGGGTGCCAGGAGCGGCGCCTTTGCGCTGAGCTCGTACAGTGGCCGCTCTAACGCTATGATATGCGGGTATTGCAACGGGAGAGGATCGAGCAGGAAGTGCAGGTAGGCGTGCCGCACCACGTCGGTTGGGATGGCCTCGTTTCCACTCAAGATGATGGCATAGTGGTCAGCAAAGTTGCGGACATTCGTGATGCGCCCGACCAGCGGTTCCACGATAAGAGTAAAGGTTCTGGGCGACGCCGGATCCACCACGGCCCGCACATAGGTGCTGGCCTGGAAGAGGATCTGCGAGACCGGATCGTGTAGCCTCTCAATTTCCCGCTCGTAGAGTGGCTGGACTTGTCTCCACAGCACCCCGATTTTCTGTTCGGTGTAATAGTTAGAGAGGATATCGCTGAACCCTTCGAGGTCCAACACTTCCGGCGGGAGATCGTCTCGCCGCAAAACCGGCTGAAATTTCGGAGCAGGACCGGACACCAGCCCGAACCACACAAAGCGCGACAGCATCGCGGCTGGATCCCGGAACTGATGGCCACGGTAGAACTCTTTCAACGCGTCCACCGCTGGCCCCTGCTGCTGCCTCAAGCGCTCGCGCATCTGTGCGCGAAAGGTGCTCCAGTTGTCAGGGTTGATATCGCTCTCATACCCGGCCGCGTAGAGCGCGCACATGGTGGTGAACATGGCCTCGTTGACGTCGATGGTGGATGCAGTTGCCGGGGCGGCCTTCGGTCTTGGCCGCGTAATAGGCGCTTGTGCGCGAGCAAAACACGCGTGCACCGCCAGGACGAGCAAAATCACACAAATCTTGTCTCTGATTTTTCTAGGCATCTCTTGTTTGTTTGGCGCGACCATTTCCTGCAAAATCGCGCACGCCCTGGCAGGTTCATGAGGCTTGGATGGCGGTATCACCCGCTGATACGGACATTCAAAAATCACGCTGCCGCGTACTTTAGTCAATGTACAGGCGCTCTTTCCTTGAGTCAAGGAAGCGTCGCCCGCGGAGGCGATCCGGGATGCGCTTCCTCCTCCGATGGATGAGGCCTGGGCAACCAACCGTTGTCCAAACCTTCTGAAACGCAGTTCCCTAGTAGCACCCTTGCCAGCTCTGCCTCATTTTGTTAGGAATAAGAAGTCCGCCCAGCAAGGACAATGGATACATGAATCAGACGCGTGGCTACTCGATATTGCTGTTTCTTTCGACCTCCCTGGCTATGCTGAGCCTGCCCAGGTATCTCGCCGCTCAAGCCACTGATTCTACGCAAGCACCCGCAGCCCAGAGTTCCACAGCCTCCGCGCCTTCGACGAAGCAACTCCTTTCCAAGAGTTTCACACTGGAAGGCGGCAAAGTTTGGACCGATACGGATATCTCTCTGGAGCCCGGCCAACGCCTTGTCGTGACCGCGGAGGGGAAGCTGCGCTACGCGGATGCCAAAGCCGATAACGGCCCAGAAGGGCTGTCGCGCGGCTTCAAGGACCTCATCCGAATACTGCCGTTCAATGAAGCAGGCCGCGGTGCGCTGATCGGGAGAATTGGGGATCCGGATGTCGCGCAGCCTTTTTTGATTGGGGCAAACAAGGATCTTGTCGCGCCGGTCAGCGGCAAGCTGTCCCTCGGCATCAATCAGGCCACCAGCGACACGGGCGACGGATCCTACACCGTAAAAGTGACGGTCTATGCCGCCGATGGCAATGCACCGAAGGAAGTGGCGCACCAAGTTGCGTCCATGCCGGGCATCGATAACGAACTCTTTGAGAAGATTCCGCGCCGCAATGGCGACAAGGCGGGCAATCTCGGCGACATGGTCAACTTCCTCATTCTCGGCAGTGAAGACGAGATGAAAAAAACGTTCACCACCGCGGGTTGGGTGAAGGTCGATGCGAACGTCGAAGCGACCGTGCTGGCTGGAGCCTTGGCGAGCTTCTCGAAGGAGTCCTATCTTACGATGCCCATGAGCCAGCTTTATCTCTTTGGACGGCCGCAGGACTATGGCTGGGCGCACGCCGAACCAATCAAGGTAGTCGAGTCGCGCAACCACTTGCGCATCTGGAAAGCTCCCTTCACGGTCAATGGTGAAACGCTCTGGGTAGGCGCCGCCACGCACGACATTGGCTTCGAGAGAGACCAACGCAACAATGGCCTGACGCACAAGATCGACCCTGACATCGACCTGGAACGCGATTACGTCGAGAAAACGTTATCCAGCACTGGCTTGGTTGCAGAGGTCACCCACTTCCTTCCTCAGAATCCACTGCTGGAAGCAAAGACCGCGACCGGCGGCTCCTTTCATTCCAATGGACAGGTCCTCATTCTAAAGCTTGCAAGCTCCGACAAGACTTCCTCGTCTAAAACTTCCGATAAATGAAGCAATTGAAGTAAAGGAAGTAAAGGAGGAACTGCGACACCGGGCAAACGGCCTTTCTCTCTATGGGTTTTCTAGTGTGCACCGACTCCTTTATCTCCTCCATTTCCTTCACCTCATGTACCTCCTATTTCAACGATTTCCGGTGAACTAACGCGGTCCTGCCGTAGTGCTCGCCATCCAGAATGCGCACTTCGCACCAGTTTGTGCTCCCGTCCCGCGAGAGCAGGCGCACACTTTTTCCCGCTTCCAGAAGCAACAATCGCTTCTCCGTAATCATCATGGCCACGCCGACGTCGTCGTCCAGCCCAGTCAGCCTCCGCCACTCTTCCAACGATTTGCTATCCACGGGGGCGAGCACGCACTCCGTGCCTTTTTCCGCGAGCAGGGTGAATACCTTTCCTTCCAACCGGCCGCTGGTTGGCTTGATGGCGGCTCTTTCTTCGGCCGCCTCGACCTTTGCCAGAAACCGGTAGCCGCGCCGCGGCAGTGTTTCCACAAATTTGGACTTCTTTGCGCGGTCACCCAGAGCAAGCCGCAATTTTTTGATCGCGGTGTTCAGGCTATGCTCAAAATCGACAAACGTGTCCGCCGGCCAAATTTTCTGCCGCAACTCCTCGCGCGTCACAACCTGGCCCGGTTTTTCCAGCAGCGCCAACAGCACCTGCATCGGCTGCTGCTGCAATTTAATCTTCTTCCCGCGACGGAAGAGTTCTCCCGCGCGAGGTTCAACCACAAATTCCCCAAATTTATGGGTTGTGATTTCGTTCCCAGACGAACTCATGCTCCGTTCCTGAACTGGCCGCGAATATACCAGACTTTTCGCTGCTTCCATACGTCCCCCGCCGGGCGCGGGAGACAAGATCTATGCGTGCGGGCGGGCACGCTTCCTGGCACGGCAAGAAACTGCTGCTCTGATCGCGCAAGTGCGCACCTGAGTTCACCTTCGGTCCACCTTTTGTTCACCTCGAGTGTATTGTTGATTCTCTTCACCTCGGGCAAAGTGTGCCCTGTCCCCGAGCATATGTTCGTGCAGAGGACCCCGCAGCTTCCGAGAAGCGGGCGCTGGGGAGAGGCTCCATGTCAAAGATAGTCACAATTTCACGCAGGGACTGCTTGACCCTGCCGGAACAGAACAAAACCGGCAGGCGGAATTCACGAAGTTTGACAACCGCCGATTTTCGCCGCCTCCTTTCTGATCTCAGTCTTCGCCCACCTTCGCACCGCGCTGTTTTACGCAGGCTTTTGAAACGCGCTCTGGCCAACGGCGCCACAACCGAATTCCCCGTAACGAACCACTCTGTACGTAACTCCGTAAGTCCCTCATAAACGCCCTACCACCGAGGGAGGCGTGCGATCCCTGGCGCCATCTTCGGAACCCTGAACCAGACGAAGCCCGGGCGCAATCCCGGGCTTCGCTCTTTCTTGTGGGTCGTTCTACGCCTCTCGGCGCACGCGCCGCGACTTTCCTGCGCGCTCGGTGCTGGCAGGTTCACAGCCCCCCGTGGAACCGGGCGAAGGCGTGGGCGAGCATTAGCGACATCACCAGAATTCCCGCGCCGAGGACGAGCACGTGCTCGTTCTTGCGCAGATTGAAGCTGCCGACACGACACACGAGCAGGTAGCCGACGGCAAGGTTGAAGAGGCCCCATCCGACATTCACCATCGAGGAGGACAAGCCTACCCCGGGTGGTGATGCGAAGGGGCTCTGGAAGGCATGCCCGGAAATCCCATTGCCGAGATGCGGCAGGGTGTTCGCGAGGAATGCTCCCCCGAAAAAATACGAAATGTACTGATACCAGCGCATGATTGCTCCCTTCTGGCTGCGAAATGAATGTTAGCAGGTGTTGGGGTTCATTAAACTGCGAAGGAAAAATGAAAATCAAAACCCCACGGATGGACCTGAGGTGGGTGTCACACAACGGGCGCTCCAACCTCTTGGCCAGCGGCCGGATTTCGAATTTGTGATTTGCGCTCTGAAGATTACCGAGCAGCGGCGGACGCCAATTCCTTACTTCGCGCCGTCTTCCACAACTCGATGTAGGGCTTGAGTTCTTCCATCATGCGGGCGAACTGGCCGAGTTCGAGGGATTGCGCGCCGTCGCTGATCGCTTTTTCCGGGGCCGGATGCGCTTCGACGATCAGGCCGTCGGCGCCGATGGCCACACCTGCGCGGGCCAGAGCGGGAACCAGGCTGCGCTTCCCTGTGGCGTGGCTGGGATCGAGAATCACCGGTAAGTGCGTCAGTTCATTCAGCACCGGAATGGCGGAAATATCACAGGTGTTGCGGGTGGCGGTTTCAAAGGTGCGGATCCCCCGCTCGCACAAGATCACTTCCGGATTGCCGTGCGCGGTGATGTATTCCGCGCTCATGAGCAGCTCCTTGACAGTGCTGCTTAGGCCGCGCTTCAGCAGCACCGGCCGGCCGCATTTTCCGAGCGCTTTCAGGAGCATAAAGTTCTGCATGTTGCGTGCGCCCACCTGCATGACGTCCGCGTAGCGCGCGACCAGGTCCACGTCGCGGTCGCCCATCACTTCGGTCACAATCGCGAGGCCGGTAGCTTTCTTTGCCTTCTGCAGCAGCTTCAATCCTTCTTCCTCCATGCCCTGAAAATCGTAGGGCGAGGTGCGCGGTTTGAACGCGCCGCCACGCAGGAGTTTCGCGCCTGCTTTTGCGACTGCTTCGGCCGAGCGCAGGATCTGCTCTTCGCTCTCGACGGAACACGGTCCGGCAATCACGACAAATTCGTCTCCGCCAATTTCCGTACCGTTGACCTTGATGCGGGTCTTGCCCTTGCGGAACTCCTTGCTGACGAACTTGTACGGCGCGCTGATGCGCATCACGTTCTCGACCTGCGGCAGCGCCTCCACCGATTCCATGCAGGCGGTAACGTCGCCGACACCGACCACGCCGATGACGACGCGCTCTTCTCCTTCGATCGAGTGCACCTTGTAACCGAAGTGCTTCACAATGCCGCAGACCTCGTCGATTTCCTCGCGCGATGCGTGCAGTCTCATGGAGATAATCATGTGCGTCCCCTTTCCTCCTGCCGGTTTAAAGACCGGCCGCTACAATGCCGGATTTGTCGGCGCAAAATAAAAAAGCCCACTCGCTGCGAGTGGGCCGTATAACGCGGAATTCAATGTGCCTAGACGGCGGCCCCTCGCTTGCCACAGGTGCGGTACGTAAATCGCCACCAATAGGAGTAAGCCGTGAAGTTCATGCGAGCCAGTGTACAAGTTCCTGTAGAAAACGCAACCCCAAATCGGTTATGCAGATGAGTGAAGTGAATGGACTCGAACAATTAATACAGCAGGATGGCGACGCGGAAACGGGCGAAGCCGGCCGAGCTGCCGCCATCGCAGGCGCCAACAGCGGCGGAGCTGAATCTGCCGGAGGCCACCCGCGGTTCAATCTCGTCGGGGAGCCGGTTGAGGTCGGCGGTCTCGTAGCGAAGAACGGTGGAAGGCCTTTGTCCGGCCCAGCCGCGATCGAGTTCGCAGGTCCTGCGCGCGTCGGCGGTCAAGGTAACGGTTCGCAAACCGCGAGCCGCGAGCTGCGATGCCACTTGTTGTTCCTGCAAATCGAGGGAGAGCGCAGGCACCGCGGCGGAGAAGTCTTCCGCAGCGAAGAATAGATTGCCCGACTGAACCACAGCAATGCCGACGGAGTTCAGCTCGGGATCCAGAAGATTGGCTCGGTGCGGAGGCGAATTCATCCATTGCGTGTGCAGGCCTGTGACGCTCGGCCCTTCAGCGACGTTTTCGGCAATCAGGCTGAAGCGCGCACCGGCCTGACGAGCGCGATCCTGCATGGGCAATTCACCGGGAAACTGGTGGGAAAGCGTGTTCATCTGAGCCATGCGAAGCGCGTGCTGGCGAGCAGCGGCAGCCAGCGCGGCGTCCCACTGCAGCGGAAGCAAACCAGCGGAGGCGCGGTCGTGGTTCGCGGCGTTTAATAGCGCGATGTCGGCAGAACTGGCTTGCGCAGGCGTGGCGTGCAGCGTGGGCGTTAGGAATAGCCCAATCAGGAGGATGGCTGCGATGATGGTCAAACAACGCAGTGCTGTGGCCATGAGTGAAACTCCTGCTTCCATTGAACACGAGAGAGTGGAAGCTGGAGTGAGAAATATAGGACAGTGCTACGCAGAAAAGATAGCTGGCCTGAGGGACAGGAACAGAGTAGTACGAAAGTTTAGCTGAAGGTTTCTTGCGAGATACGGCGCATTGCGAACTGTTGAACTAAAATTGCGGCGCTGCGTTACGGGATTAGCCGCGGACGTGGACGGCGCTGAAGCTGAGCACCACGTGCCCACCAGAAGTGGGCCGGCCGAAACTCAGCATCGGGCGGAATCGGGAGAAGATCAGCATCTGATCGAGTTGATGGCGCAACGCGGGAGAGTCCGCACCGTTGATGATTTCGTAGTTGATCATCTGGCCTTGCGCATCGACTTTGACATCAACCAAAAGGTCGTTCTGCAGGTCCACATCAGGATGCTGCATCTCGGCCACGGTGGCATCGGGATAATCGGCGAGCGAGATGAGTTCCGCGGGGCGGAGAAGGCCCGTGGGAATGTCATTGGGATCGGCCTTAACCGTAATGCCGGGCAAGATCAAGTGAAGCACAAAAGCAAAAATAACCAGGGCGGAGAAAAGACCGCCAGTGGCAGGGACAGTGAGCGGACGAAACACGTTGTCCACCAGGATTTCCGCGCGGTCCCTGATGCGCTGCCAACGATGCGGCCAACCTTGCGTTTCCCGCGCCTGGGCTGCTGCCACCTTGATGCGGATCGCCAGGTCGATGGGCGGCACCGCGCGCGGCATGCGCGACAACAGCATCGACAACTTCCGATAGCGTTGCAATTCTTCCCGGCAAGCTTCGCAGGCATCCAGATGCTGGCCAATTTCGCGGCGCTCCTCGAGTCCGGGAGCGGCCGCCAAGGCATCATCGAGGTAACCAGCGAGTTGCGCACGAACTTTGTAGCACTTCATGATAGGTCCTCTCGCACCGTGTCAGAACTCCTACTTCCCTCGGTCCCCGTCGAACCGGTGGCCCGCACGTAGGCCACTTCCAAACCAACCTGCGCACCGAATCCCGCGGCCATCGCCGGAGATTCGCACCTGTCTGCACCCGAACTCGATTCCCTTCGCTTCATCACTTCATGCTGCCCCAGCAGCGGCTCCAGAATTTCCTTCAAAGCGCGGCGTCCGCGGAGAATGCGGGACTTCACCGTGCCGATGCTGACGTCCAGCACTTCGGCGACTTCCTCGTAGCTCAAGCCCTCAAGGTCGCGCAGGATGACCGCGCTGCGAAAGACTTCCGGCACCTGCTGGAGCGCGCCTTGCACCGCAACTTGAATTTCCTGCGCGGCAAGCTGATCGAAGGGAGTGGCGCTCAAATCCTCTACATCAATCTGCGCAAATCCTTCTTCAGGCTCCGCATCGATGGAAACGTTTTTCTGCACATGGCGCTTGAACCAGCGGCGGTGATTCAAGGCTTCGCGAATGGCGATGCGGTACAGCCAGGTCTTCAAGGAGCTGCCTTGGCGGAAATGGCGAATGCCCTTGAACGCTTTCAAGAAAACTTCCTGAGCGGCGTCGGCGGCATCGGCGGTGTCACCGAGCATGCCGAGAATCAGGTTGTAAACCGGGCCGTGGTAATGCGTGACCAGCCAGTCGAAAGCCGTTTCCGAGCCGGCTTGCAGCTCGGTGACGAGTTCGGCTTCATCTCTGCCCCAAGAGAGGGCGCTGGCCCAATCGGACACGGTCGGCCTTTCTTCCGCCTTCGCCCCAGTTGCGGGCAAAGACGAACCGGCTTGCTTCGGCTGGGCTGCTCTTCCCGGGAGTGGCGAAGTCCCAACCTTTGTCCGCTCTTAGTATTAGACACCGGAGGGAGCGGAAGTGTTTCCTGCCGGTGCTTGACCCTGGTGAGGGGTCGTAAGCGCGATTGTGGCACTGAGGGGGTGCCAGCGCAATGGGACTCCGGTAATTGAGGTAGGGAGAGCCTACAGTCGCCAGCCTACAGCCAACAGACTCGGAAGGTGCGTGCAGTGGCGTACAGGGGTTGTGGGTCAGATCTAGAGAGCGGAGGCCCTTCGGCTCCCGCTGGTCGCTCAGGACAAACATCCTAATCGGATGCTTGGAGAGGCCCTTTGACTCGTCCGCCACGGCGGACTCGCTCCCCGCTATGGCCGGGGCAAGCGGGACAAGCACCCTAGTCGGGTGCTTGGTTAACAATAATCGGGGTACTCCCCCACCCCTGGATTGGGAAGTCATTGAAAGGAAAATGTTTATTGGATGGGGTCGGCGATGTGGCGGAAACAAAGGAGTTATGGGAGAAGACAGTTCAGAGTTCAAAGTCGAAAGTTCAAAGGCAGAGAAGAAGGGGGAGAAGCGCACCACAGAGGTAGCAGAGGTGCCACGGAGGGCACGGAGGGGACTGGGAAATGGGATGGGCGGGGTCATAGTCGGAATCATGGATCAGGAGTCGAGAGCGGGGCCGTCGAGGAGTTGGCGAATGGTGTCCCACGCGGGGCCACGGGCGGAATGGAAGGCTTCTTCCTGAGCGTAGCGCCCCGATTGACGGAGAAGATTGCTGATCTGGACGAGCACGGCAGCCTTCTGGGGAGAGATACGCCGCTGCGCAAGAGCGCGGGCCAAGGCGCGGGAGGCACGGCGGAAATCGGTTGCGCTGGTGGAACCATTGGCGAGAGGCGAGAGTTCGCGCCGGAAATTGTCCTGACTGGAGGCGCGAGGAGCGAGCGTGCCGTGGGTATAGCAAAGGCCGTCACATTCGGGATGGGCGGGGAGAGCGCAGTGGCGTCCGTCGGCAAAGGCGAAACGACAGAGGGGAGAGTCAGGATCGTGCTTGCGCTTGCTCGACATGAATAAATAGTTTAGCATGCGGGCAATACACTGACAAGTAACTAGAAGGACAAAAAGTGGTGCTAGGACTGGGGAGTATTCGAATAGAGAGCGATCAGTGATCAGCGACCGGCAACCAGGAGGCGAGGAGTTGCCCACCCTTTGCCAACCCCGCAATGGGAGGCCCACCCAAATTCGTTGAACCCGTCAACCTGTTGGCCACCCGCGCCAACAGTCGCATATCATAAAACTGATTCGAGTTCCTCCCTCAGCTTCGCGGCTTTGCGTGGTTCGATAGAACTTACATAAGAAATTCCGCCCTGCAGACGGCGGACGTACGTCTCGCGTTCCTGTGGGCTCACTTCACCGTTCTTGAGCTTGTGAATTCCGGACCTGAGTCGAGATAAACGCTCCTTAAGGACTCCGGGAAATCGATTGAGAACCACTCCGTTCAAGAGCTTGCGTGTACCAGGGCCCATTCTCTTCAGCTTCCTGTGGGAAACAGAGAACCCTGCTCTGCGCAGACACTGGATCGCCACATCGATGACCGCCTGCGCGTCCCTGCCGGAAAATGCCAAATCATCTACCCAGGTGGAGTATGTGACCCCGAGCCTCGCGCATTCGGCCCTGATTTCTTCATCGACGGAAAACAGAACCAAGTTTGCCAGAAGCGAGCTCGTCGGTGCTCCTTGCGGTAGATGCCTCTCAAACGTAGTAAGTCGGGTGAGTGTCGCTGCTATCTTAGGAGAACATTTGAGCAGATCGCGCCAAACGCGATACACCTGAGAATTCGTAATTCGTCGAAAGAAGCTCTTAATGTCCAGGGTGACTAGAACCGGGGCGCCTAAGTGGATGAGCACGTTATCAAGAACTGTCTTGCCTGGAATACCGCCGCAGAGATAGTTCGGAAAGGCAAGGGGTTTTAGAATCTCTGTATTTATTTTTGACTGCAGATTCTTCAGTTCACCTTCAGGATTATCAATGATACGGGGCGGTTTCTTTGTAGCTTTAAATTGCTTCTGAAATGGTCGGAGACGGTCTCGTTTAGGAAATGGGCGATAATAGGCACCAGCCTTCTCGGCGATTAGCTTTAGCCGTAGGCGACTCGTACCGAGAAGTGCCTCTAGCTTGCCCATCGAATACAAGCTGAACTTGCCTTCAAGATGGTCGTCGTGCGGATTGGCGTCGAGGCTTGGGGGCATTTCTGAAGAGCAAAAAGGCCAAAGATTCGGCAGCCCTGTGTAATTCTTTGGGGTCGGAGATGTTCAGGTCTTCTGCCTCGGTGCCGAGCAACATGAGCAAGTGCTTCGGCATCTTCAATGCTTTGCAAATCTTGTCGAGCACTTCGACACTGGGATTTCGCTTTCCCAACTCAATTAGACAAACGTGGCTAGAATCGATACCTGACAGTTCGGCGAGATCCTTCTGCTGCAATCCCGCCACCGCCCTAGCGACCCTCAGTGCTTTTCCGTAATTCATTGTGTTCCTGATAGTGGGATTTGGGTCATCCTGAGCAGAACCGTTGGTAAACATTACTCTTTACGAAAAGCATCAAGCAAACTTTCCGCCACCTTTCGAACACACCGGAATACATCTTCCTGGGTGAACTTAGGTTTGCGGCGGAGCCGCTTCAGCTCTTCGAGAGCCTTCTCAACGTGCTTCTTCTGGTCTGGACTAACGTCGCTTCTTGCAACCAGGCTTTCTAGCTCAGCTATGGTTGCATTGACATCTTTGTTTTTTTTCATTGCTTCTCCTTATCGGCGCATTTGCGCCGGTGCCGTGTAGCGCTTCCCGATAAGGAGCAACATTGTCCGGACGACCCAATTCCAGAGTGCCGTATTAACAGTCAGTACCAACAGACCTAAGTTTGAATAATGACTGTCACGTACAGCCTTGTGATTCGGGGCTTTTAATCCACCCGTGACGCGGGATCAAATGCTCCCGCGTCTTTAGCTTCCGCTAGCCCTTGCGGGTTTGCGGCTGTGGTCCTTGCGGACCCTTGGGAAGACCACCAAGGCATTGGAGAAACAATTTTCAAAGAGCCATGAAACGCTGTAACAGCGTCCCAAATTCTTTATATCATTGATTGTGAAAGGTGTCAATTAAAATGACATGCCCACAACCAGGCGCCAGCGTTGCCGATGCCGCATCTTTATGTGGCGCATCCTTCCGGATGCGTCGTGGGCTGTGGACGGGGCTGGATGATTCTCGTACGGCGTTTGAGATGGGGATGGGCGGGCTTGCGAGTGTCGCACCTACGGCGCTGTCGATTTTCGGACTTTTCGTTCCCAGCGCTTACCCTTCGACTGCGCTCAGGGCAGGCGCACTCGGCTAACTTGTGGCGCACCCACGGCGCTGAAGAAGAGACGTGGTGAACAGTCGAGGGTGCGGAGGACTGACCCAAGAACCGACCTTCTCGGTGAGGAACCGTGACGCACACCCCGCGAAAGGTCGGCCACTACAGACCCAGGAAAACGCGCGCCCACGGCGCTGAAGACGGCGCGGAAGGCGGGAAGAGGAGGAGGAGAAATTTTAGCGTTGGAGCGTAAGAGCCCACCCTTTGCAAAAACCGCAAAGGATGGGGCACCCTCAAGTTCAAGTGGGGAGAGATGTAAAAAGGGAACGCAAAGAAGAAGAGGGATCCCTCGCCCGGAGCGGGCTGGGGATGACGGGGCGGGCGAGTTGGCGTGGGAGTGCCGCACCTACGGCGCTGTCGATTTTGTTGGCTGCGTTCCCAGTGCTTACGCACTGGGCTAACTTGTGGCGCGCCGCTGGCGCTGAAGAGGAGGCGTGGGGCAAGTGAAGAAGAAGCATTGAAAATTGCGATGGTGTCTTGTATGGTGCCCGGCGGGCTCAATCCCCTGACGGAAATCCTGATTCCACGATCAAGGAGGAAAAATGCGTCCATTGAAGGCGATATTCGCAGTCACGGGTTTGCTGCTGGCACTGGCGGTGCTGGCCAAGCCTCAGAAAAAGGAAATGACGGACGCGGAGTACACGAAGGCGGCGCTTTCCGCGGCGCCGAAGGCGGTGGCGGAAGGAGCAGCGGTAGTGCGCCCGGAGAAGGATGGGAGCATGCGCACGCTGCGCGAGGGAAAAAATGGGTTCACATGCATGATCATGGGCACGGACAAGATGTGCAACGACGCGAACAGCATGGAGTTTATCCACGCTGTGATGAAGCACGAGGCGCCGCCAGACAAGATTGGGATCTCCTACATGCTGGCGGGCGATGAAGGGGCGAGCAACACCGATCCCTACGCGACGGGCAAGACAGCGGAGAATCACTGGATCGTCACGGGACCGCACATCATGATATTTGGGCCTGGCAGTAAGACGCTGGGGTACACGGAAGCGAAAGACCCTGATCCGACCAAGCCGTACATGATGTGGGCGGGGACGCCATATGAACACGCCATGATTCCGGTGGGGCCGGTGAAGTAAGCATCCCTGGTAACGGCGGGATCGGCCGAGAACTAGGAGAAGAGAGATTTTGGCGTTGGAGCGCCAGAGCCCACCGTTCATCCCGCGAAAGGCAGCGGGATGGCGCAGAGTCGCAAAAACCGCAAAGGATGGGGCACCCTCAAGTTCGAGTGGGGAGAGACGTAACGAGGGAACGCAAAGAAGAAGAGGGATCCCTCGCCCGAGGCGGACTCGGGATGACGGGGCGGGCGGGTTGGCGTGGAAGTGGCACCGATGGGGCTGGTGATTTGGTTGGGTTCCATCGAGTGGGGTGAGGTTCGTTGGTTGCCGCGATCCCTCCACTGCATGGCCGACGTTCGCGCCGCGCGAACGAAAGAAAGATCGGCCACTCCGGTCGGGATGACAGAAA
>Ga0187803_10000298_pt1 | contig 20425 bp, 16 predicted proteins | sample NC_wetland_sal_i_2_FD_132425 | JGI IMG/M metagenome (GOLD analysis project Ga0187803, IMG submission 132425) | Wetland sediment microbial communities from Neuse River Estuary, North Carolina, USA - Control_3 | ecosystem: Environmental > Aquatic > Freshwater > Wetlands > Sediment | place: USA...
CTCGGGAATGCCACCGCAGCAGATTGAAGCGAGCATTACCAACCCCTTCGAGAGATTCTTTACGCTGGCGAGCGGTGTGGACCACATCGAGTCGCGTTCGCTACCGGGCGTGAGCTTGGTCAAAGTTTACTTCCAAGCTGGAACAAATGCGGATTCCGATGTGAGCACGGTAGCGAATCTGGCCATGGCCCAGTTGAGGAGGCTGCCGCAAGGAACCCTTCCGCCCGTGGTTTTGAAATTCGATGCGTCGAGCCTGCCGGTGTGCCTGGTGACACTGAAGGGTCAGGGGCTCGATGAAACTGAATTGCATGACCTCGGGCAATACAACGTGCGCAACCAGATCGCCAATGTCCCGGGAGCCTCGGTGCCACAGCCGTTCGGCGGGAAGTACCGGCAGATTATGGTGTATGTGGACCCCTTGAAATTGGAAGCTCACCAATTAAGTCCGATGGACGTTGTCCGGCAAATGAATGAAAACAACTTGATTCTGCCCGCGGGCGACGTGAAGATTGGCCCCTTTGATTACAACCTCTACTCAAACGCGCAAGCGCTTAGCGCCAAATCGATGAATGTGATGCCGCTGAAAACGGTTGGTCAGTCTTCCGTGATGGTCGCGGACGTTGGGAAAGCGATTGACGCCCAGGCAATTCAAACCAACATCGTGCGGGTCGATGGCCAGCCGTCGGTCTATTTGCCGATCTTGAAGCAAGGTGGGGACACGAACACGATCGCGGTGGTCGACGGTATCCGGGAGGCACTCAAAAACCTCGTGGATATTCCGAAGACTCTGGTAACACGCGTGGTCTTCGACCAGTCCGTGTTCGTCAAGACCGCCATTCATAACTTGATGAACGAAGGCGCGATCGGACTGGTGCTGACGGGGCTGATGATCTTGCTCTTCCTTGGGAGTATGAGGGCAACGGCGGCAGTGTTTTTGTCGATCCCCCTGTCGGCGTTGGCAGCATTTTTGGCCATCAATGCGGGCGGGGGCACGGTCAACACCATGGTGCTGGGGGGATTGGCGCTTGTCTTTTCGCGGTTGATCGACAACTCCGTGATTGTGCTAGAAAACATCTTCCGCCATATCGAGATGGGCGAGCCGCCCGAAATCGCCGCGGAAAAAGGAGGAAGCGAGGTTGCTCTCGCCGTGCTTGCCGCAACGATCACCACCGCCATCGTGTTCTTTCCGGTGGTTTTCCTCTACGGTGTCAGCCGATTCCTTTTCATGGCCCTTGCGTCGTCCGTGGTGTTTTCCCTTTTCGCCTCCTATTTCGTAGCCATGACCGTCGTGCCGCTCTATTGCGCAAAACTTGTTAAAAAAACGCAGGCGGACGAAGAGGTCGGTGAAGGTTCCATCGGCGCTCGGTTCGGCAAGATCGCCCACAAGTTTGACTTCTACTTCGAGACCATGCTCCGCAAGTACGATCTGAGCTTGAGCAACGCCCTTTTGAAGCCGGCCGCGACGCTGATTGGACTGGTTGGAGTTTCCCTTCTTTCTCTCTCCCTGTACCCGTTTCTGGGCGTGGCGTTTTTCCCCCGGACGGATGCGGGACAGTTTGTAATCAATCTGAAAGCACCGTCCGGAACACGTGTCGAGCTCACTGAGGAGTACGTCAAGGAAGTGGAAGGAATCATCCGGCGGGTCGTTCCGAAGAATGAGTTGCAGATGGTTGTTTCCAATATCGGTATCACGCCGGATTTCTCTGTGATTTACACCTCCAACTCCGCCCCACATACGGCCTTCGTCCAAGCCAGTCTCAAGGAAGGGCACACCGTCGGTAGCTATGAATACATGAGAAGGGTGCGCGCGCAAATCAACAGCCAATTACCCGAACTCACAACGTATTTCCAGTCCGGAGGGCTGGTGGATGCGGTGCTGAACCTGGGCTTGCCCGCGCCGATTGACATGCAAGTGACTGGCAATGACATGGATGTAGCGCACGCCGTCGCGGCGGAGATTGCCTCTCAGATCAAGCAGTTGCCGAGCGTCAGTGACGTGCTCATTCCCCAGGATGTGGACTATCCGGCACTGGAATTGGACGTGGACCGGGAAAAAGCGGCGCAACTGGGATTGTCGCAAAAAGAAGTTGTGGACAACGTGATTACCGCGCTGACCTCCAACGGCATGATTGCTCCCAATTATTGGGTGGATCCGAAAAGCGGCAATCCCTATCTGCTCACCGTGCAGTATCCCGAAGATTCCGTGAAGACTTTAACCGACCTAAAACAAATTCCCTTGCGCGGCGCAAGAATCCTTCAGCCCACCTTTCTCGATTCCGTGGTTACCATGCGGCACATTTCCTCGCCTACGGAGGTTGACCATTATCAACTCGCCCGGGTCATGGACGTCTACGTGGCTCCCCGGAAGGAAGACCTCGGGAAAGTGACCAGTCAAGTGGAAGCGATCGTCGCGAAGACGAAGCTGCCCGAAGGTGTGCGCGTGAAATTGCGGGGATCGGTTCAGGGTATGCGGGCTTCTTTCAAGAGCTTCGCGATCGGGCTGATTCTTTCGGTCGTGCTCGTGTACCTGGTGTTGGTGGCGCAATTTTCGTCCTGGACGGATCCGTTCATTATTTTGTTGGCGGTGCCCCCCGGGCTGGCCGGGGTGCTCTTGTTTTTGCTGGTAACGGGAACAACTCTGAACGTCATGTCACTGATGGGCGTGGTGATGATGGTGGGAATTGTGGTATCCAACAGCATCTTGATTGTGGAGTTCGCACGCCACCTGCACCACGAAGGCAAAAGTCTGAAAGAGGCGGTGTCCACCGCGTCGCGGCAAAGGTTGCGGCCGATATTGATGACCTCTCTTGCCACGTTGTTGGGGCTAATCCCCATGGCTTTGGGAATCGAAGCAGGCAGCGAAGCCTACGCGCCGCTTGCGAGGGCCATCATTGGAGGGCTGCTGGTGTCGGTCGTGGTGACTGTGTACCTGGTGCCGGCCGCATACATACTGGTGCATCGCAAGGAAGAAGCGCCGGAGGTGGCAGCATGAAGCGGGGCATTGCGCTGCTTATCCTTGTTGTCGCCATCCAAGTCGTAGGTGCACTCGGCCAAACGGCGCAGCAGAGCCCCTCGGCTACAAGCAAACCGGCGGGAAGAACACTTACGATTCGGGAAGCCGAAGCGATGGCTATCCAACGAAATCCTGACATCACTGTGGGGAAACTGCGGGCGCTGGAGGCACGGGAATTTGTGCGCGAGGCACGGTCCGCGCTACTCCCGACGGCGAACCTGAGTCTGACGGGGGTAGATTCGCAGGCCGGGAGCCGTGTGTCCGCAGGCTACTTGAATAATCCAGTAATTTATCCGCGAGCGGCAACCGGCGTATCGGTGAGCCAATTGATCACCGATTTTGGGCGGACGCAGAATCTATTGTCGAGCTCCGAGTATCTGGCCAAAGCGGAAGATCAGAATGCCGTGGCTACGCAACAGCAGATAATCTTGGCGGTGGACGAGGCGTTCTACAACACCCTGGAAACTAGGGCGCTGCTACACGTGGCAGAGGAAACGGTCAAGCAGCGGCAGTTGCGAGTCGACCAGGTGCAGGCGCTGACTAATGCAAAACTGAAGTCTGAACTGGACTTAAGCTTCAGCAAAGTGGACCTGGCGCGCGCAAATCTCTTGCTTCTGGACTCGCAGAACAACTACGATGCTTCGCTTTCCGCGCTTTCCGCCATTCTGGGATATCCGGACCAGCAGGATTTTCAGCCCGTGGAACCGGCGGAGCAGATCACAGCCCCGTCTCCGGATGCCGCTCCCTTGATCCAGCAGGCGCTGCAACAACGGCCGGAGGTGAAGGCGCTCCAGGAGGAAGTCACCGCGGCAGTGAAGTTCGGCAAGGCGGAACATGACTTGTGGTGGCCCACGGTGAATGCTGCAGGGGTTGCGGGACTGGCGCCGGTGAGGGACGATCACATTTCCAGCTGGTATGGCGCCGTCGGGGTAAACATCAATATCCCGGTGTTCAACGGGTTTCTGTTCAACGCGCGGGCGAAGAGCGCGGATTTGGAGACGGAACAGAAGCGCAAGAAATTGCAGGGACTGCAGGACAACGTGGCACGCGACGTGCGAAATGGCTGGCTGGATACGCAAAAAGCGTATGAGCGAATGTCGGTGACGAAGCAGCTTGAGGAGCAGGCCAGCTTGGCTCTGCAACTAGCGGAGGCTAGGTACAGGCTCGGACTCGGATCTATCGTGGAATACAGCCAGGCAGAACTGCAAAAAACGGATGCCGACCTGGAAGACACGGATGCGCACTATCAATACCTCGTGTCCCAGATCTTGCTGGCTTACGAGATGGGCTTGCCGCGCTAAGCGGAACGGCCGGGGAACGCCGACTCGACCGCTGTGAGTCTGGACATTGCTCCCGAATCATCCGACAACGTCTTTCCAACTCCGTTCCTCTCTTCGAGGCTGGAAACAGAGTCGACGAACTTGGCGCACCCCTGCTCAGCGGGAGGCGAGAGAGCTGCTGCGGGAAGAATTGCCCTCGTTTTTCTGCCAGCCGTGACGCTGTAAGCCTATGGAATGAGAGTGGTTAAACCATTTAACGCAAAACATTTCTGATTTTTAACAGACTCACCACGAGATGTAACAATTCTGTAACCTGCGCTGCGCAAACTGAGAAGTTCGTGAACAAATTCCGAAGAATATTTGGAGGAGAATGCAATGAAACGCACTGCCATGGTGCTGGCGGCTGTACTTGCTCTCGGGGTGCTGGTGTGGGCGCAGAGTGCGCTACTGATTAACGGGGCGGGCGCTACCTTTCCGTACCCGATCTATTCCAAGTGGTTCGACGTTTACCATCAGAAGAATCCTAAGATTGACTTCAACTACCAGTCCATCGGTTCCGGCGGGGGTATCAAGCAGGTTACAGAGGGTACGGTAGATTTTGGAGCGTCCGATGGTCCAATGAATGATGAGCAGTTAAAGGTGTTCCAGGGCAAGCGCGGCTCGGCGATTCTGCACTTCCCCGCCGTGCTTGGAGCTGATGTGCCAACCTACAATATTCCCGGTGTCACAGCGGAGCTGAGTTTTACTCCGGAGTCTCTGGCAGGTATCTTCTTGGGCAAAATCACAAAATGGAATGATCCAGCGATTGCGGGACCAAACAAGGGAGTGAATCTTCCGGCGAATGACATTGTTGTAGTCCACCGCTCCGACGGCAGCGGTACCACCTATATCTGGACCGACTACCTCTCCAAAATAAGTGAAGAGTGGAAAAGCAAGGTGGGAAAGGGGACATCAGTCAACTGGCCAGTAGGACTTGGCGGTAAGGGCAATGAAGGCGTGGCCGGACTGGTCAAGCAGACGCCGAATGCCTTTGGCTACGTAGAGTTGATCTACGCGATCCAGAACAACATGCCGTATGGCCGCGTCAAGAATTCATCCGGGGCTATCATCAAGGCAGATCTGGCAAGTGTCACCGCCGCCGCCGCAGGCGCGGCCAAGGATATGCCGGACGACTTCCGCGTCAGCATCACAAACGCCCCCGGAAAAACAGCTTATCCGATTTCCAGCTTCACGTGGCTGTTGGTTCCGGCAAAGATCCAGGACGCAGGAAAGCGCGATGCCATCAAGACTTTCCTGAAGTGGATGGTGACGGACGGCCAGAATTACGCGGAGGCCCTTTCGTACGCTAAACTGCCGAAGGAAGTGATTGAGAAAGAAAAGAAAGCGATCAACAACGTTCAATAGAGCCTGAAGAGAGACGTGGCGATAGCAAATCCAACCATGAAGGGCGTGGGTCCGGCGGTGGGTTCGCGCTCTTTTGTGTCCAAACTGCGCGACGGCGACGAAATTGCGCGCCTTATCACCTTTCTGTTTGCAGCGTCGGTGGTTTTGATCACCGTGCTTCTGGTCTATGAATTGTGGATCAATTCCGCGCTGGCCCGCGATAAGTTCGGGCTGCACTTTTTCGTGACGCGCGTGTGGGATCCGGTGATGGACGAGTACGGCGCCCTGCCGTTCATCTTCGGGACGGTGATGACTTCGACAGTCGCGCTGCTGATCGCCGTGCCCCTGGGAATCGGCGCCTCGATCTTCCTGGCGGAACTGGCGCCCGCCCGCGTTTCGGATACCCTGCAATTCTTTATTGACCTGCTGGCGGCAGTGCCCAGTGTGATTTATGGACTGCTCGGCGTGTTCATCGTGGTGCCGTTGATGCGCACCGTGATTTACCCGGCACTGAACAAGCCGTTTGGCTATCTGCCGATTTTCAAGGGCCCATCTTATGGCGTGGGGTTCCTGACTGCGGGAATCGTGCTCGCGATTATGGTGATCCCCTACATCATCTCGGTGTCACGGGAAGTACTGCTTTCGGTCCCGAGAGACCAGCGGGAAGCGGCGCTGGCGCTCGGCTCGACACGCTGGGAATCGACGTGGAAGGTGGTCGTGCCGTTCGCGAAGTCGGGCATTATGGGCTCGATTTTCCTGGCCCTGGCGCGCGCGCTGGGAGAGACCATGGCAGTGACCATGGTCATCGGGAACACGCCGACGATCGCTGCATCGCTTTTTTCCCCCGGTGATACGATTGCCTCGGTCATCGCCAACCAATTTACCGAAGCCACCGGTGATCTCTACCTGCAAGCGCTTATCGCGTTGGGTCTCGTGCTGTTTCTTCTCACGTTTGTATTAAACGGCCTGGCGCGGCTGCTGATCGTCGTGACCACGCAAAAGGGAAGCGGGATGGGCAACCAATGAGTGCACGGCTGCGCTGGCGGAAATTTGTCAGCAACTTCATGCTGACGCTGACCGGTATTTGCGCCGCTGTCTCCGTGGGGATTCTGTTCTTCATTCTCGGCTACCTGGTGTTTAATGGCGGGACGTCGGTGAATTGGGCCTTTTTTACCCAACTGCCCAAGCCCGTGGGCGAAGTGGGCGGAGGAATGGCGAACGCGATTGTGGGAAGTGCGAAATTGTTGCTGGCGGCGTCGCTGTTCGGAGTGCCCATCGGATTTTTTGGGGGGATTTATCTGGCGGAATTCAGCGGGGCGAAGGTCGCCTCCGTGGTCCGCTACGCGGCGGATTTGCTGAATGGCGTACCCTCCATCGTGATCGGGATTTTTGCGTACAGCATGGTGGTGCTGCCGTTCAAGCATTTCTCGACTCTGGCGGGCGCATTTGCCCTGGGCCTGATGATGATCCCCATTACCCTGCGAAGCACGGAAGAGTTTTTGAGCGCAGTGCCGCGCATGCTGCGTGAGGGCGCAATGGCCCTGGGAGCGAGCAGATGGAAAACGATCACGACGGTCATCGTGCCGGCGGCCTATCGCGGAATTCTTACCGCGATACTGCTGGCGCTAGCGCGGGTGGCGGGCGAGACGGCGCCGCTGCTCTTCACCGCATTCGGGAACCGCTTCTGGAGCCAGGGTTGGGGTCAGCCAACAGCGTCGTTGCCGGTGATGATCTTCACGTACGCCGTGTCGCCATACGACGATTGGCATCGCCAGGCGTGGGCGGCGGGGCTGGTGCTGCTAGGATTGATCTTGATCATCAACATTCTTGCCCGGACGATCCTGTCGCGCGGCATAGCGGTCCCGAGAGGCTAGAGATGCAAGCGTCGTCCAATCCGGGGCTTTCTATAAACATCACCGCCACGGCCGGGGCAGCGGCGTCGAAAGAGAGTGCCGCGTCCCTGCCGATGCGCATGAGCATCTCCAAGCTCAATTTTTTCTACGGCAGCAAACAGATTCTCTTCGACATCAATATGGGAATAGCCGACAAGCGGCTTACCGCATTGATCGGCCCGTCGGGTTGCGGCAAATCCACACTTCTGCGCACCTTGAATCGCATGCACGAAACGGTGGCCACTTCGCGACTGGAGGGAGAAATCCTTCTGGATCAGCAGAACATTCTGGCGCAGGACGTGACATCCTTGCGCAGGCGCGTTGGTATGGTGTTCCAGCGGCCGAATCCCTTTCCCAAATCGATCTTTGAGAACGTGGCCTACGGGCCCAGAATCAACGGCTTTAAGGGTTCGATCGGGGAGGTCGTCGAGCAGAGCCTCCGGCACGCGGCATTGTGGGAGGAAGTGAAAGACCATCTGCATAAATCGGCATACGAGCTTTCCGGGGGACAGCAGCAGCGGTTGTGCATCGCGCGCGCGCTGGCTGTGGAGCCGGAGGTTTTGTTGCTGGATGAACCGTGTTCGGCCCTGGACCCGATTAGCACGGCGAAAATCGAGGAACTCCTTGTGGAGCTGAAAAGCCTGACGACCATTGCCATCGTGACGCACAACATGCAGCAAGCAGCGCGAGTGAGCGATTTCACGGCGTTCCTGCTGACCGGCCAGATGATCGAATTCAGCCCGACGCCGCAACTGTTTACGACGCCGAGCGATCCGCGAACGGAAGCGTACATTACCGGGCGCTTTGGATGAGCTAGAGGGCGTTTTCTGTTTGAAGGATGGCGAAGTACAGCTAAGATGCAAATGGGAAGGCATTCATGGAACGTCATTTCGAAAAGGATCTAAACGAGCTGAAAGAGCGGCTGCTGTGGATGGGCAGCCTCGCGGAGCGGTCCGTCCATCAGGCCGTCCATGCCGTGCTCGAATCGGACGAGCAACTCGCGAAGCGCGTCTTGGATGAAGAGGATGCCATCAACGAACTGCAACTGGAGGTGGACGACCGTGTCGTGCAACTGCTGGCGCTGCACCAGTTGATGGCCGCGGACCTTCGATTCGTGCTCGCCGTCTCCCGCATCAACAACGACCTGGAGCGCATTGGCGATCAAGCCGTGAATGTTGCCCAGGGGGCGTTGCGAATTTTGCGCCACCCTCGGGTAAAGCCCTATGTGGATCTTCCCCGGATGACGGAGTTGGTCGAAGAGCAGGTGCGCAACGCGCTCAACGCGGTGGTGCGCCGCGACGTGGAACTGGCCCAGAAGGTCATGTCCAGCGATGACCAGGTGGATCATTACCGCGACCAGATATTCCGCGAACTGCTCACCTACATGATGGGTGACTCGAGCCTGGTGTTTCCAGCTTTTGAATTGATCCTGGTGGCGAAAAACCTGGAGCGAATTGGGGATCACGCCACCAACATCGCGGAAGACGTCATCTACATTGTGCAGGGCCAGGATATCCGGCATCCTTCGATCGACCGCCGTTGAGCCCGTACCGCAACGGCAGCACTAATTCTTATTGCTGCCTTGTTTCCGTCCCAACCAGAGCAGAAGCGCCGCCAAAAGACCACTGAGCGCCGAAATCACATTGCCAAGCTTGCGGTCAGAGGTGCGCACAAATTGCACACGAATTTCGGAGTTGCCCGCGCTCACGGGTACCACCATCTGGTTGACATCTTCCATGCGCTCCGTCGAAATCGCCTTACCGTTCACTTCTACCCGCCACGCGGGGTAATTTAGAAGCCGCAGCGCCACCCGCACCCCCGATGGCGCATCTACCTGAATTTCTTTTTGCTCGGTGGTCCAGCGTCGAATCTGCAGCCGAGCTTGAGGGGAGGGGGCTTCCGAAGGACCGGGAGGCAAAACTTTGGCCAGCGGTGCGTCTAGCGGTAGATCGAGATGGTCATCGCCGCGCGGGTCATACTCGTCAGTGCCATCGAAACCATGGCCGCTGACGATGGCATCACGTTGCGTTGGCATTTCATCTTCGTCCCACCAGGTGTTTTCCACCAAGAACGTGGCGAGCGGCACCGAAAGTACGAGTAGAACCACAAACCACACCCAGCCACGCCGTCTTTCGATGGCGAGGGCAAGGAAGCAAGAAGCGACCAAGGCAATAATGGACATCCAGCGCCAGGGGAACTGCACGAATCGCAACTTCGGCAGGTAATTCCAGAGCGGCAAGGCAAATCGCAGCGTGAGCAACGTGGCTGCGGCACCCAAAACGAGTAGAGCGTGGAACGCATTGCGATTTCGCGAAGTGGCATCGCCAGTGGCGAACCGGCGAGATGCCAGCGCCACGAGTCCAAGAAGTAGAATCAGGGATATCGCACAGATCGAGGCAACCCAGTTGAACCAGGTGTGCTCCGAGTCATCGATCACCGTGAACAGAAAATTCTGCGAGGGAAGCAGGCCGCTGGCCAGCGCTTGCCCGATGTTGACCCAACGCTGTTCATAGGCTGCAGGCACCAGATAAACGGCGGCGAGACCTAGTCCCAGAGCCAGTCCAGCCACGCCGCGGAAAAGTGGGCGCCAGGATCGCTGAGAGATGGCAGCCCAGGCAAACAACAACGCCATGGAATAACTGGCGATGACACCGGCTGGCGCGTTCGAGAGCCAGACACCAGCAAACGGAATGGCGAAGAGAGTAAGCGAAGTAAGCCTCGGGGGAGAATCTTCCGCAAACCCGCACAAACGAAGCGCCGCCAGAAGGAGCAGAGGAAAGAGGGCGCAGGCCAGTTGCTCCGCGAAATCGCTGCGAACGTAGGTCAATAGGAGCGCATTGGGATTGATGACGTAACAGGCAGCGCCAAGAAGCGCAGAACGGGAAGACACGAGCCTTCGCAGAAGAAAGTATGCCGAGATTCCGGCGAGTGTTTGCACCAGCACAATGAAGAGGATCGGAACGGCAGGGTCTGGAACCAAAAGGGTAAGAGCAGCGCCGAACATCCAGGAAAGCGGCGGATAAAAGATGAAGCGTGGCTCGCCGAATCCGTGGTTGGCCCAGCCGGTCCAGCGCGGATAGAGAATACCTTCCTTCCACTGATACGCGGCGTCGAGCCAGGAAGGGGCGTGGAACTCGAAATCGTGGCCGGAGGCAGTACCGAACCAGAAAAAGGGAAGCACGATGAGAACAGAGAGGAAAACCGAAAGGCCCAGGGACAAAATCCAGGCGGGGACCCGAAGTGATTCGATCAGCACAGGGGATGAGCGTGGAGTTGTCATTCCGTATTCGTGAAATTGTAACCGGAGAAGCCTGGAAGTGGCGAATCTCCGGGATTAGCCTCTCCGCTGCACAAAATTGAGCGATAATACGAGCGCTTATGAGCGCATCCATCACTCCCACGCCTGTCGCGGTCGAGCCCATCATCGAGGCGCGGAAACTCGAAAAATTCTATCCACAACCAGAAGGAAATCGGATCCAGGTGATTTCTCCCACCGATATTGCGATCTATCCCGGACAGATCATTGCGCTGCTGGGACCGTCGGGCTGCGGGAAATCCACAATGTTGAGGATGCTGACCGGACTATCCCCGGCGTCCGGCGGGAGCGTCTATTGGCATGGGCAACCGGTGCGGGATGAATCGCCAAATGTTTCCATTGTGTTCCAGAGTTTTGCCTTGTTTCCCTGGCTCACGGTAATCGAAAACGTCGAAGCGCCGCTGGAAGCGCGCGGCGTGCCGGAGTTTGAGCGGCACAAACGCGCTCTACGGATCATTGATGCGGTCGGACTCGACGGGTTTGAGTCTGCGTATCCAAAAGAGCTTTCCGGCGGTATGAAACAGCGCGTGGGCGTAGCGCGGGCGCTGGTGGTCGAGCCGGAGGTGTTGTTCATGGATGAGCCGTTTTCCGCGCTGGATGTGATGACTGCCGAAACACTGCGCGGCGAACTCCTGGAGCTGTGGCTGGACAAGAAGATTCCGACGCGAGCAATTTTTATTGTCACGCACAACATTGAGGAGGCGGTGATCCTCGCGGACCGCATCATCGTGCTTGGAAGGAACCCCGCGCACATTCATGCGGAATTCACCGTGGAGTTGCCGCATCCGCGGGATCGCAAGGAACCCCGATTTGTGGAACTGGTCGACATGATTTATCGCGCCTTGACTCGCCAGGACCACGCCGAACGCACCCCAGCAGGTCTGCCGGGAACTGAAGGTACCGGCCGGAAGACGCACGTGATGCTGCCGCACACGCGGCCGGGAGGCCTGGCGGGCCTTCTCGAAATTCTGGTGGATCAGGGCGGCCGGGCGAATTTGCACGTCCTTGCCGATGAGTTGAGCCTGGAGGTGGACGCGCTCCTTCCCAGCGTCGATACGGCCGTGCTGCTTGGCATGCTCAAGCTGGAAGAGGGGGACGCGATCATCATGCCGGACGGCCAGGCGTTTGCGAAGGGTGATATTCAAGAGCGCAAAGCCATCTTCCGGAAAGCGGCGCTGGCGAATGTTCCGCTGCTGCGCCAGATGGAGCAGTCGCTCAAGGCGAAGTCGAATCGCACGCTGCCTGCCGAATTCTTCCAAGACCTGCTGGACGAGCACTTCAGCGAAGAAGAGGCGCGCCGGCAATTGGAAACCGCGATCCAATGGGGCCGCTACGCGGAGATTTTCGATTTCGATGCTGCCAGTGGAAAATTGACGCTAACGGAAGCCTGACCTCCCCGTGCCCTCTCCCGTACCTTCGTTGCAGCACCGTCAAGCGCCGATTCCGCCCGCCACGAGGCGCCCAGTCGGGTCGCGCTGGGCTTATGCCTTTTTGATCGACATCGCGGTGTTCATCGCCGTATTCGGAGTGCTCTTCGGCGTGTACTCGATCGGGCGTTCATGGCTCGGTCCGGTAAAAGTCGAAGCGGAAATTTCACAGAATCCGCGCAGCTTACTGCTCTACGCGATGTATTCGCTGGTGCGCATCCTGGTGGCGTATGTCATCAGCCTGGTGTTTGCGCTGGTCTATGGCTACGCCGCGGCAAAATCCAAACGTGCGGAAATCGTTCTAATTCCCCTGCTGGACATTCTTCAGTCGATTCCTGTTCTTAGCTTTCTTCCCGGTGTAATGCTGGCGATGGTGGCGCTGTTCCCCAGCCGCCAGTTGGGGGTAGAGCTGGGCTCCATCATTCTCATTTTTACGGGCCAGGTGTGGAACATTGCGTTCAGCTTTTATTCTTCCTTGAAAACCATCCCGCGCGATCTGCGGGAAGCCGCCATCATTTGCCGGTTCAGCCGCTGGCAGCGATTCATGGAATTGGATCTGCCGTTCTCCACCATTGGCTTGGTGTGGAACTCGATGATGTCGGTGGCAGGCGGATGGTTCTTCCTCATGGCATGTGAAATGTTTGTATTGGGCGACAAGGACTTCCGATTGCCCGGGCTGGGCTCCTTTCTGCAAACCGCGGCCAGCAGCGGCAACACGCGCGCCATGCTGTGGGGATTAGCGACCATGGTCGCGGTCATTGTGCTGATGGATCAGCTGATTTGGCGGCCAGTGATTGCCTGGGCGGACAAATTCAAATTCGAGCAGGTGGAAAGCAGTAGCACGGCCCAGAATTCCATTCTGAATTTCATCCGCAAGGAATCATTTCTCATTCGCGGTTACCGGCGCCTGCTGCATCCCATCTTGGACTGGCTGACGATCCAGTTTGCGAGCGGCGCAAAGCGGGCCGCTGAAACGTTTTCTTCTGTGCAAGCGAAGCAACCGCGCCGCTGGCTGGGCTGGTTCTTTGCGGCAGCGGGCGCGGCGTTTTTGGCATACGCCATTTACCGGACTGTGGGCGAACTCGCGCAATTGGACCGGCAGGACTACCTCACGCTGCTGCGCAGTGCCGCGCTCACGTTTCTTCGAGTGAATCTGGCTCTGATTCTCGGTGCGCTCTGGACGATTCCCGTCGGCGTGGCCATCGGGTTCAGCCCGCGCTTTGCGCGATGGATGCAGCCTTTGGTGCAATTGGCCGCGTCGATTCCAGCCACGGCGCTGTTCCCCGTATTGTTGCTGGTACTGATCCGGCTGCGGGGCGGAGTGGAAATTGCTGCGATGGCGTTAATGTTACTCGGCACCCAGTGGTACATCCTGTTCAACGTAATTGCCGGCGCGATGGCCATACCGACCGATTTAAAGGAAGCGGCGCAGGTATTCCGGTTCAGCCAGTTGGATCGTTGGCGCCGGTTAATTTTGCCCGGCATTTTTCCGTATCTCGTGACTGGACTGGTAACTGCCTCCGGTGGGGCCTGGAACGCCAGCATCGTTGCCGAATATTTTCATTTTCAGGGAAAAGTGGTGGAGGCGCCCGGGCTTGGCAGTACTATCAGCCGGGCGAGCGATGCCGGACATTTTCATATGTTGCTGACTGCGACTTTGATCATGGCCACGATCGTAGTGCTCATCAACCGGCTGCTGTGGCGGAGGCTCTACCGGCTTGCGGCGACGCGCTTCAAATTGGAATCTTGATCCTCATTTTTTCGTGAGCTCCCGGCACAAATAATTGATCTGGCCGACATGATGCTAGAAGTGCGTGGCGCAGCGCAGAAAAATGGTGAAGCGATTCTTTGCTTCAGGCTCGCGCTCGGCGGAATAAGGCGAGGTCCAATCTGCCTCCGATTGACGCTCAATAGTGGCAATGACCATCGAGATGGTCTCATCGAACTTGCGAAGCACCTCCGCTTTGGCAGGGCGGCGCGATTCAGTGAATTCCAGATTGCGGTCCCTTACGTAACCAGTTTCGGCAATTCTGGCGCCGATGTAGTAGCTCAGGTTGCCCGTAAGATGGAGTACCAAATGCCCGATGCTGTTGCCGTAGGAATAGGGGTTGCGCCAAAACTGATTTTCGGAAAGCGGATCAACCCATTTGTGCAGCTCTGCAGCGCGCATGCGGTATTCGCTGGCGAACGCAGCGATCACAATCGGCGCGAGTTCGCTCATGACGTTTCTCCTCCGGCGGATTAGTGAGCTGCTACAGGCTTCTCATTCTTGTAAATCACGCCTTCTTTCATCACGAAGAACACGTGTTCGGTCTGCCGGATATTTTGCAAGGGGTTGCCGGGCACGGCGACGATGTCGGCAAATTTATTCCGTTCCAGTGTCCCAACTTTGTCCGCGACGCCCAGCAAATCCGCGTCCGCCGAGGTGCCGGCTTTCAACGCCGCCGCAGGCTTCATCCCCAGGTCCACCATCTGATGAAACTCTTCCGCATTGCGGCCGTGGGGATAGACGGCCGCGTCCGTGCCCAAGCCAATCTTCACGCCCTTGGCCAAGGCGCGTTGAAATGTGGTGTGCATGGAATTGATGGCCAGACGAGCCTTGGCGGCGATCGCAGGCGGCATATAGATGTTGCGGTCAAATCTTTCCTGAAGGCCCTGCGCAGCCATTAGCGTTGGGACGAGGTAGGTGCCGCGCTTCACCATCATGTCCAGGTCTTCGTCGTCTACAAAGCTTCCGTGCTCGATGGAATCGATCCCCGCACGAATGGCGCGCTTGGCGGCTTCCGCGCCATGAGCGTGCGCTGCAGTTTTTCTGTGCAACGCGTGGGCTTCATCCACGATGGCGTTTAGCTCTTCCTGTGTCAGTTGCGGCGTATCGACATCGTCGGTTGGGGACAGCACGCCACCGGAGGCGCAGACTTTAATGATGTCCGCGCCATACTTATGGTCGAGTCGCACGGCGTAGCGCGCCTGGTCGGCACCGTTGATCACGCCATCCATCGGGCCGGCTTCGTGACCAAACAGCCCTTGGCGGAAACCACCCTGAGAATCGCAATGTCCGCCGGTGGAGCCGAGTGCATGGACGGTGACCAACATCCTGGGCCCGGGAACGTCGCCGTGGGCAATAGCATTGCGCAAGCCCACATCAAGATAATCGACAGACCCGACGTCGCGAACGGTCGTGAAGCCCGCCATCAGCGTGATGCGCGCGTTTACGCTGGCATCCAGCGCACGCTCCGCCACTGTTTTTTGGAGATTGCTCAGCGCTTCTTTGTTGTAGTCCTCTGAATAAGAGAACGTCAGATGCGTATGGGCATCAATAAAGCCGGGGAGAAGAGTGGCATCGCCCAATTCGATGGTTTCTGCACCAGCGGGAATGGCCGCGCCTGGGCCGACACCCACGACCCTGCCGCCAGTCACGACGACGAGGCCGGGGCTAACCAAGGCCTCGCTTTTGCCATCGAAGAGCGCAGCCGCCTTCAGCACGTAGGTCTTCTCGGCTGGTTTTTGGCCTTGTGCGTAAGTTTGCGTCCACGAAATTGCACCGCAGAGAAGCACGAAGACGAATCGCCTGCGCATGGTTCACTCCTAGTCTTACTCAGCGTTTAAGTCGAACGCTGACTGTATCCCGACTATCCAGAATGTCAAGGTGAAGGCGAAATTCTCCCGAAACTGTTGGCGTTGCCTTGACAGTCACCGCATAGGAGGCTACACTACGTAGTTTTTAGGTGGCCCCCTGGAGCCATCTGGGGGAGGGTACACATGGATAAGAAGCGCTTGGAGTACTACAAGAAGAAGTTGCTAACCCGCCGGGACGAACTGGTGAAGACCATTACTCGGACCGAAGAAGAAGGCCGTCAGGCCGACGACGACCCCACCGTCGACCTCGCCGACAAGGCCGCCAATTCCTACACCAAGGAATTCCTCTTTGGACAAACCAGCAGCGACCGCAACATCCTGAATATGATCGATGAAGCCCTGAAACGCATTCGGAGCGACGAATACGGCAACTGCGCTATCTGCCACGAAGAAATGCAGCAGAAGCGCCTGGAAGCCGTGCCTTGGGCCAAACACTGCATCGCCTGCCAGCAAAAGATGGAACAAGGGCTGCTCTGACGTTCTTCCGAAGAACTTTTATCTATTCAATATCTAACGGAAGTATAATAGGCATGTCTCAGCCAATTGGGTTTCTCCCATGCCTCTTGCCCACTCCCGCAGCACCATCTTCCGCTGGCTGGATAACCTCTCGGGCGCACTCACCAGTGTGTGCTTCCCCGCGGGTTGCCGCCTTTGCGATCAACTTCTCCCCGACGCCCGCCGCCTGCCCCTGTGCGACGACTGCCTCGACTCCTTTCAGAAAATCGGGCCGGGGAGTTGCGACTTTTGCGGACAGCCTGGCGCGTTTGACCCGGAGTTTCCCAAGGATCTTGCCTATTGCCCCGGTTGTCAGCGCCACAGGTTCGCGTTTCAACTTGCACGCAGCTACGGACTTTACGAAGGACCCCTCGCCCGCGCCATCGTTCTCCTGAAACACGAACAAATTGAGCCGCTGGGCGCTTGGTTCGCCCGCCGCCTTGTCGAAGTGGTGCAGAAGGAAGCCGAGCGTCTGACTGCCGACGTGATTGTGCCCGTCCCACTTCACCGGCAACGCGTCCGCGAACGCGGCTACAACCAAGTGGACGTCTTTGGCCGCCCCCTGGCCGGCAGCCTTCGGCTGCCGTACCGTCCGGTACTCCTCATGCGTTCACGTCCCCGGCCCGAAAGACACTTGCTTCGCACGGACGAACGCTGGGAAGCGGTACGTGGCGCTTTTGCTATCCGCCAAGGCGGTCGGGTTGACAATTCTCGGATCTTGTTGCTAGATGATGTAATGACGACAGGAGCGACGCTGGACGCGTGTTCACGCGCGTTACGCGAGGCAGGCGCTAAGTCGGTACTGGGACTTACTATTGCCCGCGCCGGGCGCCCCGTAAGCACCTTCGTCACAGAGCGGTAGATTGAAGGACGCGCGATGAGCGCTGGACGACCAGAAGTGATCGACCCCCGGGGGCGACATTCCCCCGAAGCGGTCGGTGCGCTTGTGTCCAACGCTTCTGGGAATATTGGCGGCCGTCACGTCTATCCGCTCCCCCCTCAGCGTGCTTCCCTGATGCAAGAACCGGTTCTGGTTCTGAATGCCACCTACGAACCTATCAATGTCACCGCGGTGCGCCGGGCGCTAGTCCTGCTCCTCAAGGGCGTCGCCCAAGCCGAAGAATTGCACAATGCGGAAGTGCATTCCTCCGCCCATGCTCACAGAGTTCCTTCCGTCATTCGCCTGCTGGCTTATCGCCATATTCCGCAGCAAAGCCGCGCGCTTTCGCGAAAGAATATTCTTTTGCGCGATCGAAATACCTGCCAGTTCTGCGGCAAGATTTTTCCTAGTTCAGAGCTGACTCTGGATCACGTCGTCCCGCGTTCCCGCGGTGGCCGCTCTTCTTGGGAAAATCTGGTGGCCTGCTGCTACCGCTGCAACAATGACAAGGGTGACCGTACCCCCGAAGAAGCCGGGTTGAAGCTTGCGCGCCGCCCACGCCCCTTTACCCTGCACACCTCGCGGCAGCTTATGCGGCTCATTGGCCATCGCGACGAACGTTGGCGTAAGTACTTGTTTTATTGAAACTTACACCTCTTCGGGCGACCCCTCCGCCTTTAAAATCGTGAGACAATCGATTTACCCCACTTTCAGGAAACCTTTTTCGCTGCCCTGCATCTAAATCAATAACAACCACTTCGAGGACACACCCCGGGAGGCAGCTAGGGTTCACACCCTAGCTGCTTCTCTCCTTTTTAGGCTTCTATTTTTTGATCCTGCATCTTTTCTCGTTTTCTATCCATTCAATGGACGTGCGGCACAGCCTTGAAATTCCTAGAAGCCCTTGGGTAGCCCATCCTTGAGCGGTTGATTTACGCAAGGGTGGGTCTTGCCGATGATGGGTCTTAAAGCGGAAGGATCAAACCGTTTTGTTCTTTGAGGCGCCGGAAAAACTCTGCAGCGCGGAAGCCTCGTCGGGAAATTCCGGAAAAACCTGGTAAAGCTGCGTCACCTTCAGAATCTCTTCCACCTTGGGCGCAAGCCCCACGACCTTCATCGCGCCGCCTCGTTTCACCACGCTCAGGTAATTCCCCACGAGTTCGCCGATCCCGGAGCTGTCCAGGTACTCCAGCCCGCTCAAGTTCAAAAGGATATTGGTCTGCCCCTGCTTCAGCAGCCCCTGAATGATTTCCCGAAGCGCCTTCGATTCAAACGAAGTCAAGCGCCCGGAGATTTTGACGAAAGAGATTCCTTCTGTTTGCCGCACACTTACGAAAAAGTTCACTGGAACCCGCCAATCCCTGGGGTCTCAAATTTTACAGTGATTCCTGGGGAAGGCAAGGCACTTCCTTCTCCCGCAACCACCAAAGTCAGCGCGCGTCACTGCCTCATAACCACCCGCAACCCGCGCCGCCAGTCTTCCGCCAGTCCCACGCGGATAATCTCCATCTCTGGAGACAAATATTTCAGGAGCGTGTCCGTTGTCGGATGAAAACGCAGCGCCGGCGACACCAGATACACGATGGAGGGCGTGGTTTGCAGCTGCAATCCGGGGAAATAACCGTACCGCGCCAAGTTGCCTTGCCCCTGGTGCCTCCGGATTCGTTCCCAATAGTCCGCCGCTTGCAGCGGCAAGTCCACATTTTCCGCTGCCTTCAGTTCCACGATCGCCAACCGCTTTGTCCTCGTCACCGCCAGCAAATCCAGGATCCCACGCTGCCCGCCCGCTTGTGCGAACACCTGCTCATACACGTGCTCCGGGTCCAAGGAGACATCCACCCGACTCACGTCCTGCATGACCAGCGACTGCATCCACCGCTCCGCTTGCGCGCGGTACAACGGGTGCCGCGGATTCCTCGCCAGCGGATTGCGATACTTTTGCAGATTCAGCACCAATTGTTTTAGCTTGTATTCATTCCGAGGGCACAACTCCTCCCAAACGGATTGGCTCCCGAAATAGATTCGTTCGTTTTTCCACCTCGCGAACGGCAGCCCGCGAAAGCACAGCACCACCTCTTGCTCCTGCGAAACCACATGGACGCTCACCGCTTCCGGCGCCATGGCCACAATCGCCGCAAGATCTCCAGCGGCGCTGCTTCTCAATTGTCCCCATTTTTTTCTCGCCGCCAGCCAACTGCTCACGTTTCCGTTACTGCAAGGATCCACGCGCTCTACGCTCTCATGCAGCGAGTCCAATTCATAGATCTGGATCGCCAGCCGCGGATGCAACGCGCCCAGTTGGTGCCTCAGCAGTCCGGACTTTCCCCCCGGCAGTATCAGCCGGAGAAACGATACAATTCCTTCTCCTTTCGTCTGCCTCGCCCTTTCCAGCCATAACAGCGCGAACGTCAAGCTGCTCTCAACCGCATCCGGCGTCTCTCCTTCCGGCACCGCCAGAAACGCGCAACGCATTGCGCCCTTCCGTGAAATCCCGCGCGCGTACACGCGCGAAAGTGAATGCTCCAGGTCCGCCGCAACGGAAAGCTTTTCTACTGATTCATCGGAAAAGTTTTCCCCTAGGATGCGCCGCAATTGTTCGCAAAAGTCTTCTCGCGAAACCTGCTTCGGGCTGCGCTTGAAGTCCAGCCGCGCGATTTCCAGTCGCTCCGGTTCTGCCCGCCCGAATCGCTCCACCGCAAGCAGTAACCGCGCTTCCGATCGATCCCTGATGGCCACGACCCGCCGGGTCAAATTGCAGTTATCCGCCCAGAGATGCAGCAGTGGCTTCCCCGCCGCACCGCGAACCTCCCACGAAAGGGGCGCCGCGGGGGTGATTCGTCCACCGCGCTCGCCGATCTCGATCGGGCCGGCCGCAAACAAACTCTGCAGGCCGGCGCGCAGCTCTTCCGCAAAGTCCATACTCCAATCATAATCTAACTAGATGATTAATGGTCTACTGATTTCGCGGCGATAGCTTTAGATAGGAGACGCGCACCACCGGCGCCTGCATGTTCCACGCATTCGGCACGTGATCAAAGGAAATCTCAAATGGGCGCCGCTCGCCAGGGGCCAACGCCGCTTTCGGAGCTCCCAGCACTCC
>Ga0187803_10000299_pt1 | contig 20421 bp, 20 predicted proteins | sample NC_wetland_sal_i_2_FD_132425 | JGI IMG/M metagenome (GOLD analysis project Ga0187803, IMG submission 132425) | Wetland sediment microbial communities from Neuse River Estuary, North Carolina, USA - Control_3 | ecosystem: Environmental > Aquatic > Freshwater > Wetlands > Sediment | place: USA...
CCGTCACCTACACCGTGAAAGGCGAGCAGTACGTGGCTGTCCTGGTGGGTTGGGGCGGAGTCTTTCCGCTGGCCACGGGTGAAATCGCGCTGCGCCCGAAGCCGTTTCCGAACCTGGGACGCATGCTCGCGTTCAAAATCGGCGGAAAGGCTGCGCTTCCGCCTCCGGTGGAAATTACGCCGCTGGTGCTGAGCCCGCCGCCGTCAACGGCCGGCCCTGCCACCGTTGCGAAAGGCGAGCGCGTCTTCCAGACCTACTGCGCCGGATGCCATGGCGACGCGGCGGTGAGCGGCGGAATCCTGCCCGACCTGCGGTATTCCAGCACGCTCGGCGACGAGCAGTGGTTCAACATCGTGATGGGCGGCTCGCTGGAGACGAACGGGATGGTATCGTTCGCGAAGGAGCTCACGCGCGAGGATGCGGACGCGGCCCGCGCGTTCGTAATCTTCCGCGCGAACCAGAGCCTCAAGCAGGATGCTGCGCCGTCCAAAGCCTCAAACTGAGTAGCGGTTCGGGCCTGCCCTGACTTACTCCATGGAGCGCCTTAGCCGGAGCCTCGAAGATACAATTCGACACGATCCGTAGTCCAAGTCGGAATTCCGCTCCCGAAGAAATCCTGGTCTTCGGTCCACACCGGCAGGCCGAGCATCAACGCCACTGCCACGATCGGCCAGTCATCGGGATCTCTTCGCTGGATTCGTTCGCGAGCAAGATTCTCGTGGTTCTCGTAGAGGCTTCTATCCACTTCGACCACAATGCCGCGCACTTGCCCAAGCACCGACAAAGCAAGCGAAGAATCGACACCGCGACGTTTGGAAATGTCTGGGATGTATTCTCGGACCTCCTCGAAGCACACATCGGGGCTGTAGAAGCCAGCCATCTCTTCATAGCTTTCCAGGAGCTGTCTTACCCGTTGACCGAAAACCGCCCGCACCAAGATGTTGGCGTCGAGAACTAGGCCCTTCCTCGGATTCATTTACGCCTGCCGGCGCGCCACCGCTTGAAATCCGCAACGATCTCTTCTTCCGAGATGCCTTTTGCTGCCAGCATCTGCCGCAGGCGAGAGGCAGCTTCCTTTAACGCCGTGCGCTCGGCTTCGCTTCGCTTGCGGCGCGCCGGGATATAATAGCCGACCGTGTCCCCATGGCGAGTGATGGCAACAGGGGCATCAGACTCCAGCAGATAGCTGGCCAGCTTTTCCCGAAATTCCCGAATCCCTACCTTGACCGTTTCCATTCAAAAACCTCCGACCAGGATTTGCGTACACAAGTGTACCACTATGGACAGCTTGGGCGCAATCCCTCTAGCGGATTGGGAATAAGCGCAATTGGCAACAGCTTTGGATTTTTCGCGGAACCCGCGATTACGCCACCGATTCACGGCGCAAAATTAACCCTAGGCTCCCACGCTCTGCTTTGCCACGACGGACCGCACCGCCCGCATGATCTTTTCCTCGTCGGGCAGCACGTAGCGCTCGAGCGGCTCGCTGTAAGGGATGGGCGTGTCGAGCGCGGTGACCATGCGTACCGGCGCTTTCAGGTATTCGAATCCGTGCTCGGCCACCTCGCCCGCAATCACTGCCGCGGCCGAGGATTGACGGGGTGCCTGATCCACGAGCACGAGTCGTCCGGTTTTTTTCACTGAGGTGACGATGGTCTTCACATCGAGCGGCGCGAGCGTTCGTGGGTCCACCACTTCCGCGCTGATTCCTTCTTTGGCCAGCTCTGCGGCCGCCGCCAGCGATTTTTTCACCATCCAGGCCGTGGCCACGATCGTAACGTCGCTTCCCACCCGCTTGATGTCCGCCACGCCGAACGGGACCACGAAATCGCCCTCGGGCACCTCGCCTTTGTCCAGCATCAGCATGTAGTGGTGCAGATAGACCACCGGATTGTCGTCGCGAATCGCCGCGGTGAGCAGCCCCTTGGCGTCCGCGGGCGTCGAGGGCACCGCCAGCTTCAGCCCGGGAATTCCCATCATCGTGTGGTAGAGACAGTTGGAGTGCTGCCCGGCCCATCCGGCCGCGAATCCGAATCCGGCCTTCAGCACCAGCGGAACTTTCACCTGTCCACCGGACATGTAGCGCAGCCGCGGCGCTTCGTTGATTACCTGGTCGAAGGCCACCAGCATGAATTCATTCATGTATAGCTCGATGATGGGCCGCAGTCCGGTCATCGCCGCTCCGACGCCCGCGCCGATTTCCGCCGTTTCCGAGATCGGCGTGATGCGAACGCGATCCTTGCCGAAACGCTTCAGAAACGGATCGCGCTCCGTCATGGCCATATTCTGGCCGTAGAAGATGACGTCGGGATCGCGCTGCATTTCTTCCATGATGGCTGCCGCCATCGCTTCTGCGAACATCATCTCTCGTGCCATCCTGCCCTCCCGCAGCTCCGCCGTTCCTCGGTATTCGGTTCTTTGTACTTCGATTTTCGAATTTCAATTTTCGAGTTTCGCCTCTCTCTGCTACGCGTACACGTGTTTCACGGCGTCTTCCGGCCTGGGCAGCGGGCTGGCCAGCGAGAATTGCACGGCGTCTTCCATCTCCGTCGCTACCCGGTCTTCGATCTGTTTCGCCGCGGCGTCCGTGAGCCTGCGGTTGCCTGCGAGGCGCGTACGGAATTTGACGATGGGGTCTTTCGACTTCCACTCGGCGTATTCGGCCTTGTTGCCGTAAACTTCCACGGCTTCGTGCTCCGGGAATTGCGTGGGCACGGGAGGCACGGTGATGGCGTTGCCGTGCGCGCTCAGGCGGTAAAACTTGGCTTCCACCAGGCTCGGCCCTTTCCCCGCGCGGGCCCGCTCGGCGGCGCGTCCCACGGCTTCGAAGACTTCGAGAATTTCCGTGCCGTCCACCGTTTCGCCGGGGATGCTGAACGCCTGCGCCTTCTGCGAGAGCGGATCGCCCGCCATCTCGTTGGCGTCCTCCAGGCTCACGTGCGTGTAGGCTTGGTACTGATTGTTTTCGAGCACGTACACCACGGGCAGCTTCCAGATGGCGGCGAGATTCAACGATTCGAAAAACGCGCCCTGCTTCGTCGAGCCGTCGCCGAAAAAGCAGTACACGACCTGCCCGGTCTTCTTTACCTGCGCGGTGAGCCCCGCACCGGTTGCGTGCGCGATGCTCTGCGCGATGATTCCGGAGGTGCCGGGGAAATGCCGCGCCGGATCGGCCAGATGCATCGAACCGCCGAATCCGCCGCACACGCCGTCTCTGCGTGAGTAGATTTCCGCCATCAGGTTGCGCGCCGGCGTGCCCAGCACCAGCGGATAGCCATGACAGCGGTAGCTGGGCATCACGAGATCGTTTTCCGCGCGCGTTGCCAGCGCGCCGACGATGGCGCCCTCCGCCCCGTCGCCCAGATGCGTGTGGCCGCGAATCACGCCGGGATGCTCGGCGAACGTGCGCTTGACTCGCTCCTCGAACTCGCGGATGCGCAGCATTTGCGTGTACATCCAGATCAACCGTTCGCTCGACAGCGCTTCAGCTTTCATCATTTGCTTCCTCCCCGGGCCTGCCTCACTGCGCGGTGTCTCCCGGCTAGCCGATCTGGCAGATGGCGTCGCCGATGGGCACCTCAGCCTTTTCCTGCGCGAGTATCTTCAATAGGGTGCCGTCCACCGGCGAATCCAGTTCGTAGCTCACCTTTTCCGTTTCGAGCTCGACCACGGGTTCGCCCTTCTCGACGCGCTCGCCCACGCGCTTCAGCCAGCGGACGACGCTGACTTTGCTGGTGTTCATTCCGCCCGTCTTCGGCACTCGAACGTCCGTTATGCTGATGGCGATTTTCCTTCCGCAGCGAATTTCTAAACGCTCTTCGATCATTCGAACACAAATGTCCTGCGGCCGTAGGCGAGCACGCGATGCTCGAGATGCAGTCGCACCGCGCGGGCCAGCACCACGCGCTCCAGATCGCGGCCCTTGCGCTTCAGGTCTTCGAAGGTGTCGCGATGGCTCACCCGCGTCACGTCTTGCTCGATGATCGGCCCGTCGTCCAGCCGGTCCGTCACGTAGTGGCTTGTCGCTCCGATCAACTTCACGCCGCGCTCGTGGGCCTGCTTGTAGGGTCCCGCGCCCACAAACGCGGGAAGAAAGGAATCGTGGATGTTGATCATCCGGTTCGGATACCGCGCCACGAACTCGGGTGTGAACACCTGCAGGTAACGCGCCAGCACGATCAGGCCGATGCGGTGCTCGGCCAGCAGCGACAGTTCCTTCGCCTCCTGCTCTTTCTTCGTGGCGGCGGTGATCGGGAACACGTGATAGGGGATCCGAAACTGTTCGGCGAGCGGCAGCAGGTCCGGGTGATTGCTCACCACCATGGCTACTTCGCAGCGCAGCTCGCCCGAGGCGTGGCGCAGCAGCAGGTCATACAGGCAGTGGTCGTATTTCGAGACGAAGATGGCCACGCGCTCGCGTGCCTCCGAGAAATGGAGTTCCCAGTTCATCTTCATCGATTCCGCGACGGGGGCGAACTTCGCGCCGATTTCGTGCCGCGGAATCCGGAAGCCGTCGAGCTCCCACTCCACACGCGTGAGGAACAGCCCCGTTTCCGTGTCGATATGGTGATCCGAGTGCACGATGTTGCCGTTGTTTTCGAAAATGAAATTCGCGATGCGCGCCACCAGCCCGCGCTGGTCCGGCCCGGTCACGAACATTGTGGCTGTGGCGTTCATTTCCTCTCGCACCTTCGCAAATCCGGTGACTGCCGCGGCGCTGTGTTCCCGCGGCTCTCGCTACCTCCGGCCCCCTTCAATTCTTGCCATCGGCTTTTCGGCCTGTGGAGGCTGGCCGGAACTCGCCGCAGCTTCCACGCCCTTTTCTCCGTCGCTCCGGCCCGCCGGCGCCGGCTGGATCGTCACCAGCGGGCGCTGGTGGCCGGGACGGTTGTCGCGCTCGAGGAAATAATTGATCCAGGAGCTCGTGCCGGTGAGCGCGCGGTCGGGCGGAGGAATGTAGGTCTTCAGCCCCTCCACCTCCTGCGCTGCCGCCGCGCGCTCGTACACGCCCACCCAGATGCACGGTTTGTCCACCACTTCGCAGCGCCCGTTCGACGTGCCGCCGCACGGGCCGTTCCGCAGATGTTTCGGACAGGTTTGTGGACAGACGTACTCCATGTGTCCCAGCACGCAATTGCCGCAGGCCTCGCAACCGAACATGGGATGCTTCAGGGCATACTCCACGCGCTCGAGGCCGCGCGCCATCGCCGGCCGCCGGTCAAACCAGGCAAATGCAGCGGTCAGCGTTCTTCGCAGAGCGCCTTCCGCGCGGACGTCGAACGTTTTTCCCATCGCGTCTAAAACGCGCGGAACCATGCCTCGTGCCGCGGGCAGCTTCGGCGCGGATTGGCCCAGATAGAAACCGTTTTTCGGCGCGTAAGCCAGCTCCTCCGCGAATTCCTCCCATCGCGGCGCCAACGCCTCCGAGCGTTTGATAATCCAGCGAATGTGGTCCGCCTGGTGGTCGCCGCCGAGGTACGCCCCCGCGTATCCGAGGCCGCGCAGAATCGCCACCGTGCGCGCCGCGCGTTCCAGACGTGCCGCCGCGCCCTTATCCGCGGCTTGCGTCTCCTCGCGAATCTTCTCCACCAGCTCGGGCGCCACCCAGCATCCCGGCGGTTCGCCCTTCGACATTTTTTCCGCGGCCTTCGCGCCCAGCACATAGACGCTGCCGAGCACGGGTTTGCTGATGCTGCGCTCCGCCAGGTACTGCCGCAGCTCGCGGAATTTGCGCACGTCGTACCCGAGTTGCGTGATCGCATAGTCCGCACCCGCCGCGAATTTCTTCTCGAGCTTCAGATACTGGTACCGGCAATCCGCTTCGGTGTATTTGAACGGAGAGACCGCCACGGCGATCCAGAACGCCATGCCGCCGCGTCGCAGCTCGTCCATCATGCGCACGAGCTGCACGGAGTCGAGGTCGAACACCGGCGGAGGCGCGTTCGCGCCACTGCTCTTCGGATAATCGCCGGTCAGCGCCAGCACGTTTTCGATTCCTAGCGCGTTCAGGTCGGCGAGCGCGTGCTGGGCCGCGGCCACATCGCGGTTCACGCACGTCAGGTGGATGTTCGGAGTCAGGCCGCGGGCGCGTGCCGCCGTTCCCACGCGGATGGGGTCGTGGCCCATGGCGCCGCCGGCATAACTCGTGATGCTGCCGGCCACGACTCCGGGCACGCGGGCCAGTTGCGAAGCCACTTCGAGCAGGCGCGACTCGCGCGTCAGCCGGCTCGCCACCAGCTCGACCACGTAGCAGAACCGGCCGTTCGCGAGCGCCTCTCGAAGAGGATTCGGCTGTGGCATCTCACTGTCCCAGTTCTTTGCGAACCAGCCGCGTGCCTTCCACCATAGCGCACAGTTTTGCGAATGCAATGTCGCGCGGCAGGTGGAAACAGCCGCAATCGGGCAGCACCGTCACCCGCTCGGCGGGAACAAATTCGAGCGCTTTGCGCACGCGCTCGGCAACCATGTCCGCCGTCTCCACCGCCTGCGTTTTCACGTCGATCACGCCCACGCCCAGCTCGAACGGCGGCTTGAATTCGCGGAACAGGTCCAGGTCTTCTCCGCCGCGCCGCGCGAACTCGAGAGTCAGTTGGTGCACCTTCGCGTCCAGGATCCGCGGAAACAGATAGCGGTAGCTGCCCTCCCAGGAGGGCTTTCCATAACGGTTCCCGTAACAGATGTGCACCACGATTTTCGCGTCCACGCCTTCCACCAGCGTGTTCAACACTTTTACGCACCAGTCGAGGTCATCGGGAAATCCGGAGTAATACGGCTCATCGATTTGGATGACTTTCGCTCCGGCCTTCACCAGTTCCTTCATCTCCAGGTTCAGCACGCGCGCCAGGTCCGTGGCCAGCGCTTCCTCGTTCGGGTAGAACTCGTTGTGAATCCTCTTCGTGAGCGCATGCGGGCCGGTGACGCAGAACTTCGTTTCGTGGTCCGTAAAGCTGCGCAGGAACCGGAAATCGTCGGCCACTCCCACGAGCGCCATCGGCAATTTTCCCTGCACCGAGCAGTTGTAGAAGTCGTAGTAGAACTTCTTCGACGAGCGGTCGATTTGCACTCCCGGCAGCCGCTCCAGGAAGTAGTCCATCATGTTGTCCCGGCGCAGCTCGCCGTCCGTGATCACATCCACTCCCGCTGCTTCCTGGTCTTTGATCGCCGCCTTCACCGCGTTGTCGTGGATTTCGTCCAGGTCGTGGCGGCTGATTCGCCGCGCGAAATACTCCGTCTTCAGCCGCTCGAGCCATCCCGGCATCGAGTAGCTGCCTACCACTGATGTGGGCAGAAGGGGCAATTTCATGGTCTACTCCCGTTGCGTCGTGTACAAAATGGATGTGCGCGAGCCCTCGCGGTAGCGGAACGGCGCGAAATGCACGTCGTAGCCGGCCCGTTCCGCCGTCTCCCGCAGCAGCAGTCCGTTTACCCAGTTCACAATCGAGCCGTCCAGCTTTCCCGGGCCGTGGAACCCCAGTTGGTACTCGCTCCAGTGCGTCACGAAGATGTCCTGCACCTGCAGGTATCCGCGCGTGGAAAGCAGCGGGAGCGTATTGCGAAAACTTTCCAGCGCTCCCGAATTCAGATGGAAGCGCACATCGCTGGGCGCCTCGCGCAGGATTTCGTCCAGCCGGCTGCGGTCCAGTTCGCCCGGCAGCGATTCCGCGCGTACGTCGTCCACGCACACCAGCCGCTCCTCCAGGCGCATCGCCGCCCATACCTGCTGCCAGAAGTTGACGCCCCTCGCCCGGTCCGCGAAATGTTCCGGGCCGGCTTCCAGCAGCCGTTCGATGCATCGCCCCAGATCCCGCGCCGAAAGCTCGTACTCCTTCGCGATGCGCTCCGCGTCGCCGGCGGGCAGATAGGCGCGCACTTCCACCACGTATAGCCGGCCGTCGCGCCGCGCCATCTCTTCGTCCGGCAGGTTGTCGTACACGTTCGTCATGTGGATGTGCTGGATTTTGTGGCGGAGGAAGGACAGCGTCTGCATGGGGTTCAGCGCATCGAGCACCACGAAGCTGCACTGATCCATGTGCGCCCGCACCGCCGCCTTCGAGCGCTCCAGCGTGGCCGGCGAATAATCGCCCAGCAGAAAGCGCACGCGCGGGTAGTAATTCGTGCCCCGCTCCTGGTCCAGCTTGTGGAAGCGGTCGAGCCACAGCCCGGCGCGCGTCCCCATGCCCACCCCGATTTCGAGCACGAAGATTTCCGCGGGAAGTTGCTTTTTCACGTCCAGGTCGCGCACCAGCGTCCAGAAATCGGCTACCCCGTCCGCCACGGCCTGCGGATGGTTCGCGTCGGATTTCCCGCCGGGCAGCGCCTCCTCATATCCCCGCCCCGTGGATTTTTCCCAGTCCGCCAGCCGCTGCCAGTAGAGGCGGTTGAACCGCCAGGCAATGCTCGTGCGGAACGGCCGGAACTCTTCCAGCAGCACGCGCTCTTCCTGCACTGCTCTTGGGTGTCCGAAGTCCGGATTCGCGGGAGCCATTGCTTTCAGCATCTCGGCCCTCAGCGCGCCCTGGGCAATCTGGCGCAGGTCCACGTGAACTTCAAAAAAGGGAAGGCCACCCGAGGGTTCTTCCGCGCACGGGATCACCGTGACCGCCTCGCGGAAATTCTGTTTGTACTGGATCCAGTCCAGATGCACGCACAGGTTGGCGAACTGTTCATGCTCCAGGTGGCCCTCCTCCAGCAACGACTGGAGAGTGACCACGATGTCTTGAGCGCTGGCCGCGGAAGTCTTTCGCGGCAGGTGGTTCAATTGGAGGATCATCGAATCCGCAACGGGAAACCGGGTGCTGCCTGCGGCCTGCCGAAAATCGAATCAATGTGCGTATATCGAACGATGGCCGCCCCTTACTGTAATCACGACATCTCCGCTTTCGCAAGCCCGGTGCTTTCCACCGCCCGCAGCAGCTCGCGCGCGCCGAAGGCTTCCGCCGCCGACGCGAACCCCGCCTTCCGCGGCGGCCGCGCCGCCAGATGTTTCGCCGCGAACGCCTGCACCAGCCCCGTCTGCCGGTAGCAGCAGGTTCCGTAGATCACGCACTGGGCCGAGGCCGTGCTCCCGCGTCCCAGCACCACGTCGATCGTGCGCTGCTCGCGCGTGTTTTCCCGCGGCGGCGTGCTGCCCTGGACCGCCGCGGCCATCTCCGCCAGCTTCTTTTCCTGTTCCGCCTTCGGCAGTGGCCGGATTTCCTGCTCGAATTGTTTTTCCGTGGCCACTACCGCTTCCATGATCTGCCGGTTCAGCAGCCCGCCCAGCGATTTCACGTTGGCGATCTGCGGGTCGTTGCGGAACCACACCGGATGCGGAAATCCGCCCCAGGGCAGCGCGAGTTGCGTCGTGATCGAGCCGGGCACCACCACCTCGTAGGGCTTTGCGCGCGGCCACGGTTTGTACTGGTTCTGCTCCAGGTAGAAAGCATCGGTGGGGATGACCGCAAAAATCGTTTGTGTTGAGCCAAACGTCGGGATGCCGTTGAACATGGTGAGAAATTCCAGCGTATCGATCGCCGCCGCTTCCATCATCAGCCGCGCGGCCGCGTCGCTCACTGCAGACATGAACGCGGTGCCGGGCGCGGCGAGCAGCCCTTTCGCCGCGAATTTTTCGCCCCACTTTTCCGCCACTTCGCGCGTCCAACCCTGCTCTCCGCCGATGTCCACATAGTGGCAACCGGCCTTCCAGCATGCTTCGATCACGCGCGGCCCGTTGTACAGGAATGGGCCCACCGTGTTGCACACCACCTTCGCGCCTTCGAACAGGCGCGCCAGCTCGTCCACCGACCCGGCAGTCTCTGCGATCTCGTAGTCCGCCGTTTCGATCCCGGGGACGCGGCTCATTACTTCCTCCAGCCGTTTGCGGTTGCGCCCCGCGGCCACGAAGGGCAGGTTGAATTCGCGGAGCCACTCCGCCACCAGCCGCCCGGAAAATCCGCTGGCGCCGTAAACCACCACCGGCCGTTTGTTTCCCATCGGAACCTCCCCGCACCGCGCTCGGCAGCCCGCTTCGCCCTGGCGCGGGGGCCAATTCTAGACTAGAGTTCCCCGCGCGGTAGTAGGCACCCATTCGATACCTGGTATCCAAGGAGCGCCCGCCCGTGAACCAATTCAATTGCCCCGTCAGCGTCACTGCAGACGCTATCGGCGGAAAATGGAAACCGTTGATCCTGTTTTATCTCGAGGGAGGCACGCGCAGGTTCGGCGAGTTGCGCCGGCTGATTCCGGAAGCCACGAAAAAGATGCTCACGCAGAAGCTGCGCGAGCTCGAACGCGATGAAATCATCCGCCGCAAGGTTTACGCCGAAGTGCCGCCGCGCGTTGAATACTCGCTCACCCGCCACGGCCAGAGCCTCGCGCCCATCCTGAAACAGATGTCGAAATGGGGCACGAAACACGCGGCGCGCTACCGCAGTAAGTCGCACACGCTGGCCAATATACGCACGCACATTCGATAACCGCCCTTGACATCCCGGCCGCTGGCTACGTAGAGTCCATCCGGCGCGCCTCTTCAGGCGTTTTCCGAAGGAGAACTCTTCCATGGCATCTCTGCCGGGCTATCGGCGTCCCTATCCGGGCACGCAGCCGAATCATCTGCACCCGCTCTACCGCTCGTCCCTCAAACGTGCTCCCGCGCAGCCGCTCATCTATCTGCCGCATACGCTCTCGGAAGTCACCGGCCCGCTGTTCGGCGCGGAGTCGGTGGACGTGAAAGCCTGCGACCTGACCAAACAGGGCCATGGCGACCCGCTCGGCCAGCGGATTATCGTCAGCGGCCGCGTGCTCGATGAAAACAGCCGTCCGCTCTCTCGCACGCTCGTGGAAATCTGGCAGGCCAACTCCGCAGGCCGCTACCTCCACCGCAACGACCAGCACCACGCTACCCTCGATCCCAATTTCACCGGATGCGGCCACGCGCTGACCGACGACGAAGGTCGCTACCGCTTCGTCACCATTCGGCCGGGCGAGTATCCCTGGGGCAACCACTACAACGCCTGGCGCCCGGCGCACATTCACTTTTCGATTTTTGGTCCTGCCTTCGCCACGCGCCTGGTGACCCAGATGTATTTTCCGGGCGACCCCCTGATTCCTTTCGATCCCATCTTCAATTGCACCGCGGATGAGAAGGCGCGCAACCGCCTGATTTCCCTCTTCGACTGGGAAACCACGATTCCCGTCCACGCTCTCGGCTACAGATTCGACATCGTACTCGCCGGGCGCGACGCGACGCCCATGGAGTTTTGAAATGAGCCTGCAAGCAACCACCTCGCACACCGTCGGTCCGTTTTTCTCGATCGGCCTCACGCGTCTGAGCCACTCCGATCTCGCCGGCCTGGGCGTGGCCGGCGAACGCATCGCCATCGAAGGGCGCGTACTCGACGGCGACGGCAATCCCGTTCCCGACGCGCTCATCGAACTCTGGCAGGCCAATTCCCACGGCAAATACGCGCATCCCGAGGACAAACAGGAAAAATCCGTCGAGACCGGTTTCAAAGGCTACGGTCGCCAGCCGACCGACGACGCGGGCAAATTCCGGTTCACCACCATCAAGCCGGGCCCTGTGCCCGGCCCCGACGGCAAGCCGCAGGCACCCCACATCGCGGTTTCCGTGTTCGCGCGCGGATTGCAGCGCAGGCTGGTGACGCGCATTTATTTTCCCGATGAGGCGGCCAACGCCGCGGATTTTGCCTTGAATCGCGTGGATCCCGCGCGCCGCGGGACCCTGATTGCGAAGAAGGTCGCCGGACAGGCCGGCGTTCTGGAATGGAACGTGATCCTGCAGGGCGCCGGCGAAACCGTTTTCTTCGATATCGGCCTCTGAAGCCCGGCAAGCTCCGCCGTCGCGCCCTTCGGTTGCCCTACGGCAATCCCTGCTTCGAAATGTATTTCAGCATCGTGCCGAGGCTCGACTTCAGGCTGCTCGCTGCGTGGCAATAGTAATAGACGGGAACGGACTGCCGCGCACTCCCCTGCGCGCGGTAGAGATACACGCATGCGTAGACGGATGGATCGTTCGAGCTGCTCCCCGCCGCGAATTCATCGGTTACGGAATTGTGTCCGGTGCTGTTGCCGGGATGGCCGCCGGGGCCGAGTCCTTCTCCCTGCGGCTGTCCCGCAGTTTGTGAATACTGCAGCGTGCGGCCAGGGTTTCCGTTTCCTGTGGCGGCAGTTGGGTCGCGTACCGCCCCGGCGACGAACACATAGTTCGCCTTCTGCTCGTCGTAGCACGCGCCCGGAAGCTGCTTCGCAATTTCCTTCGTCATCCATTTCTGTAAATCCTGCCAATCACGTGGCGCCACGTTCAATAGCTCGTAGGGACGGTAAACCGCTGAGGTCACAGTTTTCGTGGTATCACCCGGTTTTGCTCCGTGCCACGCGCGGTTCAAATCCTCCCATTCGTGGGCCAGTTCCGTGGCGGCAGGGCGGTCCTTCCATGCCGCCACTTTCGGCGGCAAATCCCACTGGTTGATTTTTTTCGTATCCTGGGCGGCGAACACCATCGTGGGCGGGGGTATTGCCGGGGTCGAGAGCAATCCGATTACTCCCGCGTCCGCCGGCGCAAGTGAAACATGCTCTTTGCAGCCCTCCAGAGTTGGCTTCTCCTGGCCGTACGCCGCTGGCACGCACAGCAGAACCAAAAGCGCCGCTCCCGCCCCCGCCAGTCGCATGCGCATAGTCACCTCTGAGCAGCCCAGCGCTATCCCCACACCCGCTTCGCAGTTTCCACCGTGAGCCGCAGCTTGGCCCACTGCTCGTCCTCGGTCAGCAAATTTCCTTCCATTGTCGAGGCGAACCCGCATTGCGGGCTCAACGCCAGATTTTCGAGTGGCACGTACCGCGACGCCTCTTCGATTCGCCGCGCCAGCACGTCGGCGCTTTCCAGTCTTGGCAGCTTCGAGCTGATCAGTCCCAGCACCACCGTCTTCCCCTTCGGGATGAATCGCAGCGGTTCAAACGTCCCCGAGCGTTCGTCGTCGTACTCGAGCAGGAAGCGGTCCACCTCCATCGTGGTGAATAATTTTTCCGCGATGTTGTCGTAGCCGCCCTCGGCGTACCAGTGGCTGCGGTTGTTCCCGCGGCACAGGTGAACCGCCAGCGTCACCCCCGGCCGCCGCGCCGCCTGGAAGCACGCGTTGTCCGCGCGGATCGCTTCCTCCAGCGCCGCGTCCGGATTCTGGCCCATTTCCGTGCGGATCCATTCCCGCCACTTCGGGTCCATGTAATAGCTGTAGCGTGGCGCGTCAATCTGGATGTAGCTCACCCCCCCGCCGGCCAGCATGGCCATTTCCTTTTTCATGATTTCCACGATGTCCGCCAGCATGGCCGACGGGCTCGCATAGGCCTTCTCGCTGACCCCGCGTTTGTACGATATGGCCGGGAACTGCGTGGAGCTGGGGAGCGTCATTTTGATTGCGCCCGGGCAGTGCGCCTTCAGGTAGGGGAGCTCGTGACCCGTGAGCGGGCGCACCTGCCGCAGTTTCTTGGTCACGATTCCGGTGACGCTGCTCACCGCCGTTTTCCCGCCCTTTTCTTTATCCTCCGCTTTCCACGAGCGGGCCACGGCGTCGCCGAAGTCGAAGCCTTCTACCGCGTCCGTAAAATCGCTCATAAAGTTTTTCCGGCGCAGCTCGCCGTCCGTAAAAATGTCGAAGCCCAGCTCTTCCTGCTTCGCCAGCACGCGCGCGATGTGTTGATCTTCGAGTGCGTGGAGCTGCGCGGAGCCGGGGCTCGCCTTTCGCGCCTCCAGCAATTCCGCCGGCCTCAAAAAACTCCCCACCTGGTCCGCTCGATATTTTGCCGCCATGATTGGTTCCCCTTTCGCCGTCTGGTTTTCTCCTCGACTCCATGCACTCCGTGTCTCCGCGAACTTTGTGTTGAAGCTTCCTTATGTTCCCGTGTCCGCGAACTGCGCCAGCGTCGTTTCGTACGCGCGCGTCGCCAGCTTTTCCAGCGGCCAGTTGCGCATCTCCGCGTTCAGCACCTCGATGCCGTACGGCCCCCGGTATCCCGCTCGTTCCACAGCGGCGATAAATCCCTTCACGTCGAACTCGCCCTCGCCGCACAGCCTGCGGTGATTGATGGTGTCTTCGTGCAGGCTCCACGGCGCCTGGAACGTCCCGTCGTTCAGCTCGACCCCGAGCAAATATTCGCCCGGCATCCGCGCCACAGCCTCATGCGGAATCCCGAGTTTCACCACGTGCCAGGTGTCCAGCATGATTCCGCCATTCGCCGCCCCAGCGCCTCGCACCAATTCGATCGCGCCTTCCAGCGTGTCGACATTTGCGAACGGCATCAGCTCGAACAGAATCCGTGTTCCGTGTTCCGCCGCTTCGCGGCACAGCCCGGCGAAGCATTCCACCAGCCGCGGCATTGGGCACTTCTCTTTGAAAAAATCGCCCACTTTGATGTGCCGCGCGCCCAGCGCCTCCGCAGCCGTCATCAGCATCCTCCGCGTAACGTCCGACCGCGCTTTCCGCTCGCCCTCCCTAAACCAATCCGTCAGAAATTCCAGCTCCAGATGCTCGATCCCGTGATCGTCCAGAATCCTCTTCATTTCCGGCAGCGACCGCTTTTCGAGCGTGTGCGCCAGATCTGTGTGCCAGATGCCGACTCCTTTGAATCCCGCGCGCGCCGCCGCTGCGACGCGGTCCTTGAAATCCAGCGGGCTCCAGTCGCGCTCTGTGTGCGGCTGCGCGCCTCCGGCGATCGTCCAGTACGACGCCACCAGCTCGACGGTTCCTTGCACATGCATCTCGGGAGACTAAATCTCCTCGAACGGCAGACCGACGTAATTTTCCGCCAGCGCGGTCATCGCCGCCCGCGAACTCGTTACGTAGTCCAGCTCCGCCATGTGAATCTGCTCCGCGAATTCGCTTCCTCCGCCGACGTGCAGCATCGTGGTCATCCAATTCGAGAATCGCTCCGCCTTCCACACCCTGCGGAGACAAATCTCCGAATAGCGCTCCAGCAGTTCCGTGCGGCCCCGCTTGTAGAATTCCTCGAGCCCTCGCGCGAATACGCGCACGTCCGCTGCCGCCAGATTCAGGCCTTTCGCTCCCGTCGGCGGCACGATGTGCGCCGCATCGCCCAGAAGATAGAGCCGGCCGTATTGCATCGGCTCCGCCACGAACGCGCGCATCGCCGTCACCCCCTTCTGCGTGATCGGCCCTTCCTCGAGCTTCCATCCGTCGTCGGTTGCAAACCGCGCTTGCAATTCTCCCCAGATGCGCGCGTCGGGCCAGCCCGCCAGGTCTTCGTCCGGCGCGCATTGCAGATACAGCCGCGAGACTTCCGGCGACCTCATGCTCAGCAACGCGAACCCGCGCTCGTGCCGCGAATAGATCAGCTCGTCCGACGATGGCGCCACACTCGCCAGAATGCCCAGCCACCCGAACGGGTAGACCTCCTCGTGTGTGCGCAGCTCCCCCGCCGGTATCGCCGGCCGGCACACGCCGTGAAACCCGTCGCAGCCGGCAAGGAAGTCACAGGAAACTTCGTGCTCTTCACCGCCGGAACGGAACCGGATGCTCGGCGCCGCGCTCTTCAGTTCCGCCACGGAAACGTCTTCGGCCTCAAAAAATATCCGTGCCCCCGACGCGAGCCGCGCCGCGATCAAATCCTTCACCACCTCGTGCTGCCCGTACACGGTGATGGATTTCCCCCCGGTCAGTTCCGGGAAGTTCACGTGATGGCTCTTCCGCCGGAATCGCAGATAAATTCCGCTGTGGACCAGTCCCTCCCGCTTCATCCTCTCGCCGGCGCCAATCTGCTTCAGCAATTCCGCCGTCCCGTGTTCCAGCACGCCCGCGCGGATGCGGCTCTCGCAATACTCCCGGCTGCGGTTTTCAACCTGGACCGACTCGATTCCTTGCAAGTGCAGCAGGTGTCCCAGCAGCAGGCCTGCCGGGCCGGCTCCCATAATGCCGACCTGTGTTTTCATCCGCTTCATGCGATTCCCGTCTTCGCCAATAGTGCGTCGAACGGATCCCCGCGCCGGCCGTTCCCCAATCTCACTTCCGCCGCCGGGAACTCCTCACAAAACGCCGTTTCACTTCCTCGGGGACCGCATGGCCTTCCAGCCGTTCGCTTCCGCCCTTCGCTTGCTTCACCCAGACGCGTGCTTCATCGATCTCCGCCGCCAGCTCCCGGCCCCTCAAAATCCGGTGATGCACGGAAAAGCTGCTGCGCCCCCATTCCACGATGTGCGACTCCACCACCACCGTGTCTCCGGACCGCGATGGCACGAGGAATCTTCCGCGCGCGCCCACAATCGGAATCCCCGCGATCCGATATCGCTTCATCATTTGCGGCTTCGGCAATCCTGCCCGCGCGAACAGCGCGTTCGTGCACGCGTCGCAATATTCGAAATAGCGCGGGAAATAGACAATCCCCGCCGGGTCGCAATCGCCCCACTCAATCAAAATCTTCTTCCGGTTCGTCAGCATGCCGGCCTTCATGCGACGCTTTCCAGCAGCACCGCAATCCCCTGTCCCCCGCCGATGCATGCGGAGGCGATTCCGTAGCGTTTGTGCGCCGCGCGCAGTTCTCGTGCCAGCGTCACGCTCAGCCGCACTCCCGTCGCCGCCAGCGGGTGCCCGATGGCGATCGCTCCTCCGTTCACGTTCAGCTTTGCGCGGTCGAGCTTCAGCTCGCGTTCCACTGCCATCACCTGCGCTGCAAACGCTTCGTTGATTTCGAACCGGTCTATCGCTCCGAGGCTCAGCCCCGCGCCTGCCAGCACCTTCCGGATCGCGGGCGCCGGCGCGATGCCCATGATCTCCGGAGGCACTCCCACCGTCGCCACCGCCGCGATGCGCGCCAGCGGCTCGATGCCGCGCTCCTTGACCCACGCCCCGGAACCCAGCAGCGCCGCCGCCGCGCCGTCCACTATGCCGGAGCTGTTCCCGCCGGTCTGCACGCCCCCGAACGCGGGCGGAATCTTCGCCAGCGCCTCGTAGGGCGACGGCCGGATGTGTGTATCCGCTTCAAGTTTTTCCGTGCCTTTCGCCAGGCGGATGCCGCGCGCCTTGTATCCCACCAGCTCGAACGTCTCATTCACCAGCGGCGCGATTTCTCCCGAGAGGAAGCAGCTCTTCTGCGCGGCCACGGCGCGCGCGAAGCTCGATTCGGCGTAGCGGTCCGCTTCTTCCCGCGTGATCCCGTATTGTTTCGCCAGCGTTTCCGCTGTCTGCCCCATGGTTTTGTCGGGACACGTATCCAACAGCGCCTCCCACAGAAAATCTTTGAACTCCACCTGGCCCATCCGGAATCCGCCGCGATGCGTATACGCCGCAATCGGGTTCCGGCTCATGGATTCCGCGCCCACGCAAAGGCCGAGTTCGATTTTCCCGAGCGTGATGGCATCGGCGGCCTGTGCGATGGCCTCGAATCCCGTCCCGCACACGCGTTGCACCAGCAGCGCCGGCCGGTCCACCGGCACGCCGGAGTAAAGTCCGATGTGCCGCGGCAGCACATACGCGTCGAAGCTGGCCTGCGCCACGCTTCCGGCAATCACTGCGCCCACTTCGCCGGGCGCCGTCTTCGACCGCTCGAACACCGCCCGCGCGGCTTTGATTCCCAGATCGATCGGCGACATCAGCCCCGCCGCGCCGTTGTAATCCGCAAATGGCGTCCGAACGCCGTCCACCAGCCACACATCGTTATAGGCGATGAACATTCCGCCTTCGTTGCCGCTCATTCCCGTTTCCTTTCTCGCTCGCCTGCGCCGTCGCTCATCCGTCCAGTGCCTTCCTGAACTGCGCCAGCCGCTTCAGATTTGCGATGCGCGAAATGTCCCCCGCAGTCGTCACGATGGCCGGCTCGAGTTGCCGGGCCGTTTCCGCCAGCCTGTCGTCCCTGTCGGTGTTCTCGACGCCGTCAAACGCGTTCACCGGCAGGGCAACGCCCCACATCGGCGAATCCGCCGCGCCATCCGCGCGCACTTCCCTCTTTGATGCCTCGCTCCATGCCGGGCACACGATGCATGCCGACGCCGCGCCCCCGCAGGCAACCACTGGACCGCGCGCATCGCCCGCGGCCAGCAGCAGCACGGGAAGCGCCTCGTAGAACCGGATAATATTGATGGTGGTCGAAAGCTGTGACACGCCATCCTCCACTCGTTCCGGCTCCAGGCCCGCCGGAATTCGCTCCTGGATCAGAATCACGTCCGCACCGGCTTCCAGCAATGCCCGCGCGATTTCCGCCAGCGCCGCGCCTGATGCCTCCAGCGCCGCACGCGGCATGGGGCCGCTCGTCCCCGCCCCGTCTTCGTTCGCCTGCAGGAGCATTCTCGCCAGCGCCACCGGGCCGGTGAGTCCCGCCATCAGCAACGTGGAGCCGCGCAGTGCATCCTTCATTCGCCGGACCACTTCCACGGCTACCGGCACACGTCCGCTCTGCGCGGCCGTTTCGGGAGTGCGCATCCCCCCCGGCAATCGGTCTGCTGTAGCGCCCCGGGGCCATCGGAGCTTCGCCGGTCCTTCCTCCGTCTCCCAATGGAGCGCCGCGCCCAGCGCCTCGGCCTCCACAAACGGCTCGAAGTAGCACGTCACGCCGTCCGCAGGCAGATGGGCGCGCACCTGCCGCAACGCGCTCGCGATCTTCGTTGGGTTCGAAAGAAATGTCCGCAGCGGCACGTTCTCTATGCGCGCCCCCAGCGAAAACACTATCGGCAAAAACAGCGGTCGCGACGGCGCTTTCCCTTCCAAGAACTCTTTCACCGCCCGCCGCGAATTCGAAGCCGCACCCATCGTTCACGGCCTGAACACCGGCCCCAGCGGCTTCGCCTCCGGCCACGAGCCGTACCATTGCAGGATTTCTTTCGGCGGGCTTTGCTGGCTCCAGGCGCGCTCGAATTCCGCGAAGGGTTTTCCCCGCGCGAGCCGCGCCCGCCGCTCCTCGTCGCGTTGCTCCCGCGTTTTCTCCGCGTCCAACTTCCGGCGCTCCGCGTCGTAGGCCACCCGGTAGATGTTTCGCGCCGTCCATTCGGAGATTATGTTCTTCCGCAGGTCTTCCAGCACCTCCGCCGGGTCGCGCTCCAGCGGGTCGCCGTACCCGGGCCCGCCCCCGCTGAATCCGAACAGCAGGTCGCCCTCTTCAAACACTTTTGGCGTTCGCGCCACTAGCTCGAACGACCACTCCCCTTCGATCGTCTTTTTCTCCAGGATGTCGTGAAGATCGAGCGTCACCGGCGAGCCGCCCTTGCCCATTTTTTCCAGCAGGTTGGCCTTCCTCACGCTGATTCCCGGGATCGGCGCCGACGCGTAACCGCCGAACAGCGGCTGCCCCAGCGGCACTTTGCTCCCGTTACCCATGCACATCGACACCAGGTTCGGCATTTTGTGGATCATCCACTGCTGCACACCGCCCGAGCCCCCGCGATGCAGCCCGTGACCGCACGAATCTTTCCAGTGCTGCGAGAGCGTCACCGTCACCGGCAACTCGCCCTCCACCTGCTCCGAATCGGGCGCGCGCCCAAACGCGCACCACGCGAATCCGTAGGCGTCCATTCCGTCTTCCGCGGCGCGCCCGCCCTGGCCCATCGTGTTCAGCGCGAACGACAGCACGTCCGCCACCGCCAGCTTCCACTGCGAGAGTCCCGCGCAGATCTGCGACGTGTGCTGGCTGCCCGGCGCCGCCGCGATCTGCCGCCACATCCCCGCGCTCGAAAACGCCATCTTCGCGAACGCGTTGTGCGTCGCGCACCGCGCCTGCATCCCGATGAATACGCAGCAGCTCGTCGCCGCCAGTTTGTCCGGGTTCAGCAGTATCCCCTCCGGGAACACGAAATCGATGGGCGCGAACGTCGTGCTGCAGATCGGCAGGTCGTGGAAGATGTATTCGTACATGAAGTTCGCGATGTGGCCCACTACCGCCTGCGGATGTACGTTGTAGGACGACGGCGTCTCCGGCGATGTGCCGTGGAAATCGAACGTGAGCCGTTCGCCCTGCTTGATCAACGTCAGATGGCACGCGCGCACCAGCCCGGGCTCCCATCCCATCGCATCGTTGAACACCACCGCGCGGAATTTCCCGTCCGGCAGCGCCGTCACGCGCTTCCTCGCGCCCGCCTCCGCCGTGTCACACATCTTCCGCAGCAGCCCGATCACGAACTCCGCGCCCCGCTTATCCGCGAGTTCCAGAAGCCGGATCCGCACGCGGTCCGCCGTCGTGCACCGCGCCCGCAGGTCGGAAATGAACATGGCCGGCGCTCGTAGCCCGTACACCGAATAAAACTCCAGAAAATCGTTTCGTAGCTCGTGGTTCTCGCCGATTTTCATCGGCGGCATGTTCAGCCCTTCCTCGAATCGCGACTTCGCGCTCACCGGCATCCCGCCCGGCTCCGTCGCTCCCGTTTCCGTGGTGTGCAGCGCCGCGGAAGCCCACGCCAGCAGCTTTCCTTTGTGGAACACCGGCATCAGGCAC
>Ga0187803_10000300_pt1 | contig 20417 bp, 15 predicted proteins | sample NC_wetland_sal_i_2_FD_132425 | JGI IMG/M metagenome (GOLD analysis project Ga0187803, IMG submission 132425) | Wetland sediment microbial communities from Neuse River Estuary, North Carolina, USA - Control_3 | ecosystem: Environmental > Aquatic > Freshwater > Wetlands > Sediment | place: USA...
ACGGAAAGCTCCATGTGCTCGCCCAGATGCCATCCCCATCGGAGATCCGCGGTCTGGTAAGCAGACACCTTCTGCGCCGGCAAGGCGCTCACGTACCGGTAGGTCAGGTCCAGCTCCAATCGTTTGGGCAGGTTCACGAGCGACTGGAACGTCAGCATCTGGCTTGGGCTCGAACCCAGGTAGTTGGCCAACAGTCCGCCCACGTCCGTGTACCCGGGAGCGTCCCGCAGCGACATGTGCAGGTAGGAGTAAGAGCCGCGCACCTGCCAACGCGAATTGATTTTCCAATCGGGCGCGATTTCCGCCCCGATGGTGTGGCCCTCGATCCCGTTCGCGTACGGCACAAGGATCACGTCGTGCGCGATGGGCGTTGCGCTTGGGATCAGCGAGAGCGGCCCGTAGTTCTGCAAATCGCGGTAGAAGTTGTAGAACCCCGTTACGTCCAGGTACACGTTTCGGGCAATCGAGGTCCGGTAACCCGTTTCGTATCCCAGCAGTTTCTCCGCCGCGAAGCGGGGGTCTCCCTGAATCTGGAAGTACACGGGAGGCGGGAGGTTTTCGATAAAGATGTTGAAGGTGACGTCCTGGTCCAAACGCGAAGGGGTGCGCACCGCGCGCGTCACCGCGCCCCAGAACGATTGGTGGTTCGTCGGCGTCCAGAGCAGGCGCGCGCTGGGCTGAAATTCGAAGCCGCTGAAGTTGTTGTGCTCCAGCTTGGTGCCCGCCGTGAGCGACACCTTGTCGCGCACGATCGGCAGCTCGTACTGCACAAACCCGCTGTAAATCGTGTCCGTCTGTTTGGCCGGCGTAAAGTTCACCCCGGCGGACGATTGCGTGAAGTTGCTCGGGCTGATTCGCGCTCCCAGCCCCCAGGTGAGTTCCTGGCCGTGAGGGATCCGCAGGTGGTCGATGAAGTCGAGGTCAAACGTATCCCGCGTCTCGCCCAGCTCCAGGTCTTGAAAGTTCGTGCGGTCGAAATACGCCTGCAATTGAAAGCCGGAACCCTCCTGGGTCTGGTGCGTCCATCGCGCCACGATATTGCCCCCGGAGACGAAGGCGTTGTCGTCCGGCTGCAACTCGGCGGCCGGCGAAAACGTGGCGATGGACACGCGCTCTCCCGTCTCCCCGCGGTACGTGTCTCCCTGCACGGTGAACGTGTCGCGGTCGCCCGCTTTCCAGTCCGTCCGGAATCCCAATTGCCCGATTCGCCAGTCATCGAATCCGTCGCCGGTCGAGTGGAACTCAGGCCCGCGCACAAAACCCATCCCGTAGATGCGGTAGGCAAAGTCCTTGCCCACGGTCCCGCCGAACCTGGCCGCGCCAGTGCCCTGCGTATCGTTACCTCCTCCCACGGTCGCGAGCGTTCCCTGCGTGCTGTTCGCGCTCTTGGTGATGATGTTGATCACGCCATTTACCGCGTTGGCGCCCCAAATCGTCCCTCCCGGCCCGCGGATCACCTCCACCCGCTCCACGTCTTCGAGCATCAGGTTTTGAACGTCCCAGTAGACTCCGGAGAACAGCGGCGTGTAGACGCTTCGCCCGTCAATCAGCACCAGCAACGACTTAGAAAACTGCCCCGCGAATCCCCGTATGGCAATGGACCAGTGGTCTGAATCCACCTGCGCCACCTCCACTCCCGGTACCAGGCGCAGCAATTCCGGAACACTGGTGGCGCCCGACCGCCGGATGTCCTCCTGCGTCATCACAAAAATCGCCGCGGGCGTTTTCCAAACCTGCTCCGGTTCCTTCGAGACGCTGGTGACTTCCACTTTCCCCAGGTCCTCGAGGCTCAGGTTTTTCAGTTGCGTGTCGGCACGCGGACTCGAGGCGGGGTCGTCCGGCACGCTGGCGCGCATTGCGCGGCTCGAGGCCGTAGCCAGGAGAAATCCGCATGCCAATGCGCGGGCCGCACGGCCGCGCCAGAGCGCAGCCGCGGATGCGTGATTGGGCCGGGACGAGCGCCTGCGCCCCTTCGCGCGGGGAGGTTGGGGAGCGTGAGGACAATCCAGCGTGAGCATGAGCCTCTCGTCCGTTGCGTGCAGACAAATCCGAGTTGGTTCCGTTGCTGTTCTCTCCGCTTAATCGGCTGAGACTCAGAAAACTACAGCGCGTGTGTTCGCAAGCCGCACCTGGTGGCACTAGCGGTGCCGGGCCCCCGTTTTTCTTCCGAAGCCCCTCTTCAGACGGCTCATGGCACTCGCCCCCACACGCCCCTGTGTTCAGGGCCGGGTTCCTGATATCCTCTTGCGAAGTTAGGCGGGCTTCAGACTGGCGATCGTGGCTGTCGGCCGCTCCCCATCCCTTTCAAGTGGCGGGGAAAAAGCCGATGCCGCCGTCCCAAATCCCACACGGAGAGCAACGACCGTGAAACGAAACAAGGCAGGCCGTACCCCTCATCGCATTCTGGTGCTCGACATCGGCGGCACAAACGTCAAGGTCGCGGGAACGGGAAGAACGGAAGCGATCAAGATTCCTTCCGGGCCCAAACTGACCCCAGCGCGAATGGTCAGCGAAGTCAAAAAAGCCGTGAAGGGCTGGAACTTCGATGCCGTTTCCATCGGCTATCCGGGCATGGTCGCCCACGGACGCCCGGCCCACGATCCCCGGAACCTGGGCCCCGGTTGGGTGGGATTCGATTTCCACAAGGCGTTCGGCCGGCCGGTCAAGCTGATCAACGACGCCGCCATGCAGGCCCTGGGCAGCTACGATGGCGGGCGGATGCTTTTCCTCGGGCTGGGCACCGGGCTGGGCTCCGCGATGGTGGTGGACGGGATTCTCGAGCCGCTCGAGCTCGCCCATCTTCCCTACCGCCGCGGAAAAACGTTCGAGGATTACGCCGGTCTCCGCGGCCTTGAGCAACTGGGGAAAAAGAAGTGGCGCAAACAGGTGGATCGTATCGTCAAATACTTCACCTGGGCCCTCGCCGCCGACCACGTTGTCCTGGGCGGTGGAAACTCGAAGAAGCTGAAGCGGCTTCCTCCCAAGTGCAAACTCGGCGACAACTCGCTGGCGATTAAAGGCGGGCTTCGGCTCTGGGCCAAAGCGTAGCGGCCGTTCGCGGCCCGCTGCAAGATTCAGCCTACATTCGGCACTGACGTCTGTCCTGCCGGCAAATATCGCCCTGCGCGGGCGAATCGGGAGAGTTTAGCCCTTCGTTTTCCACAGCCCATCGCGCTAGGATGTCGCCCATGCCGGGGGAGGCGTTTCAGGTCACGGGCCGTGCGGGCACCGCTCCAGGTGTGCACATCCTGAGCGTGCGCGGCGCCATCAACCAGGTCACGTCGCCTGCGTTCGACGAAGCAGTCCACGCCGCACACGCACAGCACCTGATCATCGACCTGAGCGGAGTGCCATCGATCGATTCGATGGCCATCGGGGCGCTGGTGCGGGTGTTCGTCTCCTGCAACAAATCCGGACGCAAACTGGCGCTCGTCGGGCTGAGTCACCACGTAAAGAATGTGCTACGGCTCACCGGGGTCGAGGCGCTGTTCGAGACCTACCCGACGATTCCCGAAGCCGAATCGGCGGCAGGTTGATCGAGTGTTCTTTGCGGGCACAAAGGACCGATGGCTAGCGGAAGCCGGCCCGCCGGAAACAGGTTCAGGACAGGATGGGCAGATGCGAGCAGTGAGGAGGGTGGGTGTGATTCCGTAATCTCAGATTCATCTCAGTGCCACAGGTCTGAAACCTTGAGATTGTATGCATTTCGAGCGCCAAGTACATGTACGAGCAACATAGAAGGAGTGGGGAGGAGAGATGAGCCGAATTCCTGGGTTTGTGGTGATGGTTGTGGGAGTGACTTCCCTGTTTGCGCTGGCGAGCCGCCCGGCCCACGCGCAGGTGACCGGTGGCCTGGCAGGAATTTCGGGCATTGTCCATGACTCGAGCGGCGCGGTGGTCCCCGAGGCAAAGGTAGTAGTGTCCAATCCGTCGAAGGGGGTCAGCATCACCCTGCACACTTCGGGCGGCGGAGTCTTCAACGCGCCTTCGCTTTTTCCCGCGTCCGGTTACAACGTGACCGTGGAAAAGCAGGGATTCACCAAATACGAAGTCAAAGATATCGTGCTAGAGGTCGGCCAAGATCTAAACCTTGTGGTGACCCTCTCGATTGCCAGTGCCACTGCCCAGGTGGAGGTTATCGGCACAGCTCCCGCGGTGGACGAAACCAAGACCGACGTTTCTCAGGTGATTGGCTCCCAACAAATACTTGACCTGCCCATCAATGGGCGCCGCGTGGATACATTCGTGCTGCTGACGCCTGGCGTGACCAACGACGGGAACTTCGGGTTGCTGACCTTCCGCGGAGTGGCGAACGGCAACAGCTTTTTGCTCGACGGCAACGATTCGACCGAGCAGTTCTACGGCGAGAACAACGGACGCACTCGTTTGCTGTCGCAGATCTCCCAGGATGCGGTGCAGGAGTTCCAGGTGGTTTCCGCAAACTTTTCGGCGGAATACGGCAACGCCATGGGCGGGGTGGTGAACACCGTCACCCGGAGCGGAACGAATGACTACCACGGCACGCTTTTCTACTTCTACCGCAACCAGGACTTCGACGCCCGCGACCCCTTCGCCAGCGTCGCCCCGGATGATTGGCGGCTTCAATCCGGCTTCAGCTTCGGCGGGCCAATCATCAAGAACAAGCTGTTCTTCTTCATCAATGGAGACTTTTCGCGCCATAACTTCCCGATCGTAGACAGCTACATTAGAAACAACGTCATCAATCCCGCGACGGATCAGTTTTACGCCTTCTCCGCGGGGACGCCGCTGGGTTGCGACCCCACCAAAGCTACCGCGGCGCAGTGCAGCGCCATCAACACGCTGCTTCCGCGGTTCTTCGGCACCGTGCCGCGCAATTCCGCTCAGGATCTGGCCTTTGCCAGGCTTGACTACCACTACTCGGACAACAACCTGTTCAGCGCCAGCTTTAATTACGTGCATTTCATCTCGCCCAACGGCCTTCAGCAGACCCTGATCGCCTCCACGTCCGGCGCGGGCGTCAATAGCAACGGCGACGACTTCGCTCGCGTGCGCAACGGGAAGGCGAGCTGGACGTCGATTTGGGGCTCCAACCTGGTGAACAACTTCCGCTACGGCTACAACTCGGACCTGCAGGGCGACAGCCTCGATCCCGGACTAAACGGAGCGCTGGGCTTCCTGGACGTTTCCGCGGCCGGAGTCTCGCTGGGAGCGATAAACTATCTGCCTCGAGTGGAACCGAACGAGACGCGCAACGAGCTTGCTGATGATCTCTCCTGGACCAAGGGCCGCCACATCTTCAAATTCGGCATGGATTTTGCCACCACCAACGATTACAGCTTTTTCATCCAAAACACGCACGGCAACTACTCCTATCAGAACCTGACCACGTTCGCGGAGGACTTTTCGGGAAATCCTACTGGCCCCGACCACTGGGCCTCCTACAGTCAGGCTTTCGGGAATCCCGCTGTCAATACCCGGATCAACTATTACGGGTTCTACGCGGAGGACCAGTGGAGAGCAACGAACAAACTGACCGTCAATCTAGGCCTACGATATGAGTATTCTCAACTCCCTCAGCCCAAGGTGTGCAACCCGCTTGCTCCGCTGACCTGCCACGTCAACTCGGACGGCACGAACCTGATGCCGCGCATCGGCTTGGCTTACCGGGTGGACGATAAGACCGTGGTACGCGCCGGCTACGGCCTGTTTTTCGCCCGCGTAATGGGAGCAACTCTCCAGGATTTGTTCACGGGCAATGGAGTCACCACCCAATCGCTCAGCCTGTCAGGCTTCAACCCGATGCAGTTAGCCTGCGGTCCGGTATTCCCCAATATTTTCACCACTCCTCCTGCTTGCGCCGCCGTCTCTTCCTCGAACACCATTCAGTTCGCGTCGCCCAATTTTAAGACGCCTTATTCGGAGCAAGGTCTCGTGGCGGTCGAGCGCGACTTTGGCCACGACGTCACGGTTACCGCCTCCTACATCTGGAGCCGTGGAATCCACCTGTACAGCGTCTTCGATACCAATCTGCCTCCTCCCACCAACACCACGATGGCCACCTATACCATCGACAACGCCGCCGGGACCGCCGTGGGCACCTACACCACGCCCGTGTTGCTCGGTGTTGGCGGGGTGACGGGAGTACGGCCCAATCCGGCCTTTGGCGGAATGTACGAAGATACGAATGGAGTCAGCAGCTACTATACCGGGTTCACCCTACAGGTTCAGAAGAAGTTTTCGCACGGATTTATGGCGGATATTTCCTACACCTGGTCTCACGAATACGACGACGGCCAAGGCTATGGGCAGGCAAATCAGAACATATTCCTGAGCAGTGCCAATGCCTGGCTCGTGAACGGCAGATACCGGCTCGATATGGGGGACGGGCTCGAGGATCAGCCGGAACGCCTCGTCGCGTCTCTGATTTGGACTCCCACGTTCACTCACCGCACCGGAGGTTTCTACAAGTACGCGGTGAACAATTGGGAGTTCGCGTCCATCATGACGGTCAACAGCAACCGGCCGTACGGGAGCCCCACCATCTCCGTGAGCGGCAAACCGGTAGCGGGAATGTTCAGCGCCTTCTCACTTAATGGCTACGGCTTGAGCAGCCGCGTGCCGTTCCAGAACGTGAACAGCGTGACGGTGCCCGCGTCGTACCGCGCCGACATGCGCATCAGCAAAATCATTCCGATTCGGGAACGGTACAAGCTCTATTTCAACCTCGAGGTGTTTAACGTCAGCAACACCTGGTCACCGACGAGCGTTTTTACGCAAGCCTATACCGCGACTGGTTCGTGCCCGGCCACTTGCAAGCTGGTACCTGTGGGAGGTGTGGGGGCGGGCAGCGGAGATGCCCTGAACCCTGACGGCACGGAGGCACGCCGCCTGCAGGCGAGCGTCCGGTTCACCTTCTAACGTCGGCTTGTCGGGACCGTCCGATACCCGCCGGGCCCCCAGGTCTTGGAAATTCCCCGGCAATTGCGAGGCTGGGAAATGTTAGCAGGGCGGTGGGGAGATGCCACGTGGCTCAGCCGCGCTGCCCCCCACGCGCCATGGCAGGTGGGCGCGCCCCGGCGGATCAGTTCACAAGCAGAAACAGAGTGATCTGATGCTGTGTCGAACCGGAAGTGGCAGTGATCACGACCGGCCAGTTGCCCGGCGGCGTCCCGTTTTGATTGCCGCCCCCGCCGCCTCCGCCGGAACTCCCGCTCCCTCCCCCGCCGCAGCCCACTCCATGCAGGACGAAGTAGAGGACCAGTAAGAGCATAGGCAGCGAGTAGGTCCAACGCCGCCGTCTCCCCGACGGAAGGCCGCGCAACGCCAGAAGCGAGAACACCAGAATGATTAGCACAACCGGAAGCGCAACGGGCCAGCGGGGGCCATGTCCCCTCCCGTCCGGCACAAGCAGGCCCCTGGCCGTGGTCGTAACTGTGACCGTCGAGGTGCCCCCGGCAGCAACCGGATTTGGATTGGCACTGCACGTCGTTCCTGGTGCGGGAGGTCCGCAACCCAGGCTGACGTTTCCGGCAAAACCGCCGGTTGCCGCGATGGTGATCGGAAAGTTGGCCGGCTGGCCGGCGTTCACGGTCACGCTCGATACCGTCGGCATCAAGGTGAAGTCCGGCGGCGAGGTAACCATGATGTTGAAAGGGGCCGAGGCGCCGCCAGGGGCCGGGTCGACGACATACAGCGGATAGGTTCCCGGTTGGATGGGAACTTGGAACGAGGAAAAAGTCAATTGGGTCGAGGTAACCACGTTTGGATAAAAGTAGTAGCCGAAGAAGGCGGATATACCGGACTGAAAGTTCGTTCCAGTCACCGTCACGGTCAGAGGGGGTGTCCCGGCAACGAGCGTGCTTGGGCTGATGCTCGAGATCGTCGGAACTACAGTCGGGGCCGCGATCGTGAGCTGTAGCGGCGCAGAAGGCCCTCCTCCAGGGCCAGGATTCACGACCGTGACCTGGGCCGTTCCTGCGGTTGCCACTGCTGAAGTTGGAATAGTGCTGTAGAAAAGTCCTGAACCTTCGAAAGTCGACTGCACAGGAACTCCGTTCACTTGGACTTTGGCAGTGGACGCAAAATCCGCGCCTTGCACGCTCATGACAAATGGCACGCTCCCCGCGATCACGCTCGCAGGGGAGATGGTGTTCAGAATTGGAGCGGGATAGGTGCCGACATTGATGGGGAACGACTTGGAATTCGACGGCGCCAAGGTTGGCTGCGGATTGAAGACGTAAATGGTTCCAGTCCCCGGCAGCACGATATCTGACGCTTGAATCGTCGCCGTAAGCTCGGTGGAACTGACGAAGGTGGTCGATTCCGTGGTGTAGGACTGCAGAGCATCATTCGAAAAAGTCACATAGGCCCCATTCAGGAAAGTGGAACCGTTCAATGTGAGCATAAAGGAAGGGCCACCCGAGCTAGCGCTTGTAGGGGATATCGATGTGATCGTCGGTTGCGGATTGTAGCCGCCGTTGTAATAAAAGTTCAGCACGCTCTTTCCGCCCAGTGCCTGGGGATTTGGATCCGGCGGCCCGAACGAACTCACCATAATGTAGTAGGTTGTGCCCGTGTTCAGGCTCACAGGCCCCACCTGGGATTGGAGGTTATTGCCAGGACCAGAGCTAACACCGTGGCCGCATCCCAGCAGGCTTAGGTTACCCGGGGCCCCGCTCCACAGGGAAAGCACGGTGTCATAGCTGCTGCCAGTTGTGTCCATCCCTACAACGGAAGAGAAGGCTGGCGTGTATTGGTACCACATGGTGTTGTACGCACCGTTGGGATGCCCACCCGTATTCCCCTGCCCGGGAGTCACCTGCTGCACGCAGGGCGGCACCGGGTCCGTGGATTCCGTGGTAGCTGCGGAGGTGTCCTTAATATCCGTCAACTGCACACCCGTAATGTTTGTCGCGTTGGCGATATTGTCATTGGGCGGCGGCGGAGCCAGAATCCGAAGCGTTTGGGTCTGCGATTTCCCGCCCCCAGGCGGCAAGTTGATCACGCTAATGTCGTTCGTGCTGCCATAGGGCCCCAGCAGCTTGGGGGGTAAAGTGGCCGTCAGGCCCGAACTGGTGTTGAACGTGGTGCTGATGCCGTTGCGCGCGCCATTGAAGTAAACCTTCGCGGTGCTGGCGAAATTGGTGCCGGTAACCTGAATCTGCGCGCTCGAACTGGGATTGGGCGTCTGTACCGGCACACCTGGCGGGCTGACGCCCGTGAGCGTTGGCGTCTGCGCCAGGACGTCAAACGACACGGCGTTGCTCGTGGCGCTGGCGGTGTTGACGGTGATGATTGCTGGGCCGGAGATGAGTAAGGACGGATCGATGGTGGCGGTGAGCGTAGTATCCGATCCCCCCGTCTGCGTGGTCACACCAGTCGTAGCTCCGTTCCACTGAACCGTTCCGCCAGTCAGCCCCGTGCCGTTTATGGTCAGCGTCACCTGCGCGCCGCCGCCCGCGTTCGCGTTTAGAGGTGAAAGCGAAACAATCCGCGGCCCGGTGAACATGAAGTTGTTCAGCGCCAGGTCCCACACGCCCCGCCCGTGCGTGGCCGCGCGCAAAGTGCGCGAAGCCTCGTGCAGCCGCAGCGAAAGCACCGCCACGTGCGGTAAGCCCGTCCCAAGCGTGCTCCAGGTGCACGGAGTCGCCGAACAGTTCCCTACATATACCCCCAAGTCCGTGGCTGCATACAGAATCCTCGGCACATCGGGGTCGAGCAATAGATCGTTCACGGGAATATTGGGAAGGTCCGTTGGCCCGGGCGTGGAACAGTTTGCCACCGAGCAACTCACGTCCACAAACGGGCCATTGCCTTGGGTAATTTTGAAGACGTGACCGGTTGGATCGTTTACCATGTTTCCCAGCACGTCGGTTCCTACAAAGGAAAAACCGGAGAAACTGAAGTACGCGGTACCGCCCGTGCTGTCGGAAGGATCGATGGCAATACCCGTGACTGCCCGGCTCGGCACCTCACCGGGGGCGATACCAGCTATCTCACCGAAATCTCCAGAATTGGGAGGCAGCAAAAAGCGTCCTGCATATATCTCGCCTCCGGCGGTTCCCGCGTATGCAACCGTCGAATTTCCCGGTGCCACTGCCAAAGTTGTGAAGATGCTCTGCGTGCCTGCCTCGTAGAACAACGGGAGTGAGCTCCAGGTGTTCCCCGCGTCAAAAGTTTGGTAGATCGCGTTCGTTCCAAAATAAGCGATGTCCGGCGTGCTCGGATCCACGGCCAGGGGCGCGACAAAATTCGAACTGTCAGCGGGATTGATTCCATTGTTTGCCAAAATAAACGAGCCCGTTGCGCCGCCCTGATAGGAAGCAAACAGCGGAAAGCCACTGCCGAAATTCGGGCAGATCACGTACACGGTGCTCGGAATCTGTGCGTCAATGGCCGTCGCAGTGCCGTCGCCGCACTGCCCGTTGTCCACCCAGGCCGTCCCGCCCTGATAATTCTGGCTGCCATTGTCCTGCGTGCCTCCAAACGCGACCTGCGACGATGAGGGGTGAATCGAAATGGACGGATAGAACTGGCTCAGCGTCAGCCCGCCATTGTTCAGGTTTATCCACGTGACGGTCGCCGCCTCCGCGTCGTCCGTGCGCCAGATGCCCCCGTCATTGCCCAGATAAAGGCGGACCGTGCCCCCCGGCAGCTTTACGAATGCCATCGCGTGGCTATCCACATGGGGGACGCCGGGATCCCCCGGGGAGGAATTGGGGATTACCGAGGACCAGTTCGTGCCCCCGTTCTGCGTCCTCACCACCCAACTCGGCGCGCTCCCACTCGTCGTCACTACCGCGGAGCCGCCGAAGAACGCGGATTGACTGGTGGTGGGATCGACCTTCACTACATTGTCGTACCAGCACTGGTCCTTGCATACGTCTGGAGCGCCGGTTTGCACCCAGTTCGTCCCCCCGTCTGTGGTCATGTACACGCCAAGGTTTGTTTGGGACGCTGTTCCCGCATTCGATATCGAGGCATAGATGGTGTTCGCGTTGCCCGGCGCGATCCCCAGATCGATCCGTCCCATGTCCGACTGCGCCGGCAGCCCCGTTCCACCCACCAGTTTGAATTTGATCGAAGCACAAGCGCTGCCGATTCCCGTCGCCTTGTAAATCCCGTTGCCGTTGGGCGCTCCTGGTGAGCTGCCGGCGAAATTTCCCAGAGCCGCATAGGCCACACCGGAGGAAGCGAAGCCCACGAAGGTGGCCATCTCATCCGGCAGCACGTTGGTCCAGGTGCTCCCGCCATCATCTGAGCAGTACACACCTTCCTGCGGCCCTTCGAGGACAAATTGCGCCGCCGCCAGAACCAGGTTCGCGCTGGAAGGGCTCACCGAGACGTAACTGATGCGAGCCCCGCCGAAAGTGAAATAGCCGAAACCCGACGCTCCGAAGAACGCATCCGTGTACGGGCCAATGAAGGGGCAGTTTGTCCCGGCAACAGAGCACGTCTGCGCCCACGTTAGCCCTCCGTCGGTGGACTTCAATACGCCCGCGCCGTAGTAGATATCGAACCCTATGCCTGCCTGCTCCCCTGTTCCCGCATACACAGTTTTTGGAGACGAAGGGGCAAATGCAATCGAACCCATCGCCAACGATGCGTTCTGATCACCGACCGGCGTCCACGTGGCGCCCGCATCCGTCGAATGCCAGATTCCGCCTTGCGCCCCGCCAATCAGAACCGTATTGCCGCTCGAATCGGTGGGATCCACTGCAATCGTGGTGATGCGCCCGGTCACCGGGCTGAACGTTCCACCGGTGGTGGGCGTCGGACCTATCGAAGTCCAAGTGGCGCCTGCGGGCGGCTGTACTGCGGGGGCGTAGCTTCCATCCGGCCGGCGCACCAGCTTCCCTTCCGCCTCCATCCTCCGCTGCATGTGTTCCAAGGCATGCAGCCGCGCCCCGGCAGGGATTCGTCCATTCACGGAACTGCGCTGCTTGTAAAACCATTCCGCGCGTTTCCGAATGGCCTCGGGACTGTCCTTTTGCGCTTCCGCCTGGGGAGAGCCGGCACCTGACTCAGCACCTGTGGCGGTTTGTGCCGCGCCCTGCGCAGGCAGATTTTGTTGTTTGTCAGCCGGAAGTTGCTGTCGGGGAGATGCAGGCAGAGGCGGCTCCTGCTCGTTCTGTCCGTACACATTAGCCGGGATGGCTGCGTAAATCAGCAGCCCGGCCACTGCGCCCCCCGCCATCCGCACGAGCGCAGGCCACTCGCTATTCCCATGGAGGGGCTTGCGGGTCTCCCTGCTCACCTTGTGAAGGCCAAACACAGTCGAACTCTCGAGGGCTCAATCTTCCACCTGTGCCGCTCCGTTCCAAGTCCGTCGCGCTTCAGCACTATCCGTGGAAGTGCTTTATCTATAACAGAACGATTCTTCCTAGTCCAGTCCGCGGCTTCTATCTCCCGCTCCCGGACCGCCAGCGAGCGATGGGCCCGCACAGCGATGAACGCAAAACGCCAAACGAATCGCCAGCTCTTCGCCCGAACGCGGCCCCAATCGGGTTGCGGGCCCCTGTCTTCTCACCTTCATTGCGGGTTGCTTCACCAACTACTTGGACGCCGGGAACAGGCGCGCAGCATTCTCGCAGAGAATCTTTCGCTGGACCTCCGGTCTAAGGGGCAGCGCCCGAAACTTCTCGATGTTCCCACGGACATCCGCGACGCCCGGCCCGGGCCAATCGGTCCCAAATAGGACTTTGTCTGCGATCTCTTCAAGCCGCGGGAAGTATTCCAATAGTTTTTGCGGTGGGATGCCGGAAACATCCATGTACATGTTCTTGTGCCGGCGCACGAGGAAGAAGGCCTCATTCATCCAGAGGGGGCGGCCGCCATGGGCCAGAATAACGACCAAGTCCGGGTAGTCCACGCCGACGTCGTCCGCCAGCATGGGCCGGGCGTACAGATTGCGCGCGCCTGGAAAAACCGACGTGCCGGTGTGGATCATCACCGGGAGACCGAGGTTTTGCGCGCGGGCGTATATTGCGGCGAGCGGCCCGAGGCCGTCGCGGTAGGCGTTCGGTGCAAAGAGTTGGTGCGGGGGATGCAGCTTCAGCGCCCGGATTCCGATGCTGACCAGGCGATCGACCTCGGCGGCCGCATCGGAGACATAGTCGGGATGCACCGATCCAAAGGCGATCAATCGACCGGGTGCCGCGGCACAATAGCGCGCGTTCCAGTCGTTCACCTCTGCAGTGTGGCCGATGACCTCCGGGCTGACCGAGGTAACCAGCCCGGCGCGTTCAACGCCCGCGGCGTCGAGAAAATTCAGGAATGCCATGGGGTCGGAAGAGAATTTCTCCAGCCGTGCGAAATCCTGGTAGGAGCGTCTTGCGAACTCGAGCACTGCCGGCTTGAGCATGCGGGGAGGCAGGACATGCATGTGAATATCAATGACCGGAGTCATGGGAGTTCTCGGCTCCGGGCGCGGCGCTGGTTTGGGAGCCTGCGTGCAGGGCGGCCTCAGTGTCCGCTGAAGAAAGAGAAGTAGGCCTTCTCACCCTCCCACTCCGCGATGTGCGCGCGGGCCTCAGAGAGAAGACGGAGTTCGGCGTCAAATTCTTGCGCGACCACCCGCTGATCTTGGGCGTCAAAGTATCTGATGACGTAGTGCCCGTGGGGAAGAGCCAGCGCGTCGATGGTCCAGCGGTCATCAAAGTGTAGACCCATCCGCACCATCAACTCGGCCAGGGCATAATCCGCGCCTTTGATGTTCAAATTCTGCAGGCCACTGCCGAGCGGACCGAAGCGGCTCTCCATCAAGGCGCGCCCGTTCAGTTCACCCATCGACCGCTCCGCTCCCCGCGCTTTGCCGTGCAATCCCGGAACCCGTGCGACAGTAGCGCATCCGGCTATTCCCGGCACCGAATCAGAGGTCCGAAGGGCACCGCACGCGATGATGCCGGAACGAATCGAAGTAACCGTCCTCTCCGATCCACTCTGCGATGTGCGCGCGCAGCTCGCCTGCGAACCGGAAATCGGAGTAAAACTCGTGGGCCACGATGCGCTGATCCTCCCCATCGTAATAGCGGACCACAAAACGTTCCGAGGATACTTCCACCATGTCAATGCCTCGGGCGTCTTCGAAATTAAGCCCCATTTTCACGAGCAGGGCAGACATGTCGTATTCCGTCCCGGCGATGACGATCACCTGCACGCCACTGCCTAACGGGCCATAGAGACTTTCGATGAGGGCCCGCCCTCGCATGTGGGCCATGATCCCCTACCCTTCGGGCGCTTCGGCGAGCGGCCGCTTGAACACCAGGTGAACTCCGATTGTACCGTAAGCGACGCCGTCCTTATTGGGCGCGATGAGCGGAGTCGAACTGGCCAGCTCCCACCCGTCAGCGCCGGCGCCGTTGATCCACGTCTCCAAGCCGCTTACCATGCCCTTGTCCGTTTCACTGAAGACCACCATGCGGTCAAAATATTCCCACTGCATTATCTCGCTCCTGTGGATCGTTTTTTGTTCGCACTACGCACGGCTGCTTGATCCTCGAATTATCGCAAGTTTTCGGCGAACCAGTCGGAGACGGTGCGGAGCATCTCCTGGTTGAACTTGAGTTCGCCGTGATTGAACCAGCGCGGCAGGTAACGAATCAGGCCGTTCTCGTGCTGCACGTCCGGGCGCAGGTCAGTGGTGACGTAGCGCAGTTCGGAACGGGCCAGCCCGGCCTTCAGCCCCGCGGCACCCTCCAGCAACGACGGGAGGTCGCGCTCCGCATACAGCAGAAGGCACGGCCGGTCGTGAGGAGGTACAGGGCCGAGCAAATCGAGCAATTCCACAACGTAACCGGAGTAAGGCTCGCGCACAGACGGACTGGGGAAATTCTGGAACATCCACTTCCCCTGCGGTGAGATCTGCGCCGTCACCGCCGGCGAGATGGCGACCATGCAATCGGCGGAGGTCATCAGCGCCAGCCTGCCCCCCAGGCTGATTCCCGTGGCACCAGCAGGGCCGAAGCGGCGCACGTAGCGTACGGCGGCCTCGAATTCATCGCGCATGCAGGGTCCTATGGGCGTCTGGTTCTCTCCATGGCCGCAGGGGTCAAATGAAAGCGCAGCCAGGCCCTTTTCCGCAAGGATGGCCGACAACGCCAGCATGTGCTCCTTAGTTGCGCCGTAGCCGGGGAATACCGCTACCCCTCCTCGCGCAGCGCGATCGGGGGAAAATAGAACGGCGGGTATGGGATGGCCGTCCGGGGCAGAAAGATCGGTTACACGCTCAAACTTCATCCCTTCCTCCCTAGGAACACGCACGGCTTCCAAAAAGCCCAAGACAGCAGGTGTCCGCTCCGATCAGCCAGCTTTCACTACCACAGCCCCGGCAGTAAGTCGAGTCGGAGGTCGGCCCGATTCTCTTCCGGGAAAGACTTCAGGGCGCGACTTCCTTGAGCCAGGCAAGGATGCGTTCCGCCAGAATGGCTTCTTGTCCGTCAAAGGTATGTTTGGCTCCCTCGACGTCTATCAAGTCAATTTTCGCGCTCCGCCCCGCCGCCCGTCGCAGCCGGTCGCCGATGCCGGGCTCGATCAACTTGTCCGCCTTTCCCTGAACAATCAGAATCGGATTGGTCACCTTTGCTATGTTCTGGTAAGGGTCGGACTGAGCATTTGGCCCGCGCAGGCTGAGAAGGTAGCGAGGAGTATACAAGGCTTTCCCCAGCGGCCCCAGATCCACCACCATGAGCTGGGTCTCCTGGCCTGCGGCCTGCATGGCTAGTGCTTCATCCACTGTGGCCTGGGCTTTCTTCCGCCCGAACTGCCACACATTCCAGTCGAAGAGATTTCCCGGGCCGGACACAAGGACTGTCGCAACTACGTTCGGGTCGCCCGCAGCAGCCTGGTAGTAGAGTACCCGGTTTGTCCCCATGCTTTGGCCCAGCAACACCAGCCGGGAATAACTTCGTTCCCGCAAGTACCCCACGGCGGCGGCGATGTCTGCTTCATTCCCGGCGAAATCCGATGTTTTGGGGCCTGTATCATGATCACGCATGTTCAGCGCCAGGCTGGAATAGCCCTGCTCGGCGGCCACCTTTGCCAAGACGGGAAAATACTCGCCATAGAAGTTTCCACCAAAGCCATGCACCAGCAGGATCGCTGTTTGGCGCGGGTTCGCCGCGGGCCGGTAGAAAATGCCGTTCAGCCGGGCGCCGTCGCGCGTGGTGAGCGTGACTTGCTCGACGGAACAGGCGGGAGGACGAGCGGGAACCGCTTGTGGACGGGAATCGAGTGCTGCCCAGGTGGTGAGGCTGCCCAGCAACAGAACTGCGGCGATGGGCACCAGCCTGTTTTGTCGGCTCATGGATTGCTAGGGTTTCATGATTTCGACCAGATCGGTCAGGGTATCGACCACACTATCTGGAGCGAAGCCCAGCTCATCTTGCGGGGCCTTCGAGCGATTCACCCAACAGGCCCAGAAGCCAAAGTTCTTGGCTCCAAGAATGTCCCAGCAGTTGGAAGAGACAAAACCGATCGCGCCCTTGCTCACATGGAGTTTCTTGCAAGCCAGTTGATAGACGCGCGCGCTGGGCTTGTAGATCTTTGCCGCGTCCACGCTGATCACCTGGGAGAACATTCCTTTGAGCCCCGAACTCTCCACGGCGGCTCGCAGCATTCGGGGAGAACCGTTGGATAAAATGGCCAGCGGATAGGCGGAGAGAGACTCCAACGCTTGCCGGACTTCCGGAAAGGGATCGAGATGCAGGTAGGCCTCCATCAGGCGAGCCCGCGTCTCCGGCGGGCAGGGCAAATTCAGGGACTTGCACGCGAAGACCAGCGCAGTCTCCGTCACCTGCCAAAAGTCCTTGTAACGCCCCATCAGGCTGCGGAGCCAGGTGTACTCCAACTGCTTGCCGCGCCATGCCTGGCTGAGAACGGCACCCTGACCCGGGAATAACTGATCGCAGATGGAGATGACGGAGTGAACGTCAAACAGAGTTCCGTAAGCGTCAAACGCCAGCGCCTTGATTGCTCTTTTCATCTTGAAGTACCTCCGGTCTTTCTCAGGTGGGCTTGGCGAGCTGTTCGAGCTTGGCTTCCAAGAGTGTCAAACGCTCCTTGAGCTGCTTCTGCTGCTGCCACCGCGCCGTCACGTCTTGCATGATGGCGGCAGCGCCGAGCATCTCTCCGGAGGGTGCGCGGAGGAGAACAATCGAGAATTCGACGGAAATGCGCGCGCCGTCCTTTCTCATCGCCGGCACCGCGAGCATTTCCCGGCCGTACTTGGTAATTCCTGTGGCCATTACCTTGTGGTATCCCTCCCAGTGGCGCACCCGCTGGCGCTCGGGAACGATCATGTCCAGGCTCTGCCCTACGGCCTCTCCGGCGGTGTAGCCGAACATGGCTTCGGCGCCTGCATTCCAAAATTGAATCACGCCGTTGCGGTCAGAGAAGATCACTGCAAACTGGGTTTGCTCGACAATGCTCCGGCACAGCCACTCGTGGTTATGAGTCGGTATCATTGAAGCCCCTCCCAGACATCTCCCAGATGGCCGGGCTCAGGACGAACCGGGGAGGCGGGCCGGCTGCGGGATTGGTGCTTCTTTCTGCCTCAGTACTCGCCGCAGGAGCTTTCCTGTAGGGGTGCGCGGCAAATCGTTGACGAAGACTATCTCGCGCGGCAATTTATACGTGGCGATTTTGCCGCGACAGAACTCGATCAACTCGTCCGGGGAGACATTCTGGCCGGGCTTCAGAACCACGTAAGCCTTTGCGATTTGGCCGCGAACTTCGTCCGGCACACCGATGACGCCCACGTCAGCCACTGCGGGGTGGGTAGCCAGGGTGGTTTCAATCTCGTCCGGCCCGATGCGGTAAGCCGAACTCTTGATGACGTCATCCTCGCGAGATACGAACCAGAAGTAGCCGTCCTCGTCGACATAAACGTAGTCGCCGGCCCGGTTCCAGCCATCGTGCGTGACGCCTTGGCGCTGCTTGTTCGGGTCGCGCCAATAGAGCGTACCCGTCGGCCCGCGGACAAGGAAATGACCAATCTCCTTCGGCGCTGAGGCCTTTCCCTCCTCGTTTACAACCTTTACTTCAAAGCCCGGCACCGCCGTGCCGAAGGACCCCGGCTTGACGCGCCGGGTGACCACATTCGAGACAAAGACGTACATCATCTCCGTTGTACCCAGGCCTTCGAAGATCTCCTGGCCAAACTTTTCCTTCCAGGCGTGATAGGTCGGCGCCGTCAAGCTTTCACCCCCGCCGGTGCAGACGCGCAGGCTGCCCAGGTCATATTTCTTCTCGGCATCCGGCACCTGCAACATCTTGCGATAGGCCGTGGGCGCAAGAGACAGGACGGTGATGCGATGCTTCTGGATGGTTTCAAACATCTTCTCCGGTTCGAACTTGGGGATCAGGGAGGCGGCCGCTCCGAAACGCATAGGGATTGTGGTGAAAGTGGAATAGCCGGCGCCGAATGCCAGGGGCGCCGAGCCGCCGATGACGTCGTTCTCCGTGACCTTCCAACCGTACTTCCCGAACGTGTCGGGCACAATAAGCGTCTCTTCTACCAGGTGAGCCGTTCCCTTGGGCCGGCCTGTGGTGCCGGAGGTGTAAAGCAACACCCCGAGGTCTTCACGCCGCCTGCGCACCGGGGCGAGCGTTGGGCCGCCGGATTGCAGCAGTTCCCCATAAAGCTGGTAGCCCTTGGATTTCAGTTCAGCGGCGTCGCCGCCGATCACGACGATGTTCCGAATGGTTTTAAAATTCTCGCGCGCCGCCTCCACTTCGCCCAGGAGCGCAAAATGTACGATGATGGCCACGGCTTCCGCGTCGTTGGCTACATGCCCGATCTCGGCTCGGGAAAACAACGGAGAAATAGGAGTGAGCACCGCGCCAAGCTTGAGTACCGCAAAGTTGGCCGTGATCGCGGGAGGAATCGTTGGGGTGCGCAGAAGCACCCGATCACCCTCGCCCACGCCCAGTTCGCGAAGAGCGTTGCCGAGTTTGTTGGCCTGCCCCAGAAGCTGCGCATAGGTGATCCGCTGGTCTTCAAAGAGAAGCGCAACGCGGTCGCCTCGGCCCGCCGCGACGGCCTTGTCGAGCAACTCTTCGGTGGGGTTGAAACGCTCGGGGTAAGTTGCGAACTCCGGAAGTGTGTAGATGCGTGTGGGCCAGGACTCACGCGGGGGCAAGTAGTCAGCCATGAGAGTCTCGTCAGCGGGCCGCTACCGTAGGTTGGGTGGCCTCGGTCAGCAGCTCCGCGAGCGCCTGTTCGATACGAATTAGTCCCCGTTGGGCATCTGTGCGGGGGTAGGCCAGGGTCGGATAGCGGTCGCCCTCGAAGATGAGCAACGCAGGAACATTCGAGCCGAAGTCCTCGACGAGTGCACCCTTGGCGCCGAACACGGGCCGCACGGTTGCATCCGGACCGCTGACGGATTTGTGGTAAATGGGGAAGCGGTCTTTTATGCCCGCCACGTCGATGGCCTTGGCATCCACGCCCTTCGCGTTCAACTCCTTGACGAGTTGGAGCGCGCGGGGGATGTCGCACGGAAATGCCTCGCCGGGCTTCTGGGCCGTGCTGTAGTAGAACTCCACGCGTTTGGGACCTTTGCTGCCAGCAGTCGCAGCCGTAGCCAGGGCGGCTGCCGGGTCGGGCGGAACATACGCCTTCCCGCTATCTTCGAAGACATCACAGTCCGTCCAGCCCTGGAGTGTGATGGAGAGCGTGAACGGCCACTCGCGCTTGAGACACTGCCCCAGGTAGGCCTTCTGCAGGTTGGGGTCAAGCGCCGGACGCAGGTGCTTGCAGCGGACACATTGAGATTGCGTGTTGTAGTGGGCCATACCTTCTCCAATCCTCTTATTTCGAGTGGGCAGCGATGAACTTGGGCCGGCTGCCGATGAGATCGTCCTTCTTAAGCGGATGTCCGCTGACCACGTGGCCGCGCACGTTCTTTTCTATGGGAATGGGTTTGCAGACGGAAGTGGGGCGCGCGCGCGGCGCCGAGCGTGTCAGCCCCGGCCCGGATATCGGGCTGTAATCAGGCTTCTCCGCAAATCCTGGCAGAAGGTCGGGGGTGCCGCTGGCCGCTTCCGGCCCGGCCACGCAGACTCCATTCGAGGTCTCCAGGCGCCAGATCTTGCCGCACCCGGCGCACTTCGTCTTGCCCTTAAAGTTCCAAAACGGATACGGGTCAAGGAAATTTTTCGTCTTACAACCGGAGCATATAAGCAGCATCTGTCATCTCCTCATTCTGCTCTCAGATACATTCCTGTTCTTCGAGCCGCCGCAGGTCTTCCGCGCTCAGCCCGGCCAGTTTGCCCAGGATTTCCTCGTTGTCCGCACCCACCGGTTTGAGCGCCCACTTGAGACGCGGCGGGGTTTCGGACATCATGTATGCGGGGCCCTGGTGCAGCAAGTCGCCGTAGGTGGGGTCGTCCAGCCACCGGACTGCGCCGCGCTCCAGCCAGTGCGGGTTGTTGGC
>Ga0187803_10000301_pt1 | contig 20415 bp, 19 predicted proteins | sample NC_wetland_sal_i_2_FD_132425 | JGI IMG/M metagenome (GOLD analysis project Ga0187803, IMG submission 132425) | Wetland sediment microbial communities from Neuse River Estuary, North Carolina, USA - Control_3 | ecosystem: Environmental > Aquatic > Freshwater > Wetlands > Sediment | place: USA...
AAATCCGGGAGCTTTCACCGCAGCGCACTGTAGGGTCCCGCGCAGCTTATTCACCACCAGGGTGGCCAGCGCTTCACCTTCGATGTCCTCAGAAATGATCAACAGCGGTTTACTCATTTTGGCTGTCTGTTCGAGCAATGGGAGCAGGTCCTTCATGGAGCTGATCTTCTTTTCGTGGATCAGAATGCGGACATCTTCAAGGATGCACTCCATGCGCTCCGCGTCGGTGACGAAATACGGTGAAAGGTAGCCGCGGTCGAATTGCAGGCCCTCGACGACTTCCAGGGTTGTCTCCATTGTTTTGGATTCCTCGACGGTGATGACGCCATCTTTACCGACCTTCTTCATGGCTTCGGCGATGATGCTGCCAACCTGCTTGTCGGTGTTGGCACTAATGGTGCCCACCTGAGCGATCATGTCGCCCTTTACGTCGCGGGAGAGCCTCTTGATCTCTTCCACGGCTATTTCCACGGCCTTATCAATGCCACGCTTGAGCGCCATCGGGTTCGCGCCTGCCGCAACCGTGCGTACTCCCTCCCGGAAGATTGCTTGGGCCAGCACGGTCGCGGTGGTGGTCCCGTCGCCCGCTACATCCGAGGTCTTGGACGCAACCTCGCGCACCATCTGTGCACCCATGTTCTCGAGCGGATCCTGCAGCTCGATCTCCTTCGCCACCGTCACGCCGTCTTTGGTGATGATGGGTGCCCCGAACTTCTTCTCGATCACCGCATTGCGCCCCTTCGGGCCGAGCGTGATCTTTACAGCATCAGCCAGAATGTTGACACCGCGCAAAATCGCTTGACGTGAATTCTCGCCAGTTACAATTTGTTTTGCCATGAGACCTCACCCTCCTGGGTGATTGAACACTTCTGCCCCGTCCGAAATCTTCGGTTTGGGTGCTACCTACCTCTTGCCGGATGCTGCTTTCGCGATCCCCCCAACCTTCGCCAGGATTTCTTCCTCGCGGAGGATCAGGTACTCCTGGTCCTCGATCTTGATATCGTTGCCGGTGTACTTACCGAATAAGATCCGGTCACCGACCTTCACGTCGAGCGGGATCCGATGGCCCTTTTCCATCTTGCCGGAGCCGACAGCCACGACTTCGCCTTCCTGCGGCTTTTCCTTAGCCGTATCGGGGATAATGATCCCGCCCTTTGCTACTTCTTTTTCTTCCAGCCTGCGTACGAGGACGCGGTCATGCAGTGGAGTGATATTTACAGTCATTTCTTTGATCTCCATTCAATCTATTCCAAAAGCTCGAGCTCTCTTTGTGGCAAAAGGCAAGCGCTACGGATGAAATGTTTTTTGGTTCTTCTGCCGCACGGCTTCGAGGTCGGCCGCTTCCTTTTTCCGCTGGTCGGCTTCCTTTTCCGGGCGCTCCTGCTCCTCCAGTTTCAGAGCCTCCGCAATAGCAAGTTCAGCTTCTGCGTTGACCCGCTTGGAGTAAATGACAAGCTCGAAACGATCGGTGAAGGAAGAACGGACAAGAGTGAAGAGATATTGTGAATCTTCCCACGACGCGACGGACTTTTGCTGCATGTTATAGCGTGCGTTCAAAACGGGATCGATTTCCGACTCAACACTCGTCGCCGGCCCGTACTTTGACGAAATGGACTTCACCATGTCTTCCGCCGTGAGCCCTTCTATGGAAGCATGCTTATAAGTCACGGAAATCTTGTAGAGGTCGCCGTCAGAGAAAGAGAAGAGAATTTGTTCAACGCTGTCAGGCCGAGAAGAAACCCCCGAAGAGCTCGCCGGCCACCAAGTAAGCTCCTGAATCAACATTGGTCGAGCGTGAATCGTCTTCACATCTGCCAACTTCTGATCGCTAAGCTTCAAAACGATAGGCAGGTTCGTCCCGAGTGAAAAACCCCGATAATTGGATAAACCCTGCGCGCGGAGCATTGGGGCGATTAGAAGCAAAGCACCAAGGCAAAAAATCAAACTGCGGATCGTTTTCATTTTCATATCTCCCACCAATTCCTAGGAACTTGAAATTAGAGCCTCACCTTGTTTAGGAAGTACCTTTCCATGATGCTGTCTCTCGGTGCTATCCAATTGGGTCTTTGGCGTAACCGCGGCAGTTACGCGTGCCAAGCCTCTTAACTCTGGCGCGCGAAGATCCTTCGACCGTTCATGACACCAGAAAGAATTGTGAGTAGCACTGCGCCAATCACGGCGAACAGCGATGTAACTACCGTTCCGCCATAGCCCGACGAGCGCATCAAGAATCCGCCCGCGACTCCGCCACCAGCGCCCATGAGGATGTCTACAACCGGGCCATAACCCTCACCCTTCAGACCTCTTCCTGCTCCCCAGCCAACAACCGCACCAATGAAAATCCATGCAAGTAAGTACATACATTCCTCCCCTTATCGAATCTTCCGGCCGCATTCTCGCGTGTTTTCCTTCTGCTGGACAACTTGAGGGGCGGACTCCGCCCCCCTACAAACAATGATTTGCCGGGTTCAGACCGCTACGGCAGTGGCGATCTTGTGGAACGTCGAGTTGGCGACGTCATAGGTTTCAACTTGGGGGGCTCCCTCAATTACCGTGGCGAGTATCTTCGTTACTTGTGGGTAAGTTCCGCGGTTGTAAGCCTCGGCATTCTCCGCCTTGTCCCACAAACTGATCGCGAAGGCTTCTGTGCCGCGCTGTCCAACGAACGTGATTTCGTCCTGGAATCCCTGCTGCTTTCGAAGCAAGGGAAGGACGTCTTTCTCCAGCCTCTGGGTGAACTCCGCTACACTGTTCGGTTTCAGATGCATGTAAACTCTGCGTGCAAACATGGCACTCTCCTTGGTTCTCGATGCCAAGGGGGCAATTCAGATAACCATTGTTGGTTAATCTATTCTGGATACTCCCTCAGTCCGTTAACTATTCTGAGTGAATTCACTTGACTTGTCAAGTCTAAACTGCGATTATTTTTTGTAGTTAACTGTGTGAAGTTAACCCTCAGGGGGAAACCTCGTGGACGTTTGTCTGGTGATTAAACAGCGCCTCGAAGAATTGGGGCTTGAGCAGAAAGATCTGGCGGCTGCCGCTGAAGTAACTGAATCCTATATTTCACAGTTGTTGTCTCGCAAGAAGCTGCCCCCGGCACCGGACCGCACAGATATTTATGAGAAAATGGCGAAGTTTTTGAAGATTCCAACCGATAGACTTTCAAAACTGGCTGAGCATCAGCGCAAGGAAGAATTGAAGAGAGACTTGGCAGGCCCGCCCGCGCCCATGTTTAGGGAAGTTCGAGAAGTAATTCTTCGGAAATGCGTACCTGACAAGGAAAAACAGGTGCGTGAGATTTTTGAGAAGCAGCCTTTCGGCGAGCTCGAACATCTCGTCACGCAGAAGCTTTTGGACGTGATCAAGAACGTCGCGAAAGAAGAATTGAACAGCGAAAACTGGCTCCGCTTGTTGGCTCGACTCGCCGGCCGAAGCTATGAGCAAACACGGGTTACCCTCCTGGAATTCCTGGACACGGATGTCTTCAGCTTGTCGCCTGATAACTGCGTTTCCTTCCTGGATCCGCTGATTGAATCCTGGAACGTCGATCTAGCGACCTTTGGCATGGAAATTGTGCTAAATCGGAGAATGGCTCCGGGAGATCCTCGGAAATTTGAGTTTATTGAAACGGGACCCGACCAACCAGAGGTTGAGCCGGGCTTCAAGGAATTCCTTAATGATCTTTCCCTCAGCGGGACTGCCACCCCGGAAGAAACTCAGTTGCTAAGGAATCTACGGTTTAGCGGAAGACGCCCTACGTCATTTTATTATTACCGAGAATTGCAAAGCCTCAGAGACCCGCTCCATTTTCGCGTGCTCAGCACCCAGACCGCGCGAAAAAAGCCACTGGGCCAGTCCCAGCCCGAAGGGTCAGTGGCCCCGATGCATAAATACCTGGAAGCTGATGGCATTGAGAAACAGCTGCAACTCAACGGCAGGAACAAGGCAATACAACGTTGGGCAGGAAACAGGGGCAACCGGGGCAAAAAACAAAAAGTGAAGACGTAGAGACCTTTGCCGACTGGAACGCCCAGGTGGGGCAACTTAGTGCCTTGGATTTGCAACAAACTCGCACCAGTTTGGAGGGAAGTCAACTCGGCCCGGTACTGGCTGCCGGCAGCGTCCCTGATGGAGCCATTTGGGCATTGCCGGGTGAGGTTGGAATCGAACCACACCTGGAATGTGCCGCAAAGATTAACTGAGGGTGGTACTCCTCTGATACCAAATGTGGTTATGAACTGACATCCACAGCCTCTCTCGATAATCTCCCTGCGGATGTGCCCATTTTGTGGACTCATCACCTCGCGATGCACACGACATTGCCAAGAATTTGGCAAATCTCTCAAACCAGCTCAGATGTCGATGCGGAAAGGAAAACTAAGATGCCATTCAGTGGAAACTGTCAATCGTTCGATTCTTCGACGTTGAAGGTGCAAGATGATGTCGGGGCGGTCTACGGGCTGTTTAAGGCAGACCTCCCATTCCGCCCCGACCATTACACCTGCCTATTTGTGGGACAAACCAACGACTTGAGGACGCGCCTTCTTGAGCATTACAACAATCCGTCGATTGCTGGCGTCACACATTTCTTTGCCGAGGTTAGTGCGACCGAACAGCAACGAAAACCGCGCGAGAAAGAACTAATCGCTGAATTCAACCCCCCCGGAAACAAAACTAGTGGGAGTTGCTAACATTTTCCGTTCAAGAGTCTAACTCGACTCCTCAGAGACAGACCACAATGACCCACCGGAAGTCCATTTGGTTTTCAATCCCTGGTAATGCATTAATCCGATATTGTCGAATACCCGAGAGGCGCTGGTTCGTATCATTCAAGATTGTGAACAGTTTCTCAAATGGGCCGTTTCCGAAATAGAGAAACGAGGACCAGCACGAAAAGGAACCAAATAGTGTTTACAGCTTACAGCGACGAAAGCGGTTCTCCAGATCAAGCGGCTGTCGTTGTCGCAGGCTCCCGAGCCTGTCAACCAAAGTCTGCTCGCGTCGAGGGCGGCGGGCATTGTTATGCAATCAAGTACATACTGGAACCGGAGGTACCACTTTCCCTGCTCAGTAACCTCGTTGATTAGTTCTGGTTGGTTTTGCTCGGATTTGTACACAAAACTATGACACTTTTATGACACTGCACTATTTTTGTGCAGCCGAATCTTTCGCCCAACACCTGTAAATTAATATAAAATCAAGTTGTTATGCGTCGTGGGGCCCGTAGCTCAGCGGTTAGAGCAGCGGACTCATAATCCGTTGGTCCCAGGTTCAAATCCTGGCGGGCCCACCAACCTATTCAGGCAAATGGCAATCCCCTATTCGTTATTTTGAGGGCTGGAGATAAGGGACGAATCCCTTCGTGCTGGTGCGAAGTTTGTACACGGATTTTGTAGCCGTGATATAGAGCGTGCCGTAATCCGGATCGCCCCACGTCAAATTTGCCGGCTGCTCCGGCATAACGATGGTGCCCAAGTGATGGCCGTCCGCGTCCCACACCCAAATCCCTTCGGGGCCGGTGACATACAAATTTCCGTCGCGATCCACTTTCATGCCATCCGGCACTCCACCCTTCGCCGGGCCGGCTTCGCTGGCAAAGATACGGCCATTGCTCAGCGAGCCGTCGGAATGGAAATCGTAGACGCGGATATTTCTCTGTTCACTGTCGTCCACATAGAATCTTTTTCCGTCCGGCGAAAAAGCCAGCCCATTGGGTTGCGTCAAATCCTTCGTCAGCAGCCGGACTGCACCGGTGGCATCCAGGCGATAGACGCCTTGAAAAGGAGTTTCCTGAGCCGCTCCGGCAGGCAAGTCCAGCGTCGGATCCGTGAAGTAGATCGCTGCGTCTGGCCCGATCACGATGTCATTCGGACTGTTGAACCGTTTGCCCTCAAAGCGATCCGCCAGCACCTTATACTTGCCGCCGGGCTCGATGCGGACGATGGCCCGCAGCACACTCGCACAGTCGAGCAGTGTGTGATTGAGATCGTAGGTATTGCCATCCGGATCGCCCAGGGAAATAACTTCTTCCCTGTGCCCGTCGGGATAGACACGGAATATTTTGTTAATCTCTTCGTCGCTGACGTACACAAATCCCGCGGGATCCCATACCGGCCCTTCCGTGAAGCCGAAGCCAGTCGCCAACCGCTCCAGATTCGCTTCGTGGGGCACCAGTTTCCAAAATTGTGGCGACTCGGCGCGCAATTCGAATTTACGCGACGAATCGTTCGCATGAATTCCGGAAAAGCATAATCCCGCGAAAAAGAGCACTGTGATGATACGGTGAATTCTATTCATCTCAAGTCATCCTGCGTGCATCGAAATGAGTAACGAAAATCATCGGCCGTGCGGGGGACATCATCCAAACGCCACAAAGATTATTCGTCGGTTTCCCAGTTTGTTCTCTTTTCCTTGCTTCCCCCCTTGGCAGCAGAGACCAGGTAGTTCACAAGATCATCCAGTTCCGCGGGCTTTAGCGTTGTGCCGTAATCCGCGGGCATGATGGGTTCAGGGAGAAACTCCAGTTGAGCTACGTCGGATCTGTTTAGAAAATGGAAAGCACCGTCGAGCGATTGCAACTGCATGGAGAAATTGTCCTCGTTGCGGATGACGCCGGAGAATTTGTGCGAGTCACGCAGGGTGACGACGGCCATTTTGTCTGCCCGATCCGTGGTGCCTCTGGCTCGCATGAGATTCGCGCGAATTTCCGCAGCGGAGAGAGTCGCACCGTAAGCGGAAAGGTCACGGCCCAAAAAGCCGCCGGCCCCTTGAACCATGTGGCACTCTGAGCAGCGAGCCTTGCCGAAAAACAGCGATTTCCCTCTCAGCGGGTCGCCAGGAAGCATGACCGCCGCACCTTTACCCTGCAAACCGCGGAGATAATGCAGCAGGGCGTTCAGCTTCGCGCTGCCAAGGGAGTCGAACGGCGGCATCCCGGCAGCGGGCCTGCCCGCTCGCAATATTTTCAACAATTCCACGTCAGAGAGTTGAACCATTTGTTCTCGCGTGGAAATGTCTGGTCCGTGCTCGCCGCCACGTCCATCCAGGCCGTGGCAACCCGCGCAGCTTGAATCAAAGATTTGTCGGCCCGCCGCTGTCGATTGATGCTGAGCTTTGGGAGTGTTCCCCGGCTGATGCGCGCTTTGCGCAAGCGCATTTTGTCCCAGTGTTGAGAAGATTGCGCAAAACAGGGCCGCCACCCATGAAGATAATTGGCGACTGCCTGGAATTGAAGTTGTCCGATGGTTCATTTTTCTATCATGCCCCGCTGCCGTGAGAAATGGAACCGTGCGAGCAGCGCGGCAAACGATCGAGCTAAAAGCGGAACTGGGCCACAGTTTGCAAGATGCGCGGGCCGTTGCCACCAGTGGCGACACCCTGCCTTTTGTTTGACTTCCCCTCGCCTGTGAATCCTGAAATATCTTATCGCCTGCGGAGTGTCAATCTCTTTCTGCACATCCATTTAGAGTTTCTCCACCTTAAATCGATTCAAAGGTATTTCTCCTCACGCCCGCATGATGATAAAGTCCTCTTCGGTTGGAATCTGGAGGAGCTATGATGGAACCTCTCTCTTTTGCCACTCCCAGTACCGTGCGCAAGACTCTGCTTATTTTTTCCCTTGTCTTGGCTGGTGTCCTGGCACTCGCTGGGAACCCATTCGCCCGTGCGCGCGCTCAAGCGCCTCCGGCGGATGATGCTGGAGCCTTGCTGGAAGGATTTCGCCATGTGGAAGTAGCATCCGTATCCGATGCGCTGGAACAGCTGACCGGACGCAAGATGTACATGTCTCACCGGATGCGACCGATTTTTCCAACCAAGTTTGCCGGTTTTGCCGTTACCGTTCGCCTGAAGAAAGAGGCCAACGAGGATCCCAACGCGCTCAATGGGATGCTGGCGGCGATCGACCAGGGCTCCAAGGATTCGGTCTATGTCATGGTGGTGGATGATGGGGTCGACATCGCCGGGATGGGCGGCCTGATGGGCACCGCCATGTACGCCCGCGAATATGCTGGCGCGGTGATTGATGGCGGCGTTCGCGACGTGGCCTATCTCAAGAAAATCGGCTTTCCCGTCTATTCGCTCGGAATCGTTCCTTCCACTTCGATTCATCATTACCGCTTTGCCGGGTCCAATATTCCCGTCGTTTGTGATGGCGTCGAAGTGAAGGCCGCGGACATTATCGTTGCCGATCAGGATGGCGTCGTGGTTGTACCCCGCGCGGACGCGCAAAAGGTTCTCACGCTAGCCCAGGATATGGATTTCAAGGAGCACTCCATGTACGCCTACATCGAGAAACTGAAATCCATTCAGGAAGCGGTGAAGAAATTTGGGCGGCTCTGACCTCTGGAGGAAGCAGTTCGCAACATGGAGGAGGAATTGAACAGTTCTATTGCGGCATCGGAGGCCGTCGACCTGACCATTCCCTTGATCGACACGCATGGCCAGGATCGTGGCACACTCGGAAGGGCCAAACTTACTCCGGGGGACAGGAATTCATAGCCACATGAGACTCCCAACACAATTCGCGGTTGTGAGCATTTTGTCGGGATGTCTGATGGCTTCCGCGGCTGCGCAAGATGCCGGCAAATCCTCCTATTCGGTTAGCGTCGATGTTTCACCAGAACAGCTTGTTGGGCAGCCCGCGGGGAGGAACTGGCTCTCCTACAACGGCGATTACACAGGACGCCGCTTCAGCAGCCTCAACCAGATCAACGCTCAAAACGTCGCGAATTTGCGCACGCAGTGGGTCTTTCACGCGTCCAATTCAAACAGCCTGGAAGTTACTCCCGTCGTGGTAGATGGCATGATGTTCGTTGCCTCCGCAAATGACGCCTTTGCGCTAGACGCCCAGACCGGCAGAGTGGTCTGGCACTACTCGCGACCGGTTACCGAAGGACTCATCGACGACGCCTCGCAGCACCACAACCGCGGCGTTGGCATCTGGCACTCGCGCATCTACATAGAGACCGACAATGCGCATCTGCTCTGCCTGGATGCGCGCTCCGGCCACCTGCTCTGGGACGTTCCGTACACTGACGGTAACAAGAATTACGGTGCCACCAGCGCGCCTCTGGTTGTGAAGGACAAAGTCCTGGTCGGCAGCTCCGGTGGCGACGACGGCGTGCGAGGGTTTGTTTCCGCCATCGACGCGGAAACCGGAAAGCTCGCCTGGCAATTCTGGACCATCCCTGGCCCCGGCGAGCCCGGCGCTGAAAGTTGGCCCGGCGACATGTACCTTCATGGCTGCGGCACGACGTGGATGCCCGGCACTTACGACCCTGAACTCAACACCATCTACTGGGGAACAAGCAATCCCTGCCCGGATTTTGACGGTGACCCTCGTCCCGGCGACGATCTTTATACCGACTCTCTGATCGCCCTCGATCCCGACACCGGCAAACTCAAATGGCATTTTCAATTCACTCCGCACGATCTCTTCGATTACGACGCCGAGGAAACTCCGGTCCTTATCGATGCTATTTATAAAGGTCAGCCGCGCAAACTCCTTGTCGAAGCCAATCGCAACGGGTTCCTGTACATTCTCGATCGCACCGACGGCAAATTTCTTTCTGCCATCCAATTCGTGGAAAAACTGAATTGGGCCAAAGGAATCGACAACCAGGGCCGCCCTATCCGCACGGATGTGATGCCGAGCGCCCAGGGTACTCGTGTCTGCCCGGGCATGATCGGTGCCACGAACTGGTACGCGCCTTCCTATAATGCTGTCACGCAGCTCTTCTATTTTCTCGCCACGGAGAATTGCGATTTGTACTTCAAAAAGGCCGAGAAATATGTCGAGGGGCAAACTTACTACGCCACTGGCACGAAGCGCAGTCCGGGAGATGAAGTCCAGCTCATTCTCCTCGCGTACGATCTCGAGTCCGGCAAGCCAGCTTGGCGTTCGCCTCAGATTGGTTTAGGCCATTCCTTCGCCGGCACCATGACCACTGCCGGTGACTTGGTCTTCTTCGGTGATAATGCCAATTCGTTCGAGGCCGTCGACGCGCGCACCGGTGCGCGGCTTTGGCATTTCCAGACTGGCCAGAGAATTCATGCGTCGCCCATGTCCTATGCGATCAATGGAACGCAGTACGTCGCCATCGCTGCGGGGAGCGATATTTTCAGTTTTGCTTTGCCGTAAGGGGAAAGAATTTCGTCCGTTCCAATAAAAGGAGGAACCGTATGTTTTCTAATCTCACTACTCGCAGAAGCTTTGCCGCTCGACTCGCCTCACTCTTTACCGGGGTGGGCGCTTTGAGCCTGTTTTCCGATTCCACACCTGCAGCGGCGCAGGCGCCCGGTGGAGTCCAGAAGCTGAATGCCGAAGGGAAGCCTGCCGACAAGGGTTTTATCACGCCCCTGATCATTCACAATGGCGTCATCTACATCGCAGGAATCGGAGCGCACTCCCACAATAAAGCTGAATTCCCCAAAGACATCACAAATCACACCAAGAGCCTCATGGAAAGCGTCAAGTCGATCATCGAGACTGGCGGCGGCACCATGGACTCCATTCTTCAGCTCACAGTTTATCTCGCCCACATTGAAGACTACGGCGGCATGAACGACGTCTTCAAAACCTATTTCCCCAATGGTGGTCCCGCGCGAACCACCGTCGCGGTTGCCGCACTGCCCGGCGACTCGCTGGTCGAAATCAACTGCACCGCTGCTGTCGTGAAGAAATAGATTCATTGGGAAAGGAGAAATCTCATGGGACTCAACTTGAAATGGACTCGCCGATCCTTCATGGGCAGCCTTGGTGTCTTGACTGGAGCCGTGTTGAATCCCAGGAAGCTGCTCTCCTTTACTTCCTCGCCGGTCGAAACAAAAATCACCGGCTTCGGTTCGACAGGAAACATCTACGAGGAGCTTGGCGTCACCACGGTGATTAACGGCCAGGGCACCATGACGTACCTCGGCGGCTCGTTGATGCGCCCGGAAGTGGACGCCGTCATGGCGCTGGCCGGCCAGCACTTTGTTAGCATTCCGGACCTCGAGGTTGCCGCCGGCAAGCGCATTGCGGAGCTGCTGAAACTTCCCGCGGACTACTCCGCGATCGTCACCTCCGGAGCGGCCGCGGCCATGCAGTCGGGCCTTGCCGGCATTTTGACCGGCGACAACCCGAAGTTCATCGAACAAATTCCCGATCTTACGGGAATGAAATCGGAAGTCATCATTCAGAAATCGCACCGCAATCCCTTTGACCACCAACTCCGCAATACCGGCGTGAAGCTCATCGAAATCGAAACGAGCGAGGAGCTGCGCAAAGCGGTCAATCCCAAAACCGCCATGATGCATTTTTCCAATTTCGCGAAGGAGCAAGGCCAAATCAAGGTCGAAGAATGGGCCAAACTTGGGAAAGAGTTAGGCATTCCTACCTTCATAGACGCGGCTGCCGACACGCCCCCGGTCTCCCATCTCTGGGACTACGCCAACATGGGATACGATCTCATCGCCTTCAGCGGCGGCAAGGCCATTCGCGGGCCGCAGTGTGCTGGCTTGCTGCTTGGCCGCAAAGATTTGGTCGCCTACGCACTTCTCAACAACAGTCCGCATGAGGACACCATCGGCCGCAGCCAGAAGGTGGGCAAGGAAGAGATCGTTGGCATGGTCAAGGCCCTCGAATGCTATCTGAACGACGATCACGAAGCGCTGAACAAGGAATGGCAGCGCCGCCTGGAATCCATTTCGAGCAAAATCACCACGCTCCCCACGGTGACGACATCCTACTTTGTACCGGACATGGCCAACCACGTTCCGCACATGGAAATTAAATGGGATGCGCAGCGCATTAAGATATCTCCGCACGATGCCGGCATGACCTTGCGCAAGGGAACACCTTCGATTGTGCTCTCCGCTGGAGAGAAGCGTGGCGCATTATCGATGAACTCCTTCATGCTGCAGCCGGGCGAGGAAACGATCATCGCCGACAAGCTTTACGAACTATTGAAAGCCCACTCGGCATGATTGCCGGCGGTCCAGACTATCCGCTGCGGTGCCTCCATGTCTGAGCAGCGGCGCGGGAATGTGCGCTGGTATCTTGTTTTCTGGCTCTTCATTCTCAGCGCCGTTTCGTTTTTGGACCGAGTCAACATTTCGGTCGCCGGGAGTGCGATCGCCTCGGAATACCATCTCAGCCATGTCCAGTTAGGGTGGGTCTTCAGCGCGTTTCTTTGGGGTTATGCGTTATTTCAAACCTTCGGCGGCTGGCTGGCCGATCGCCTTGGGCCGCGGCGCGTGCTCACGGGTGGAGTCATATGGTGGGGCATCTTCACGGCGCTTACCGCCGCTGTGTCCCCGGCAATTACCGGCGCCGTTTTCCTCTTTGTCCTCGTGCGCTTTCTCCTGGGCGCAGGCGAGGCCATCATATTTCCTGCATCCAACCAGTTTGTTTCCCGTTGGATTCCCACGCAGGAGCGGGGTATTGCCAACGGCCTGATCTTCGCGGGAGTAGGCGCGGGGGCAGGATCGGCCCCGGCCATCGTCACCTACATCATGGTTCACTACGGCTGGCGGTGGTCCTTTTGGATCAGCGCTCTCATCGGCTTGCTGGTGGGACTGGTCTGGTATTTCGCCGCGCGCGACACGCCGGAAGAGCATCCCAGCGTTTCCGCTCCCGAACTACTGCACATCCAATGTGGCCGGACAGTGGGAAAGTCCGCAGAGGCAGTTGGCAAGCCCCAGAAAGACACCGCGCAAGCTCCCGCAAACAGCCCAATTCCTTGGAGCACGATTCTCCAGAGCAAGGAAGTTTGGCTGGTCACCCTGAGCTACTTTTGTTTCGGCTACGTCGCCTGGATTTTCTTCAGTTGGTTCTACATCTACCTCGCGAAAGTGCGCGGCCTCGATCTTAAGGTCAGCGCTTTCTACAGCACGCTTCCGCCGCTGGCGATGGTTGCTTGCAGCCTTTTGGGCGGCGTCATCAACGACAAACTCACCAAGGCTCACGGTAAGCGTCTGGGACGTTGTGGCATTGCGGTATTCGCGCTCGCGCTCACCGCTGTCCTTCTGGTGATTGGCTCACAGGCCGCCAGCGCTCGATTGGCGAGCCTTGTCCTTGCCGGAGGTGCGGGTGCCCTGTACCTGGCTCAGAGCAGCTATTGGTCCGTCACGGCCGATATTGCCGGTTCGCGGGCTGGATCGGCTTCCGGGTTCATGAATATGGGAGCGCAGTTGGGCGGGGGGCTGACGGCGCTGCTCACTCCCGTCATTGCTGAGCATTATGGCTGGACGTATCCCTTCCTGGTCGCAGGCACGCTTAGCGCGCTTGGTGCGGCGGCTTGGCTTGCCGTTGATCCCTCGCGGAACTTGGAGCGCCTCGGCCAAACCTCCCCGTGAAATCTAAACTTGCGCCGCCCAAATTGAATCGGCAGTAATATTATATTTCGCGTGATTTCAGGAGCACAACGGTGACGGTCGAAGACGTAATCCAGAAGATTCACGAAGTCGGCATTGTTCCCGTTGTCCGGGCTGCCAACCTCGATGAAGCCCGTCGCGCGGTCGACGCCATTTGCACCGGGGGCATACCGGTCATCGAGATTACGATGACTGTCCCGAACGCTCCTGCCATGATCCAAGAACTCGTCCGCCATTACAGAAACAGCGTCCTGACAGGAGCAGGTACGGTCACGACTGCCGAGCAGGCGAAGGTTTGTCTGGATGCAGGTGCCCAATTCCTGGTTAGCCCGGGCCTTTCCGTCCCGGTTTTACAAGCTGCTGCGAAGCGCGGTGTCCTCGCGATGCCAGGGGCCTTCACCCCGACGGAACTCATGTCCGCTCTGGAAGCAGGGGCAAAGATCATCAAAATCTTCCCGTGCGGTAGTGCCGGCGGTGCCAAGCATATCAAGGCCCTGAGAGGTCCGTTTCCCGACACGCGACTCATCCCCACGGGTGGTGTAAACCTGACGAACGCTGCCGAGTATTTTGCTGCGGGAGCATTTGCATTGGGGGTCGGGGCAGACCTCGTCGACCTGGCGGCCCTTCGCAGGAATGAACCGGCAAAAATCATCGAGATGGCAAAAGCTCTGATAGAAGCGGTTCGCCTAGCTCGGGCAAAGAATTCATAGTCTTCCGGAATTCGTCTCAATTTGGTACAGCCCAAAATAAGGCGCTCTTGCCATTCCAGGGACGTATTATTCGAGGCAGCCCGATTACCCGCCCAGTGTCCCTAAACTCCTAATTTCAGAACGTTTCCAGAGGCCCTCCGTACTCCGATGCCCTATCCGTTACTGGGTACCCTTACGGTACAGCTGCTGTTTCGTACCATGACACCCCTGTATTAGTACCGCAAACTTTTCTCAGGGCTTTTTCCCTTATTTTCGTGCGGTTTTGGCGGAGGTTTAACGAATTTCAATGCTTATGACCCAGGCTCGTTTCATACGCAATCAGGAAGTGGTTTCGCGCAAAATTGAAGGTGAATTGATCATTGTCCCCATCCGCAGCGGCGTTGGCGATCTCAACTCCCTTTACACACTAAATCCGGTTGGCTCAGTTCTGTGGGACTTCATGACGGAAGGGCACACCATCGGCGAGATGGTTCAGCGAGTTTGTGACGAATTTGAAGTTACAACGCCCCAGGCACAGCAGGATATAGAGGCTTTTCTCAATTCGATGGTTGAAGAAAACCTGGTGCAATCGGTCGCGTAAATGTTACAGGCAGAAAGGTTCCCGAGTGGTCCAGACAGCGACATACGGTGATTTCTCGAACTTCCTCCACGAACGCTTCCAGGGGCGCCGCGTGCCCGTGGAAGTTTCGATTGAGGTGACGCACCGCTGTCCGCTGGAGTGCCAGCACTGCTACAACAACCTTCCTATGAGCGATCCTGACGCTCGCCGGCAGGAAATGACGTTCGAGGAACACGTTCGTCTCCTCGATGAATTGGTCAATCTCGGCTGCCTTTGGATTCTGTATACCGGGGGAGAGATCTTCGCGCGCAAGGACTTTCTGGACATCTACACCGAAGCAAAGAAGCGCGGTTTTCTCATCACCCTTTTCACCAACGGCACCATGATTACGCCTCGCATCGCGGACCACCTCGCTGCCTATCGCCCATTCAACATCGAGATCACTTTGTACGGCGCGACGCGGGAGACTTACGAGGCCCTGACCCAAATTCCCGGTTCCTACGACCGCTGCATGAAGGGAATTGCGCTGCTTCGGGAACGCGGCCTGCCACTCAAGCTCAAGACTGTCCCCACCTCGGTCAATGTCCACGAAGTCTACGAGATGAAGCGCTTCGCCGAGGAGGATCTCGGCGTGGAATTCAAGTTCGATCCCATGGTGAATCCGCGCACCGATTGCTCGCAGAGCCCGCTCGGTGTGCGGCTGACTCCCGAGGAAGCCGTGGCCCTGGAGTTTCGCGATCCCGTGCGCCGAGCCGAGTATAAGCGCCTGGTCGAAGGCGAGCTTGCCGCCAATCTTCCCGCTTCCACACAGAGGTACACCTGCGGTGGCGGTCAGAATGGCTGCGCCATCGATCCCAACGGCCAAATGACTATCTGTGTCCTCTCTCATCGCGACGGCTACAACCTGCGCTCGGGGTCATTCCGAGAGGGCTGGGAAGGCCGCCTCAAAGACATCCGCGCCACAGAGAACACTCGCAAGACGATCTGTACCAACTGCCGCATTCAAACTCTTTGCAGCATGTGCGCGGCGAACGGTGAACTTGAGAGCGGCGACGCCGAATCACCCGTCGATTTTCTTTGCCAGGTCGCGCATCTCCGCGCCTTTGCCTTGGGCATTCAGGTCCCCGAACACGGGGATTGTGCCTGCTGTGCCGGTGGCGGTCAGCACGCTCCTCTGCTCGAAGCAGCCGAGCGCATCAATAGAAACTCCGCGGCCCTCACGAACGTTATTCCCTTACCACGCTCAAGTTCACTTCTTCCTGTACTGGATTCTCGAGGAGGTTGCTCTGCTGGAGGTTGTGCCTCCTGCGGCACACATCGGTGACGCCGCCCAGAATGGGAAACAGAAAGTTATGAACGAAAGACAAAAACCCGAGAACGGCTCCAAGGCTCCCTACCAACCTCCCCAGGTTGTCCGCGTGAATCTCCGCCCAGAAGAAGCCGTCCTGGGACATTGCAAGATTGCTGGAATTACCGGGCCCGTTTCGGGTTCCTGCGGTGGCGCATTACGCTGCAGAACTTTTGGGTCCTGATCTGAGGATTGCGAAGGAACGACGATGGCACACGCTGCTGCAAGCTTACCGAAGAATCTGACCGAGGCCACACGCCTCGCCGTTTACATTGGTGGGTTTTCCTTTGGCATGTGGTGCCCCGGGGACATGCGCGTGGCGATTGATCCCGAACACGAACCCTTCCTCCTGCCGTCCACTGCGAACCACGCCTGCCATATTGAGCTCGATATCTCCTGGGCAGAAAGCTTGAAAGTACCCACGACTGGTCCTTCGTTCTCCTCCGGCGGTGTGTGGTCCGCCTATGTGTCCTCCACCGGAACTCAATTTTATTTCTCCAGTGCCGCCGTGGGCAGAATGCCTTACAAAGCAGCATGGTTCGACCCCGCGTTCGAACGCGGTCATGTTGTCCTGAACCGTTCGACGATTCCGGCAGACAATCCCATCTTCCCGCTCGAATATCCTCTCGACGAACTCGCGATGATGCACCGCCTGGCTCTGGGAGAAGGTGTGGAGGTCCATGCCCTCGGCCTCGCTGACGAAGATGGCAGTGGCTACCTTTTCCTCGGCCACTCCGGCGCGGGCAAGAGCACGACGGCGCGGCTTTGGATGCCTCAGCCCGGCGTACAACTGCTCAGCGACGACCGCATCATTATTCGCAAACACGACGACAAGTTTTGGATGTACGGCACTCCCTGGCACGGCGACGCGGGTGTCGCCTCGCCAGGCCGGGCGCCCCTCTCTGCAATCTTTCTCCTCGAACAAGCGCCTGCGAACGAACTCGATTCGCTCTCCTCGCCGAAAGCGGCGGCGGAACTCTTTGCCCGCGCTTTCGTTCCCCACTATCTCAAAGGCGGAATTCAATTCACGTTAGGTTTTCTGGACCAGATCACTCGCTCCGTGCCCTGTTCCATCTTGCGCTTCACTCCTACGGCGAGCGCAGTGGAGGCTGTTCGTTATGCGCGCGTCTGATCCTCAAGTTCAAATAGACTCCCGTCTCTTTGCGGAACTCGCTTCCGAATTGCTAGGCCGTGGGACTGCCGTGAACTTCCGCGTTCACGGCGAAAGCATGCGCCCCAACCTTCTCGATGGAGATGATGTTGTGGTTGTACCGGCGAGCGCTGCAGCCGTTCAACCCGGGGATGTGGTTCTCGCGGAAAACGCCGACGGTCTTCGCGTTCACCGGGTGCATTCTTGCGACCCCGCTTCGGGCGGCGTGATCCTTCGCAGCGACACTGGCCACGACTTTGACCCGCCTGTCACTCGCGTGTTTGGAAAGGTGCTTGTCCGGCGCCGAGGCCACCAGGAACAGTCCCTAACCGCATTCCAGACTCGTTTCGTTCATCCTCTGCGCGTCATTGGACGGCGCGTTCGTCTCGCGGCGCAGAATCGCCTTCGCGGTGCTTCCGCGCAACTTTTCGGCATTGCTACTTTCTTCCTGCTTTGCACCGTTCTGTTTGCGCCTGCCGCGCACGCCCAGACCGCCGATCTTCAACTGACCCAAACCACTTGTTCGACCGCGGTTGAGGCGGCTACGACCCTGTCACTGGGGACGGCCACGGCTGCATCATGGGCAGGCGGTATTGCATCGTATACATTCCCTCTTCCGTTTCCTTCGAATGTGGTGCCCTGCGCGCAACTGACACTGACAACAACTGGTTTTAAACCTGGCGGCTACAACGTTACGAATGCGACAGTCCTGTCAGCTGACAGCACGACAGGCGTGATCACTATTGGCATGGCCGGGAACCCGGGCACAGTGAAGACGCTGGGAACCGGTACAGCCACCAACGGTTACGCCTACTCTGAAGTTGTTGCCAACAATGGTCCGAGCACTGCAGCGACCGGAACAACGACCGTTTACATGCAGACGCCGGCCAACACCACTTTTCAGGCCTACGCTGGCACGAATTGGACTTGCACGACACCCACGACCGGCGGCACTGGTCTTATCGTCTGTACTTACAACGCCGCGCTGGCCAGCGGCGCCGCTGCGAGTACCCTCACGATCACTTTTCAAGTCAACTCCGGAACCGCCGCTGGCACGACCATCCAAAGCTCCGCCACGGTTACGAATTCCACCAACGTGGACCCCGTTCCGTCCAATAACACCAGCATTTCTTCGATCGTCGTTGAGCCCACAACCTCGGCTGACCTTTCCGTAGCTGTCTCCGTTGCTCCGACTCCGGTCTTCGTTTCCTCCGCGCTCACGTATACCGTTACTGTCGAGAATCTTGGCCAGGCTAATGCGGCCGTCAACAACAACGTCCTCCAGGACCAACTGCCTGGCGGTGGTCAAGGGGTCGCTTTTCAATCGATTGTCGTGCCTTCAGGCTGGAGTTGCACTACCCCCGCTGTCGGCTCCTCGGGCAACGTTCAATGCTCCCTCACATCTCCTATGCCTGCCGCGCCTGCTGCTGGTTCCACCGTCACTTTCACGATTACAGTGAACGCTCCGACGACGGCCACCACCCTGACCAACAAGGCGACTGTCAATCTCCCGGGTGATCCCAACAACACCAACAACAACGCCACTACTTACACCGTTGTGCAGCCCCTCGCCTGCGCAACTCCGGGGCGCGATGGCGTGCTTAGCGCTCCGGGCTCCAGTGCCATCGTCAACACGTATTTTCCGCCTTCCAAAAACGTCAACCTTAACTCCGGTTCCACTTCCGTCAGCTTGGGTGCTGCAGCAGCTGCCCCGGCAGCCCAGACGGCCATTGCCGTAGGCGATCTTCTGCTCATCATTCAGATGCAAGACGCCACCATCAACAACAATAACAGCGGCTCCTATGGAGACGGCCTCCCCGGTGATCCTGGGTCGGGCTCGACCTCCGTCGGCAGTTCGGGACTCTTCGAGTTCGTTACCGCTACCAATGCGGTCCCTGCCACGGGTGGCACCCTTCAATTCTTGGGCACTGGGCCTACCGGCGGCCTGCTCAACGGCTACTTTCAAAACGCTGATTCTGGCGGTCAAGGTCAGCAAACTTTTCAGGTCATTCGGGTTCCTCAATACGCTTCCGCAACGTTCAATTCGAATCTGACAGGTCTTGCCTGGAACGGTTCAGTTGGCGGAGTCCTTGCAGTCGACGTTTCTTCCCAGCTCACTCTTGGCGGCACGGTTGCATTGGATGCCCTCGGCTTCCGTGGCGGCGGAGGCATCACGCTTACCGGAGTAACCAGTGGCGCAGGCGCGGACACCGACTACGTGACCAACTCTCCTGCCAACTTACCCAATCTTTCGGGAGGTGGCGACGCTCCGGCGAATAGCGGAGTCAACGCCTCGAAGGGCGAAGGAATTGCCGGAACCCCTCATTGGGTCGCGCCCCTGTTGAGTACTGTCCTCGGGAACATTTCCTCGACTGCAATATCAACCGGCCAGCCCGCGCTGGAGGGACTTCCCAGCGGTAGCTTCGCGCGTGGCGCTCCCGGGAACGCCGGTGGAGGTGGTACGGATGGCGACCCGGTCGGCAATACTAAGAACTCCGGCGGCGGCGCTGGCGGCAATGGAGGCACCGGCGGACAAGGCGGTTACGGCTGGAACAGCATGGCCGCCACGAACTCGACGGATGGCGGATTTGGTGGTGTGGCATTCCCGGCTTCCACCAGTGCCCTCGTGATGGGTGGAGGGGGCGGCGCCGGCACCGTGAATAATGGCTCTTATTACATTTCGAGTACGAGTAGCGGCGCCGATTGCGGCCTAAACTGCACCGGCGTATTCAGCAGCGGCGGTCACGGCGGGGGCATCGCCATTATCCACGCGGGCAGCGTGGTGGGATCGGGAGCGATTACCGCAAACGGCGAATCCACACTGAGTACGCTGAACGACAGTACGGGCGGGGCTGGAGCAGGCGGCTCCATCCTACTTTTCGCCAACAGTGGTGGCCTGAGCGGCCTCACCGTCAGTGCCGCGGGCGGCAATGGCGGCAATGCCTGGCCCATTGAGGCCCCAGGCGGGTTTCCCGGCCAACGCCACGGACCCGGTGGTGGCGGAGGTGGCGGCGTCATTTTTCTCTCTGCCTCAAATGCCAGTCCTAATGTCGCTGGCGGTGCCAATGGCTATACGGACACGGTGCAGGATTCCTACGGCGCCACCCCCGGGTCCGCCGGTGTGGTCCAGACCGCACATATCATCACCGAGACCCCTGGAACGCAATCCGGCGCCTACTGCGGTTCCGCCGATCTGGCGGTGACCAACTCGGCTACGCCTGCGATCGTCCTTCCCGGTGGCGCCATCACTTATACCCAGAGCGTGAACAACAACGGCCCGCTTGACGCG
>Ga0187803_10000303_pt1 | contig 20359 bp, 22 predicted proteins | sample NC_wetland_sal_i_2_FD_132425 | JGI IMG/M metagenome (GOLD analysis project Ga0187803, IMG submission 132425) | Wetland sediment microbial communities from Neuse River Estuary, North Carolina, USA - Control_3 | ecosystem: Environmental > Aquatic > Freshwater > Wetlands > Sediment | place: USA...
AGTGGTTCATGTCCGAACTGGCCACGATGAGCGTCTGTTCCGCTTCGGCGGCAAGCACTTCGGCGATGGCAAGGCCCAACTCCTCCAGCGCACCGAAACGGGTGGTGCCCAAGGCGATGGGCACAAAGCGAAAATCTCCAGCAAGCACTTGCAGGAACGGCAACTGGACTTCGAGGGAGTGTTCGCCGCGATGGGCCACGGAATCTTCGCGCAGCAACGGGCAGGCGCGCTTCAAACGTTCCGCCAAAGGAGTGTCGATGCGCGCTTCGCCCAGGGGGGTCTGCCACGCGCCTTGGGAGAGGATGGCCAGGGCCTCGCCTTCGGGATAATGGCGCGGGCCCAGAATCAGGAAGCGGCGGGGAAGCTGCAGCCTGGCATACACCGCGCCAGCCACATGGCCGGAGTACATGTACCCGGCGTGAGGAACGAGGCAGGCGCGGGCCTGAATTTTTTTCGCGGCGTCTGCCGCAGGGGCCAGCTCGCCGACGGCGCGGGCAAGCTCATTTCGATCTCCTGGATAAAAACGCCCGGCGACAGCAGGAAGGCGAAGCATGGCGGGCCTCGTGGCGCGCCTCAGATGGGTTTGGAGGGCTTTCCCTTGATCTGGAGGGCGACGCTGCTCCCGGGATCGGTAACGATCACCACTTTATCTCCGAATTGATAGCCGCCCTGGTCGATGATTTTCAGCATACGCGCGGATACCTGCGAAGAATAGGTAAACGTGCGAATCAGTTTTTCGTCCTGTTGGCTGCGCACGGTGATGGCGACGACGGTGGCGTTGAGGACTTCGCCTTTGAACACTTCGTGCTTGTTCTTGAGAGTTTTTATAGGGATGGGCTTGGAGATGTCCACCTGCGCAAGGGCGGGAGCGGCGGCGGCCAGGGCCACAGCGCCCAGGAGAATTACGATGCTTGGAATCCGCTTCATCTTAGAACTCGTTTCACAAGGTATCGTTCAGAGAAATCTTCAATGATTTGAGAAACCGTATGTCTTGCGCAGTCAACTCCTGGTCGGCCTTGCCGTCTTCTTCGAGGATGGCATCATCGACCTGGATTTGGAGGGACTCAAGGAAGCGGCGGTCCTGCGAGGTCATGCTGGAGGGTTTGGCTTCGCGCCGGGCCAAGCCGATGGTGGCATCGAGTTTCAGCACGATGTCATACCCCGCGGCGCGGACGTTGGCGATGGCCTCGGTGATGCGCTCGGAATCCGATACGGTATCGTTGATGGCGTGACCCAATTCACGCAAAAGCTGTTTGAGTTGATTGTCGAGTTGCAAAGGGCGTCCCTCCTGGGGCAAAGCCGCTGCCTAAATTGTAGGGCGGGGCAGGCAAGGAAACAAGACTTCGCTGCGGGGAAGTATCCAATCTGACGGGGGCGAGGCCACACCTGCGGGGAGGGCGGCTTTGTAATAGAATTAGCTGGGTATGGATTCGCTCAGCGCGCTCTGGCAAGGCATCTCCGTGTTCCTGCGCACTTTGTGGCGGGTGACGCGGCAGGTGTTTCACGAGACGGTCGGCGCGCTGTTTGCATTTTTTGCGCTGAGCGGAGGGCTCAAGACATTGCGCTCCTGGCGCAATGGCGAAGCCTCGTGGCTGCTGGGAATTTCGCTGGTGTTTGTGGTGATGATGGGCTCATTCGCGGTGGTCTCCTTCCGCAGCGCGCGGCGCGTGCGCTGAGTGCAGCCACGCTCATGTCCAAAACTACCTCAACGGAAAAGAAGTCGGCAGCCTCGGGCGGGCAGCGCAAAGAGCGCTTCGCCACGCTCTCCGGAATACCCCTGGAAAAATGCTATTCGGCGCAAGACCTGGCCAGGTGGGACGCAGAGACGGCGCTGGGCTATCCCGGCGAATTTCCCTTCACCCGCGGCGTTTATCCCACGATGTATCGCGGACGGCTGTGGACCATGCGCCAATACGCCGGCTTCGGCACGGCGGCGGAATCGAATCAGCGTTACCGCTATCTGCTGAGCCGGGGGCAGACCGGCCTGTCCGTGGCTTTCGACCTGCCCACGCAAATCGGGATGGATTCCGACCATCCTCTAGCGCAGGGCGAAGTGGGCAAAGTGGGAGTGGCCATTGACTCGCTCGAAGATATGGAAACGCTCCTGGAGGGCATTCCGCTGGAGCGCGTCTCCACCTCGATGACCATTAATTCCACGGCGGCGATCCTGCTGGTGCTGTACGTGGCGGTGGCCAAAAAGCAAGGCGCAAATCTGCAGCGGCTTTCGGGCACGGTTCAGAACGACATCCTGAAGGAATACATCGCCCGGGGGACGTACATCTATCCGCCGCGGCCGGCGATGCGCATCGTCACGGACATTTTTGCCTGGTGCCGCAGCGAGCTTCCCAAGTGGAATACGATTTCGATTTCCGGCTATCACATTCGCGAGGCGGGTTCGACCGCAGCGCAGGAAGCGGCCTTCACGCTGGCCGACGGCATCGCGTATGTGGAGGCGGCGCGCGCAGCGGGGCTGGCGGTGGACGAATTCGCCCCGCAGCTCTCGTTTTTCTTCAACGCGCACAGCGATCTGCTGGAGGAAGTTGCCAAGTACCGCGCGGCGCGGCGCTTGTGGGCGCAGATCATGCGGGGACGATTCAACGCGCGCGACCCTGGCTCGCTGCTGCTGCGTTTCCACGCGCAGACGGCGGGCAGCGCGCTGGTGGCGCAGCAGCCGGAGAACAACATCGTGCGCGTGGCCATCCAGGCGCTGGCCGCGGTGCTGGGCGGGTGCCAATCGCTGCACGCCAACGCGCTGGACGAGGCGCTGGCTTTGCCCACCGAATCCGCGGCGCTGCTGGCCCTGCGCACGCAGCAAATCATCGCTCATGAAACCGGGGTGGCTAATACCGTGGATCCCGTGGGAGGTTCGTACGCCGTCGAGCATTTGACCGACGAAATCGAAGCGCGGGCCCGCGAATACCTGAAAAAGATCGATGCTTTGGGGGGGATGTTGCGGGCCATCGAGACCGGTTACGTGCAAGGCGAAATCCAAAAGGCGGCGTATGAATACCAGCATGGGGTCGAGCGCGGGGAGCGCGTGGTCGTGGGGGTGAACGAGTTCCGCAGCGAAGCGAAGAAACCGATTCCGATTCTGCGCCTCGATCCGGAAATCGAGCGCGGGCAGATTGCGCGGCTGAACGCGTTGCGCGCCCAGCGCGATGCCGGCCGCGTGGCAGGGGCGCTGGCCGAAGTAGAACGGCGCGCGCGGGGGACAGAAAACTTGATGCCCGCCATCCAAACGGCTGTCGAGGTTTACGCCACGGTGGGCGAAATCTCGGACACATTGCGCCGCGTCTTTGGCGAATATCAAGAGTCGGTCGTAGTTTGAAGCGGCGGAAACACGCTATACTCCTGGCTCGCACGCAAACCAACTTCGTAGGGGAGAAAACAGGATGAAGAGGATTCTGCTCATTGCTTTGATGTGTTCGCTAGGCACCCTAACCGCGGCCGCGCAAGGAGGCGGCCATCCGCAGGCTAATCCGGCCCCCGGCCAGCAACCAGCGCCACAACCTCCGCCGACGCTGGCCACCTGGCTGAAGAACTACTACACGACCAGCCGGAATTACCTGGCCAAATCAGCAGAGAAAATGCCTGAGGAGAACTACGGGATGCGGCCGGGGCCGCAAACGGAAGTGCGCACGTTCGGGCAAATCATCGGTCACGTGGCCAATGCCAACTTTCTTTTCTGCTCGCTGGCCAAGGGGGAAAAGGATCCGGCCACCACGGACTACGAAAAGGCGGCCACAAAGGCAGACCTGGTGAAAGGCTTGAACGACGCGTTCGCGTACTGCGACGCAGTGTACAACGCTCTGACCGACGCGAGTCTGATGGAAACGGTGACGATAACGGGGGCGAACGGGAGGCAAGCGCAATTCGTGCGCGCCGCGCGGCTGATTCAGAACGTGGCGCACAATAACGAGCATTACGGCAACCTGGTCACGTATTTCCGGATCAAGAGCATCGTGCCGCCGTCGTCCGAGCCGCGGTGATAAGAAGAGAGGCGCTGCCGGGCGGCGAAATTCGCTGGCGGCGGCGCGTGGAGACGCCAAGCGAAGCCACGCGCTTCATGGAGGCGGTGGGCTACTGCCTGCTTTTCCCTAGCAAGGGGCTGGCGCTGCCATCGCTGTATTTCGCTATGGCGCGGCGCAAGCCGCTGACCTGGGACAAGCACAGCGTGAAGCTCTGGGAATGGAAGGATCAGCTTCCGCGCAAGGGCCGGGCGTTCTATGCCAAGTATTTCAAGGGCCGCGGGACGTTCATCGCCCTAAACATGCTGCCGAGTTTTCTGGCCATGGAGGCGAGCGCTGCGGGCACGCAGGACGCCGCGGCTTTTTTTGCCGCAGGGAGAATCAGCGCGGAGGCGCGGGACATCTGGCAGGCGCTGGAGGGCCTGGGATCGCTGCCCACGCTGGAGCTGCGCCACGCATGCAAGATGGAGACGACTGCGGGCAACAAACGGTTCAAGAAAGCCATGCTGGAATTGCAGCGACTCCTGGTCGTGGTTCACTTCGGCGCCGAGCAGGAAACGGCGGCATGGGCTTCGGGGCGCTTCGAGCACACTGCGCGCGCGTTTCCGCGCGAGATCAAACTGGCGAACAACATTTCCGCAGGGGAGGCTCGCGGCGCCATCGCGGGAAAATATTTGGAGTGGCATCCCGGAGCTGACGCGATGTTGCTGGCACGTCTGTTTGGCTGGTCCAAGGAAGATGCGCAGACGGCTTGCGGCACACGATGAAGCTCGTCCTGGCCTCCAGCTCTGCGCGCCGGGCGGAAATCCTGGCCAACGCGGGTTTTACTTTCGATACCTTGCCGACCAGCGTTAGCGAATCACGGCTGCCGGACGAATCAGCGGAGCACATGGTTCGGCGCCTGGCGGAAGCCAAGGTGCGCGCAGCCGCAGCGAAACTGCCGAGATCGGCTATGGTAATCGGCGCGGATACGGTGGTCAGGATCGATGACGCGGTCCTGGGAAAGCCGGCTTCGGCCGAAGATGCGCGGGCCATGCTGCGGAGGTTGAGCGGGAGGACGCACGAGGTTTTGACCGGCTTGGCGGTCATGCGCGTGCCGGAGGGCGCAAGTCGCCCATCGAGGCTCAGGGCAAGCGTGGAGACAGAGACGACGCGGGTCAGTTTCGCGCCGCTCACCTCCGAAGAGATTGATGAATATGTGGCCAGCGGCGAACCGATGGACAAAGCCGGAGCATATGGGATCCAGGGCCGCGGGGGGCGTTTTGTGACGGGCGTGGAGGGATGCTACTTCAACGTCGTGGGGCTTCCGCTGGCGAGGCTCTACAGAATGTTGCGCGAGTTCGGATGGCGCGAGGAAAGCGGGGTTTACCCCGAGAAATGAAAAAGGCGGCTGCCAAACCGCCTCGTGCAAATCCAGATTGCGATGGCCGGGCGAACTCGAATTCGCGGCAGCTTACTTCTTTTGCTCGGCGGGCTTATCCTCGGTAGGTTTTTGCGGAGGAGGATTCATACCCTCTTTGAAACTGCGGATGCCTTCGCCGAAGCCGCGCATCAACTCCGGAATCCTGCGGCCCCCGAACAAGACCAAGACGATGGCCAGGACGATCAGCAAATGCATGGGACTGAGTTCCATCGAACAACAACCTCCTGCGGACCCACGGTTGCGCCGTAGAGCCGCTTGCGACGGGCCGCCGGACAGGACTCCGGGGGGCGCCATTTCCACCATATCACGCCGAGAGCCCTGAAGCAAACGGAGGTTCCGTTTTAGGGAACAGCGGCTAGAGGATGACCCGCTCATCGCCTTCGCGGCGGGTTATGCGCTGGCGGTCCAGGTATTCGAGCAAGGGAATCGCGTACTTGCGGGTGACGCCGGTCAGGTTTTTGAAAGCGGCGATGGGCAGACGGGGGCCTTGCGTTTTCTTATAATCCGCAAGCAAGGCTCGCAAGCGGGCGATGGCTTCGCAGTGAAAAATCAGCTCTTCGGACACTTTCACCAGCACAGCATCGCGGACCAGAAGCTGAAGAAGCTTCTGCGCACGACGCTCTTCGACCTGCAGCTTGGACAGAACTTCTTTCACCGCCGGCACGGTCAACCCGGAGCGGGCAAACTCCGCCGCGATCTGCTCCTTGGCGCGGGCCTCTTCCGGCTGCAGAGAGATTTCGCGGCCCGCCTGGCGCACGCGATCGCCGGCAACGGCCAGCTTGCTTGCGGAGACCAGATCATCCAACACCGCGCGGAAAAGTTCGGGTCGGGCCCGGGGCGCGGCGCGCGCCCGCAACTCTTCTTTGGAGACGCCCTCAGCCAGCGGATTTGCCCGGTGATACGCCTCGACGGCCGCGAGGGCGCGCGCAGCAGCTTGCTGCACGCGTTCCGCGGAAACGAGCAGAAGCGGCTGCTCGCTCAGCACACGCAACGTCTCCGCCTGTGCGAGTCGCTTCACTGTGTCGCGAACTTCGTTCTCCGGCCACCCTGTTCGCTTGATGACCGCGGCGAGGTCCAAACCCTCGGGTGCGCGCGCCGCCAGTGCGCTCAGGATTTCTCCCGGCGCACCGCGTTCCAGGATGCTGAGGTGGGAAACCACCTGGGCATCCCGCCGGGGATGACGAGGGGCCAGGTTGTCGAGGACGATGCCTCCGCCGATGGTCACCACCGGCGAGAATTGCCGCAGGATGAAGCGATCACCCGGTAGCACGACCACCTCATCCGCGAACCTCAATTGCGCGAACGCGGAACTGCCCGGCCGAAGATCCTGTCCTCCGAGAGGGATGACTTCGGCGATGGTTTCCGCCGTGCCCTGGTGAAAATGGACGCGCGCGCGGCTCTTGAGCGCACGAGCGCCTGGCAGTAAGGTGACGCGCGCATCGATCCTGCGCGTGGCCTCGAAGCGGCCGGGCGCGGCGACGACCATCCCGCGCTCGAGTTCGGCCACCTCGATGCCCGCTAAGTTGAGCGCGGTACGCTGCCCGGCCAGGGCGCGCTCGACTGCGCGGCCTCCGGAGTGCACGCCGCGAACGCGCAACTTGCTCCGGGCAGGGAACAACTCGACTTCATCGCCGGGTTTAACCTGGCCGGAGATGAGCGTGCCGGTCACTACTGTGCCGAAGCCCTTCCTCGGGAACACGCGATCAATCGGCAAGCGAAACAACCGCGAGCTGTCCTTGCCCGTCACTTCGGCTGCGACCCGCAGCAATTCCTGCTTCAGCTCAGCGATGCCTTCTCCGCTGCGTGCGCTGACGGCAACCATCGGGGCGCTCTCGAGGAACGATCCGCGCACGAATTCAGTAACTTCCGCGCGCACAACTTCGCGCGCGGCGGCGGGCACGAGGTCGCATTTGGTCAGCGCAATCACCCCGCGCTGAACGCCCAGCAAGCGGCAAATGTCGAAATGCTCGCGCGTTTGCGGCTTCACCGACTCGTCGCAAGCGACCACCAGCAGCACCAGGTCGATTCCACCCGCGCCCGCCAGCATGTTGCGCACGAAACGCTCGTGCCCGGGCACGTCGACGATTCCTAGGCGCAGCTCACCCTGGCCGAAGAACGCGAAGCCCAGATCAATCGTAATTCCCCGGCGCTTTTCCTCTTCGAGCCGGTCGGGATTCGCGCCGGTCAGAGCTTCCACCAGCGCGGACTTGCCGTGGTCGATGTGTCCTGCCGTGCCTACGATGACGTTTTTCATATGCAGGATCGTGCGTGAGCTTCGCGCGCGCTCCTCACCAAAACTCGCGGAGAAGCAAGATGCTAGCGGAGAGCTACAAAAGGGTCAAACGCGGCGGGAACTGGCCCGCCGGATTTCCTCGAGAATGGCCTGCGCGGCGGCATAAGGGTCCTGGGCAGCGGTGATGGGGCGGCCGACCACGATGTAGTCCGCACCGGCGCGAATGGCTTGTGCGGGAGTCGCGCCGCGAGCCTGGTCATCCCTCTTGCCATCCAGATTTGGACGGACACCGGGCACGAGAATGATGAATCGCCTCCCACACGCCGATCGTATGGCTCGTGCCTCGTGGGCCGAAGTCACCACGCCATCTAATCCGGACTGCCTGGCCAATCGGGCGAGGTGCACTGCCCTTTCCTTGATCGCCCCGGGGATACCTACCGCGTGCATGGCTTCCGTATCCAGGCTGGTCACTATGGTGACAGCCAGAAGCTTCGGGCGGCGCTGCTTTTGAGGCACCGCCTCACGGAGGGCATCCACAGCGCCGCGCATCATGGCCATTCCTCCGAGGGCGTGCAGGTTGATCAAGCGTATCCCTGGCAAGCGAGCTGCGGCAGCGACCGCGCCCACCACCGTGTTCGGAATGTCGTGAAATTTCAGATCCAGGAAGATGCCGGCTCCCAGCCGCGATACGCGACGGACGGCCTCGGGACCTTCCGCGGTAAAGAGCTGATTGCCTATCTTGAAGGTGGGGCGGAGGGAAACGAGTTTCCTGGCAATGGCGAGCGCCGCGCCCAGACGGTCAAAGTCCAGGGCAACGATGAGGGGGTGCGTTATGGCTGTGTTGCCCGACGCGGCGGAACCTCCAGCAGCTCGAATCGTAGGCGTACCAGCCCCCTGACGGCGATTCCGAGTCGTTGGGCCACCTCATAAGAGACGTCCAGGTCCCGGCCTTCCACAAAGGGCCCACGATCGTTGATTCTGACCACCTGGCTCTTGCCCGTCTTAGGGTTAACGACCCGCACGATGGAACCGAGAGGCAGCGTAGGGCTCGCAGCCGTAGCGGCATTTATATCATAGGGCTCGCCGCTGGCGGTCTGGCGACCTTGGAACTCAGAGCCATACCAGCTCGCGACACCCGTCCAGACTCGCAAGGGCTTAACGGGTTCGCTGAAGTGCGCGACCAGAGGGGCTTCCAGAACCTGGGCAAAGAGGAAAAGTATTAGCGCCCAACGGAAGACCGCCCACACTGTAAGGACTTGCTTGGTCATTTTGTCATCCTCGGGAGGGCCGCCGACTTTCCACATTCTGACTGAATGACAGGCGCAAGTCAATCAAGTTTTTCCGCTCGCGGCGCTTCGTAACTTGCTTATACTAGAGACGTTATAGTATTCCATTAGCTTTGCGAGGCCGCCAACAAGCCTTTCCGAAGCGCGCGCGTCCGCAAAGTGAGCTGTCCCCACTTGAACCGCCGAGGCTCCCACTGCGAAGTATTCGAGGATATCCTCCGCAGTTTCGATACCCCCGAGCCCGAGAATGGGTATCTTCACGACCTGCCGGGTCTCGGCCACCAAACGCAGGGTAATGGGTTTGATCGCCGGGCCGGAGAGGCCCCCGGTCATGCTCCCGAGGCGCGACCGCCCCGTCCGGTAATCCACGCTCATTGCCATATAAGTGTTCGCCACGGTTAGAGCGTCCGCCCCGGAACCCTCGGCGGCCTTGGCAATTGGCCGAATATCAGTCACATTGGGCGAGAGCTTGACCCACAGGGGCCGTTTTCGAGAGGCGGCCTTGGCCGCGGATACGACTTCAGCGGTCATCAAAGCGTCGCTGCCGAACTGCATTCCACCCCGGGCGACGTTGGGGCAGGAGATGTTCAATTCGTAGGCGGCTAAACCCTCGGCATCCTCGAGAATGTGGATGACCTCCACGTACTCTTCCACGCGATGCCCGAAAACATTGGCAACTATCGTTGCACGGTACTTACGGAGCTGGGGCAATTTCTCGGTTATAAAAGCCCGCACGCCAATGTTTTGCAAGCCGACCGCGTTCAGCATCCCCGCAGGTGTCTCGCAGAGACGCGGAGCCGGGGATCCCTCCAGCGGCTCGAGGGACAAGCCTTTGACCACGATTCCGCCGAGACGGTTCAGATCTACCAGATGAGCGAACTCGATGCCGTAGGCAAACGTACCGCTGGCCGCGAGGATAGGATTAGCGAGACGCAAGGCGCCGACGTCCACGCTCAAATCGACGGCCACTCTCGCACTCACTCCGCGTATTCTAGCACCACACTTGGCCAGGAACTGGCTGATTCAGGATGACTCCCCCGCGAACTGTTGCTTCACGCGAGCGCTCTTCTCGGCCACAGAGCGGGCCAGCTCCTCTTTGTACCCCGCCAGCCGCTTCTGCAGGCTGGTGTCGAAGGTGGAGATGATCTCTGCCGCATAGATGGCGGCGTTGATCGCTCCGGGCTTATCGATGGCCATAGCCGCGACGGGCACGCCCGCAGGCATCTGCACGCTGGAAAGCAAAGAATCAATCCCGCTCAGCACCGTCGTGGCCATGGGGACGGCGATCACGGGCAGCGTCGTTAACGCGGCCACCACTCCGGCGAGGTGAGCTGCACCCCCTGCGGCCACGATTATGGCTTTCAGCCCGCGGCCAAGCGCGGCCGAGGCGTATTCGTGCATGCGCGCGGGCGAACGATGCGCGGAAATGACCTCGATCTCGAAAGGGATCTCGAATTTCTCCAGCATCCGCGCGGCCTCGGCCATTACCGGAAGATCGGTGTCCGATCCCATGATAATGCCCACCAGGGGCCCATGCAGTTTCCGGTCCGTCGTCACGCTACCTCCTCCCGCCTTCAACTTCCCACTTGCCCGAAATCCAAAACCTCGATCCGGTCGCCTCGCTGCACTCGGCCTGTTTCAAGCACGCGGCAGAGGATTCCGCGCCTACTGCGCAACGCGTCCTGCAAGCCGGGGCGAATCTCGTCCATGCGATCACACGGGTGGCAGGGACCAGTGACCTCGAGCATTGCGCGCCCAACGCGAAGCCTTTGGCCTTCCCGCACTTTGCTCAAGTCGAGCCCCTTGGTAGTGACGTTTTCCTTCACGGCTCCGGCTGCAATTCCCAATTCCTCGAGAGTCTCCTTGTCTATCAGCAGAACCTGCCGTTTGCTGCCCGGCCGTCCGTGAATGCAGCCTTCGAAGCCCTTATCGGCCAAGGCGTTAACGGAATCCACCTCGCGCACCGCCTGGCGATGCACGAAGGCAATGAATAAGCTGTACACCTCCGCCATTCGATTAATCCCCTGCGGCTTTGCTCCGACCGCTGGGCGGAAGCCCAATGTCGGCCCGAAAATGCGCTTGCTCGAAACTGATCCTGGCTACCGCATCATAAGCCAACCGTGCAGCATTCTCGACCGAGTTTCCGCCTGCAGCGACACAAAGCACGCGGCCACTACTTGTATAGTAGTTATCCTTGTCCAGCCGTGTCCCGGCGTGAAAGACGGCAGTTCCAGGAACATCCTCAGCGGCGGCCAAGCCTCCAATCCGCTTTCCGGTCTGAAACTCGCCAGGGTATCCGCCGGACGCTATTACCACGCACACGCTCGCCGACGGCGACCAAGCAGCCTGCGCCTGATCTAAGCGGCCCTGGGGCAGGGCTTCGAGTACTTCGGCCAGATCAAAGGCCATGCGCATTACCAAGGCCTCTGTCTCGGGATCTCCCATCCTGCAATTGAACTCCAGAACCTTCGGCCCGGAGGGCGTAAGCATCAAGCCGAAGTAAAGGAAACCGGAATAGGGCCGGCCTTCTTTGGCCATGCCTTGAATGGCTGGGCGGATGATCGAGCCAAGAATTTGCTTTTCGAGGTCGGCGGAAATCATCCCTTCCGCAGAGTACGCGCCCATGCCGCCGGTATTTGGCCCTTCATTGCCTTCAAGGGCTCGTTTGTAATCCCGCGAGGGAGCCAGGGGCAGAATATGCTCTCCGTCAGTGAGCACAATGTACGAGAGCTCTTCGCCTTCCAGCGCCTCCTCCATCAAGACCCGCTCGCCGCCCGCGCCGAATTCCCGCTTCTCCATCGCGCGCTCAACAAAAGCTGTGGCTTGGTCCGGCGAAGACGTAACCAGCACTCCCTTTCCCGCGCAGAGACCGTCGGCCTTAATCACCACGGGCCAATCCACTGCGCACAAGGCGCTGTAAGCATCGCCGGGAGAGTCATACACGCCATAGAGCGAAGCGGTAGGAATCGAATGCCGGGTCAGGAACTCCTTGGCAAAAACCTTGCTTCCCTCGAGCTGCGCCGCGTCTTTGGACGGGCCGATCAGCTTGAAGCCTTTTCTCGCAAACTCATCGGCGACCCCCAGAACCAACGGCAATTCCGGCCCGACCAGAGTCAAGTCAGGGCGCAGGCGCTCGGCCAGTGCGACCATTGCACCCACATCCTTGATGTCCAGCGGCACGCATTCCGCCTGACGCGCGATGCCGCCGTTTCCTGGCGCGCACCAGATCTTATCGACGCGCGGGCTCTGCCGCAATTTCCAGACGAGGGCATGCTCGCGCCCGCCGCTTCCGATGACCAGGATTTGCATTGAAATCACGATAGTCGCAGCGCTGCGCGCTGTCAATCCGCTCGCTGTGCAAACCCAAGGCCACCTAATCTTTTTCACGGATTGACGCACCTCGATGCGCGCAATAGGATGCCGTGCACATGGCCGCAAGCCCATTCTCGCGCGCAGCGCGAACCGCTATCTTGCTCTGCTTCTTTGTCTCCGGAGCGGCCGGCCTGGTGTACCAGGTTGCATGGGGCAAAGCCCTCGGACTGGTCTTCGGCCACACCGCGTATGCCATCGCCACCGTGCTGGCCGTCTTCATGGGTGGCCTGGCCTTAGGCAGCGCGACAATCAGCCGCTGGAGCGAGCGCTCACGAAACGCTGTCGCTCTGTACGCCATCCTCGAACTGGGCGTCGCTGCGAGCGGCGCGCTCTCTCTTGCTGGGCTCGCCGGAGTGCGCGCGCTTTACATCGCCGCGTATCCTGTTGCCTCCGGATCTACAGCTACATTGCTCGGGTTACGTTTCTTCGGATCCGCCATCGTCTTACTTCTGCCCACTTTTCTGATGGGTGGGACGCTGCCGGTTCTGGTTGGCGGACTTACGCGTGAATCCCAGGAACTCGCCTCGCGCGTCAGCCGGCTCTATTGGGTCAACACTCTTGGCGCAGTCGCCGGCACTGTGCTCGCCGGATTCGTCCTGCTTCCCAGGTTCGGCTTGCGCGCGACGGTCGGCGCCGCTGTAGCGTTGAACATCGTTGCCGGCGCCGCGGCGTTGCTGATCAGCAAGACTCGCACTAAGCGCTCACCTTCTCCTGCGGGGGCCAGCGTATCGTCTCCCACCGGGGTCAGGGTCGCACAAGGCGGGCTGGCCGCCGAGCCGCGGGCCGGTTTGTTTCTGGCCATGACTTTCGGCGCCGTGGGCGCCACAGCCATGGCCTACGAAATTGCCTGGACGCGCATGCTGGCCATCATGCTGGGCAGTTCGACGTACGCATTTACGCTCATGCTGGCTGTATTTCTCGCCGGGATCGTTTTGGGCAGCGCGTTTTTTGAGCTGGTCCAGAAATTTTTGCGCCGCCGCGCGGTTTTTCCCAGCATGAGCACCTACGCGGTCACCCAGACGCTGACCGCATTCTGCGCGGTCGCTTTCCTGGTCGCCTTTCTGCAATTGCCCCGGGTTGTGCCGCCGATTCTACGCGCTACGCACCAATCGTTTGGCGGACTCGTCCTCGCACAATTCTTCACCTACGCCCTGGCGATGCTGCCCACTGCGCTAATCTTTGGTTTCAACTTTCCGGTGGTCACGCTGCTGTTCGCCGCGCGCGATTCCGCCGGGGGCCACTCCGCTGCGGTGGGCCGCGCGTATGCCGCAAACACGCTGGGCGCGATCATCGGCGCGGTCGTTACAGGTTTCTGGTTGATGCCCCGCCTCGGCAGTTTCCGCGTGGTCGCGCTGGCCGCCGGCGTCAACGTGGTGCTGGCTCTCGCTCTCGATCTTTCCAGCGATGCGCCCGGACTTCGGCGCATGGCCGGCGCGGCGGTGAACCTCGCTCTCGCCGCCCTGCTCATCGCCGCGTGGTCCGGCACGTTCTACGACCGCGCCATGGCCCAGTTCGGCACCGTGCTGTATTGGGACCTTTACGAAGGCAAGCTGACGCTGGCTGAAACCGCGGCGACCACCGACATTCCCTACGCCGTGGACGGCCTCAATTCTTCCGTCTCTGTAGCGCGGACTGAAGATTACATCGCCCTGCGCAATAACGGCAAAGTGGACGCTTCCAATCGCGACCAGACCACGCAACTCCTGGTCGGCCACCTCGGCCCCATTTTTCATTCCGCGCCGCGCCGCGTGCTGGTCATCGGGTTCGGCAGCGGCATGACCGTCTCCGCCGTCGCGCGCTATTCGGAAATCGAACGCATTGATTGCGTGGAAATCGAACCGGCGGTCATCGGCGCCGCGCCCTATCTTGAAAAACTCAACCGCGGCGTGTTGCGCGATCCGCGCGTCCACGTCACTTTGGACGACGCCCGTAATTTCCTGCTGACCACGCGCGATTCCTACGACATCATCATCTCCGAACCGTCCAATCCCTGGATCGCAGGCGTCTCCGCCCTCTTTACGCAAGAATATTACCGGGCTGCGCTGCATCGCTTGCGCCCCGGGGGCATTTTTGTCCAATGGGTGCAGGCTTATTCGCTTTATCCTGAAGATCTGCGCATGGTGCTGGCCACATTTGTGCCGCAATTCCCCTATGTGACGCTGTGGCACGGCGACTCACCGGATTTGCTCCTCCTGGCGCGCGCCCAGCCGCTCTCCGAAGAAGCGGCGCGAGTTGCATGGCGCCTCGATCGCTTCCGCGCGCTTTGGTCCGACCCCGGCCTTCGTGAAGATTACGAATCGCTGGGCATGCGCAGCCCGGAAGGGCTCTACGCTTTCTATTTGCTCGATGACCCCGAGCTGCGCCGCCTCGCCGTTGGCGGCCGGCTCAACACCGACGATCGCACCCTGCTCGAATATCGCGCCCCCCGCGCTTTGCTGGTCCGCGGCCTCGAAAACAAAAACCGCGAAGTCATCCTCCAGTTTCAGCAAGCGGCTTTGCCTCTCGCTTTGCCGGATGATTTACGCGTCCCGGCCCTGGAGGCTTCTGCGGAAACCATGCTGAACCTGGACGAGCGCGAATCCGCCGAGCATTACCTCAGTCAGCTTTTCGCCGAACCGTTGACCGCGCACCGCGAAATTCTTCGCGGCCGGTTGTATCTGGCCGACTCGCGCTTCGCTTCCGCCAATGTGGCCTACTCCGCTGCGCTGCACCTCGACCCCGCTTCCATCGAAGCCCTGCTCGGCTTGGCCGAAGTCGCTCGCAATCGCGCGCTGTATATTCGCGCGGAATTGCTGCTCGACCAAATCCTGGCACGCGATCCCCAATATCTCCCCGCCCTGGAATCCAAATACAAAGTGAAACACGACGTGATGGATTGGAACGCGGCCGTGGATTGGCAACTCCGCTTGATCGCCGCCGATCCACATCCTTCCGCAGATGAATACGCGCACCTCGGCGAAGCCTATCTCTTCAGTGGAGACGCTGCCGCAGAAAATGCATTTCGGAGAGCGCTTACGCTCGAGCCTTACAGTTATTCCGCGCACCGCAACTTGGGCCAGATTTATTTTCAGCGCAAGCTTTGGGACGCTGCCCGCGCCCAGTTCGAGTTCGTTGTGCGCTATTTTCCCGACGCCGATCCCGGCGCGTACACAACGCTCGCTTCCATCGATCGCACGCTGGGCGATCCCCGCGGGGCGGCTGCGATCCTGCGCAAGGGTCTGCGAGTTTTCCCCACCGATCCCGACCTCAAACGCGCCGCGGTCGTTCACTAGCGCCGTTCCAACTGATTCCCAAAGTCAGCGCCCTTGGCCAGCCCTTGCGCTTCACACCCGCGCTTGCTCTCTCTCTCCGAAAATGCTTTCATCGTTTCCTCATGTCCGCCTTTCCTTTGCCCTGGGACTTCGCGCTGATCCTACTCATCCTCGCTGTCATCGTTCCTTGGCGCGGCGCGGTCAAAATGCGCCAGCTCTTCGCTCGGCCGCATCTGGACACTGCCGACCGTCTTGCCCTCTACGCCAGCACCATGGCCTTTCAGTGGATCACTGTCGCTGTGGTGCTGTGGCGGGCGCAAGCCCATAATCTTTCCCTCCACGATTTGGCCATCGCCCTGCCCAGTCCTCCCCTCATCATCGCCGCGGCCGTTGGCTTGAGTTTCGTTCTTCTCCTTTACCAACTGGCCGGCCTGCGCCGCTTTGCGCGCCTCCCCAATGCCCGAGGCACTTTTCTTTTCCACATGGCCACGAAAATCCTTCCGCAGAACCTAGTCGAGTCCATGGCTTTCTCCGCGCTCGTGGGTACGGTGGCGATCTGCGAGGAAATCCTCTATCGCGGCTTCGTCCTGGTGGTCATCGCCAACGCAACGCACGGATCACTTTTCGCGGGCGCCTTTGTTTCTACTCTGTTTTTCGCCGTGGCCCATGCCTACCAAGGGCGCCGGGGAATCATGCTTACGTTTATGATCGGGCTTCTTTTTGCCGTGGTCCGCCTCTGGACCGGCTCGCTAATTCCTTCTATGGCCGCTCACCTCTTCACCGACCTCGTGGCCGGCCTTGCTGCTCCGCGCGTTCTTAAACAGGCGTGGGAACACAATTCACTAAGAGAGGATCATCCACAGCCATGATCCGTCTTTCGCCGCTCGTGGTTATATCTATTGGCTATTCGTATATAATATTGAATTTCTTAAAGAAATAGGATGATCTCGGCCGGCGAAATCCTGAGCATTTTTCAGCACTTTGAGCTTAGTTTGTCCAGGAATCAGGCCGAACAGATCCTTGCCTACATGGCTCTTTTGCTTAAGTGGAACAAGACAATCAACCTCACAGCGGTCACTGAACCTCGCGAAATCATCTCCAGGCACTTTGCTGAGAGCATCCTGGCGACGAAAATCGTGGACCTGTCGCATGGTCGGCTAGCCGACATCGGCCCCGGAGCGGGTTTTCCGGCCCTGGCCCTCAGCATTTTTTCGCCGGAACTCAATGTGACCCTTGTTGAATCCAACGCTCGGAAATGTGCTTTTTTGAAGGAAGTTGCTCGTTCTTTGGGACTTGATCGAGTGACTGTGCTTCACAGAAGGCTGCAATTCAGCGATCCTGTGGGCGAGTTGTTTGATTTTATCACTGCCCGCGCTCTGGGCGATTACGATTCTTTTTTGCCATGGGCTCGTTCGTCTCTTTCTTCTAATGGCTATCTGATTCTATGGCTGGGAATTAGCGAGGCTGAGCGCCTTGCCCGTGACGAGACGTTTGCATGGCAGCCACTATACCCCGTACAAGGAACATCTGGGCGCGTCATTCTGGCGGGCCGGCGTTTTCGATAGTGGCCCCTAAATGACCTTTGTTCCACGTGAAACAATAAAGTTCACCGGGAATATGGCACGTTCCACGTGAAACATCTTGCTTCACTTCCCGATTTCTGCTAAGAAATGCTCCCGTACCTGGGGGAAGAGGTTGGCGCGCGTTATTGCGGTTGCAAATCAAAAAGGTGGCGTTGGCAAGACCACTACGGCAATAAATCTGTCCGCTTCTTTGGCGATCGCTGAACGGACGACCCTCCTAATTGACGCTGACCCACAGAGTAATACCACAGCCGGCCTTGGATTCCCCAAAGATCCCTCTCGCCGTACGCTCTATCAGGCGCTTATACTCGGGGAACCGCTTGACCGCATCATCCTGAAGACACAAATTGCGGGATTGGACCTGATTCCCTCCGACAAGAATCTTGTTGGAGCGGCCGTCGAGCTAGTTTCCGCTCAAGAACGCGAGTTCCGCCTAAGAGCCATTGTTAGCGCGCTGCGAACTCTATATGAGTTCATTCTGATCGACTGCCCGCCAGCGCTCGATCTCCTGACGTTGAACGCCTTGTCCGCTGCGGACTCCGTCCTAATCCCCATTCAATGCGAATACCTCGCGCTCGAAGGAGTTTCTGAACTTCTGGACACGCTGATGCGAATTCGGCGCACTCTAAACCCAGGCTTGGCGATCGAGGGGATCCTGCTTACGATGTACGATGAAAGGACTACTCTATCCAAGCAAGTCGCCGCGGACCTGAGAAGCTTCTTTGGCGCTCAAGTGTTCGACACCATAATTCCGCGGAACGTGCGCCTGGCCGAAGCGCCCAGCCATGGAAAGCCGATCATGTTCTACGACAGTAGTAGTAAAGGAGCGGAGAGTTATCTTTCTCTTGCAAAGGAGGTTATCGCTAATGGCCAGAAACGCCTTGGGGCGGGGGCTCGGAGCGCTAATTAGGGAGCCCGAACCGCCTCCCCCGCCAGTTACTCCACCCCAACTTCAACCTCAGCCTGTCAGCGGCTCGCCGTCTCAGGTTGATATTGATTTAATCGATCCGAATCCCTATCAGCCCCGCACGCGTTTCCGCGAAGAGGCGCTTGCAGAGCTCGCCAGGTCGATTCAGACTAGCGGCATTATCCAGCCCCTCGTTTTGAGGCCGCACGGCGCGCGTTTTCAACTCATCGCCGGCGAACGTCGCTGGCGAGCTGCGCAACGGGCCGGCTTGCAGCGTGTCCCGGCCGTGGTGCGCGAAGTCCCCGAAGAGCTGGCCCTCGAAATCACTCTGGTTGAGAACATCCAGCGGGAAGACCTCAATCCCATAGAACAGGCCCGCGCTTTCGATCGTCTGATGAGTGAATTCCATCTAACTCAGGAAGAGGTTGCAGATCGCACCGGCAAGGACCGTGCCACGGTTGCAAATACTGTTCGCCTCCTTAAACTCGAAAAGCCGATCCTGGACCTCATCGAGGATAGCCAGCTCTCCGCAGGACATGGTCGCGCGCTTCTGGCCATCGCCGATCTCAAGCTCCGCATGGCCGCCGCACGGCAGGCCGCTCGTGGCGGGCTAACCGTTCGTCAAGTTGAGCGCTTGGCCTCTCGCCAAACACGCTCGACCCCGCCTCCCGCTCCCCAAGTCGTCGACGCCAACACCCGTGCCGCCCTCGAGGAACTTCAGCGTCACCTGGGGACTCGCGTCCAACTTCGTCAGCCGTCCAGGTCCGCCCCTGGTCAACTCATGATCGAATACTACGATGAAGCGCAGCTCTCAGGCATCTACGACCGGCTGATGAAGTAGGACGCTACACGTGTAGTATGAAGCGGTACCATTGACATTGCTGGTTGTTGGGATAGACTCCGTCCTCAAAGCAAGGGCAGAGGTGCCAAATGGCTTGGAAGCGTCGGTCCGAGGCAAAGCAAGGAAACGCAGACAACTGGGTTGGCTTCGTGGATGAGGGGGTCAGTTTAGAGGGCACGCTTAAGGCCTCAGGCATCTTCCGCCTGGACGGCAAGGTGAAGGGCAACATCCTATCTGAGCAGAGCTTGATCCTCGGCGAAAAAGCCCAGGTTGAAGGACAGATCGAAGGGAATTATGTTGCTATAGCAGGGCGTTTCGACGGCGTGATATTTGCCAAGGGTCGTGTGGAAATCCAGGCCAAGGGCGTGGTGACCGGCGAGATCCATGCTCCTTGTCTGGTCGTTGAGCCCGGGGGCATCTTCGACGGCCGCTGCCACATGCTAGCTTCTTCCGAAGCAACCAAGCCTCTTACCATTCCTATACGCGCCGTAAATCAAAGTTAATCGAGTTCTTCCATCCGTCATCCAATAACCACCGGCGCGCTGGTTGGAGCGCTCCTTTGCTTGCCTGCGGGCGCGTGAACGGCGAACCAGTTATAATCGGTTGATCTTGCGCGAAGGAGGAAACCCGTCTTGGCGAAGACCGTGAAGCTGACGGCCATGGTCAAGGCTGCCGGTTGAGCGGCCAAGCTGAGTCCCAGTTTGCTGGACTCTGTCTTGCGCGGCCTGCCGCGGCAAAGTGACCCCAACATGCTCGTTGGGTTTGACACCAACGATGACGCAGGGGTGTATCGCCTCACCAACGATCTGGCCATCGTTCAGACTGTGGATTTCTTCACGCCTATCGTCGACGATCCGTTTCTCTACGGCCAGATCGCCGCGGCCAACTCGCTCAGCGATGTCTACGCCATGGGCGGCCGGCCTGTTTCCGCGCTTTCCCTGGTCGGCTATCCAGAGAAGGGCGACCCCGCAATCCTCGAGCAAATCATCCGCGGCGGCCTGGACAAAATGGCTGAAGCTAACTGCACGGTGGTCGGGGGTCATTCCATCCGCGACGAGGACATGAAATTCGGCTATGCCGTTACGGGGGTGATCAATCCCCAGCGCGTCTGGCGCAACATCGGCGCCCGCCCCGGCCATGTTCTTCTTCTCACCAAGCCTATCGGCACCGGCGTGATCTCCACGGCCCTCAAAAAAGATCGCGCCACGAAGGCTTCCATCGAAGCATCCGCGCTTTCCATGGCCCGCCTCAATCGTGACGCGGCAGATGCGCTGCTTGAAATCGAGGGCCATTCACACCAAGGGAAAGGGTGCGTCCACGCGGTAACAGACATCACAGGCTTCGGCTTGCTGGGTCACGCGCGCGAAATGGCTGCCGGCAGCGGCGTTTCTTTCGAGCTCGATCATCGCCGGGTCGAGTATCTGCCCGGGGCCGTCGAAGCCGCGCGGGAGGGATATCTTGCCCGCGGCCTGGTCAACAACCGCGAGTTTGTCGC
>Ga0187803_10000304_pt1 | contig 20208 bp, 18 predicted proteins | sample NC_wetland_sal_i_2_FD_132425 | JGI IMG/M metagenome (GOLD analysis project Ga0187803, IMG submission 132425) | Wetland sediment microbial communities from Neuse River Estuary, North Carolina, USA - Control_3 | ecosystem: Environmental > Aquatic > Freshwater > Wetlands > Sediment | place: USA...
CTGGGGGCCGCATCCTCTGTCGTGTCCAACGCGCCGACACTGTACCAAGGATTCTGGTGGGCGCACATGTTCTCAGTTATGTTCCTGATAGCCGCCCTGCCCTACACTAAGCTGATCCACATATTCACGTCGGGGTTCAATGTCGCTCTCGCACCGGTCAAGCCCATCGGGAAGCTGACGACGCCGTTCAACCTCCAGAAGATGGTCGAAAGTGGGAGCCTCGAGACGCCTCCAAACGTAAAGGGCGCCCAGGACTTCTCCCCCCTCCAGAAGCTCGCCCTCGACGCCTGTACCAACTGCGGGAGGTGCCAAGAGGTGTGTCCTGCCTACGCAAGCGGGAGGGACCTGTCGCCGCGACTTGTCGTCAGGGACCTGTCCAAGCAGAACGCTACCTTCCCCAGAGGGGACGCCTTGGCCCTCGGGACCATCAGGGAGTCGGAGCTCTGGTCGTGCACCATGTGCAACGCCTGCGTGTCCATCTGCCCCGTCTTCATCGACCAGGTTGACTATATCACGGAGTTCAGGAGATCGCTTGTCGCGGAGAGCAAGCTCGATGGAAAGAAGAAGCTCTTCCTGGAGAACGTGGCACGATCCGGGAACCCGTTCGGGCTCCCCCAGCACGAGAGGATGGGCTGGCTGCTTCAGTTGGGAGTCCCCACAATCAACGAGAACCCTGGCGCCGAGTACCTCTATTGGGTCGGGTGCCAGTCGAGCTACGATCCGAGGAGCAGGGAAGTGGCCAAGGCAGTGGTCAAGCTGTTGAAGGCCGCGAACGTGAGCTTCGCAGTCCTTGGGAACGATGAGGTCTGCACCGGAGAGCCAGTCAGAAGGATGGGAGAGGAGGGGAGGTTCCAGGAGCTGGTGATGAAGAATGTGGAGACGCTGAAAGGGCACAACGTGAAGAAGATCGTAGTGCACTGCGCCCACTGCTTCAATACTTTCAAGAACGAATACCCAGAGTTCGGGGGAGAGTTCGAGGTGGTCCACCACTCTCAGCTACTCTCCAAATTGGCCCTCGAAGGGAGGCTGCCAAAGGGGGTCATGCCGGGTCCGGTAACGTTTCACGACCCGTGCAACCTCGGCAGGATCAACGGCATCATAGAGGAGCCCCGTCAGGCGTTGATGTCGCTCCAGGGGTTGGACCTCCGGGAGATGCGCAGGACGAAGGAAGCAAGCTTCTGCTGCGGCGGAGGGGGCGCCAACGTCTGGTACGAGGTGCAGGAGAAGAAGAAGGTCGGAATCATCCGTGTCGAAGAGGCAAAAGCAACAGGGGCAGGGACCATCGGCGTCGCGTGCCCCTTCTGCATCACTATGTTCGAGGACGCTCTGAAGGCTCAGGGGGACGATAACACGAAAGTGCTTGACATCGCCGAGATAATGGCGAAATCCCTCGAAGGACCCAAGGTCGACGGCGCTTCGTGAGCTACGTATTTGGCTAGTTCAACTGGCCGCTATCGGTGCCTTCCCCCTAGCTCTTTGAGCATCGCAGGGATGACGGCGTAGAGGTCCCCGACGACGCCGTAGTCCGAGGCCTCGAACATGGGGGCGCTCTTGTCCGAGTTGATTGCAGCTATTACCTTGGAGTCTTTGATTCCCGCGACGTGCTGGAGCTGTCCGGAAATGCCCACAGCCAGGTAAAGGTCCGGATGGACGGACACGCCTGTAAGGCCGATGTGATGTTCCTCTGGGAGCCACCCCATGTCCGAAGACAAGGGCCGGGAGCACCCCACCGCTCCTCCGAGAGCAGCGGCCAGATCGCTGATGAGGGTTAGGTCCTCCTTCTTCTTCACCCCTCTTCCGGCCGAGACGATGAGTTTCGCACCCTTGAGGTCGACCGTCCCCCTCTGCTTCTCCCGCTTCTCTATCACCCGCGTCTTGGTGGCCACTTCCCCGACCGCCCGTTCGACCTCCTTGGCCGGGGATGCGGGGAGAACGGGGTAAGCACCCACCTTGAGCGCAGCCACGCATGGGAGCGGCAGAGCCATGTCGGCCTGAAGCTTCCCCGCGAATATGTTCCTCTTTCCCCGAAGGAATCCTCCGTCAAGGGTCACGGCGAAGACATCGCTGGCGCAGGGGCGGCCCAGCTTTACTGCAAGCCTCGAAGCGATCTCCTTCCCGTTCCGTGTTGAGCCCACTAGTATCACGTCCGGATTCGATTCCTTCGCGACAAGGGCCAGTGCGGCCGCGGCCGCTTCGGGCGAGGCTGATAGCGGCGCCTGCGCCTTCAACACGAGCTTGTCTTCCCCCGCGAGCTTCGAGCCGCCTTCGTCAAGCCCGACCACCGTGAAGCTCCCACCGGATGTCTGCGCAATGCCCGACGCCGCAGCAGCCACCTCATTGGCCACGGAGGCAGACTCGGAAAACGCCCACACCTTGATGCTCATCTTGGAAGGACCCCCTCCGAGGCAAGCGCGTCGAGGAGCTTCTTCGCGGTTTCATCAGGAGGCCCCTCGAAAACGACGCGTTTTCGCGCCATCGCCTGGGCTTTCATGCCCCTCACGAAAGATGGGGCAGCAGTGAGGCCAGGAAGAATAGCTTCCGGAGAGACCTCCTCCATGGGCTTCTTCCCCGCCTGCATTATCTGGATCAGCGTGGGGTAGCGGGGCTCGTTGATCTCGCTCACGACTGAAACTACCGCTGGCAGCGGCGCCTCGATGACTTCCACGCTGTCCTCCAGCGCCCGCTCCACCCTGGCCGACTGGCCAGACACCTCAATCTTCCTCGCGTAGCCGACGTACGGAAGGCCCAGCTGCTCGCCCAACATCGGAGGGACAAGGCAGCTGTAATTGTCAGACGACCCCTCTGCGCACAGGACCAGGTCGTAGGGAGCTCCCTTCCTGATGGCGGCTGCGAGTAGCTCGGAAGTGCGGCGGGTCTCCATTGACATGGGATCTGCATTCACAAGAACGCCTCTGTCAGCCCCCATGGCAAGAGCCTCCTTCATTGACTTCTTTGCCTCCGGAGTCCCCACGGTGACAATCACGACCTCCCCGGAGTGAGACGCCTTCAGGCGGAGGGCCTCCTCCACTGCGTTCTTGTCGAACGTGCTAATCTTGGTGGCTGCCCCCTTCAGCTGCGGGTTCCCAGCCGAGTCTGTCTTCAGCTCGGTCTCGTCCACGGCGTGCTTGACGCAGACTGCGATTCTCATTGCGACCTCGCCAGCTCCCTTCTTGCGATGAGCATTCGGAGCACCTCCGAAGTCCCCTCCCCGATTGTAAGCAGACGGGCGTCCCTCCAGTGCCTGTGAAGCTCGTCCGTCGTATAACCGTATCCCCCGTGTATCTGTATTGCCGAGTCGCAGACCCGCAGGGACATCTCGGTGGCGAAGACCTTGGCCTGCGAGGCCTCGGATGAGTAGTCTGCCCCCGACTCCTTGATTCGTGAAGCGTAGAAGTAGAGGAGCCGCCCTGCGTCAATCTCTGTTTTCATGTCTGCAATCTTCTCCCTGATGAGCTGGAACTCGGCAATGGACCTGCCGAACGCCTTCCTCTGGCGGGCGTAGGCCACTGACTTTTCGTAGGCGATCTGCGCTATGCCAACGTTCAGTGCCGCGACAATGATTCTAGCACCGTGGAGGATCTCCTTCGCGTAGTCTGCACCCTTGCCCTCCTCCCCCACAAGATTCCCTTCCGGAACTCTGCAGTCGGAGAATACGACCTCGGAGGTCCTGGACCCCTTCATGCCAAGCTTCCTGAGATCCCCGCCGAAACTCAGCCCTGGGTTGGGGGCCTCCACCATGAAACAGGAGGGGCCCTTCCTGGTCTTGGCGAACACCAGATAGAGGTCGGCCTCCCCAGCGTTCGTGATGAACATCTTCGAGCCGCTAATCGAATACTCGCTCCCCTTCTTCTCAGCAGTCGTTGCCATCGTCCCCGCGTCGGAGCCCGAGGCGGGCTCGGTGAGGGTGAAAGAAGCGAGCGAATTCCCGGAGAGAAGCTTTGGGAGATACTTCTTCCTCTGGTACTCGCTCCCGAATCTGCTCAGGCCCTCCGCAACAGCGTTGTGTATCTCCACGCTCAGGCAGATTGAAGCATCCGCCGTCCCCAGCATCTCGACCGCATTGGCATAGACGGAAAACGGGAGCCCGAGCCCTCCGTACTTCTCTGAGAATGGAATCTGGCACATCCCATGTTCGAGGAGCGCCTTCCTCGGCCCAGCGATCTTCGCCTCTCCGGTGTCGAGCTTGGGGGAGATGGGGAGAATCTCCTTCTCCATGAACCCGCCGAGCGAAGTGAGAACCTCAGAGTATTCATGATGATGCGCGGGATAGAACATCTCCATCAGCCTCCTGTGTTCGGCGCTGTATATCGCCAAGATGAGAGACTGGCGTCGGCCGATTTTGAGCGCCATTTAATCGTTCTCATGCGTGGACGAGAATTCCTAAAGTGAAGGAACTGAACGGGTCGGCCGTGGAACTAGCCGCAAAACTGGCAGAATATTCCCTGTCGACGAAATACGGGAGCCTCGACGCGCGAACCATCAAGGAGATGAAGGCTAGAATCATCGACGCGCTAGGGTGCGCGATAGGGGCTTACGGCGAAAAGCCCGTGAGGTTCGCGCGGAACGCCGTCGCTGGTCTGAGAGGAAAAGGAAACTCGACCCTTATCGGGACGGCGACGAGCACGTCTCCAGACCTAGCGACGTTCGTCAACGGCCTCATGGTGCGCTATTTCGATTTCAATGACACCTATCTCTCCAAGGAGCCAGCGCACCCAAGCGATAACCTGGCTCCCTGCTTCGCCGTCGCAGAAGCCGAGGACTCCTCGGGAAAGGACCTGGTGGTCGCAGCCGTCACCGCCTACGAGATCCAGTGCAGGCTCTGCGACGCGGCAGATATCAGGCACAGGGGGTGGGACCACGTGAACTACGGCCTCGTCTCGTCCGCCCTGGCGGCGGCCAAGCTGATGGAGCTCGACGTAGGGAAGGCGACTCACGCCGTCAACATAGCGCTGAGCGGTCACATCGCCATGAGGCAGGTGAGGGCAGGGGAGCTTTCCATGTGGAAGGGGGCCTCGTTCTCGAATGCTGCGAGGAACGGAGTTTTCGCGGCGCTCCTTGCACGGGAAGGGATCACGGGCCCGTCGCCCATCTTCGAAGGGGAGATGGGATTCTTCAAGCAGGTATCGGGCCCCTTCGAGATGGACATCGGGAAGTTCGGCGGGCGAAAGAGTGGTTACAAGGTCAACGAGACCTACGTGAAGTACTGGCCGGCGGAGTACCATGCCCAGTCCGCCATATGGGCGGCTCTCGAGGCCCGGAAGCACGTAAGGGACATGAAGAACGTCGAGTCTGTGCTCGTCGAGACCCACGAGGCGGGGCATACGATCCTCGCCAAGGACAGGGAGAAGTGGACTCCCAAGACGAAAGAGACTGCAGACCACAGCCTTCCCTACATTGTCGCTATGACGCTGCTGAGAGGAGGCATCGACAACTCGACTTACTCTGACAGGAACCTTTCCGACGGCGAGGCGTTGAGGCTCGTGCGAAAGGTGAGGGTGGAGGAGGACGAGGATTTCACTTCGATGTACCCAGCGAAAGGAATGCCAAACCGAGTGACCGTTAGGGAGGTAGACGGGAGGGAGACCACAGCCCAGGTCATCGTCCCGAAGGGGCATCCCCTGAACCCCATGTCGAAGGCAGACATAGAGGAGAAGTTCATCCGTCTAACCCAGCCGCACGTTGAGGAAGACGGGGCCAGAACGGCGATGGCCCACCTCTGGAAGCTTGACGATGAGGAGAACATCAGCGAGTTGCTTGCGCTCCTGCGTGTCGAGAAACGTTCGAAGGCTTAAAGCGATTCAGAGCACGGGGTAACACGTGAAGCTCGCCCTCGGCTTCAACCCTGTCCTCGGTATCAAAGAGGCGATGGACACAGCCAAGAGGGCTGAGGAATTCGGATACGATTCCATCTGGCTTCACGAGAGCCTCTTCCAGCGCGACGTGGTCACCTACCTCTCTGCGATGGCGGGCGCCACAAGCAGAATCAGGGTCGGCTCTGGGGTGATCAACACCTACACCAGGCACCCGGTCACCGCGGCGACGACCTTCGCGACTCTGTCCGAACTTTCGAATGGAAGGGCGACCCTCGGGCTCGGGCTAGGAAGCTTCCCTACGATACCTCTGATCGGGCATCAAATCTTTCCGGTCGAGAAGACGAGGCCACTGAAGCGGATGAAGGAGTACGTCCAGGTGGTGAAGATGGTCTGGGAAGGGAAGAGGGTGGACTTCGACGGGGAATTCTTTACGGTTCACAACCTCACCCTTGGCTTCAAAGTAGACGGCAGGGTTCCGATCTTCATCGCGTCCCTATCCCCGAAGACGCAGGCGTTCGCCGCTGAAGTCAGCGACGGCGTGATACTTTCTCCCGCGCTCAATACCCCCTGGGGGACGCAGCGCATGGTGGAGAACGTCGAGCTAGGTGAAGCCAGGAGGGGAGCCAAAGTAGAGCGGGCCTCCTACATGCTCACGTCCCTCGACCCTGACCCGGAGAAGGCGGTTCAGGCAGTCAGGGACTACTACTTCTTCGCCTACCAGCTTTCAGAGGTGGTGAGGCCGGAGGTGCTCGCCCCCTACGGAATCACCGAAGAGAAGCTGAGGCCCATGAAGGAGACGTGGAAAAAGGGGGACGTGCAGGGAGCGAAGGGATTGATTCCTGGCGAGGCGATAGAAGCGCTGACGATCGCGGGGACTGGAGACCATGCCCTTGACCGCCTGAAGGAGTATCGGAAGGCGGGGGTAACCCTCCCCATTGCCATGCCCATTGGCAACGTCGAATATGCGATGAGCGAACTGGCTCCAAGCCCGAGCTAATCGCAATCGAGGACGCAGATTTCTCGCAGGTGATTCAGTATGGCAGCGGAAGGGGAACGAAAATGTCGATGACCAAGGACCCCATGAAGAGCAGCGCGAACTGGAAAGCCAGGGCTGCGGTCTTCGGGTCAGCGTCGTCAGGAATCTCCCCCGCGAACATCCTTACGAGCCCCCTCGCCCCGGGTGCGGACAGGAACACGACAAGGGACCAGACAGGCAGCAGCCTGCCGATAATGCCGACAACGACCAGCAAATACGAAACACCAAGGAGGACAGAGTAGACTCTCTTGGCGCCTGCGCCGCCCAGGGCCACAGCCAGGGTCCTATTCCCGACGGAGCCGTCGTACTCGATGTCGCGGATGTTGTTCGCCAGAAGTACGAGTGCCACGAGAATCCCGATCGGTAGAGAGGCAACGATGGGAGACCAGGAGGAAACGCCGGTCTGAACCATGTAGGACCCCAGAGGTATGAGGAGGCCCCACATGATGAAAACCGTGACCTCGCCCAGGGCCCTCGCCTTCAGGACCACGGGGTCTGCGGTGTAGAGGACGCTTCCCAGTATTCCTGCTCCGACCACTGCTAGGATTGCGAGGCTACTGACGAACGCCAGGTAGACGCCTGCGACCAACGTGATCGCGTAGAGGCAGATGGAGAAACCGAATATCGTAGAGAGGGGGGTCTGTCCGAAGGCCGCAGGGTGGAGCCTGTACTTCGTGGTCGGCGCGCCGGCCCTGTCCACCCCGTGCCTAACGTCGAAGAAGTCGTTGAGTACGTTTGTCGCAGCATGAAACGCTATCATTCCTCCAAGTGTCAGCACATAGAGCAGGGGGCCGAACTTCCCGATCAGCGCCGCCATCAGAGTTCCCATTGTCACCGAAGAAAACGTCATGGTGAACGACCAGGGCCTCGTGGACAGGAAGGCCGTCTTAGCGTCCATACGACGCAGGCGCTGGAGTGATGGCGTTTTAACCGTAGCATCGGGCACTTCCATAGGGGTTTATCCCGTCCCCCGCGGACCAAGAGACCGTTGGCGGCTCGCCGCGCACTGATGCTAGGCCTTGTTATCGTCATCGTTTCGATGCTGATACTCTTCACGGTCCCGAGGGACTATTTCGTTGCCGCGACTTTCGCTTCGACGACATGCATGCTGATTGGTGCCTACGGACTCGGTGGGCTTCGGGTATCGAGGCCAAAGCCTGCTTCGATAGTCCTCGGGTTTGCCACTGCCGCACTTCTCTACGCTGTATTCACGGCAGGGGCGTCGGCCGTCGCCGTCTTGCACCCCTTCGGCGTCACCCCCGCCTCGGAAGCGTCCATCTATGCCCTGATCTCGTCCCCATCAGGTCCACCACAACTTCAGGTGGCCGTGCTCCTCTTCGACTCCGCGGGTTACGAATCCTTCTTCCGGGGGGTGCTTCAGAGCAAGCTGCGCCCTCGGATGGGGGTCGCAGCGGCACCCGCTGTCGCCCTGTTCGACGCGGCTCTCCATATAGCCACTCTGAATCCCCTTTGGGTGGGTGCAACGTTCGTGGCAGACCTCATCTGGGGACTGACCTATCATTATGGCAGAGGGACCCAGGCCAGCTTCACAAGCCATTTGGTCTGGGACATCGCCATATTCATCCTGCGACCGGTCACCTAGGCGGCACGTGACGCCGCGAGGAACCTTTTCTTAGGGCCGCCAGCGCCCCTGCCCACAGACCATGCCGGCAGGGAAGCTACTCTGGACGCCAGACCCTGCATTCGCCCGAAGGACAAACATCGCTGCTTTCATGAAGTGGCTCGAGAGGAAAGGCCAGTCCTTCGATGATTACGGCCAGCTCTGGAACTGGTCCGTGGAAGATCTGGAGGGGTTCTGGGGGTCTGTATGGAAGTACTTCAATGTGGCCGATGCGGACTACCCCGTCCTGACTGAAAGGAAGATGCCAGGTGGTCGCTGGTTCGAAGGTTCTGAGGTCAACTTCGCTCGCCGGGTCTTCGCAAGCAAGACAGATGGCCCGGCGATAATATCGAAATCGGAGAGAAGGAGCGAAAAGACCGTAACCTGGCAGGAGCTCGAGAAGAAGACTGGGGCGCTTGCGGCACACCTACGAGAGATGGGAGTTGGCGTGGGAGACAGGGTAGCCGGCTACCTCCCTAACACCCCGGAGGCGGTCATCGCATTCCTCGCCTGCGCCAGCCTGGGCGCCATCTGGTCGTGCTGCTCCCCTGACTTCGGAGCCCCCGCAGTGCTCGACAGGTTCAATCAAATCGAGCCGAAAGTGCTCTTCGCAGCGGACGGCTACAGCTACGGAGGCAGGTGGTTCGACAGAAGAGGTGCGGTGGCAGCGATAACGGCCGCACTACCGTCGGTCAAGGCGGTAGTAGGCGTCCCGGGGAAAGCCGAGGCGGAACCCCTGCAGGGGGCAGTTCCCTGGGACGACGCTGTGGCCGGAAGAGAAACTCCCGAACCCGAGTTGCTCCCGTTCGACCACCCACTCTGGATACTCTACTCATCGGGGACAACGGGGCTCCCTAAGCCGATTGTTCATGGTCACGGGGGGATACTCGTGGAGATGCTGAAGGGCCTTTCATTTCACAACGACATCAGGCCGAAGGACCGGTTCTTCTGGTTCACTTCGACGGGATGGATGATGTGGAACCACCTTGTCGGCGGCCTCCTTCACGGGGCGACCATAGTGCTTTACAACGGGAGCCCCTCCTTCCCTGATATCGAGGCACTCTGGGATCTGGCCGAAAAGACTGGCATTACCTTCATGGGAGGGAGCGCAGCCTACTTCTCAGCGTGCTTGAAAGCCGGCCTTATGCCGGGTGCGTCTCGGGAGCTCAAGAGGCTTCGCGGGATAGGATCGACAGGCTCCCCGCTTTCCCCCGAGGCGTTCGAGTGGGTCTACTCGGGGGTGAGGGAGGACATCTGGCTCGCTTCGGTGAGCGGGGGGACGGACGTCTGCGCTCCGTTCGTTGGGGGGTGTCCCATCCTTCCTGTGTATTCTGGCGAAATCCAGTGCAGGGCGCTCGGGGCGAAGGTAGAGTCGTTCGACGAAGCAGGGAACTCGGTGGTGGGGAAGGTGGGGGAGCTCGTCCTGACCGAACCGCTCCCTAGCATGCCCCTCTTCTTCTGGGGGGACCCCGACGGCAGCAGGTACAGGGAGAGCTACTTCACCGTCTTCCCGGGCATCTGGAGGCACGGCGACTGGGTCGAGATCACGAAAAGGGGCACCGTCATCATCACCGGCCGCTCCGACGCGACGATCAAGCGCCTGGGCGTAAGGATAGGGACGAGCGAAGTCTACAGGGCTGTGGAGTCAGTCCCCGAGGTCGCTGACATGATGGCCATTGAGCTCGAGGGCCAGGCGGAAGAAGGGAAGCTCCTTCTCTTTGTCACGCTCACCCCAGGCAGGAGTCTGGATGCTGAGCTTGAGGCGAAAATCCGCTCGAAGATTCGGACAGACCTCTCCCCAAGGCACGTCCCCGACGAGGTGATAGAGGCGCCTTCAATACCGAAAACCCTGAGCGGCAAAAAACTGGAGGTTCCGGTCAAGAAGATACTGATGGGAGGTGACCCTGCGAAGGTCCTGAACAGAGATTCCCTCGCCGAACCATCGGCCGTGGATTTCTATGTCGAATTGGCCCGAAGGTTCAGAGAGCCCCGGGCGAAAAGCAGGTGACCGGACCGACCGGAGTGGAGTCTGCCAAACCATATTGGCCGTGCCTGCCGAATTAGTGGAAGGAAATTAATACATGCCAAATCGCGGTCCCCGGCGTGCCGGCCCAAAGAAGGGTGTATGCAATCTCCGGCGGGGTCACGAAGTTCGCGAAGGCACACCCTGAGATGGACTTCCGGCTGATGGTGAAGCGGGCCTATGATTACGCGATGAAGGACGTCCCGAAGCTCAAACAGTCCGAGATAGAGAGCAGCCGCATATCGTACTTCTCTGACCACTTCGCGAGACAGCTGAAAGCCGCTTCGATGGTTCAGGACTACCTCGGCCTCAACCCGAAGGACTCCAGAAGAATAGAATGGGGAGGGGCCACCGGCGGTCAGGCAATCCAGGCCGGCTGGGAGGCCATCGCCAGCGGGAGGAACGACGTCTGCCTGGTGGCAGGCTTCGAGACGATGTCGCATGTGGAGACCTGGAAGGGGAATGAGTTCATCGCGCTGGCGTCAGACACCAATTTCGACTACCCGGTGGGGGGATTCTACACGGGGTACTACGCCCTGATGGTTCAGCGGCACATATACGAGTACCTCCGGAAGTCAAAGTTCGCCTCGATGAAGGACGAGAGGAAGGCGCAGAAGGCGGCCACGGAAGAGGCGAAACGCATAATGGCCATGGTGTCAGTCAAGAACCACATCAACGCCATCTACAACCCATACGCCCAGTATCCGGAGAAGCTGACAATGAAGAGAGCCCTGGGGGGGGAGATGATCGCATGGCCGCTGAATAGGCCGTCGGTGTGCGCCATGAGCGACGGCGCTGCGGTGATGGTTCTGGCTTCTGAGGATGTGGCTTTCAGGTACACCGATCGCCCGGTTCTGATCAAAGGAGTTGGATGCGGGACCGACACCATGAGGCTGGCAGACAGGCCCCACGGCCACGTCCCCCTCTTTCCCTGGGAGACCGCCGAGTACTACTCGAAGCTGGAGTACCCAGGGGTCCATTCGTTCCGCGCCGGGCGGACAGCTGCCCTCGAGGCCTACAAGAACGCAGGCATCACAGACCCGATCAATGAGCTTGACTTCGTGGAGCTCCACGACGCCTATGCAAGCTCCGAAATTCAGACCTACGAGGACATCGGCCTGTGCAGGTATGGGGAGGGGTATGACTTTGTCGACCAGGGGCACCCATTCTTGGAGGGGGTAGACTATGGCCTCGATCTGCCGCACAAAGGGACCATCCCTGTGAACCCGTCGGGGGGCCTGATAGCGTGCGGGCACCCCGTCGGGGCGACCGGGATAATGCAGGGGGTCTTCGCCTTCTGGCAGCTTCAGGGGTCGATCGGGAAACACTTCGGCAGCGATAGGCTGCAGATCAAGAACGCGAAGCGGGGGCTGATTCACTCGCATGCAGGAACGGGGAGCTCCGTCACTGTTACGATAATGGAGGGTCTCTGACTTGGCGGAACTGAAAAAGTTCAACAAGTTCAGGGAAGTGATGCGCGAGATTCAGAAGAGCGGAGCGGCTGTCTACAGGAACCCAGTCGGGACCAACGATCTGGTTATCCTCTCCCCCTACAACATCAAATACGTCCATAGCTATGCCGAAGACTCGCCGTTCTTCCTGGCCCTGGCCAAGGGGAAGCTGCTGGGGAGCGAGTGCACAAAGTGCCACCACAAGTACGCTACGCCGAGGAGCCACTGCATGGAATGCGGGAGCGAGACAAAGTGGTTCGACCTTCCGCTAGAGGGGCGGGTCCACTCCTGGACCACGTGTTATTTCGGGAGCGAGGAGTTTCTGAAGGAGACACCGTTCAACCTGGCACTCGTCGAATTCGACGGGGTCGATACTCTCCTTCTTTCGAGGCTGGACGGCGTGAAGCAGGAAGGAGTCTACATCGGGATGAAGGTGAAGGCCGAGTTCAGGAAGAAGCCCCGCTACCTTATCTCAGACGTACACTTCGTCCCCCTGGTCGAGAAGAAGGTCTCCGGGAAGCAGGGCAAGTGAAGGGGCGGCCGGAACGCCCGACCGTCGGTTATTCGCTCTACCTTTTGCCTTTCAGCCGACTGGGGTGAGCCACTTCGAGTAGCGCTTCGCCCTACCGTGCGTTGCCTGGTCGTAGAGCTTGACCATCCTGTCGGTGATTGGCGTCCCGTCGTAGCCAATCCTCCTACCGTCGATCTCCCTCACCTTTGCGATTCCGGCGGCGGTCCCGCTGAAGAAGACCTCGTCGGATGTGTAGAGCTCCTCTTTGGTAGCGTCGTTCCTGTAGAACTTGATGTTCAGATCTTTGGCGAACTGTATCACGGTGTCGCGCGTTATGCCTCGGAGAATCCCCGAGCTCGCCGGTGGCGTACTGAGGATCTCGTCCTTGACCCTGAAGATGTTCTCGCCTGGACCTTCGGCGACGACTCCCTGACTGTTGAGCAGGATCGCCTCATCGTATCCTGCAGACAGCGCCTCCATCTTTGCCAGGGCAGAGTTGGCGTAGTTGGCCACGCACTTTGCTTGGAGTGGGAGCGACCGGGAGTCGATTCTCATCCAACTAGAGACGGTGGCCCTGACTCCTCTCTTGGTAGATTCCTCCCCCAGGTAGGCGGCCCATTCCCAGGTGGCGATGGCAACGGAGATCTTGCTCTTGAGGGGGTTGAGCCCCATTTCGCCGTAGCCAGTGAAAGCTATCGGTCTGATGTAGCACTCCTTGGCAGGGTTGCTCCCTACGACCTCGATGCACGCCTTGGCTATCTCCTTCGGCGAATAACCGACGTCCATCCTGTAGATCTTGGCGCTGTTGAAGAGGCGCTCGATGTGCTCATCGAGCCTGAAAATCGCAGTGCCGTCTGGTGTGGAGAACGCCCTTATTCCTTCGAACACGGCCATGCCGTAATGCAGCCCGTGGGTGAGGACGTGGATCTTCGCGTCGCCCCATGGGACCAGCTTTCCGTCCATCCAGATCTTGTTTTGGGCCTTCATCCCTGAGCCTCGCCCCGATTGGCACGGTATTTAGGGACAGCGTTTAACGCAGGTCGGATTCGTTTATTATCGTGAAAGGGTGGATGGGGTCAGCATGGACACGCCTGTCATAATTTCTGCCTGCAGGACTCCGATAGGAAAGTTCGGGAAGAGCCTCGTCGGCGTCTCTGCCCCGCAACTAGGAGCCCTGGTCATAGAGGAGGCGCTGAAGAGATCGAATGTCCGGCCGAGCGAGGTGGACGAGGTGATAATGGGGAACGTGGTCTCCGCAGGCCTTGGCCAGAACCCGACCAGGCAGAGCGCCATCCACGCAGGCGTACCGTTCAACGTGGGCTCTATCACGGTCAACAAGGTGTGCGGATCTGGGCTCAAGGCGGTGATGCTTGCTGCCCAGTCGATCAAGGCCGGGGACAACGAGGTCGTGATTGCAGGTGGCATGGAGAGCATGAGCAACGCGCCCTACCTCGCCAAGGGGGTGAGGTGGGGGACCAAGTTCGGAGACGCCCGGCTCCTCGACTCGATGGTGGCCGATGGCCTGTGGGACGCCTACCACAACTACCACATGGGAATAACTGGGGAGCGCATCGCGCAGAAGTTCGGCATTGGGAGGAAGGAGGCAGACGAATTCGCCTACGAGAGCCACATGAAGGCGCTGAAGGCGACCAAGGCAGGAGCGTTCGACGCTGAGAAGGTCAGGGTGAGGATAGAGCACGAGGGCGGAGTCGTAACCGAGTTCTCAGAGGATGAGTGCATACGTGCCGATACGACCATGGAGAAGCTGGGCAAGCTGAAGCCAGTGTTCAAACCCGACGGCGTGCTTACGGCCGGCAATTCGTCTCAGCTCAGCGACGGGGCGTCAGCCGTCCTGGTAACCTCGGAGAGGGTCGCCGACAGGCTTGGGGTCAAGCCGATGGCGAAGATCCTTGCCTACGGAACCGGAGGACTGGAACCGGCAAGGGTAATGGAGGCGCCGATCCCGACCACGAAGGCCCTGCTCAAGAGGACAAAGATGGCCATCGAGGACATCGATCTCTTTGAGCACAACGAGGCATACTCCACTGCGTCCATAGCTGTGCGCAAGTCTCTCGGCGTCGACGAATCGAGGTTCAATGTGAGCGGTGGCGCCGTGGCACTTGGTCACCCCATAGGGTGCAGCGGCGCCCGCGTCCTTACCACGCTTCTGTACGGGCTCATGAAGACGGGCAAGAAGACGGGGCTGGCGACCCTCTGTCTCGGCGGAGGGAATGCGGTCGCCATGATCATAACCACCGCCTGACCAATCAGGCAAGTATCGCGGCGATCTACGGGTGGGTCGACCTTGTCATTTCTGCGGAATCTCGCGCAGTTTCCTGCGCAAGACCTTGCCGATGAGTGTCTTGGGGAGCTCGTTCATGAACTCGACCTTTTTCGGCGCCTTGAACTTGGCGATGCGCTGGACGCAGAAGTCTATCACCTCCTGCTCAGTCAGTTTCTTCGAGGGGTCCTTTACGACGACGAACGCCTTTACGACTTCGCCGCTGAACGCGTCGGGGATCCCGATCACTCCTGTCTCCTTTATGTTCGGGTGCTCGAACAGGACGTCCTCGACCTCCCTCGGATAGACCTTGAATCCCCCCACGTTAATCATGTCTTTCTTCCTGTCCACGATGTAGAAGTAGCCGTCCTCGTCCATCTTCGCGATGTCCCCCGTCAGGAACCAGCCGTCCTCCAGAACGGCGTCGGTCTCGGCCTGCTTGTTCCAGTACCCCTTCATGACCTGCGGGCCCTTGACTGCCAGCTCGCCTACTTCGCCCAGGGGCAGAACCTTCTCCCTGTTCTCCGTGTCAACTATTCTCGCGTCCGTACCGCAGAAGGGCGGACCTATGGAGCCGTCCTTCACGACGCCACCTATGAGCGGGTTGACGTGGGTCACTGGGCTAGTCTCGGATAGGCCGTACCCCTCAACCAGGCTCCCTCCAGTCAGCTCGATGAACTTCCTACGCACGGCCGGAGGGAGGGCCGACCCTCCCGACATACAGGCCCGGACTGAATGGAGTTTGAAGTCCTTGGCGTTGGGCTTGCTGTTGATTGCGATGTACATGGCAGGCGCGCCGGAGAAAGTCGTTACCTTCATTTTCTCTATCGTCTTCGCCACCTCCTCCACGTGGAAGCTGGGAAGAAGGACAAGGGCTGCCCCAACGGAGATGGGCATGTTCATCGTCACCGTCAGCCCGTAGATGTGGAAGAGAGGCAGAGCGCAGAGGGAGACGTCCTTTTCCGTCAGTGGGAACAGTCGGGCGCCGTACACCGCATTGGACACCAGGTTGTAGTGAGTCAGCATCGCTCCCTTGGCCACCCCAGTCGTCCCCCCTGTGTACTGTAGGAGAGCGGTGTCGTTGACCGGGTCGACAACAGCCGGGGACTCTGAAGGCGGGTTCGATTCCACAAGTTTGACGAAGTCGACCGTATCCGGCCTTGGCACGTCCTTTATCCCCGCGAGTCCGGCAAGCCGCTTCTTCAGCGGGGGCAGGTAGTCTGTGAGGCTCGTGGAGATGACGTGCTTCAGAGAAAGCCTCTCTCTGCAGTCAGCGAGGCTCTTGAACAGGTCCATGCCCTTGGCGACTGTCCTGCTGGCCACCACCACCTCTGCCCCCGAGTCCTTGAGCTGGAACTCCAGCTCCCTCTCCTTGTAGATCGGATTGCACATGACGACGATTCCGCCCGCCTTGAGAATTCCGAAATAGGAGAAGACGAGCTGAGGTATGTTGGGCATGAAGATCGCGACCCTGTTTCCCTTCTTCACCCCGAGCGAGACTAGCGCAGACGCGAATCTGGAAGAGATCTCCTCGACCTGGGCATAGGTAAAGTCCCTCCCCTGATAGTGGACGCACAGGTTGTTCGGATGCGATTTCGCCGAATCTGCGAGGAGGGAGTAAAGGGGTCTCTTCTCAGGCGCCGGGATCGCGTACCTCCCGTCCAGCGGTATTCTCTGCCAGGGGTGCTCCGCCAGCTGCTGCAAGCGCCACCCGAAGAGATGTAAGTTCCTTAAGTGTATCCCTCGGATCGGCGTTCGTTCGGAGTCAAGGGCGTAAGTATAAACGGGAATGGTTTTCAAATCGCGGGGAGATGTCGCAGGGGGAAGAGAAGTACCTGGTTCTGTGCGTGGACAGGGACGACGACCTGGGGACCAAAGCGAAGGTCGAATCCCCTGTCATCGGTAGGGAGCAGGCACTCGCCGCAGCGACAAAGCTAGCCCTGGCCGACCCGGAGGAGGCGGACGCGAACGCCATATTCGCGGCCGTCAAGAAGTACGACGAGCTGACCCGGGAGAAGACGCAGTGTGAGGTCGCAGTGGTCTGCGGCGAGGTGAACAGGGGTTTCGAGGCGGACAGGAGGGTAAGGAAGCAGGTCGCGAGCGTCCTCGCAGGTTCCAGCTATTCCGGAGTGGTCTTGGTCTCCGATGGAGGGGAGGACGAGCAGGTTATGCCGATCATTCAAGGCATGAAGCCGATCGTTTCAGTGCAAAGGGTGGCGGTCAAACACAGCCAGACGGTCGAGGAGACCTACCAAATCCTGGGGAGGTACCTGAGGATGCTGATCTTCGACCCGCACTACTCCAAGTACGCGCTTGGGGTCCCCGGGCTGATCTTCATACTTGCCGGGATACTCACCGTTGCCGGAAGAGGGTTCGAGGCTGCTCTGGCGACCCTTCTGATCATCGGGGGAGCCTTCTTGGTCAGGGGGTTCGGGGTCGACAGGACCGTGGCCGGCCTCCTGCAGAGAGGACCCACCGGGTACATCCGGCTCTTCTCCATGATAGGGGCCGTAATCGCGGTTATCGCTGGGATTGATGCTGGTTACGTCGCCATGACAGGAGACCCGCACTGGAGTGCTGTGGTGGCCGACCCGACTCAGATCCTGGTGTACGGGGGAACCCTAATCGGCCGGCTGCTCGGCGGGGGTCTTAACCTCGTATGGGCAGGGATAGCGATCTACGCCACAGGTGCCCTGCTTTCTCACGTTGCCAGAGAAAGCATCAGGTGGCGCCGCGACAGCTACGTTCTCGTCATGCTCGCCATGCTCTACTTCCCCGTCCGCACATTCTCCGACTTCCTCGTCAACGGGACTACGGAGGCAACGTTTTTCCTCATCTCCTACATCCTCCTCGGCCTGGTCGCAGTATTCGTCCTCACCATCACCCTTTATCCAAGGGTGAGGACCAGGGCCTCAACAGATAACGAGTAGCCATGCTAGAATCCGCTCTCAGGTATCTGGGCATCTACAGGCTTTACGAGGGAAGGCTCAAGGCGCAGGTCGAGGGTGACGAGATCCCGAGTCACATAGGGATAATCCTGGACGGGAACAGGAGATGGGCCCAGAACCAGGGGGTGTTCAGGGGACTGGGCCATGAGGAGGGGGCCAACAGGGCAGAGGAGCTCCTCGACTGGTGCCACGAACTGGGGATAAAGACGGTGACCCTCTACGTACTGTCGACAGAGAACCTCGACAGAACCCCTGACGAACTGACGGAACTCTTCGGGCTCATAGCGGCGAGGCTGGGGCGGCTCCTCAACGACGACAGGATCGCGCATTACAGGGTGAACGTTCGAGCCATAGGCCACCTTGATCTCCTCCCGAAGTCGATCATTGAACTTCTAGCAGCCATTGAGACGAAGACAGCCATCTACCATGACCACTACCTGAACATCGCAGTGGCCTACGGGGGGCGAGCGGAGATCACGGACGTCGTAAGGTCGGTGGCACAGGACGTCAAGAACGGGAAGCTGAGCCCCGACTCGATAACCGAGGAGACTGTCTCGCAGCGCCTCTACACTTCGTACCTCCCGAACCAGGAGCCCGACCTCATCATAAGGACGTCGGGGGAGGAGAGGATGAGCGGTTTCCTCCTGTGGCAGGGGGCTTATTCAGAGCTAGTGTTCGTGGACGTATTCTGGCCGGCGTTCAGGCTCATCGACCTGCTGAGAGCGGTCAGGACATATCAGAAACGGAGACGTCGGTACGGCAGATAGGGGAACAAATATAACCGAACGCACAGATGGGGCAACCAGAATGAAGGTAACCCTGGGGACTCTGAAGGACAAGGGGGACGCTCTTGTGGAATTCCTAGAGCCGCGCGTCGGGACAAAGCCATCCCTCTCCGGGGGAGAGATAGAGATCGAGGATGAACAGGTTAAGGAAGGGGTCAGGCCCCGACACGTGAAGACGTACATCAAGAGATTCCTCTACATGAACGGAGTGAGGAAGAAGTACAGGGTGTTCGTCGCAGGCAGGGAGCTCACCATACAGGAGATAGAGCTAGGAGAGAAGGCCGAGGAGGAAGAGAAGGCAGCTCCCGTGAAGAAGGTCGAAGAAGTCCCGCCTGAGGAGGCCGAGCCTGAGGTCGAGGAGGAAGCCCCCGAGAAGCCGGCAAAGGAGGAGCCGAAGCCCTCGAAGCCAAAGAAGGCGGCTTCAAAGAAGCCTAGGCCCAAGAAGAAGAAGTCAGAGGAAGAAGCCTAGGCCGATCTGGCATTTCTGACCCTTTTCAGACGCTTCTCGCGCAGGAGAGCCCTGAGGTAGTTACGTGATTCGCGGAGGTTCTTCAGAGCCTGCGCAAAGTCCCCGAGTAAGAAGTCTTCCGTGCCCTTCTTCAGATCCCTGAGGGCGAACTGCAGTGCCTGCCTCTCGTCTGGGACCGCGTAGTTCCTGAGTTTGATAAACCTCCCTGGGTTCTCTTCGTCCAGGTCGAACCTGATGAATGCGATGCTCTTCTCGACCTCGGCGTAGGCCGTCCAGATTGACCGCACTTGCACGTCCGAGGGCTCCCCCGAAACGGATCCGAGCACTGATTCGATCCTCCTCCCCGCGTCGGCGAGGTCCGAGGCGGTCTCCACTCTCCACTCGCTCATGCACTGCCCACCCCGGGCAGCCATTTAGGCAAGGCACCATGTTTGTTTTGTCGCAAACTTATAACCAGCATGGGCACGGCCGGCGGCAGTTGCCGAAGAAAGAAGAGCAGAGGATTGGAGGGGCCTGTTACGTCGGCCTTGACTCGATTCTCGAGCTTGGAAGGCTCTCCTGTGCGCTTGAGAGGGCACCCTTTCCCCTCTTCGCCTTCAAGCACGGGAAGACGACAAGGATAGCGGCTCAGGCGGACCTCTTCATGGGGACGCCCATCTTCTATTACTTCGACAATGGCCAGGTGGACGAGTTTCTTGCCTACAGGATAACCGGGGAAGGGGAAGAGGTCCAGCTGGTGAGCTCCGCGAGCAATGCTTCCTATCTCTATGCACCGGTCATACGCATTAAGAAGATGCCGAAGTCGCTGGACGAGAAGAGTGGGTTTCAGGACAAGTTCATGGCCATCGAGGTCGAGAACATCCCGAGCCTTGTGAAGGTGGGGGCGTACAAGACGCTCTTCGAGGAGCCTCCCCTCCCACTATTCGCATTCAGAGATACAGGGGGGTGGATTGTGGGGACATTCGCACGAATCGACGACTACGAGGAGGCGTCCATCTTCTTCTACACCCGCGTGAAGGATGAGCCTTCCGGGTTCCTAAGATATTCATACGACAAGATAGCGGAAACGACCTACGTGAAGCGCACCGACGAGCCGGGGTTCCATTACATCAAGGTTGTGAAACTGACGGCTCCTCACCCTCTGGTCGAGTTCTAGGCCGAATGGCGGAGGAAAATCTCTGCCTCTTTCAGCGTCACCTTCGAGTTGTCGTAGGAAGCACGCTCTAGGGCCACCTCGTATGGGAACCAGCCGAAGCCCTGGTGCTCAAAC
>Ga0187803_10000305_pt1 | contig 20176 bp, 18 predicted proteins | sample NC_wetland_sal_i_2_FD_132425 | JGI IMG/M metagenome (GOLD analysis project Ga0187803, IMG submission 132425) | Wetland sediment microbial communities from Neuse River Estuary, North Carolina, USA - Control_3 | ecosystem: Environmental > Aquatic > Freshwater > Wetlands > Sediment | place: USA...
CATTTCCGAATGCCAAGGGCGGAGTTTCGGTCCTTTTGGATGTTGGAGCGAACGTAGATTCGAAGCCTGAGCATTTGCAGCAGTTCGCGGTGATGGGAGAGATTTATTACCGGTTAACGTTTGGGAGCCGCAAGCCGCGGGTGGGGCTGCTGTCCATTGGCGAGGAAGAGATTAAGGGCAACGAACTGACGCGAGCGGTGTATGACCGATTGAAGGACTTACCGGTGCTGTTCGTCGGAAACGTGGAAGGGAACGATTTGTTTTCGGGCAAAGTGGACGTGCTGGTCTGCGATGGGTTCGTCGGGAACATCGCGCTGAAAATTTGCGAAGGGCTGGCGATGGAGATCGTGAAATTTCTCCGTAAGACGTACAAGGGGTCGCTGGCGTCGCAATTGGGCTATATGTTATCCAGGGGAGCGTTGAAGGGCATGAAGCGGATGATGGACTACTCGGAATACGGCGGCGCGCCGCTTCTGGGAGTCCGCGGCGTGTGCGTGATTTCACACGGCAAGTCGAACGCGAATGCCATGAAGAACGCGATACGCGTCGCCGCAGGTCTGGCGCGCGCGCGTGTGAACGAAAAGATCGAGCAGGAGCTCTCCCTGACGAACGCGAAGGCGTGACGTCCGGAGAGAGGAGCGAGTATGGGCAAAGTAGCATTCGTGTTTCCCGGGCAGGCGTCGCAATATCCCGGGATGGGCAAAGAACTGGCGGAAAAATATTCCGTGGCCCGGGCCGTATTTGACGAAGCGGACAAGGCGCTGGGTTTTTCCGTCTCCAAAATGTGTTTTGAGGGCACGGAAGAAGAGCTGAAGCAGACTTCGAACACGCAGCCGGCGATTTTGACGGTATCTGTTGCGGCGTTTCGCGTGTTGGCGGAGAAGGGCATCACCGCGGATTACGTAGCCGGGCACAGCCTGGGAGAATATTCCGCGCTGGTGGCGGCGGGCTCGCTGGGATTTGCGGACGCGGTGAAGCTGGTGCGGAAACGCGGCACTTACATGCAGGACGCAGTGCCCGCGGGACAGGGGAGCATGGCGGCGATCATGGGCTTGTCGCACGCGGTGGTGCTGGATGTGTGCAAACACGCTGCGCAAGGCGAAGTTTGCGCGCCGGCGAACTTGAACTCGCCCGAGCAGACGGTGATCTCCGGGCACGTGGGCGCGGTTAAGCGCGCGGTGGAGATTGCCTCGCAATCGGGAGCCAAGCGCGCCGTAGTGCTGGCCGTTTCGGCGCCATTTCATTCGGCATTGATGATGCCCGCGCAGGAGAAGCTGGAGAAGGATTTGCAGGCGACTTCGTTTGCGGACTTGCAAATGCCACTGGTGACCAACGTGGATGCGGACACCATCCGTAAGGGCGAGGAAGCGAGCAATGCCCTGGTGCGGCAGGTGTCCATGCCGGTCCGCTGGGAAGAGTCCATGCAGTTGCTGCTGGACGAGGGCGTCAAAATCTTCCTGGAGGTGGGCCCGGGGCGCGTGCTGACCGGCTTGATGCGGCAGATTGAACGCTCGGTGACCACGTTGAATGTGGAAGACGAGAAGAGCTTGTTGGCGACGCTGGCGAAGATTACAGGCGCGAAGAGCGACGCGGCGTGAAGAGGAAGCAATGAAGCAAGGAAGCAAAGATAAAAGCAAGAAGTGAAAGAGTAAAAAAAGTAGAAAAGTAAAAGAGTATAAGAGTGCAAGAGTAAGAATGTAAGGACAGGACACGATGTTCAGTTTGGCGGGAAAAGTGGCATTGGTGACGGGGGCGTCGCAGGGGATTGGGCGCGAGACGGCGCTGGCGCTAGCGGAGGCTGGCGCGAAGTTGGCCGTTGCCGCGCGCAATGAGGAGAAGCTTACGGCGCTGGCACAGGAAATTGTGGCCAAGGGCGGGGAAGCATTCGCGGTGAAGTTGGATGTGGCGGACGCAGAGCAGATCAAGGCGGGATTCAAGGCGGTGCTCGAGAAATTCGGGAAGCTGGACATATTGGTGAATAACGCTGCAATCACGCGCGACGGCTTGGCGATGCGCATGAAGCAGGAGGATTGGGACGCGGTGATCCGGACGAACCTGACAGGAGCGCATCTGTGCACCCAGCAGGCGCTGGCCACGATGGTGCGCGCCAGGGCGGGACGCATCATCAACATTGCGTCGGTGGTGGCAGAAATGGGGAACGCCGGGCAAGCGAATTACGTGGCCGCGAAGGCCGGGTTGATCGGGCTTACGAAAGCGATTGCGATTGAAATTTCTTCGCGAAACGTCACAGTGAATGCCGTGGCACCGGGGTTCATTGAGACGCCGATGACAGACGTCCTGCCGGACAAGGTGAAGGAAGAGCTGAAGACTCGAATTCCGTTGGGGCGCATGGGTAGCGGGCGCGATGTCGCGGCGGCCATCGTATTCCTAGCCAGCGACGAGGCGGGATACATCACCGGCCACGTGCTGGACGTGAATGGCGGGTTGTATCTGGCGTAAGACGACTTGGATTTCAAAATCTGAGCTTGCAGGGCGTAGGGGGACGATTGGGACCCTTCAAGTTGACCTTGCAGCGCAGGGTAAGTAAACTGGGCAGGTTACCTAGGCAAGCGGAAAAGGGATTGTAGGCCGGCCGAAATGCCTGCCAGCGGCAGGCAGGCCGGATTACGGTGCAGAGTGGTACGAAAAGAAAGGCGACGACAGGTCGCGGAGGAACTGGAATGGCCAGTGTAGAAGAACGCGTAAAGCAAATAATCGTCGAGCAGCTTGGTGTGGATGAAGCAGAAGTCACGTCCACCGCTTCGTTCGTGGACGACTTGGGCGCGGATTCGCTCGACCAGGTGGAATTGGTCATGGCGTTCGAAGAAGCCTTCGGCATCGAAGTGCCGGACGAGGACGCCGAGAAAATGACGACGGTGAAGGATGCCATCGAGTACATCGACAAGCACTCGAAGGGCAAGTAGGCCGCAGGACAATCCCTGTATGAAGGAGCAAGTGACTTGACTCGCCGGGTCGTCGTAACGGGTGTTGGCTTGGTTTGTGCACTGGGCGTCGGGACCGAGGAAAGCTGGAAAAACCTGGTCGCCGGGCGGAGCGGCGTCAGCCGCATCACACATTTCGATACCACAGATTTCGATTGCCAGATCGCGGGGGAAGTGAAGAACTTCGACCCGTTCCAGTGGATCGAGAAAAAAGAACTGAAAAAAATGGGCCGGTTCATCCAGATTGCACTGGCGGCCGCGGATTTCGCTGTGAAAATGGCGGAGTGGAAGCCGGAACAGTCCGATCTCGATGAAGTCGGCGTGTATATAGCCTCGGGCATCGGCGGATTCGACATCATCGAGCGCGAGCACATCAAACTGATGCAGGGCGGCCCGGGAAAGATTTCGCCGTTCTTCATTCCCTCGGCGATTGTGAACCTCGCTTCGGGTCACATTTCGATCCGCTATGGCGCACGAGGACCGAACTCCGCGACGGCCACGGCGTGCTCTGCCTCGGCACATTCCATCGGCGATTCCTTCAAAATCATCGAGCGCGGCGCGGCGGAGATGATGATCTGCGGCGGAACCGAAGCGACCATTACGCCCATGGGTATCGGCGGGTTCGCTTCCATGCGCGCGCTCTCCACGCGGAACGATCATCCGGAGAAGGCCAGCCGTCCGTTTGACGCCTCGCGCGATGGATTTGTGGTTGGCGAGGGTTCGGGGATTGTGGTGCTGGAGTCTCTTGAACACGCGCAGAAGCGCAACGCGCCGATTTTCGCAGAGATCGTGGGTTACGGGATGAGCGGCGACGCGTACCACATCACGCAGCCCGCGGAGAATGGCGACGGCGCGTTCCGCGTCATGAAAGCTGCGTTGAAAGATGCCAAGCTTTCCCCTGAGGACATTTGGTACGTCAACGCGCATGGAACATCCACGCCGATTGGCGATGTGATCGAAACCAGGGCGATGAAGCGCCTGTTTGGCGAACGGGCCACCAGCAAGAAGTTGGCGGTCAGTTCGACCAAATCCATGACCGGGCACTTGCTTGGAGGTGCAGGCGGATTGGAAGCGGGCATCAGCGTCCTCGCGCTCCGCGACCAGATTCTTCCGCCGACCATCAACCACGAGGCTCCGGACCCGGAATGCGATTTGGATTACGTTCCGAACGTAGCGCGCAAGGCCACGGTAGACTACGCGCTTTCGAATTCCTTTGGCTTCGGCGGCACCAACGCGGCGCTCATTTTCAAGCGCTGGACCGGCAAGTAGAGTTTTTTCGCTCCAAGATCATTCCTCGAAAGTGCTGACGTTGAGATCCTTCGGACATCCTCATCGGATGTCCTCAGGATAACAACTGAGTGGGTATAGCGGATTCGGACCGGAAGGAAACCCTCGTGAACATCATCGTGTGCATTAAGCAGGTGCCGGCAAAGGATGCGCCGCTGGCGATTGCCGGAAACTGGATCAAAGAAGCGGACATTGGCTTTGAGATGAACGAGCCGGACAGCTATGCGCTCGAAGAAGGGTTGCGGCTGAAGGAAAAACACGGCGGCGAGGTGATCGCGCTGTCCCTCGGGCCGGAACGTGTGAAACAAACCATCAAAGAGGCACTGGCGAAAGGCGCCGACCGCGGGATTCACATCTCGGATGATCATTTTGCCGACCTGGATCCGCTGGGAGCTGCGAAACTGCTGGCCGCGGCGATTGGCAAGGAAAAGTGCGACCTCGTTTTGACCGGCTTGCAGAGCGACGACCACGGCTTTGGACAGACCGGTGTGTTGCTCGCAGGGCTGCTGAAATTGCCGCACGCAACCATCATCATGCAGATCGACGTGCAGGACGGGAAAATGAAATTGAAAAGGGAGCTCGAAGCCGGCTGGTTCCAGTGGATCGAGTGTCCTTTGCCCGCGGTGCTCTCGATCCAGTCCGGAATCAATAAAGTGCGTTACGCCACGCTGAAGGGAATCATGGCGGCGAAAAAGAAGGAAATTGCCACGATTACACGCGAATCGTTGGGCGTGACTCTCGATCCTACGCAAAAAATTGAAAGGATTTACGTCCCGGCAAAGACCAAGCAAACAGAATTCTTGACGGGCACGCCGAAAGAAGCGGCTGCAAAGCTGGTGGAGAAGCTAAAGTTTGAGGTGCGGGTGATTTAGAGGCAGTCAACAGTCGACAGCCAACAGTCACAGTGAAAGCAAAGAAGTTGCAGGAGACGAAGCGATGAAGATCTTGGTAGTGACGGAACAAAGGCAGGGGAAGTGGAACAACGCGAGTTTTGAGACGCTGGTGGCGGCACAACAGATGGCCACGGCGGCATCGGGGTCCGTTAGCGCGATGGTGGTTGGCAAAGGCGTGGCAGGCCTGGCGGACGAACTGGCGTCGAAGAATGTGGCGGAAGTGCTGCTCGTCGAGCACGACTTGCTCGAGAACTACACTGCGGATGGATATTGCACGGTGCTGAAGCAGGTGATTGAGTCGGCAAAGCCTAATTTGGTTTTGTTCCCGCACACCTACCAGGTTCGCGATTTTGCTCCAAAGCTTGCCGCCTCTCTGGGCAAGGGCATGGTGGGCGATTGTGTCGGTTTCCGGAATGAAGGCGGCAAGCTCGTGTTTGTGCGCCAGATGTTTCAAGGGAAAACGGCAGCCGATGTAACATTTCTGGGCGCAACGCCATGGTTCGCTTCCTTTCAATCCGGGGCGTTTCGCGCGGATCTACTGGCGGCGCATCCGAGTGGAAAGGCTCCCGTGAAAGCGGTGAAGGTGGAATTGAAGGCGGAAGAGATTCGCACGAAGCCACTGGAGTTGTTCAAAGAGGCAAAGTCGTCCGTGGACTTGACGCAAGCGCCCTTGATCGTGGCGGTTGGGCGCGGGATCAAAGCGCCGGAGAATATCGCCCAGGCGGAAGCGTTGGCGAAAGCGCTCGGTGCGGAACTCGCCGCTTCGCGGCCGATCTGCGACGAAGGTTGGCTGCCCTTGGAGCGCCAGATCGGCAGCTCGGGACAGACGGTTGCTCCGAAGCTGTACCTGGCATTGGGAATTAGCGGTGCCATTCAACATGTGGTCGGCATGAAGGGCGCGCGGACCATTGTGGCGGTGAACAAGGATCAGAACGCGCCGATTTTTGAGATTGCGGACTATGGAATTGTTGCGGATATCTTTGAAGTTATGCCCGCGCTTACGGAAGAGTTGCAAAAGGCGAAGAGCTAGTTTCAGGCAGTAGTCTTCATCCCGAGCGTACTCCTTTATTTTTCTATTCATATAAACTAATTATACGCTATGGTAATATGGCGAGAGTCTTTCGGGAGGGCATGACTTTAGTCGTGCCGCAAGTGGGCCAAGTGAATAGGCTTTAGCCGCTGAGGTGCGCCATGGCCAAGGCGCCACCAGATCGAACCAGCCAAGCATCAAATACGTTCTTCATAACGACAAGCACAGATGGCGGTCGTTTCCTGCTGCAGTCGGAGCGACTCGTGAATCTCTTCCTCGCCACCCTCTTCTCCTATTGCGAAGCTAAAAAATTTCAAGTACATGAGTTCGTACTAATGCCAAATCATGTCCATCTGCTGACCACGCCGTGTGAAGGCATAAGCATCGAAAGAGCGCTGCAATTCATTAAGGGTGGATTTTCTCACCGCGCGAGGAAGGAATTTGGCACAACGTCGGAAATTTGGCAAAGAGGTTATGTAGACCACCGCGTTCGCGACGCAGGAGACTATGCACAACATAGAGAATACATACGTGCGAATCCTGTGCGGGCTCACTTGGCAAACTCTCCTGAGGAATATCGCTACTGTTCGGCTTACCCGGGATTTGTTGTAGACGCTATACCTCAGGGGCTAAAGCCCGGAAAGTAGAGGGGCGAAAACGGCACGACTAAAGTCGTGCCCTCCCGTTTTCTGAGGAAACGACTGAAGTCGTTCCCACTTGTTTTCATGCGCAGACTATCGAAGTTGGGCCCTCCCGTTTGACTGCGGCCACGACCGAAATCTCCTCTGACTCGCGAGGTCGCGACGCTCTCAGTGAGTATTTCCACCTTTTCCGTTGCTTCCCGGCTTCCCCAAGCGCGAAGCGAGAATTTCTGCGATATCCAGGATGGCGATGTCGTCGCGCTTGGCGTGGCCCGCGGCGTCGCGAAGCATGATGGGGCAATACGGGCACGCGACCGCGATGGTCGATGCCTTGGTTTCCGCAAGCTGCGCGAAGCGCCGTTGGTTGGGGCGTTCCCTGGCTTCCTCGCGACGATCGTCGGTAATGAAAAGCTGCGCTCCCCCCGCCCCGCAGCAGGAAGTGTTCCTACCATGGTGTGAAGCTTCCGTCAGCGATACTCCGCAGGCGCTGAGAATCTGCCGCGGCGGCTCTGTGATGCCGCGGCCCCTCGCCAGATAGCACGGGTCGTGGTAGGTCACGGCGCCATCGGCAGGCTGCAGAGGAAGTTTTGGCAGGAGTTCTTCCAGGAATTCCGAGTGGTGCATTACGCGAATTCCAAGTTCCGTGTAGGCTGGAATTTGCCGGTAGTCCTTGTCCAGCATCGTGGTGCAGTGCGGGCAACAGGAAACGATATTTTTCACGCGGCTTTTGCGAAACGACTCGATCAGTTTTTCGCTCAGTTGCAAGTAGAGGTATTCGTTGCCGGCGCGGCGAGCGGGTTCTCCGCAGCAAGTTTCGCGCGCGAGCACGCCCCAGGAAATACCGGCGGCATTGAGAATGTCCTTCATGGCCGCCGCAACCGTTTGCCCGTGAGGATCGAAACTCAAGCCGCAGCCCAGCCAGAACAGCCATTCCTGGCTGCCATCAAATATCGGAAATTGTTTTGTATCGACTAGTTTTTGCCGGGTATCGTGCGCGATGCCCCAGGGGTTGTGCGGCGCGCGCTCCATGGTGGTGAACAGTTGAACGAGCTTGTCGCTCGAGACGCGGCCCTCGCTCACGAGGCCGCGGCGCAGGTCGAGAATCTTGCTCCCCACGTGCTCGATGCCCACGGGACAAACATATTCGCAGGCCCCACAGGATAGGCACTGGAAGAGATCCTCTTCCGAAACCCAGGCCGTGCCTTTTGTTTTCTCCTCAGATGTGCCAGCGATCAGTTCGCCGCCGTGGAGCAGCCCGTGCTGCATGCCGAGAATGACTTCTTTCGGGCTAAGCGAGCCACCGGTAAGGTTCGCGGGGCAAAAGTCCGTGCAGCGGCCGCACTCGACACAAGCGTTTATATCAAGCACATCTTTCCAGCGCAATTCCTTGAAGCGCACCAGTCCTAAATCCTCGCCATCTTCGCGGAGAGGACGAGTGGCGCTGGTTGTTTCTGGGCGCAAGAAAATCGCGAATGGCGCAAGAACCAGGTGCAAGTGTTTTGACTGCGGGATGACCACGAGCAGCGCGAGAAACGCAATTGTGTGAGCCCACCAGTTAGCTTTCCACGCGGGGCTGCCAACCGGGAAGATTCTCCATCCCAGCAGGTACGTGACCATCAGCGCCGAAATCAGTGCAGCGACAAGCCCCGATGTTGGCGATAGTGCACCCAGAGCCGCCGGCCGCAATACGAATCGCCGAAACGACAATCCGAGCATGCCGATGAGCACGGCAACGGCCCAGGCGGCTACAAACGCGCCGTACCAGGTTTGGTCTTCGTGCGCGTGTTCCAGGCCGCGGAATCCGAGATAAAAATGTTTTGCGCTGATCCACGCAAAGGCCAGAAAACCCCACACGACCGCGGCATGCAGGATTCCGGCAATGGGCCGGTCGCGCACTACGCGATACTGGAGAACAACTTCCAGGAAAGTCCGCCAGATGCGCTTGGCTACGCCGTCGGAAGGCAGCTCCTCTCGTTTCGGGATGCGCGCTAGGTGCCTCCGGTCGACCGTTTTCCAGAAAAGCCACACGCTTACCGCGAGGCAAAGAAAAACGGCAGCTTGGGACAGGCCGGGAACAAGACGAACGGCGAGCAATGCGGCTATGAACGTGACCACTCATCCTCCTTGCAAACCGATTGAAATTCCAGAAGTGCCGCACCTACGGCGCTCAACTATGTAATGCATCGTGTACCCAGGGCTTACTCCCTGGGCTAACTTGTGCCGCGCCTCCGGCGCTTGCTCGGAAGGCGAAAGAGGGATTCCTTGCCCTCCGTTGCTATTCACATTCCGATACAAATGGCATTGTACACGGGGCGGCAACCTTTCAGCTCGCGCCGTCGCATAATCCGGAGTTTCTCACAAGGCTTTCATGTATCTCTCGCGCAAATTCAAAAGACCCGGTCATTCTGAGGCGATCCGATGAGGATCGTCGAAGAATCTCAACCATGAGAACTAGCACAATGTTTCCGTTGAGATCCTTCGGGCCGCCTGCTTGCGGTAGGCAGGGCAGGCAGGCAAACGACGCGACCCTCAGGGTGACAGATTCTTTCTGGGTTTGAATTACAGGCGGAATTGAATCTCGTGAGAAATCGCGGTTAAGAGCTGGGCGACCACAATTTGTGGAAGAACGTGCGGACGCGGCTCCAAGTGGAGTCATCCTCGGGCTTTTTGGCCGAGCCGGTCTTCCGTAGATTCAGGGCCGGAGGCGGAGCAGTGGACTGGGCGATCACGGGATCCCCTTCGACCTTGCCCTGAAAGATCAGCATGGAGCGCACGCGAGCGCGCCTAACGAGGATGATAAGGTTAGGATCGTAGTCCTGCTGAACTTTTGTATTCGCGTTGTAACGCAGCGGCGGCATAAACACCTGATAGATCGGCTCTTCCTTTTCCGCGGGGGGATCCGGAGTCGCGGCGGGCTTCGCTTCAGCGGCTTTCTTTTTAAGTTCTTCCGCTGATGCCAGAGCGCTCATCTGGATCGAAACGGCCGGGAGTTTCGGCGTCGTCTGAAGCTCGCAATTGCATTGTCCCGCGGAGGTTCGCAGGCTCTCCAACTGGCCATTGGTCATGGAGACGTCCCCGCTTTGCGGAATCAGGAGGCTCTGTCCGGTCAACTGCTGCTCAATGCGGACAGCACCCTGGCCGGCGCGAAGGCACATGGTGCCGGAAGCATCCAGGCCAACCAGCATGTCCTGCGGGCCGTTTCCAATCGCAATCGGGTGCGCTTGAATCTGAGCGGTGTAAACAATCAATGTGGGCTGGCCTTCGATGTGCGCGTGAATCGTGCCTTTGTCGAGGGCGATGGTCAGAGCGCCGGCGGACTTCAACACGGAAAAGTGTGCTGGCCCGCAAATGGTGATGTTGCCGCCTTCCACCAGGTCGATGTGTGCCTGGCCCGATTTCACGAGGACCTCGCTGCCACTGCGCAGAATGGTTTTCACCTGGCCGTTGTTGGTATCCACGGTCATCGGCCCCTGCACGGAGATCGCGTCACCCTCGATGGCTCCGACGGCGTCGATGGGTGGGGGATTATCGGCACGAGCTGTCCAAAGGCCGCCCAGGGGAACGCAGTAGCAGCCCGCCACGCAAAGAAGCATAGCGAAGCGGCACAGTGTCCCGAAGACTCGCGGATTCATCAAGCGGGTGGACTCCTTCACGCGCAGCCGGACTGCAACCCCTCTATACTATATGAAGATGGAAATCAGCGAAAAGCGAACCGAAGAATCCCCGGAGTCGGTCAGCGCGCACTACGATACGCGTCTGCCCAAGCTACCCTGGCATCGGCGGATTCAAATTCCCATTATCGCGGCGGTGGTTTATAGCGTGATTCGCGTGCTGGGCCCCACGCTGCGATTTGAAGTCCTCGGCAGGGCCCACGCCGAAAGAATGTGGGCCACCAAGCAGCCCTGCATCTGGGCGTTCTGGCACCGCTGCATCATCCCCATCACATGGTACGGCCGAAACCGCGGGATCGTGATCATGAACACGACTGCGTTTGACGGCCAGTGGACGCGCAAGGTGATTGAGTGGCTGGGGTTCGGGACGGCACAGGGAAGCTCGTCGCGCGGGGGATTGCGCGGCTTGGCGGTGATGGCACGGCGCATCAAGGAAGGGGTGGATTGCGGGTTCACCATCGATGGACCGCGCGGGCCGCGTTACGTGGCAAAGGTGGGACCGGTCTTGCTGGCGCGAATGACGGAGGCGCCAATTCTCGTCTTTCACATCGGAGTGGATCGTGGGAAGACCATCGAGAAAACCTGGGACCATTTTCTTTTCCCGGCGCTGTTTGCCCGGGCGATCATGATTGGCGCGCCGCCCATCCATGTGCCGCAAGATGCGGATTCCGAAATGATCAAAGCGAAGCACGCGGAGATGCAGAAAGAATTGGAGCGCGTGCGGGATATCGCGGAGGGCTGGTTTTCGTTCTCGGAGGAAGAGCGCGAACGGTATCGGGCGGAGATTGGGCCGTAGTTTCTGCACCCTCAAAATGACATTGTCATCCTGAGGTGATCCTCTGAAGAGCGCCGAACGAACTCAATCACAGAATCGTGCAGGGTGTAAAAGTTGGGATCCTTCGGACCGCCTGCCTGCGGTAGGCAGGCAAAAGGCGCGGCCCTCAGGATGACAACATGTGGTTGTCCGAGAGTAACGGACAAAATTGTGCCCCGTGAGAAATGACTAAACGGACGGGCGCGGGCATAAAAGCCAGCGCTACAAGAGATGAACACAAAAATTAGTTGCCGTCGCGTTCGCCGAGCTTGACGGGAATGTCGAGCTTCTTTGCGCCGCGATACAGAGTGATCGTCACGGTATCGCCGGGACGCTTGCGGTTCAGAATCACGTTGATGTCGAATTGGTTGGAGACCTTCTGGCCATCCATGCCGACAATCACGTCGCCACCAATCATGATGCGCCGCATACCCGCCTGCGCGGCCTTATCCCCGCCGTGGATTCCGGCGGCTGCGGCAGGGCTGCCCTTGGTGGTTTGTTCGACCAGCAAGCCTTCCTGCACCGGCAGGTCCAGAGCTTCCGCCAGCCATCCCGCCACAGGAATGGTCTGCACGCCAAGATAGGCGCGGCGGACTTTTCCTTCGGTGATCAGATCATTGGCAATGTACTTGGCGGTGTTGATAGGAATGGCAAAGCCGATGCCGGCGGTGGTGCCGGAGGGAGTGTAGATCGCCGAATTAATTCCAATCACTTCGCCGTGCGTATCAATCAGCGGTCCACCCGAATTGCCGCGATTGATGGAGGCATCGGTCTGGATCGCTTCGTCGATGAACGTGCTCTCGCTGGTCTGAACGGTGCGGCCAAGGGCGCTGACCACGCCGGTGGTGAGAGTCGATTGAAAGCCGAAGGGATCGCCAATGGCCAGCACCTTCTGGCCGACTTGCAGCTTGGAAGAATCGCCCAAGGGCAGCGTGCTCAATTGCTTTCCCTTTGGGTCGATCTTAATGAGGGCTACATCGTTGCGCTGATCGGCACCGATGAATTTGGCCGGTGATCGGGTCTTGTCACCCAGAATGACCTCGATGGATTGCGCGCCCGCGACCACATGGAAGTTGGTCAGGATGTACCCGCGAGGGTCAATCACAAAACCGGAGCCCGCGCCTTCAACAGGTACAGGGTCCATGAAGAAGTCGTATTCCGTCGCCTTGGTGAGGATGTTCGCCACCGCCGGGGAGGCCTGGCGGTAGATACGCACATTGATGGACTCATCTTCCGTCAGGTGATCATTGTGCTGCTGTCCCGAAGTTGTCAGCGGAGAAGTAGCAACATTCTCGCCGAGACGCCGGGCTTCAACGTCTTTGACCTGGCGAGGGCCATAACGTGCCCCCACCCAAAACGCTCCCAGCACCAGAATCAGAGCAATCAAAATTACCCGCTCGCGGCCCAGTTTATTTCCACGCATCATGTCAGCCATCCCCCTACTTACCGCCTATAGGAATAGTATAAGGAAATTCCGTGGCGCGTTCACGAATGCGCGGTTGGGCAAGGGAAACACGAGGCTGCGAAGCGAGGCAGTCTGGCGAAGGACGCAACGAAACGGTCAAGCTAGGCGGCGATGGAGACGATTTTGGATTTGCGGCGAGGCTTGCTCAACCCTTCATTCAATTCACGTTCAGCGCGCACCCAGTCTTCGAGCGGATTTCCAGGAGCGTAGCCGCGCTCCGTGTAGATTTGATAAGCCCGGATGGCAATCTCTTCCTGTGTCGGCAGGGCCTTCGTCTTTTTTGGTTTCTTGGCGGCTGGCGTGGAAGCGGTCTTCGTCTTACTCATAACTTTCTCCTTCAGACTGCTGCCTTTATCTTAGGCGGTCGCATGGATTTGTATCGCATATAAATTATGGCGCACGTGCTCATTCCGATAAGCCGGAAAGAATTGATGCGAAGCAGCGAGAAAGTTGATTCATGGCCTGGAAGTGCAGAAGCAGTGCGAGCATGCTGGATTTGCATGTGTGAATTTAGCACATCTGATAACCATAAGAATCAATCTGTCATGAGCCCTCAGGGGCTAAAGCCCGAGTTCTTGGATGCATTTACGGCACGGCTGAAGCCGCGCCCTCTCGAAAAACAAAAGCGGCCCGCCTGTGAGACGGGCCGCCAGGATTTGTGACTCGCTGCGTCAGGCGACGGTGATTTCCTTCGACAGATAGACGTCCTGAATGGTGTTCAAAAGCCTTGCTCCATCGGCCATGGGACGCTGGAAAGCTTTGCGGCCGCTGATAAGGCCGGTGCCACCAGCGCGCTTGTTGATTACTGCAGTGGCCACGGCTTCTTCAAAGTCGTTGGCACCGGAAGCGCCGCCGGAATTGATCAATCCGGCGCGGCCCATGTAGCAGTTGGCGACCTGGTAGCGCGTCAGATCTATCGGGTGATCGCTGCACAGATCCGAGTAGATGCGCTTGTCGAATTTCCCGTAGCTGGAGTCGCCGATGTTCAGGGCCATGTAGCCGCCGTTATTTTCGGGCAGCTTCTGCTTGATGATGTCGGCTTGAATGGTCACGCCCAGATGGTTGGCCTGGCCGGTGAGGTCGGCGGAAACGTGATAGTCCTTGTCCTTCTTGAACGCGGAGTTGCGGAGGTAGCACCAGAGAACCGTGGCCATGCCGAGTTCGTGGGCCTCGGCGAAGGCCTTGCTGATTTCGATGATCTGGCGGCCGCTGTCGGCCGAGCCGAAATAGATGGTCGCGCCAACGGCAGCAGCGCCGAGATCATACGCTTCCTTAACCGTGCCAAAGAGAATTTGGTTGAACTGGTTGGGATAGGTGAGCAGTTCGTTGTGGTTGATCTTCGCGATGAAGGGAATTTTGTGGGCATATTTGCGCGCGACGGAGCCGAGAACCCCGAAGGTGGAAGCAACCGCGTTGCACCCGCCTTCAATGGCCAGCTTGATGATATTTTCGCCGTCGAAATAGTCCGGATTTTTAGCAAAGCTCGCGCCGCCGGAGTGTTCAATGCCCTGGTCAACCGGCAGAATCGAAAGGTAGCCGGTGCCGGCGAGGCGGCCGGTGAAAAAGAGCCGGTGAAGATTATTGAGCACGCGAACATTCCGGTCGGAGGCGGCGTAGACGCGGTCAATGAAGTCCGGGCCGGGAAGATGCAGCCGCTCCCTGGAAATTTTGGGAGACTTGAAGCCGAGAAGCGATTCCGCCTTTGCGCCCAAGAGTTGTTCGATTGCACTAGTTGTTGCCGTTGCCATGATTGTCTCCTAGTTAGTTGCGAATTCCCGTTGCCAGCATGGAGCCGGCGGCCTGGTCCACCAGCCAAAGCAATGTGCCGTTGACCGGTTGAATGAGCTGAGCCGGAAGCTGTTCCGGCTCGTAAGGGCCTTCCAGAACCGCTTTCAAGGCCGGAGCCTTGTCTGCGCGGGTTACTAAAAAAATCACGCGATTCGCTTGATTGGCGACAGGAGCCGTGAGCGTTATGCGTTCGGTGAAGAACTTGCCGACCCAGTTGCGAACCACAATCCGATTGGTGGCGTGTAGCGCTCCGGTGCCGGGGAATAGCGAGAGGGTGTGGCCCTCATCGCCCATGCCAAGGAGCACCAGATCGAAGCGAGGGTACTCGCCATCCTTCAAGTTAAAGTATGCGCGAAGAGCCCGCTCATATTCCAGTGCTGCTTTCTCTGTGTCCGGGTATTCACCCTTGATGCGCGTAATCTGCTCGGGTTTGACCAGCCCTTTGGAGAACAGCGCTTCATTGGCCATTCGAAAATTGCTGTCGGGACTGTCCGGAGGGACGTGGCGCTCGTCGCCAAAAAAGAAATGGAGCTTGTCCCAGGGCATCTTTGACCGAAAAGCGGGATCGTCGCTGAGCAAAGCATAAAGCGCTCGGGGAGTGGAACCACCGGCGAGAGCAACGGTGAATGTGCCTTTTAGCGCGACGGCTTCGTTCGCCGCCTTCAGAAATTCCTCGGCCGCCCGGCGCGTGATGGCACCAGCGTCGGGCAGGACCACAACTTCTCGCTGGGCAGTTTGTGTCATAAGAGAGAGCCGGCCTTGTGGGAGGCGTCGGTTGCGGCGATGCGGCCTCGCTGATCCAGTTCTTCTTCTCCAATTCGGCGCCAAGCACGGCCGTCGCGCTCCAGCAACTCTTCTGATTCGACAGGGCCCCAGGAGCCTGCGGCGTAATTCGGAAAACCACGTGGGGGAAGCGCATGCCACACATCCAGAATCGGCTGGATCACGTTCCATCCGGCTTCGACCATGTCGGCGCGTTGGAATAGCGTGGCGTCGCCGGCCATGCAATCGCGAAGTAGCCGCTCGTAACCCGTGCCGTGCTCCACGCCAAAATAGGTTTTGTAATCGAAATCCATGTTGACTAGGCCAAGGCGCATGACCGCACCCGGCACCTTGGCGCCAAAACTGAGCGAAATCCCTTCGTCCGGCTGGATATGGATGACCAGGCGATTGGTCTCTATATTTTTGACCGCGGTATTGCGGAACAGCACGAAGGGCGTGCGCCGGAACTGGATGACGATTTCCGTGGCACGTTGGGCGAGACGCTTCCCTGTTCGCAGATAAAATGGAACACCGGCCCAGCGCCAGTTGTCAATCTGCAGCTTGAGGGCAACAAACGTTTCCGTGTTGGATTCATGGGCCACGTCGGGTTCACTGCGATAGCCGACCACACGCTCGCCTTCGGCACTTCCATCGGCGTACTGGCCACGGACCATACTGGTCAAAACTTCCTCGGGACTCAGCGGCTGGATGGCGTGGAGCACTTCCGCCTGCTTGTTGCGAACCTCGTCCGCATCGAAGGAGATGGGCGGCTCCATGGCGGTCATCGTGAGTAGCTGAAAGAGGTGATTGGGCACCATGTCCCGAAGAGCACCCGCCGTCTCGTAGAATCCACCGCGGTGCTCCACGCCCACGGTCTCTGCCGCCGTAATTTGAACGTGATCGACATAATTGCGGTTCCAGAGCGGCTCGATGATGTTGTTCGTGAAGCGAAAGACCATCACATTCTGAACCGTTTCTTTGCCGAGATAGTGATCGATGCGATAGATCTGCTTTTCTTCGAGGGTTTTCTTGAGTCCGGCGTTGAGCTGGCGGGCGGAATCGAGGTCGTGCCCAAAGGGTTTTTCGACGATCACCCGCGTCCAATTGTCGTTTTCTTCTTTTGTAAGGCCAGCGGCGCCCAACTGGTCAACGATGGGCGCAAAAAATCGCGGCGCGACCGCCAAATAGAAAAACTTGTTGCCACCGGTATCGTGCGTTTTTTCCGCCAATTCAATCTGCTTTTGCAGGCGCTTGAATGCGTCCGGGTCCTGAAAATCGCCTTTCACGTAATAAATGCGCTGGGAGAGCCATTCCCACATCTTCAAGTCGATCGGATCGGGGGCGAACTTCGGCAACTCCTCCCCGAGATTCTTGCGAAACGAGTCCGTATCCAGATCGTTTACGGCGAAACCCACGATCGCAAATTGCTTGGAAAGAATGTTCTCCTGAGCCAAGTTCAATAGCGCAGGAATGAGTTTCCGCTTGGTGAGATCTCCGGTGGCGCCGAAAATGACCATCACACAGGGTCCGGCACCATTCGGAATTTCCACGTGATTCGTGCTCATGGAGCGAGTTCCTGTCTTCGGGCAGGTGAAGCCGGGCGTTGAGCTTCAGTGACCGGATTTTTTCTCGACGTGACCGCCAAACTGGAAACGCATGGCGGACAGAACCTTTGCCGCAAAATCATCTTCGCCGCGCGAAGTGAACCGCTGGTACAAGGCAGTAGTGAGAACGGGGGCCGGAGCAGTGGATTCAATCGCCGCCTGGATGGTCCAGCGGCCTTCACCGGAATCGGAAACGCGGCCGGAAAAGCGCTCCAGCGCCGGCTGTTCGAGAAGGGAAATGGCGGTCAGATCCAGTAGCCAGGAAGCCACCACACTGCCGCGGCGCCAAACTTCGGCAATGTCCGCAAGATTAAAGTCATACTGGTAGTGCTCCGGATGGCGAAGTGGAGTGGTTTCCGCGTCCGCTTCGCGATGCGAGTGCCCGGCGTTCGCGTGCTTCAGAATGTTCAAGCCTTCTGCGTAGGCCGCCATCAGGCCGTACTCGATGCCGTTGTGAACCATCTTCACGAAGTGGCCGGCGCCGGAAGGGCCGCAGTGCAGATAGCCTTCTTCCGCCGTCCCGGAAGCCTTTTCACGGCCGGGCGTGCGAGGAATATTTCCGCGACCCGGAGCGAGTGATTTGAAAATCGGATCGAGGTGCTGGACGATGCTGGGTTCCCCGCCGATCATCTGGCAGTAGCCGCGCTCCAGGCCCCAGACGCCGCCGCTTGTGCCGACATCCACGTAATGAATCCCCTTCGCGGAAAGCTCTTTCGCGCGCCGGATGTCGTCGATGTAGTAGGAATTCCCACCGTCGATCAGGATGTCGCCTTTGGAAAGTTTGGGGGCAAGGTCGGCAATGGTCGCGTCCACAACCGCCGCGGGCACCATCAACCAAATCGCGCGAGGCTTCTGCAGCTTGGCAACAAAGTCATCGATCGAAGTGGACCCGTTTGCGCCCTCGGCGACGAGCTGCTTGACGGCATCGGCGCTGCGGTCAAATACAACGCACTGATGCCCGGCCTTTTGCAGCCGGCGAACCATGTTCGCGCCCATTCTTCCCAGACCAATCATGCCGAGCTGCATGGTGTACGTTCCTCCGCGAAGTTTTGAGTCATCCAGTGCCGTTCCAACTTATACCCTTCCAACTCGTTCAATCAAAACTCCCCGATAATGCTTTCTCCCTGCCCGTGTCTGGCCCTTGGATCGTCATTTGGTCCAGATAGTTGGAACGGCACCAGTAACCCGGGTGTGATCCGAGCGATTCCAGGAGCAACTGAGAAATAGGCTGCCGCCGCTAAGGGCTAACGCGCGCCGGCGGACTTGCCCGTGGCGTCGAGCAAAGTCGTGAATGCATCAGCGAACAATTTCACGCCGTCCACCAAAAGCTTATCCGTGACTTCCTTCATGGAGATGCCGGCCTTGCCCAGGTTTGCCATGATCGTGGCGGCGCCGGGGACGTCTTCCGTCAGGCTCTTGCGCAGCTTGCCGTGCTCGCGGAAGGCATCGAACGTTGCGGGTGGAATCGTGTCCACCGTATCCGCGCCGATCAGTTCTTCGACATAAAGGACGTCACGGTACTTGGGATTCTTGGTGCTCGTGCTGGCCCAAAGCAGACGCTGTGTCTGCGCGCCCTTGGATGCCAACGCCTTCCAGCGCGGACTGCTAAACAATTCCTGATATTTCTTGTAGGTGAGCTTGGCGTTGGCAATGGCTACCTTGCCCTCAACGCTGGATAGTAGATCTTTTGTGGTGCCAGTGGCGCTTTTGAGCAGCCCCTCAATCTTCGAATCGACCAGTGTGTCGATGCGGCTCACGAAGAAACTGGCGACGCTTGCCGTATGGCTGAGGTCCAGGCCCTTGAGGGCGCGGGCTTCCAGAGCGGCGAGAAATGCTTCGGCAACTTGTTCGTAAGCAGACTGCGCAAACAGAAGCGTGATGTTGATGTTCAGGCCCTCTTCGAGAAGCTGGCGAATGCAGGGGATGCCTTCGGGCGTCGCCGGAACCTTGATCATCAGGTTTTCGCGGCCCACCGCCTTCCACAACCGGCGCGCTTCCTCGAGCGTGCCCTTGGTGTCGTTCGCCAGGTACGGTGAGACTTCCAAGCTGACGTAGCCGTCACGGCGGTGTGTGGATTGATAAACGGGCTTGAAAATATCGCAGGCGTCCTGCACGTCGCGGATGGCGATCTTTTCAAAGAGTCCTTTAGCGTTCAACGATTTCGCTTCGGGAGATTGCAGAATGTCGTTGTACAGAGTGCTCCCGGTAATGGATTTCTCGAAGATCGAGGGATTGGAGGTCATGCCGCGCAAGCCGTCCTCGTCGATCATCTTCTTCAGCCCGCCGCCGGTGAGGAGATCGCGGCGAATGTAATCCATCCAGGGCGACTGGCCATACTCGAGTAATCCCTTCAAGGGATTGATACCGGCGGTGTTTGGAACCGTTACCGAGGTGGTCATAATGCTTCTCCTTTACTTGCTAGAGGGCCTCAATTCTGTATTGTACGCCCCTGGGCACAGGGAGCGAATTTGGAATTCCGTTTCCGGCTATCTCTTTTGTTCGAGCGCTTGTATCTTTGCCAGCCGGCGGACGTGACGCTCCTCCTTTGTGAAATTGGCCGCCAAATACGCGCGTACGATATCTCCAGCGAGATTTACGCCGATGACGCGAGAGCCCATCACCAGCACATTCATGTCGTCGTGTTCGACGCCCTGGTGTCCGGAGTACGTGTCATGGCAAACGCCGGCGCGGATGCCCACAAGCTTATTGGCGGCGATGCTGGCGCCGACGCCGCTGCCGCAAACCAACACGCCCCGTTCTGCCCGGCCGTCCAGAACCGCGCGGCCCACCGCTTCCGCGAAGTCCGGATAGTCGGAAGGGTTTTCATTGAATGCGCCGACGTCCAGGACGGAATGGCCGAGGGAACGGATCAAATCGCCCATGACATTCTTCAATTGAAAGCCGGCGTGATCGGAGCCGATAACAATTTTCATGAAAAGTTCACCCTCCCAGCAGTTGTTTTGCGGCGGCCACGACGCTGTCTGTTTCGAAACCGAATTTCTTCAGCAAATCCTTCAGGGGCGCTGACGCGCCGAACGAGTGCATGCCAATCGCCTTGCCCTTCAGCCCAATATAGCGCTCCCAGCCCAGCGTCGAGCCCATCTCCACGGAAACACGGGCGGTCACGCTGGAAGGCAGGACCGCTTCCTTGTACGCGGCGTCCTGCTGCTCGAACAGTTCCCAGCAGGGCATGCTCACCACACGCGCCTTGACGCCGTCGGCCTTTAATTTTTCGTATGCCGCGACTGCCAGTTGTAGTTCGCTACCGCTAGCCAAGAG
>Ga0187803_10000306_pt1 | contig 20153 bp, 15 predicted proteins | sample NC_wetland_sal_i_2_FD_132425 | JGI IMG/M metagenome (GOLD analysis project Ga0187803, IMG submission 132425) | Wetland sediment microbial communities from Neuse River Estuary, North Carolina, USA - Control_3 | ecosystem: Environmental > Aquatic > Freshwater > Wetlands > Sediment | place: USA...
AGTTCGGGCACGGCCGCGTTGCACGGTGCGGCGTTTGCCGCGGGACTGGGACCTGGGGATGAGGCGATTACCACCCCTCTGACTTTCTGCGCGACCGCCAACTGCATTTTGTATCAGGGCGCGACGCCGGTGTTCGCCGACGTGTCGCCGGACACGCTGAACCTTGACCCCGGCGAAGTTTCCAGGAAACTTTCTCCCCGGACCAAAGCCATCATCGCGGTCGATTTTGCGGGCCATCCCGCGGCGCTTTACGAACTGCGGGAGATCGCCGAGACCGCCGGAGCGCTGCTGATCGAAGACGCCTGCCACGCCCTGGGCGCCGAGTACCGGGGGCAGCGCGTAGGTGGCGTTGCGGACATGACGGTGTTCAGCTTCCATCCCGTGAAGCACGTGACCACGGGCGAGGGCGGCATGGTCACGACGAACGACGCAAAGCTGGCGGAGACGTTGCATCGCTTCCGCAATCATGGCATCAGCAGCGGCGCGCGCCAGAGGCAGGAATCCGGACAGTGGTTCTACGAGATGGTCCTGCTGGGCTTCAATTACCGGCTGACCGACATCGCCTGCGCGCTGGGAATCTCGCAGCTGGAAAAGTTGGATGATAATCTGGCCCGACGGCGCCAGCTAGCCGCTCGCTACAACGCGGAGTTCAAAGGGGAAGATGGCGTCATTGCGCCCAGCGTTCGCCCGGAAGTCAACCCGGCCTGGCATCTGTATCCGATACAGGTCGAATCGGCGAAACTTCGCGGCGGGCGCAGCCAGATCTTTCGCGCCTTGCGCGCTGAGAACATCGGTGTCAACGTGCACTACATCCCCGTTCATCAGCATCCCTACTATCGCGATTGCTTGGGCTATCGTGGCGGCGAGTTCCCGGTTGCCGAGGCAGCCTACGGACAACTCATCAGTCTTCCCATGTTTCATGGAATGAGCGACGAAGACGCCGAGGACGTCATTCAGGCAGTCAAGAAAGTACTTTCCCACTACTATGTCGGCTAGCCGGCTCCTCCAAAGAAAAACGGCGTGCTTCGTTGCGGAGATCTCCAGCAATCATCACCGCGATCTGAACCGCTGTCTGGAGTTTGTGAAGACTGCCGCGGAAATCGATTGCGACGCAGTAAAGTTCCAGCTCTTTCACGTGCGGGACCTGTTTGCGCCAGAAGCGTTGCGCCACAATCCCAAGTTGCTGGACCGCGAAGCCTGGGAGCTGCCTTCCTCATTTCTTGAAGATATTAGCTCTGCTTGCCGGGCACGGAACGTCATGTTCGCGTGCACGCCCTTCTACCTGAAAGCGGTTGAAGAGTTGTTTCCATTCGTCGACTTCTACAAGATTGCGTCCTATGAATTGCTGTGGGGCGATCTGCTTCGAGAGTGTGCTCAAACCGGCAAGCCCGTAGTATTGTCCACTGGAATGGCGACGCTGGGTGAGGTAGAGCAAGCCTGTTCGGTATTGCGCAGCGCGGGCTCTCAGGACGTTACGCTGCTCCATTGCGTCTCGTCTTATCCCGCCAGGCCAGAGGAGTGTAATCTTGCGTCGATCCGCACGCTGCGCGAGAAGTGCAGTTGTCCGGTGGGCTGGTCCGACCACAGTGTTCAACCGGCGGTTATCTACCGCGCGGTACATTTTTGGGATGCCAGCATGATCGAGTTTCACCTCGATCTCGACGGACGCGGTGCTGAGTTTGCCTCCGGTCATTGCTGGTTGCCCCAGCAGATCGCACCCGTGATCGCAACCGTGCGGGCTGGCGCCGTCGCAGATGGAGAAGGAAAGGTGGTTCCCGCTCCCAGCGAACTAGAAGAGCGGGAGTGGCGAGCGGACCCTGAGGACGGGTTGCGTCCTCTCAAATCAACCCGAAGGCAATTGCTGGCAGCCCGATGAGCATCCTAGCTATTATCCAAGCCCGGCTTGGGTCTACTCGTTTTCCGGCTAAGGTTCTGCAGCCGATTCTGGGAAAGCCCATGTTGTGGCACATCGTAGACCGAGTGCGTCACGTCTCCTCGGTGGAAAAAGTCGTGGTTGCCGTGCCCAATGGACCCAAGGACGAACCGCTGCGGCGCTTCTGCCAGGAGCAGGGCATCCTGTGCTTTGCCGGCAGCGAACTCGACGTACTCGATCGCTTTTACCAGACTGCCCGGCACCACGGAGGCGATCCGGTTCTGCGCATCACCGCCGACTGTCCCTTGGTCGACCCAGTGTTGATTCAAGACGTGATCCTGCTCTATCGAAGTGGAAATTACGATCATGTTGGCGTGGCAACCGGAGCGGGGGCAGACCGGATTCGGCAAGGCCGTTTCCCCGACGGGCTGGATGGGGAGTGCTTCAGCTTCGCGGCTTTGGAGCGGAGCTGGCGCGAAGCCACCGATCCCCGAGACCGCGAGCACGTTACACGCTACATGTGGAACAATCGCCATCTGTTCCGGTGCGGTAATCTCATCTCTAAGCAGCCCTATCCCAAAGTACGTCTCACGGTCGACCATCACGACGATTTTCTACTTGTCACGAAGATTTATGAATCGCTTTATTCCCCGTCCAGGCCGTTTCTGCTGGATGAAGTAATGGACTTCCTAAAGAAGAATCCGGAGTTGCTTGAGATTAATCGTCGCGTAGCCGAACTGACGAGTTATCGGGAGGTACTGGAGAACTAGATGGGTGTAATCGCCGCTAACAAGGGATACGAACTATTCTCTCGGGCATGTAAGTTGATTCCGGGTGGAACTCAGTTACTGTCGAAACGCCCTTCAATGTTTCTGCCCGAGCAGTGGCCGTCCTTCTTTGCGAGCGCTCGCGGGGTGGAAGTCACCGATCTGGAGGGCAGAACTTATATTGACATGAGCATGATGGGAATCGGCGCATGCGTGTTGGGTTATGCCGATCCCGATGTGGACCAGGCCGTGAAGGCCGCGATCGACCATGGCGTGGCCAGCACGCTGAACGCGCCCGAGGAGGTCGAATTAGCGGAGCTTCTAGTCGAGTTGCACCCCTGGGCGCAAATGGTCCGCTACGCCAGGGGTGGGGGCGAAGCTATGGCGATGGCCGTCCGCATAGCGCGGGCTCACACCGGCCGAGACAAGATCGCGTTTTGCGGCTATCACGGATGGGCCGACTGGTACCTGGCGGCCAACCTGTCGGAGGATAAAGCCCTCGATGCCCACCTGTTGCCAGGTCTTGAACCGCGAGGAGTTCCTCGGGGCCTGTTGGGTACTGCTCTGCCTTTTCACTACAACCGCATTGATCAACTGAAGGCAATCGTGGACGCGAACCCGGGAACTCTTGCGGCGATCGTGATGGAGCCGCAACGGGGTGCAAAGCCTGAACCGGGATTCCTGGAAGAAGTCCGTGACATCTCGGCTGAATCGGGAGCGGTCTTGATCTTCGACGAAATCACCACCGGCTTCCGGATGACGGACGGCGGAATCCACCTCGCTCTGAACGTGAATCCAGATTTGGCGGTCTTTGCCAAAGCCATGGCCAATGGCTATGCCATGGCGGCGGTGATTGGCATCGAAACCGTCATGCAAGCCGCCCAGAGCACATTCATCAGCAGTACGAACTGGACGGAACGGATTGGTCCGGCGGCCGCGATCGCCACGATTTCGAAATATCGGGAAAGGAAGGTTGCCCGGCACCTGATCGACATCGGCAACCAAGTGATCGAAGGATGGAAAAAAGCTGCCTCGGAAACTGGGCTCAGGCTGCATACGAGCGGACTGCCGAGCCTTTGCCACTTTGATTTTGAACACGAGGAGGAACTCGTACTGACTACGTTATTTACTCAGACGATGTTAGAAAGCGGCTATCTCGCCTATAACCAGTTCAAACCCTCGTTCGCCCATACCAACGAACACGTAAAGAATTATATAACTGCGGTTGAAGCAGCGTTTAGCATCTTAGCAGATGGACTTGTGCAGGGAGACCTTTCCGCGCGACTGAAGGGGCCAGTCGCACAAAGAGGCTTTTACCGCCTGGCATAATCAAGGATAGTTTGAGAGGCTGCGGAAAAAGTCGGTACGCGTGGAAAGAACGATCGCGGGGGCTGAAGCCCGTATTGATTCAAGGCGACATACGCGGCCCTAAAGGGCCGCTCTTCCACGGTGGTGCGAACAGTTCCGAGTTTTTCAGCACCCTATTAAGGAAGGTATGGAGTACATTGCACTTGGCAAGACCGGTCTGCGGGTATCTCGCCTCGCGCTAGGCACGGCGGCTTTCGGCCTGGAGAGATATGGTATCTGCGACGCCGATGAGTACAGTCCGGTAAGTGAAAAAACTGCAATCCAGCTCATTCAGGCCGCCGTCGAGCAGGGAATCAACTTCTTCGATACGGCTCGAGGGTATGGCCGAAGCGAGGCTGTGCTGGGCAAGGGGCTGGCTGGTTTGCCGCCTTGCGTGGTGGCGACCAAGGTAAGCGTTCCGGAAAATATCTCCGACATCAGTTCATCGGAGTTGCGTGATGCGGTGATGACCGCGCTCGACACGAGCCTCCGTGAGCTGAGAAGAGATGTCCTGGACATCGTGCAGATTCACAACGCCAAAGTTGGCATCCTGGAAAGCGGTGAAGTACTGGCAGTTCTCGAGACCGCCCGCCGACAAGGTAAGCTTCGGGTTATCGGCGCATCGGTGTATGGGGCGGAGAACGCGTTGGCCGCTCTTCGCTGCGGGAGCATCGAGGTTCTACAAGTGGCGCTCAGCCTGCTGGACCAGCGAATGATGTCATCTGTGCTTCCGGAAGCAAGAAAGAAGAACATTGGTGTTCTGGCGCGCTCGGTTTTTCTCAAGGGAGTGCTCAGCGAGAGGGTCAAGGCGCTTCCGGCTAGCCTGCAAGTCCTGGCGGCTGCCTCCAATCATGTCCGGGAAACCCTGGGGGAAACCTGGGAGTCTTTGCCCTCGACAGCAGTGCGGTTTTGTTTGTCGGTTCCGGGAGTGCATTCTGTGCTGATGGGACTGCGCGGCGCTGTCGAACTTCCAGCAGCGTTGGCTGCCGAGAAAGCCGGACCGCTACCCGAGGCCGTCATGCACAAAACCGAGACCATAAAGTTGACGGATGAGAAGATGCTCGATCCTTCCCATTGGCCGATGCTTTAATTGTGTCCGTGACCAAGGCCCACTCCATCCTTTTTCGCTGTGACGCGTCTGCCGAGATCGGCTTCGGCCACCTGGTCAGGTGCCTGGCGCTGGCCGATGAAATTCATCACCGTACCGGCAGCCGCGTTGCTTTTGCCATGCAGGAAGCGGCGCGCGGATTCGACGTCGTGCGCCGGCACGGCTACGAAGTGTTTCATCTTCCATCGAAGCGCGGGGACTCGAGCGCATGGATCGGCGAAACCATGCGCCGGTTCAACGCCGCGATATTGATCGTCGATGTGCGTGACGATCTTTCCCAGCAACAACTGAAGAGCCTAAGCGGGGAGGGCCGCCTGATTGTCTTGCTCGACGATCTGAGCGATCGCCGCTTTGCCGCCGATCTTGCCTTCTATCCCCCGGTGCCACAGGTCCGAAGAGCGGATTGGGCGAACTTTCGCGGTGAACTATTTGTCGGATGGGAGTGGACTATTCTACGCTCCCAGTTCGCCCAGCCGCCGCCCAGGGAGACGAGCGGAGGCCGCTCTCTTTTGATTACCATGGGCGGCAGCGACCCGGCCGGCATGACCTTGCAGGCGGTTCGAGCAACCGAACTCGTGGATGCGGATTTCACCGCGACCATCGTTCTCGGCCCGGCCTTTCGGTACGAGGACGCTCTGCTGGAATTATTGGCGAGCTCGCGCCACCCATTTACGATCCGAGAGAATGTGAGCGACATGCGGACCCAGATGGCCCAGTCCGACTTGGCGCTCTGCGCCTATGGGATAACAGCCTTCGAGCTCGCCGCCAGCGGCGTGCCTGCCATCTATCTCTGTCTGACAGAGGACCATGCCGAGTCGGCCTCGGCTCTTGCAGATGCCGGGGCTGGTCATTTGCTTGGCCTCTTTAAGAATGTTGGGGACCAGCAAATCACAAAGGCCGTAGCTGAATTGCTGGCCGACGTAAGGCGGCGCGCTCAGATGTCGGTGATTGCTCAAAAGTTGATTGACGGTAAGGGGGCTGCTCGCATCGCCCAGGTTCTGGCGGACCGGGCTAGCAAATTCTGAGTCGTGCGCGAGGTCAAGCGGTACGGGATTCGCTGTTCAAAAGTACAGCCCTCCGTTGACGTTAATGGTCTGACCGGTAATATAGGCACTTGCGTCCGAGGCTAAAAACACTGCGGCCTGCGCGACGTCTTCCGGTGTTCCCAGCCGTCCTAACGGGATCCCCTCAGCCAACTTACGAACGGCCGCGGACTGCATACCCGCCTCGGCCATGTCGGACTTGATTAGACCCGCCGCTATCGTATTGCAACGAATGTTGTCTTTGGCGCCAAAACGAGCAATTACCTGCCCTAAGGAGATTAGTCCAGCCTTGCTTGCCGCGTAATGCGCGGTGCGTGGTCCCCCATACTGCCCACTTACCGAACTAATATTGACAATACTGCCGCCACCGCGGCGGCGAAGCGAGGGGAGAGATTCTTGGGCGCAGATAAAGGCGCCCTTTAGGTTGACCGCCAGGATCTCGTCCCAATCATCGTCCGTAATTTGGTCGAAATCCGTCGGTTTGTTGATACCCGCATTGTTGACTAAGATATCGAGTCCCCCCCATTCGGCCTCCGTGTGCGCAATCACCTTGCGCACCGCCTCTCTGTCGCGCACGTCCATCTGCAGTGCGATTGCCTTCCCACCACCGGCAGAGATTTCCTCGACGACTTCCCGAGCAGGGGCCTCGCGCTCGCGAAAGCTGAGTACAACTGCTGCTCCGGCTTGAGCCATCGCAATGCTGATGGCCCTGCCTATCCCGCGACTGCCTCCAGTGACGAGGGCGACTCTGCCTTGCAGCGACACTATGCCCCTCCCCTGCGTGCCACAGCACGGCGTGCCGCGGCAGCAATATACGGCCCGGTCAGGCCGTATTTTTCGGCGAGCTCTTCCGGCTCTCCCGATTCTCCAAACGTGTCACGCACTCCGACCATCTCCATTGGGCATGGGCGGTTCTGCGCAAGCGCTTCAGCCACTGCGCCACCCAGTCCGCCGTGGATGTTGTGATCTTCTGCGGTCACAAAACAACCGGTCTCGTGTGCACAGCGAACCAGGAGGTCGGTGTCGAGCGGCTTGAGCGTGGACATATTGACAATACGGGCCGAGACGCCTTCCGACTTCAAGAGTTCAGCAGCGTCCAGCGCTCTGGCAACCTCCACGCCACAAGCCACGATTGTGACATCTGTGCCATCCCGCAGAATACGGCCCTTTCCCAGTTCAAACCTGTAATCCGCTCCCAGAATTCTCTTGGTCTTGCTGCGCCCGCTCCGCATGTAGACCGGGCCATCATATTTCAGGATCGCTTCCGTTGCTTGCTGGATCTCCAGGGGATCGGCGGGAGAAACCACGACCATCCCCGGTATAGCCCGAAATGCCGCTAAATCCTCTGTGGCTTGAGCCGAGGCTCCATCGGGCCCCGTATCCAGGCCGGGATGGCTGGCAACGATCTTTACGTTCCGGCGCGCGTAGGCAATCGATACACGAACCTGCTCGATGGCACGCAAGCAGAAAACAGCAAACGTCGTCACAAAGGGAATAACGCCTGTGCTGGCAAAGCCGCCGGCGGCGGCCATCATGTTCTGCTCGGCAATTCCGAACTGGAAAAAACGATCGGGGTACGCCTTACGGAAATGATGGGTGCCGGTGCCGCCCGCAATGTCCGCATCAAAGACCACGAAGTTGCGATGGGTTTTGGCGAGTTCGACCAGGGTTTTGCCAAAGGCCTCACGCAGGGAATCGCCGCTCGTCCCGATCAACAGGGGCTCGCCGGTGGATTCAGCGCTCGCCGTTTTGCCAGATGCTTCCATCCAGATATCTCCCCAGGTTCTGCTCCGAAACGTTCAATTCACGCAACCCTCTCTGCAATTCATCGTCGCGCAGCTTGACGCTGCCGTGCCAAAGCGGGGAGTTCTCCATGAACGAAACGCCCTTCCCCTTGATGGTATTGGCGAGGATCATCGTGGGCATGGCTTGAGTCTGGCTCGCCTCCACGAATGCCGAGTGGATGGAACTGAAATCATGTCCGTCGATCTCAATGACGCGCCAGCGGAAGGCCTCCCATTTAGCGCGTATCGGCGCCAGTCCCATGATGTTCTCGTTGAAGTCGTCGCTCTGCAACTTGTTGTGGTCGAGGATGGCGCAGAGGTTGTCGAGCTTGTAGTGCCCGGCACACATAGCACCCTCCCACACCTCTCCCTCCTGCAGTTCGCCATCGCCCAGCATGACATACACCCGGCTGCCGGCCTGTTGGTAACGGAGACCCAACGCCATTCCGATGGCGGCCGAGAAGCCCTGTCCCAGGGAGCCTGTACTGGTCTCCACCCACGGAGTGTCCAGCACATGCGGATGACCTTGCAAAGGCGAGCCAAGTTTGCGGAATTTCAGCAGCAGGCTGTGAGGGATGATTCCGCATTCTGCGGCAGCGCTATAAAGGGCGGGACATGCATGTCCCTTCGACAGCACAAAGCGCTGTCGTCCTTCGGCCCCCTCGTTCCGCGCCGGCCACGCCAGAACCTCACTGCACAAATAGGCAATCAGATCTGCCGCCGATAGCGCGCCCCCTGGATGTCCAGAGCCGGCGTGGTAAATCGCAACCAGGCTATCTATTCTCAATCGTCTTGAAAGGTCCTCAAGACTTGAGAAATCAGGTTTTTGTTTCGGCATAGAGAGGCTTATGAACTTGCGCCCGACCTAGCAACTTGTGGTGAAAGTCGAGATTCGTATCAGGGCATGCCTTCCGGCATGCCGAAAGTGCCGCCCAATCATCGCGCCTTTAGGCGCTGGATTCCAGAAACCGCTGCACGATCATTCACAATGTCATAACGATCGAACAGGGTCAAGGCGCGCTCGCTTGGAAAGGCTAACGAGCCCGTGTATTCTCACTGAAAGCCAAAAACAGCGTGCCTGCGGACGGTTGATGCCTAAAACTCTCTTAGTGGTTGGGGGCGGGATTGAGACGGTCCCGGCCATCGAACGGGCGAAACAGATGGGTCTGCACGTCGTGGTGAGCGACATGAACCCACTAGCGCCAAGCTTCGGCATGGCTGACGATCGTTTGCTTGCCAGTACGTACGATGTCTCCGCCACCGTCGCCGAAGCCAGGCAATACCATGGAAATGTAAGGCGCATTGACGGCGTCATCTGCGTTGCCTCCGACATCCCGCTCACCGTGGCGGCGGTGGCTGCGGCTCTTGGCCTGCCAGGAATCTCTCTGGAAGCCGCACATCTTGCCAGCGACAAGCTCGCGATGAAGCAGAAATTTTCCTCCGATGGCGTGCCCGTACCTTGGTTTACGCCGGTGAGTTCAGCAACCGAGTTGCAAGACCTCGTTTCGCATCGAGGCCAACTGCTGGTCATCAAGCCCGTCGACAGCCGTGGAGCCCGCGGGGTCCTAAGGCTCACCGAGAGCATTGACCTGAATTGGGCCTACGAGTTTGCTCGTCGAGAATCGGCCACGGGCCGGGTCATGGTGGAAGAGTTTCTAGCAGGACCGCAGATCAGCACGGAATCAATTGTTCTCGATGGGGTAACCCATACGCCAGGGCTAGCCGACCGCAACTATGAACTGCTCGAAAGATTTGCCCCGCACATTATAGAAAACGGAGGCGACCTGCCGACGCAGCTGTCGGAAGATGCGCAACGGTCGATCTGCGACCTGATTCACCAAGCCGCCGCCAGCATGGGCGTGCGATCTGGGGTGGTCAAGGGAGACGTAGTTCTCTGTGCGGGCAAGCCCTTCCTCATCGAATTGGCGGCGCGCCCGAGCGGAGGATATTTCTGCACTCACGAGATTCCTCTAAGCACGGGAGTTGACTTCGTGGGCGCCGCGATCCGTCTGGCGCTCGGAGAAAAAGTCGAAGCCTCCGACCTCGTCCCCCGCTTTCAACACCACATCTCGCAGCGCTATTTGTTCCCCAAACCCGGGCGCGTGGTTGGCGTGAGCGGGGCCGACGGCGCTGCGAAGCTGCCTGGCGTCGTCTTCTGCCAGGTTCGTGTCAAGCAGGGCGACGTAGTGGGGCCCGTGAACAGCCATCCCGCGCGTGCCGGCCTGGTCATGGCCATGGGAGACTCCCGAGCCGATGCCATCAACCGGGCCGAAGCCGCTATTCAAGCGATCCAGATCGAAACCGTCCCCGCGGAGTGTCAAGACGAGGTGGGAGCGAACCTGGGAGCGAATCTGGGAGCCAATCAATGAGAGCGGCCTCCCTGCAACTGTTTTCGGTTTGCCATCTCAATCTCGCCTACTCGTCCATCGAAGAGGAGCATAGGCCGGAAGTTGTGCAGCGGTGTTACTGGCCTCTGTTGCGTCTGGCGCGGGACTTAAGCGTCCCCTTCGGGATCGAAGCGTCGGCCTACACGCTGCAGTGCGTCGCGGCGCTCGATCCGCAATGGCTGAATGAACTCCGCTCCTTGTGCAGCCAAGGCCTCTGTGAACTCATCGGCAGCGGCTACACGCAATTGATTGGCCCGCTCGTCCCGCCGGAGGTAAATGCCGCAAATTTACGGCTGGGCAATTCGGAATACCAGCGCCTGGTCGGAGTGCGGCCGCAAGTTGCGCTGATCAATGAGCAAGCCTATTCAGCCGGCCTTCTCGAGCATTACATCAACGCCGGTTTTCGCGCCATCGTTATGGAGTGGGACAATCCCGCCCGCTGGCATCCGGAGTGGCAGGCGCACTGGCGCTATCTGCCCCAGATTGCCTGCGGCCAGCACGGGGAAGAAATCCCGCTGATCTGGAACAAATCCATCGCCTTTCAGAAATTTCAACGCCTTGCCCACGGGGAGATGGACTTTCGCGAATACCTGCAATATCTGGAGACTCACGTCGCAGAGACGCCGCGCGCGTTTCCGCTCTATGGAAATGACGTCGAGGTCTTCGACTTCCGCCCCGGCCGCTTTCATACGGAGCCTAAATTCGAAGAAAGCGGAGAGTGGAACCGCATCGCTCAGCTCCTGGACATCCTTTTGAAAGACGAGCGTTTCCGCTTCATCCTGCCCAGCCAGGTACTCGATCTGATGGAGGTTCCGGGAGCGGGAAATCGCCTGCACCTGGAATCGGCGGAAGATCCGGTGCCCGTGAAAAAGCAGGAGAAATACAACATCACTCGCTGGGCGGTCACCGGAAGAAACGACTTGGGCATCAACACGGCGTGCTACCGCCTGTATCGAGCGCTGAAAGAGCGTGCCGTCCAGGACCGTGACGTCCAGGACGACGACGCCTGGCGCGAGCTCTGCTACCTCTGGAGCAGCGATTTCCGAACCCACATCACCGAAAAGCGTTGGGCAGCCTACCTGGAACGACTGGCTGCCTTCGAAGACCGCTTCCAGACCGCCCGGGTCAAATTTGCTGAGACAGAGAAAACGGGGCCGGCGATAACCAAGCCGCAGCTTCCATCCGGCTTTCGTGCTCAGCGCGAGGGCCGCTTTCTAAAGCTGGAGAGCGATCACGCTCGTGTCGTGCTCAATTGCCGCCGTGGTCTCGCCGTCGATTCTCTGGTCATAAAGACGATCTCGAACCAATCCTTGCTGGGCACACTTCCGCATGGCTACTACCAGGATATTGCGCTGGGAGCCGACTACTATTCCGGCCATCTGGTCTTGGAGACGCCCGGCCAGCCAAAAATCACCGACCTCTCTGCGGTCGAGCCTAAGCTCGGATCCGATGACGATGGCCAGAGCGCGCTAGTCGAGGGCGCGATCGAAACGCCCCTGGGCCCGATTCGCAAAAGAATTCGCGTCAACCCGGATGGCGAGCTCGCGCTCGAATATGAGCTGCAGTGGAACGAAATGCCTGCGGGCGCTTTGCGCTTGGCGCATGTAACGCTCAACCCCGAGGCATTCGATCCAAGCCAACTCTACTTCGAAACGCACAACGGAGGGTTCCAGCCGGAACGCTTTCCCGTGGGGGCGGCTCGGGTCGAGCATGGTCGTTCAGTATCGTTCCTGGTCTCAGCGACCGCCGCCCTCGGCATGACCAATGGAGAGTTGAGTCTTGGCGACCTCGCGCGGCGTATCCATGTGCAGACACGCATGGACCAGGCCGCTGTTGTCGCCCAAATCACGTTCCTGCCGGTCGTGGATTCGCTCTTCTATCGCGCCAGCTTTTCCGCAGTCGAACTGGACGATACCTGCCGCGACCGGCAGCGGACGGATTTCCCGCGGAGCTTGGCGTTTACAATCAGTGCAAGTCAGAGCCAAATGCCCAACCCAAAGGAACTCTCAGCGTCTATGGAAAGTTCGGTTCCGAACTGAACCACGAGTGAGGCCCGGCGCAGAGGCAGTCGAAAAGCGTACAGAACCTAATGATCACGTGTTGGCGTCAAGTCGACTCTTTTCCCGGCAATCGCAGTTCCGGGGCCACGACCGAACATCGGCCGTGTCCCATCTGCGGCTCCGATCGCTGCCGTACCGTTCTGCAGTTCGATCAGTTCCAGTTTTATTCGGACTCGAAGGAAGTTCCCAAGCGCGTCGATGTCCGCCAAGTGCAGTGCCTTGATTGCTTCGCGCTTTTTCTGAACCCCTGCTATACGGATTATGGATTTAGTGTGTTGTTCGCGGAAGCGGGTTGTTCGTACGGTTCAACCGTCGGCCATTGCAACCGGCAAATTGAATGGCTGAGAGCCCGAGGATTGCTTCAAGCAGGCGGCCGTTTGCTGGATGCCGGATGCTATGAAGGTGGCTTTCTGGCCAAACTGCCGGAAGATATGGAAAGGATTGGTGTCGATATTGACGAACCTGCGATTGCAAGAGGACGCAATCTGCATCATGGCAAGGGCATCGAGTTCATACTGGGGAACTTCGAGAATTTTCGATGTGACAGACCCTTGGATGCCATCACCATGTTCCACGTCCTTGAGCACCTGCCCAGGCCTGTGGCGGTGCTCCGGCACCTCCGCTCCATTTCGCACGCCCGAACCCAGTTGGTTGTCGAGGTCCCGGTCCTTGAGAATGGAATGACGAACGACATCAACGGATTCTTCACCGTCCAGCATTTGACCCACTTCAGCCGCGTGAGCCTGCAGAACTGCCTGGGCCTGGCGGGGTGGAAAATCATCGAGTCACAAGAGCAACCGGACTATAACGGGCTTCGTGTGATCGCGGTTCCAGCCGAGCCAATTCGGACGCTCGAGAAGGACGAGGCTGTGACCTCAGCGCTTCGCAGCTATCTCTCCAACTGGAATCTGGCCGTGAAGGCAGTAGAGGATCGAGTGTCCCGACTGTCGCGCGCTGAAAGATGTGTGGTCTGGGGAGCAGGAGCTCATACCGAATTCCTGTATCAAGCGACGTCGTTTTTCCTGAACAAACCGGACCGGGAGTACATAATTGTGGACAGCGATCCGATCAAACAAGGAAAGACCTGGCGCGGCATTCAGATTTATCTTCCCGAGATTTTGAAAGATGTGTCCTGGGGAAACGAATGTCTGTTGGTGTCGAGTTATGGCAGCACGCCTAACATAGCGAAGGCAGCAGCCCAAATTGGCGTCCCTGCCGATCGCGTCGTCGCACTTTACGACGACGTGAGAGTGTATTGAAGGTGACATATCTGAACCGTGAGTATCGTGGCACGTGCCGACGAGTGCGACATTCGCAATTCATGCAAGACCCAAGATTCGAAGTGGGAGCGCTAGTGTATAACATTCGTCCACATCGGGGTGCTGGCCCACCCTTCAAGTCTTAAGGGACCGAGGCTGCCCCACCCTTGCGCTCTTTGCAAGGGTGGAAGACCCTGAGCCTCCTCTAGAAGCGGACTAGGTGTTGCGCCCCCTACGGTTTTGCTGCGTGCGAGGGATCGTGCTAAAAGGGATCAATCGTCATGCCCACGATTCGGAACTTCGCCAAATTGTGCATTATCTTGCTGCTCGGACGTGAAGCTCGGCCACGGACGATAGTCCGTGGACTCGCCTCGGGCTATCGGATTTGCGTTTCCCCGGCTGAGAATCTTGGTTATCTCCTCGGAACAGCTGAGCCTCATCTCCAGAAGATCATCAAAGAGTACGTCGGGAGTGGCGACATCGTTTATGACATTGGAGCAAATATTGGCTACGTGTCTCTTGCGCTGGCGAAACGCGTGGGAGCTAGCGGTCGCGTCATAGCATTCGAGCCAGTCCCACGGAACATCGCTTCTTTTCGAGAGAACATCCAAGTCAATCGACTGGCCAACGTCCAACTCTTGGAATTCGCGGCTTCCGACAAACGGGGAGAAGCAGTCATCCGATTTGCCGAGAACCTGGCTATGGCAAGCTTGATTTGGCATCGAAATGACCCGTCCGCGACGGAGGTTACGGTTAAGACCGTGTCGATTGACGAACTTGTAGAATCGGGCGATCTTAGTAACCCAAGCTTTATCAAGATCGACGTTGAGGGCGCCGAAGGCAACGTGTTGCTGGGAATGCGCCGTGCCCTTGCTGCTGCCAGGCCCGTTCTGTTTGTGGAGTGCTCTGACGCAGGCCGCGAAACAGCTTGGAATCTGCTTACGGAACTAGGCTATCAGTGCCAGTCAGCCATCACGCGCAAATGGGTACACGCATTCCAGGAATACCGCCATTCCGATTTCCTCTGGCTGCCGACGAAGCCACCTCAGATCACCCGATGACCCGATCACCCGAGTACAATCCTGGCATCGCCCGATTGAAGCGACCTAGCCGAGACATGCGCGTTCTTTTGCTTCATCCAGAAGACACTCCATTCGATCGTCGCTGGTCCGCCTCGCACTGGGACCTCATTGTCGATCTCGGCTGGGCTGGGCGATCCCAATATCAGGTGTGGACGAAGCAACTAGCCTGCCCAGTCCGAGCCCTGTTTGGCTTCGCGGATTGGCAGCAGGACGTGCGGCAAATCCAGCAAATGCTTCAGCTTGGGAACGGCCGTCTGGTGGACGCCGAGGGGATCGATTGGTGGGCCCTGTTGGCGCCAGGCGCATTTCAGCGCTTCTACGAATTCTGGTTGCTGCAGAAGCTGGCTCGCGAGATCGGCACATCGCCAGAACTCTACGTGACACGCGCACACCCCTGGACCGAAACATTAGCCAAACTGCTGGGTACCAAGGCAACGACGCTCAGCGGGAGCCCACAGAATGGCTTCGCGAGTCGGTTGAGGCGCTATCGCACGGCTCTACGGACGCTCACGCCGCGGCAACTTACTATGATTGCCGGGGACAAGTGGGACACCGATTATCGCATCAGGCGCTTTCTCGCCACAAAGCGGAAATCGGAGCCGGGGGCAAAAGTATTATTACCGTCGGCGTACCGGAACGTATCTCGCATCGCCGTCTCTTATGCGAGCCTGCTGCCGAAGAAAAGCTTCCTGCTAGTGACAACTCGCGCCGACGGCTTCCTGGCAAACCTGCCCCGAAATGTTCAGGCAGTGACATTGGCCGCCTATGCCCAGGTGCCAAGAATCCAATCCACCGAGCGAGAAATAGCAGCTCTATCGGCGCGGTGGAAAGTGCTCAAGGAGAACCTCCAGCAGGCCCAGGATCCAGCACTCACCTATGCAGCGGGCTTGTTCGCCGATCTGCCCCGCGCATTGCGGAATGGGCTGAGAATCCGAGACGCTTGGCGAAAAGTGTTTGAGCGAGAGTCAATCAGCGCCGTCCTATGCGGAGACGAAAACAACCCCTACACCCGCCTGCCCGTCCTACTGGCAAGGAAGAGAGGCGTGTGGACGATCAATTGCAGCCATGGCGCCCTCGACATCACCGTCATGCTCCGGGGCCCATGCGCCGATGTGTATCTGGCCAAGGGCGAAATGGAGCAGGATTACCTGGTGGAGCAATGCGGAGTGCCGCGAGAGAGGATCTTTGTTGGGGCGCCGCCTCTGGAATGTCGCCCCGCCCGGGAATCCCGCGGCACCGATATCGTTTTTTTCTCCGAGCCATACGAACTTTATTTCGGCCGCACGGAGACGTTCTATCGCGAACTGCTCCCGAATCTCTGTGAGGTGGCACGCAAACACAGCCGGAAGGTGGTTCTGAAGTTGCACCCGTTTGAAAGCGCGCGGGCGCGCTCGAACCTGGTGGATCACGTCCTGGCGGGATCTGACCGAAGACTGGTCGAAATCTCCGCCGAACCTATGTCGCAGCGCCTTCTACAGCGAACCTGGTTCGGCGTGACGGTGGAATCCAGCACCGCCGTGGAATGTGCGGTTGCCGGTGTGCCATGCTTCTTATGCGGATGGTTCGATCTTGACCTCCATGCCTATGGGAAGCAATATCAGAAATTTGGAGCTGCGCAGATACTCGACCGTCACACGGATATCTTGCGCATCCCCGACTCGCTGGGATTGGCGCCGCGGCCCGAGGCAACCGAGCGCCTTCACCATCCCATTACGCCGGGAGATCTGAAAACCATCATGCAGACCCGCGACATTGTTCAAGCTTGAGACATGCCGTGGGACGGTTCGACCAGCCGTTGACCGCATGCTACACTTGCCGAAATCGTGAAAGGCCCAGGCCACAGCATTCTTCTGACCGGCGGAGCCGGATTCATTGGTTCACATCTGGCAGAAGCCCTTCTGCAAAGAGAAACGCGGCTGGTGATTGTCGACGAACTGAATGACTTCTATTCCCCGGAGATTAAGAAGGCAAATCTGGCGGAAGTGCGGCAGGCCGGCAACTTCGAGTTCTTTCCCATAGATATCTGCGATCGTTGCAGGCTTCGCGAGGCGTTCCGGGAAGCCCGACCCGATATTGTCGTTCATCTTGCCGCCCGAGCTGGAGTTCGGCCTTCACTGGAAGATCCGGGACTCTATGAGCGCGTCAATGTCGCGGGGACGGTAAACCTGCTCGAATTATGCCGGGAATTCAAAGTCCCCAAATTCGTGTTCGGGTCGTCAAGCTCGGTGTATGGGGTCGCCGAGCAGGTGCCCTTCAAGGAGTCGAATACGGAACTGCGGCCGATTTCTCCTTACGCCGCGACCAAGCTTGCCGGAGAGATGTTCGGCTTCACCTACGCATACCTGTACGGCCTCGAAGTCACTTGCCTACGGTTCTTCACGGTGTACGGCCCACGTCAGAGGCCAGACTTGGCGATCCATAAGTTCACCGAGTTAATCGAGGCTGGCAGCCCTATCCCTTTCTTTGGAGACGGCACCACGGGAAGGGATTACACATTTATCAGCGATATTGTAAGTGGAGTGCTCGCGTCGCTCGAATATCAACCGGAACGCTGCGTGGGGAACGCGAAGTTTGACATTATTAACTTAGGTAATTCCCATCCCGTTACTTTGAACCAACTTGTCGAGATGCTCGAGGCGGCAACGGGCAAACGATCCATGCGAAAGCAACTTCCTACTCAACCGGGGGACGTGCCGATTACGTGGGCGGATATCTCAAAAGCGAAGCGATTGCTCGGTTATGACCCCCAAACCCCGATCGAGAAGGGCCTGGCTGAGTTTGTATCCTGGTTTCGTCGCACTAATTCCCGGTTGAAAGCGGTCTGAGGGTTCATGAGAACGGCCGCCAACCAACGCTTCTGGAGCGTCCTCGGCTCATGATTACTATTTTCACTCCATCTTTCGCGGATGATGCCAATACCAATGCGCAGAATCTGACGGTGAAGGAGATCGTTGCGCGACTGCCGTCGGAGCAATTCCGGGTAATCATGATCCGCGATGGGATCCCGGATCCCAGGATTGCCGCTCGTCAGAATACAGAGCTGTTGCGTTGGCGCCGTCATGGTAACACTGTGCACCTGTTAGCGCGCTGCCTGGCCATGGCGCCACAGGTTTATTTCTTTCCGAGAGAAGGCCCTCTCGACTCCTGGTTCATGACGCTAAGGCGCAAGTTACGGCTTCGAACGGCATTAGTCACTTATGTGGTTTCCACAGTAGACCAAGGCGCGCCCAGCGCCGTGGCGCGTTCCATCGTGGAGGCCGATGTCGTCTTCGGTAACTCTAAATACGTGGCTCAGACCGTTACTCAGAGGTTCGGCATGCAAGCCGGGACGATTCACAGCGGAATCAACCGGCTGGTATTTTTTCCCAGAGGCGGGAATTCGCAAGCACGTCTGGATTCCCAGCTCGTGGTTCTCTATGCAGGCTCGTTTCAGGCTCGCAAGCGCGTACATCTCGTCATAAGAGAGGCAGCGCGATGGCCCAAGGTCCAGTTTCGTCTCGTCGGCCGGGGCGAACTCGAGCAGTCCTGCCGTTCGCTGGCAAGCGAACTGGGCTGTCAGAACGTTACTTTTGTCGGTCACGTGTCGCCCAGTCAGTTGGCGGAGGAGATGCGGCGAGCAGACGTGTTCCTGTTTCCGAGTGTCATCGAGGGGCATCCTCAAGTGCTGGGCCAGGCGGCCGCCTGCGGTCTGCCATGCGTCGCAACCAATGTGTATCATCCGGACTACGTGGTGAATGGCAAGACCGGCTTCTTGGTAGAATCGGACGCAGAGTTGACTCAAAAGCTCGACTTGCTGTTACGCGATTCCACATTGCGCCAAGCCATGTCTGCGGCGGCGGTGCTGCACGCCCGGGAATTCGATTGGGACCGGGTCACCGAGCAATGGCAACAGGTGTTTCAGACGGTCACCGAGGAGCGTCAGAGACGTTGACATGTGCGGGATATACGGCATCTTTAACGCAAGCTCCCGCATCGATGACTGCCAGCGAGCCTGGGCCGAATCTGCTCGATGCCAACTTCGTCATCGTGGTCCGGACGGGCATCAGCGTATGGAGCTGTCAGATGGCCATTGTTTGCTTGGGCATTTGCGTTTGGCGATCATCGACTTGGAAGGTGGCGCCCAGCCTCTGAGCAACGAAGACGGAACGGTCTGGGTGGTGTGTAACGGCGAGATTTACAACTACCTGGAGCTGCGCGAGCAGTTGATCCGCGAGGGGCACCGGTTCCGCACCCACAGCGATACCGAAGTGCTCGTTCATCTCTACGAACAAAAGGGCGAAAGGCTGCTGGAAGACCTGGAGGGCATGTTTGCCTTCGCGATCGTGGACGAGCACAAGCATGCGATTTTTCTGGCGAGGGACCGTTTCGGCGAGAAGCCGCTTTACTGGACTCATACAGGCGGAGGGCAGGGAATCGCTTTCGCTTCGGAAATGAAGGCCTTGCTTTCGTTCCCTGGTGTCGATTTGCGCCCCGATGTCGCGGCGCTCTCGCAATTTCTATTTTTGCGATATATCCCGGCTCCGCGCACGCATCTGCGGGGCATTCAGAAGCTGGCCGCGGGCGAAGCGCTGGTGGCGGATGCTGATTCTGGAGTGACGCGCTGGCGCTACTGGGAACCGCAACTTTCCGTGAACTGCACCGGGAAGATTCCCAGCCGGGAAGAAGCGGTGGAAGAGGTACGCAAGCTTGTCCGTCAATCGGTGCGTTTGCGCTTGAGGAGCGATGTTCCGGTGGGGGCGTTTCTTTCGGGCGGAATCGATTCCACCGCGATCGTTTGCGCCGTCCGCGAGCTGCTGCCAGACGCGAAGCTCTCCACCTTCTGCGCCTCGTTTGACGATCAAATGCTTGACGAAGCGCCTTACGCTCGGCTGGTGGCTCAACACGTCGAGTCGGATCACCATGAAGTCCATTTTTCATCCGCAGAACTGCTCGAGAGCTTCGAAGCGCTGATCGATCATTTCGACGAGCCTTTTGCGGATGTCTCCATGTTTCCTACCTTCGTGGTCTGCCGCGACGCCCGTAAGTATTGCAAGGTCATGCTGTCCGGTGACGGCGGGGATGAGTGGTTCGCTGGTTATCGGGAAATCTTCGCGTATTCTCAATGGCACGGACTTCGTCGAGCGGCGGGAGTAAACAGCGTGACAGGAGCGGCGCTCGATCTTTGGAGTAAGGGGTGGCGCGGATTAAACCTCCTGACGTTCTTATCGAAGAACGACTGGGAACTCCTATATCCGGAACGAGAACAGGAGACTGTTCTTTCCTATTTCCTGCCTGATTGTCGCGCGGAAGCGGAGCAAGGATTGCTTGAACTGAAAGAGCGGGCGAGTTACCACGCGCGCCTGCCTTATCCTTATTCAGCTTTGGAGGCAACGGCTGCGAGCTATTTACCCGAGCAGATTCTGGTCAAAGTCGATCGCGCCAGTATGCGCAGCGCGCTAGAGTG